>Ga0335081_10000592_pt1 | contig 60547 bp, 53 predicted proteins | sample Lox_Sample_35_FD_206713 | JGI IMG/M metagenome (GOLD analysis project Ga0335081, IMG submission 206713) | Soil microbial communities from Loxahatchee National Wildlife Refuge, Florida, United States - Lox_Sample_3.5 | ecosystem: Environmental > Terrestrial > Soil > Wetlands | place: USA...
CTTATTGCCCTGCCGAGTCCTTCCGTTCCGTTGCAGGAAGCACCGCAGGAACCACAGGAGGCGCCTGCGCCTCCACAAGAACCGTCTTCCCGTTCTGAAAAGCAGATGAAAGAACTTCACAAGATGGTGATTTCGCTCGGCGAAGGAGACAGTTGGCTCGGCGTGGAAACGCAGGAAGTCACCGCCGATACCGTGAAAGAAGATAAGCTCCCCGTAGAGCGCGGCGTGGTCATCGGTAAAGTTCTCCCGGACAGCCCCGCGGCAAAAGCGGGACTCAAGGACAACGATGTGGTTACGGCTGTGAACGGTCAGACCGTCGAAGGCACCGTGGAATTCCGGCGCATGATTCACGAGATTCCGGCCGGCCGCAAAATCCAACTGACTATCTGGCGCGACGACCATTCGCAGACCCTGGAAGCCACGCTCGGCAATTCCGACCAGAACATCCACACTCAGATCGAATCCGCGCCGCGCGTTTTTTCCTTTCACATGCCGGAAGCCGTGGAAATCCCCGAAATCCCTCCCATGGAATGGTCCGGCGACTTCGTGATGGGCGGACACCCGCGTCTCGGCGTGGAAGTTGAAGACTTGCAGGGTCAACTCGGCAAGTACTTCGGCGCTCCGGATGGCGAAGGCGTGCTGATTCAGAGCGTAAATTCCAATTCGCCCGCCGAAAAAGCGGGCATCAAGGCGGGTGACGTGATTGTCTCGGTGAATGGTGAACGCATTCGCACCGTTGGCGACTTGCGAGCGAAGCTCTCGTCCTCAAAAGACAGCACGAGCGTCAAAATGGGTCTCCTGCGAAACAAAGCCGACATCACGCTGTCTGTGGAGCTTCCGCCACCCGCCGCGCCAAAAATAATGAAGCGCATGGCTCTCCGCACCACCATCTGATCGCCTTGAAAGAGAAAAGGCCCGGCGAATCTGCCGGACCTTTTTTTATTCATCGATCGCATCCGCATCCTAACCGCCGCCGCGACCGTATTTTTTCGCGAGCCGCAGCGCTCTCCGAATCTTTTCCCACATCCGCCCGCCCTTCGAATCCGCATCCGTTTGCCAATCCTCTTCCGTGGGGGAAAACAGAAGTCGCAGCAGATACCGCGCTCCGGAAACTCCGCCCCCATGCATGGCCATGCGAAAGGCTGCTCGCTCGAGAATTCCAGGGGCTGTCTTGCCAGCCGCAGGGAGTCGTTTCTCCACTTTCTCTCGGATTCGCGACAAGCCTCCATCCCAGGCAATTGCTTTCTGCAATTCAGCCGGCGCCGGTGCGCGCAGGATTTTCTCCCCAAGATACAAGGCCGCGCGGACCATTCGCTCTGCTCCCGCGGCCGCCGCCGAATCGCTCACGGCCGCCCAATCCAACTCTCCATCTTTCGCGGCAAGTGCGGCTACGTCGGCAATCCAGATCAGCCGCTCCCAAAAGTGTTTCGCGCCGTGAATGCAGATCAAGACAAACTCATCCTCCAGCGCCAGCGCCGGAATCGCGTGCCCGTCAATCATCACGTGCGTTTTGCGCCGGTAAAAATCCTCGATCGGGAGTTTCTTGGGGAAGTACCTCAGCGTCTCTGCGGTATGAAATTCAATCACCGAACGCGATTCCGCCCTGAAAAACAGATATTGGCCGGGAATTCTAGCCGCTTCGATCTCGGCAAGCGGCACAACCGCTTCATATCCGGCATTTCGCATCAAGCGGGTGATCCGCGCAATATCTGCCTGCCGCGACAGGAAGTCGAGGTCGCCATACTGGCGTCTCCCGGCATCTCCATACGCCCGCACGGAAAGCACCGGGCCTTTTACGACCGGAACCTCCAATCCTTCTCCATGCAGCATTGTTACCAGCCGCAAGAGCTCCGCGGTGATTCGCAAAGTGTGGATGATCTGCGTACGATGAAGTTCTTGAAGAGTTTGCCGCGCCTCTGGGGGAATCCCCGCATCCGGAAAGGTATTCAATCGCGCAACCAGGTGCGCGAGCACGCCATGCCGCACGGCAAGCGCAGCGATCGCTTCCCAGTTTTGCGGATGCTGAAGCAGGTCATTCATCTTCTTCTGATCCGGATGCGGCGAACAGCTTTCCCGGAGCAAAAGCCACTCGTTTCTCGGATCCGCAGTCTCTGCTGGTGGGTTCAGCGTCAAACATCATCTCCTCGCGGCATGGTTCGGAATAGCTTCGCAGGAAATGAGCGCGTTCAGCGGGAAAATTTATCCGCGAGTTCTCCCGCCCGCCGGAACGCCTCCTCGGGGTGCGCGAACACGTGCGGAAAGAGCCGCGACGCCTCAACCGCAATCTCCTGGAGTGGGGACTGTCCATTCATCGCCTGGAGCATCCAACGCTCCGCCTGGCCTTCTTCGGAAAGCACCGGAGTGAATTCCGCGGCTCGCCGCCGCAGCGAGGAGGGAGGAAAACTTGCTCCGTAGAAATTGGATTGTTCAAACCGCAACTCCGGCCTGCCTTCTCGAGAACTGAATTGCGTTATCCAGCGCCAGATGTAGTCCGTTCCCACGGGATCGGCATGCAGTTCGGCCAGCACTTCCTCGCCTTCCGCCAATTTCACAGGTTCCAGCCAAGGCAAAAAAACGTGTCCGTAGACGGTCTCGCCGGCCCGCGGGCCCGTTGAAAATCCAATGCCTTCGTAAAGATCCGTCTCGAACCAAAGCCCCAGGCCATGTGCCGTGCCATCCCGAAGGATGCGAAAGCTGAGGTTCGCCGCTGCACGGGTATTTGCTCCTTCGCCATAATTCACCGTGCACCAAGCCTTCTCTTGGGAGAGAATCTGTTCCGGCTTGAACTGCGCTTTATACAGCCCATTCAAAACAGTGGGAAGCGAAGCGGAAAGATTCAGACCATTCACTTGCCGCCACGGAGAAGTTATTCGGCGGTGCCGGTCGTCGGCGTCCACGATGGCGGCGAACAAAACATCGCGCTGCGGGATCAGGATTCCCCGGTCAGCCAAAAACCTTTCTCGCGCATCGTTCACGCTGAGAATTGCCTGATCGAAAAGCGGCAACGCGCCTCGCAGGTCGGAAACAATCACGTCCACTTTTTCCGGCAGTCGAATCTGGCGGGAATTCCCCTTCAAGAATTCGATCCGGTCCGACAAGCCGTTGCTTTCCGCCAGATGGCGCGCAAAATCCACCACTCCGTCCATTTCAATGGCAAACACTCTTCTCGCTCCGGCTCTGCATGCCAGAAACGCTAGAATCCCCGGTCCGCTTCCAATGTCCGCGACCGCATCCCCTGGCTTCACGGCCCGCGCGATGGCCTCCGAGTACGCAGCAAATCGGACCTTATCGCTGATCATCTCTCCGAATTCATCCAGGGAGTACATCAGCGGCGCGCCGGAATCCCGGCTGCTAGAGGCCAGACGGCGAGCTTCGCGGCATCCTTCTCAATCAGCTCGCAAAGAGTTCCGAGCCTCGCTGGATTCTTGTGGGGAAACAATCGGCGCATCATGACGTCTTCCGTCAAACGGGCGACCGCGTCAAATTCTGCCGCTCGCTGCTCTTTGGTTAGAAGCCAATTCATGTACGTGTTTTGTACCAGCTCGAGCACCGCCTCGCGCCGGGAAATTTCTTCCACTCGAGGCGCCGATTCGTCCGTGGTTCTTGGCATAAGGAAATAGACCGCCTTCAGCGGCCGTGGCTTCTCCTCAAATCGTGCCCGCTTTCCATCCAGTGCAAGATAGCGCTTTTCCCAGTTGGGAGTCAGCCGCGGCAAGGCCTCGGACGAACCCAACAGGCTCCCGACCGAATCAGGCCAGAGGCAGACACGGGGATAGCCGGGCAGAACGTGGAGCGCCCCCTCGATCTCCTTCAAAGCGGAGATATCTTCACAAAGTATAGGAGTTCCTCGCAGAGCGAACGCTCCCGCCGTTGTGGACTTGCCCGCTCCGGCAGCGCCGCAGAGGATCACCGCGCCGCCGTTGAGCGCCACCGCGCTTGCGTGAAGGGAAGTGACGCCGCGGCGCCGCAGGACAAAACCCAGCACCGGGCCCAGAAGATAGACCGCCATATCTTCGAGGCTCAATTCGGGCAAATAGCGCGCCCATAGTTTCGTGGCCGCTCTGTCGATTAGAAATTCCGCACCATCCGAATACGCCAGCCGGTAAAACTCCTTCTGACCATATTCCGTGAGCACGACGGCGGGATCGGCCGTTCTTGGCTCCGCTGGCCGGCTGAGCACGATTTTCTGAGGCAAAAGAAGAGCTTGCTCGGCCCAGCGCGGCCGTTCGCGCGCGGACAAGCTTAGCCGCGGCGTTGCGGAGTGAAGGGAGCTTTCAGGAATGCCAGGCAGTTGGACGTCGCTCTCAAGCGACATGCCGTAGGTTGAATAGAAATGAGTCACGAACGAGGACTTGAGTCAGCTTGCGGTGCAAGAACGCTGCGCCTTCAGCCGCCACCACCTGTCTTTTTTATCGCGCTACCGCCGTCAGTCATACCGCCTGCAAACATTGCTTGGGTCATCCCCGTCAGATCCCCGTACACTACCAACTTGGGGGGCCGATAAGGTTTCTTGGACGACGCCGCCGCCTGCGGTTTCATAGGGTCTATCCCTCTCTGAATCTACTGAATCTCAGACCTCTTTTCAATCCTTTTCAGCCAGAGGTCAAGTGAAACGGGGCGCAGGTTCGTCCACAGGTAAGAACCCGGCTTGTTCAGAGGAGTTGCTTGCCATTTTTTCCAATCCACGTAATTTTGCACGGCGGAAGATGGTTCTCCCGTTGAAGGCCTCCACCCATCCCTCGAAGAGTGTAGATCCAGCGGCTCTTCCGCCAGCGGACTCTTGGCGCGACTGCGAATCTCCTCGGGCAATATTCCTTTCATCCCCCGCCGCAGCAGATCCTTGTCGCTGCACCAGGGAACTGGTGGCACCCGTAGCAAGAATCGGAGAAGTCGAAAATCAAAAAACGGCGTGCGCCTCTCCAGGCCCGTTCCCGTACTGCCCGCATCTTGGTCGTCTTCCATCTTCGGCCAAAAGGGATGCATCAGCCCCAGATAGCCTCTCGGGTGAAGCGGGTGCACTTCTTGCAGGTCCGCTTCGAGCTCGCTCCATCGTTCTCTCAAACGGCACGCGCGTTCGAATTCAGGGTTCAGCCAGCCCGGGTACTGCGGCGGCTCTTCCTGAATTCCGAGCAATTTTCTAACACGCGTTAAAATCCCTGCACCTAGCGGCGGAAACTTTCCGTGCCTCAAAAAATATCCTCCGAACGCGTTCACGAGGGTCCCGAGTTTTCCTCGCCGGAAGAGATACTTCGCGTAAGGCCACGCAGGGCTATTCAGGACGTCATCCCCGCCGTCTCCACCGAGAACTACTCGCGCTTTTTTCCTGGCGACCCCAAGAAAAAGAGCAGCTTGCGCCAGAAAAGGATCATGCTGCGGCTCGGGCAGAACGAAAGCCTGCTGATCCCAACCAAGGTAGGGACCGTACCCTCCGACTTCGAGAACCTGGATCGGTATCCCCAGGTGCCCGGCCATCAGAGCTGCGAAATCACTCTCGCGATCTTGGAACAGCGGCCTTTGGCTTACAGAAATCGCATGCAGCTCACCGTTCGAATTCTGCTTTCGCAGAAGTTTTGCGCCCGTGGCTGCAACCGTGCCCGAGTCCAGCCCTCCGCTCAGAGAAATGACCGCACCGCTTGCCGGCAGCCGGTCCCGCACGGCGTTCTCCACAAGGACCCGAAATTCCTCGATGTACTCTCCCGGGTGCTTTCGCCAGAGGGGCTCTTCGATGGGAAGCCCCGCCGTGCGCCGTAGTTTTAATCCATTCGACGAGACACTGAGTCCGTGGCCCGGCGGCAATCGCTTGATGTCCCGATAAACGGTCCTTTCCTGATTCGGGCACCAGGAGTGCAGCAGGAAGTCACCTACAAAAAAGGGATCCAGTTCCTGCGAAGCCCATGGCACTCGCCGCACTGCCTCGAGTGTGTTGCTGAAGGCAAACGCTCCATTGGTTTGAGAATAGAAAAATGGACGGCCGCCCATCAGCGACCGGAAGCAATGCAGTTCGCTCGATTCCGGCTCCCACAGCACGAAGCTGTAATCGCCGGTCAGAAATTCCTGGAAGAGTTCACTTTTCTCCTGGGCACTACTCGAGCGCCACGCTCGAAGCACCAGTTCGTCATCCGGCGATTCGACGCTGCATTCTTCGCCTTTGCCGCGCAGCCGGCGAATCACGTCGTCTCGCCCGTCCAGCCGCACATCGCCCAAAATCCAGGTGCGTCCGTCGAGAATGAGCGGCTGTGTTTCCGCTTGCGGTGCTGGCCCCGTGCGCAGCAGCGAAAAGCAAAAAGTGGCTTCTCCGCGGCTCCAGACGTTTTGGCCGTCCGGGCCGCGGAAAGCCACTTGCTGCGCCATCCTCTCGACAATTTCCGGATCGGAAGCTTTGGCGTTTGGATCGGTTGCGGTCCTCACGATCCCGGCGAATCCGCTCATGGGTTCTCCGGCGGCAAGTTCCTGAGCGCATCGGAAAAAGCTGCAAAATGTCGGTGCCGGGCTTCCGGCTCGTTCAACGCCTTGCCTCCATATTCCACCCAGGCATGCGCCTCGAATTTTGCCTGCGTCTTGCGAACCCCAATGCGCAATTCCGCTGCGATGCCTTTTTCCCCCAGAAGCCACCAGAGCGCCAAGGACTCTTCAAGGCAACTCGTTCCGCTGCCTGCCAGATGTCCCGCCGCGCGCACCATTCTGGCCGCGCTCGCCGCGCGCTCTTCGTTTTCCAATGCTTCCGTGTGATTGCCTGGAAGAAGAAACTTTTTCTGAAGCCAGTTTTTCGTTTTGACAAACCCCCGCAAACGCAGGCTCACCGAAATTACAGGGAGGAGTATCGCCGAGCGCAGAAAGTCACGCCGTTCCACTCGCGAAAGTTTTCTAAACCGCCGAAGGCGTTCCCACATTCACGGGTTGCAGCGCGAGCAAGCCATTTTCGATCAGCCGGCCCAGAAGATCCGTCATATTCGCACGCAACAGCTCCGGCGTCACGTCGAATTCGTCAAAGAGCATTTGTAAAGCGGCCTCGACACTCGGCGCCGCGGTCAGCACTTGCCACATCCGCGTGCCGATCTCGTCCAATCCGAAATAGCGTTCGGTCTCCAAATTTAGAAACACAGACTCCCGGTCGAGATATCTCACCAGAACATGCTCCGGCACGGCCGCGCGGTCGGCAAACGAAATCATCTGAGCTTATCCTCATGCAGGCTCACGCTCCGGAAGATCAATCAGGCCCCAGTCTTTGCCGGAGAGGGAGCGAGCTTGCGACTCTTTTGCGTGGCCTATTCTATCGTTTGCCGTCCCGATTGGCCACAACTCGCATATTCGGCGCGGACGTCCCACATGCGGTTGTTTCCCGCATCAGGACACGCTATAAATGCGCCGTGTCCAATGCCGCCATTCAGGCCGTTTCGATTGAAAAAGCGTTTCCTCCCTCGCGCGGCGGCTGGCGCACTTTTCTGCACCCTTTCGAACGGCCGTCCATTCCCGCTTTAGCGGGGATCTCTTTCGACGTCCAGGAGGGCGAATCGGTAGCTCTGCTCGGCGCAAATGGCGCGGGCAAATCCACCCTTTTGCGCATTCTCGCCACGCTCCTGCTGCCGACGCGAGGCTCCGCGCGTGTTGCGGGGCACGATGCGGTTCGCGATTCCCGTGCGGCTCGGCGCGAAATTGGGTACCATTCCGGTGGCGACCTCGGTCTCTTCCCCAGGCTGACGGGCCGCGAGAACCTTCTCTTTTTCGGGCAGCTCAATCTTCTCGCCCGGGGCGATTGCCTCTCCCGGATTGACCGCCTTTCCTCGCAACTGCGTATCGAAGGCTCTCTTGACCGCCAGGTTCGCACGCTTTCTTCGGGCACCGTGCAGCGCCTGAGCCTTGCGCGCGCCCTGCTGCATCGGCCTCGCGTTCTTCTTTTCGATGAACCCACGCGCAGTCTCGATGCTCTTGCCGCGGTGGAATTTCGCCGATACCTGAAGTCCGAGGTGATGAAGTGCGGGACCGTGTCTCTTCTCTTTGCGTCGCACACTCTTCCGGAAGTCGAGGCACTCGCAGATCGCGTCGCGGTCATTGATCAGGGGCGCCTGCTTGAGCTGGATTCGCCGTCGGCGATCCTGCGAAAGACCGCCTGCGCTTCGCTCGATCAGGCTTTCTTCAAACTCACCGGCCGCGCCCCGCACTCGTCTCCGGAGATCCCCGAATGAGCAGGCTCCTGCGCCAACTCTGGCTGTTTTTCTGGAAGGATCTCTCCATCGCCAGGACTTACCGGAGTCTTTTTGTGATGGAAATTGTCGAAGCGCTCTTTGGAACCGCGATGTTCTACTACGTCTCGCGCTTCGTGGACAGTCCGCAACTCGAGAGCTCTCTCCCGCAAGGCCGCACCTATTTCGCGTTCGCGCTCGTGGGTTTTGTCTTCTTCGACTATCTGAGCACTGCGCTCGACGCCTTCGACCGCAGCCTTACCGAAGCGCGTGATTCGGGCACCCTCGAACAGCTGCTGGTCACGCAAACGTCTCTCCCCGTATTGCTCGCGGGTTCCGCGATCTATCCGTTCGTCACCACCACGTTGCGCATCGCGGTTTATTTCGCGTGGGGAGCTCTGCTTTTCGGATTCCCGATTGGCGCCGCCAACTGGTTCGCTGTCTTCGCCATTCTTGCCGCTTCCCTTCTGGCGTTCTCCGGCCTCGGGATTCTCTCCTCGAGTTACCTGCTGCTCTTCAAGCGGGGAAATCCCGCGAAGTGGCTGCTTCTCGGATTGTCCAGCGTGGTCGGCGGCATGCTCTTTCCGGTCACGATTCTTCCGGACTGGCTGCAACGGCTCGCTCGCCTTAATCCCATCACCTACTCTTTGGATGCCATGCGCGACGCCCTTCTTGCGGGCGCAGGGATTCAAGCTCTTTGGCGTCCTCTCGCGGCGCTGCTCGTTTTTGCCGTTATCTTGCTTCCGTCTTCGATGCTGGTGTTTGCCTGGGCCCTTCGCCGCACAAAAACCATCGGGACGCTCACGCATCGCTGAAATTCACCACCAACCCGGTCTGCATTGAAAACCGCTTATATTCGCAATTCAAAAAAAAAGAGCCGACGCCATTTCGGGCAGCCGGCTCCAGTTCCCACCAAAAAACCTACGTCAGGATTTTTTCTTTTTGGTTGACACCTTGGTATCAACTCCACCCATGAGCTGCTGCAATTGCGCCAAACCCTCCTTGGCTTGAGTGCCCCAGACACCGTTAGGATCGAGCTCAATCGCCTTTTGGTATGCCTCAATCGTTCCCGGCTTGGGCGTGACTTCGATTTTCTCGCCAACCTGCTTGTAGATGCTCGGATCGGCAACCATGCATGCGGCGAGCAGGTACCAGGCTCGCGGATCCTTGGGATTCAGGTCCGTGGCTTTCTGAAGCGGGGCGATGGCCTCCGGATACTTTTGCGCGTTATACATCGTGATGCCGAAATTCAGCCACGCTTGCCCGGCGCTTGCGGGATCGAGTTCGGCGCTTTTCTGGTATGCGGCGGTGGCTTCGTCTACCTTTCCCGCCCGACCAAGAATGCCACCCAGGTTGTTGTAATAAGCCGCCGTCGGCTTCAGCGCGATCGCCTGCTGGTATGCCGCGATGGCGTCATCCGTCCTTCCCGCCGTGTCATAAGCGTCGCCGAGCCGCGCCATGATCAAGTGCATGTTGGGATCTTTTTCGCCGGCTGCGGTTTTCGCCGCTTCAAGTTCCGTCACGGCCTTGCCTGTAAGGTCCGTCACCTGCTGCTTGATCGCATCCCGCTGCGCCGCGGGCGTCTTTGCGATCGTGTCTTTAAGCTGCCTCGCCTGATCGAGATCCGCAATACCCGTCGTAAAATGCTGCTTCATCCCTTCGAATTTCTGATTTTCCTCTGCTTGTTTCTTCTCCGCTTCGGCGTATTCCTTCCCCTGCTTGGCCACAATGTCCTTGAAGTTGAAATCAGCGGTTGCGGTTTCCCCGGTGGCCACATGTACCTTACCGGGATACGGCTTCGCCTGGTTGGGGAGAAGCACATTGATGTTGTAATCTCCAGATTTGAGATTATTGAAGACGTATTTTCCGTCCTTGTCCGTCTTGGTCTCGAATTTGGCGCCCTGGTCGCTCACAATCTCAATTCCCAGGCCCGCCCAGGGATTACCCGCCACGTCTAGAATCTTCCCAGTGAGAATCCCTTCCATCTGCGCCGCTGCGCGCGGCGCCGCCAGAAAGGCAAGCGCGGCTGCGATCGTCGCAGCCAGCGCCAAAGAAATCATTCCTCGCTTCATGCTCCGTTCTCCTTTTCCGCGCACCCGCAATCCACTATGCCTTCGTCGCTTGCCGTTCATCTCTGTTCGCAGGGGGATCTCCCACACGAAGTCCCTGGAGGGAGTGCGCCCCATTATCTTCCCATTGGCCCCGTTTTCCAACTCATGCCTTCGCCGGAACGCTTTGGGCATAGGGGATCGGGTCGGGCACTCCGGCCTCCAAGAAAGCCCGAAGCCGCAGCAGGCAACTGTCGCAAACTCCGCATGCTGCCTCCTCCGACTGGTAGCATGACCAGGTTAGATGCAGCGGCGCTCCCATCTGCATGCCTTTCAAAATGATCTCCTTCTTCCGCATTCCGATCACCGGCGCGACAATTTCGATTTCCGTTTCCGGCCTCGTGCCTACGCGAATCAATTCCTGAAACACGCAGTAATATTCCGGCCGGCAATCCGGGTAACCGGAGCTGTCTTCCGCAACCGCTCCAATATAGATCGCGCCGGCACCGATCGCTTCCGCCCAGCTCACCGCCACGGAAAGAAAATGCGCGTTGCGAAACGGCACGTAAGTCATGGGAATTGTGCTCGCACTCGCATCGAGCTCGTTTTCCGGGACGGCAATGTTCGCGTCCGTCAAAGCCGAACCGCCGATCGCGCGAAAGTGATCCAGTTTCACCACCAGCCTTTCGCGCATGCCATAGAAATCCGCGATCTCTTCGAATGCTCGTCGTTCCCGCTTCTCGGTCCTTTGCCCATAGCTTGCGTGAAGCAGGGCCACATTCACTGCGCCATGGCGCTCGATGGCCATGGCGGCGCTCACGCAGGAGTCCATGCCGCCGCTCAGCAGCACGACTGCCTTGCTCTGGTTTTTGTCTTCAGTCATCTTCAACCCTGCTCCTTCAAAAGCGAGGATTCTCCCGGCCATCCTCCACCATCGATCTACACCATCTTTCGTGACCGGCGGTCAGATATGACCGCCGGTCATAATTCTGCAAGGGGCTGGGCAGGGGCATCTTCATACTCCCTTAGTCGCCGGATCCCACACAAACTTATGGAGTTGCAGTCCCAGCCTGACTGGCAGTCCGTCCTTGAGCATCCACTCCACCAGTTCGCGCGGCTCCAGCCCCTGCCATTTTCCCCCCGGGTCCTCAAAAACTGGCGAGAACAAAACCTGCTTTACGCGCTCCGCCAGGCGATGCTGCTTTGTGAATTCCCGCGCAAACTCATAGTCGCGCCGCGTCGAGAGAACGAACTTGATTTCGTCCTTCTCGTCCACGGCGTCGAGATTTTTTGTGTCGAAAGTATCGGGCTCGCCGGAGTCCGGGCATTTGACGTCGACGATTTTGATGACTTCGCGAGGGAGTTTGCCGACGTAGCGTTCGCCACTCGTTTCGATCATGACCGTGAATCCCGCTGCAAGAAGGCCATCGGCCAGAGGATAAACTTCGTCCTGCAAGAGCGGTTCTCCGCCGGTGATTTCCACGAGCGGGAGGGATGCCTTAGCGCCGCTTGCGCCCGGCTCGCGCACCGTCAATTCGTCCACTCGCGCGAGGACCTCTTCGACGCTCATTTTCTTGCCGCCGTGGAATGCATACGCGGTATCGCACCAGGTGCAGCGCAAATTGCATCCCGTCAGCCGCACAAAAATGCACGGCAATCCGGCTCTCGTTCCTTCTCCCTGGATGGATTTGAAGATTTCCGTGATGAACATCGAAAAAATTTCCTATTGCGGCTTGCCCAGGCCGGTTTTTTTCGCGCTTCGTCTTGCCAGCCACCACAAAACTCCGAGGGTCAACACCACGGCTATGATCAGCCGCGGGATCGCGCTGGGAAGACCCATCAATCGCAACACGATGACGTATCCCACCGCGACGAGCAGGGCGGGAATCAGCACGATATAGAGCCCACGGTTCATGAATTGAATTCACCTGCGCAGATTTCAGTTCCCCGGGCGGTACAATGCGCTTGCCGTGTCCGTCTCCCACACTCTAATTTCGGTGATCCTGGCCCCCGGAGGCAATTCCCGGACTCCGCGCGAAGTCTCCTCAAAGAAATACTTCGCCAGATTTTCCGCCGAAGGATTCACGGTGCGGAAGGGCTCCAGATCGTTGATGAACTGGTGATCGAGCGCGCCGATGACTTCGCGGAGCACCTGCTTTACGTGGGTGAAATCCACGAGGAGACCAATACCGTCCAACTCGGGGCCTTCGAGCGTCACCCGCACGCGGTAATTGTGTCCGTGGGGATTTTCGCATTTCCCCTTGTAACCGCGGAGCGCATGCCCCGCCGAAAACGTCTCTTCCACGCAGACTTGAAACATATTCCCTTTTCTCACCCGGCCCGTCCGAGCCTCGCCCTTCACCAAAACTCCAGAACCTCGCTCGCAGCGCTGAGCTTCATATTGGAATGGCTTCAGGCGGGGTCTGCCATTTGGAAGAAGCGCGCGACCTCCGCAAGTTCGTGCGTTTTCCCGTAGCGCGGCAGCGAGTCCACAAAAATTTTACCATAGGCCATCCTCTGAATGCGGTTGTCCAGCAGCGCCAGGATGCCCCGGTCGGTTCTGGTGCGGATGAGCCTGCCGAAGCCTTGTTTGAGCGACAAAACGGCTTGCGGAAGCTGGTACTCCGCAAAGGCGTTGCGACCGTCTTCCTGTAGAGCGCGCACCCGCGCCGCGACCACCGGATCGCTCGGCACCGCAAAAGGCAGGCGATCCACGATCACGCAGGAAAGCTGCGCCCCCGGCACATCCACGCCTTGCCAAAAGCTGGCCGTTGCGAAGAGCACCGCTCCGGCTGTGTTTTTGAATCGCTCCAGAAGAACGGGTTTCGGCGCGGTTCCCTGCAACAGCAAGGGAAACTCCACGCGAGTCCTCACGCGCTCGTAAAGCTCGTTCATCTGCGCGTAGCTCGTAAACAGGCAAAACGCGCGACCCTGGCTGACTTCCAGGAGTTGCACGATTTCATCCGCCGCTTTTCCGGCAAATCCCGCATCACGGACATCCGGCATTTTTCTCGGGATGTAAAGAAGCGCCTGCTCGCCGTATTCGAATTCCGGAGGGAGAGTTTTATCCTTTGCGTGGTCGAGCCCCAAGCGCTGCCGGATATAATCGAAACGCCCTCCAACCGTCAGCGTCGCGGAGGTCAGCACTACGGTATCGAATTGCTCGAAGAGCCTCTCCCGAAGGATCTGACTCACGTCGATGGGAGTGGCAGCCAGGAAAACGCCTTTGTTGCGGCGTTCAAACCAGTAGACGAAATTCTTTTCGTTCGATTCAAAAAGAAACGACAGTTCCTGCCGCAGTTCGAAACTTCTGCGCGCGACGCGCAGCAGTTCTTCCGGCTTCTGGGCCATGGCCGCGAATTCGGTTTCCATCCCCTTCAGCGAATCCGCGAGAGCGTCGTAAGGTTCGCGGTGCTGCTCGATGAACGCATCGCGCTCGGCTCGCATGAACGGGTAGCGGCCTTCCCTTGCAGGGAACGCTTCGAAAAATGCGCGGCTGCGTTCTCGGATTCGTTGCGTTTTCCGCAGAAGCGCTGGCGTTCCCAAACGCAGCAGCCGCAGTGTCTGGTCGGCGTCCCGCGCCAATTCCTCGAACCGGAAATTCGAAATCTGCCGCCCAAAATAGTCGCTTGCGACGTCCTCGATCTCGTGCGCTTCGTCAAACACCACAGCGGAGTACTCCGGTAAAATGCTGCCAAAATCGTCGTGCTTCAAGGCTAAGTCCGCGAAAAACAGATGGTGGTTCACGATGATCAAGTCTGCTTCCTTGGCCCGCTGGTGCATGCCGGTCACGAAGCATGGATTGAACGAGGGGCATTTCTGGCCGGTACAGGTATCGCGGCGCGCGTCGAGGCGTCCCCACAATTCCGAATCGTCGGGCAAGAACGTGAGTTCGGCGCGGTCGCCTGTTTCCGTCAATTTCGCCCAATCCTTGATCTGGCGGAACGCGTCGAGCTCCTCCATTCCTTTCAGCAATCCCTGATCGGCCATCTGGTGCAACTTTGCAACGCACAGGAAATTCGCGCGCCCTTTCATTACTGCGACCTTAAGGTTCGGTGCGAAATGCTTCTGCAGAAAAGGAATATCCTTGGAGTACAGCTGCTCTTGCAGGGATTTTGTTGCCGTTGAAATCACGACGCGGCGCCCACTGCAAATCGCCGGAATCAAGTACGCCAGCGTCTTGCCGGTGCCCGTTCCCGCTTCCACGATCGCGTGATGGTGCGCTTCGAACGCATCATGGACAGCTTCCGCCATTTCCAGCTGGCCGGGCCGGTGTTCGTAATCGCTGCCCATGCTCTTTTCGAGGAATCCGCCCGGCCCGAAAACGTCCTTCATCCGGATTTTGGTCTCCGAAGGAGCGTATTCATGGCCTATCCGCCGCATGACTCTCTGTTCCGGGACCGCGTCATCGTCCAGGGGAACGTAGACACGCTCTCTCACGCTGCCAGCGCTTGCGGGCGCCCCACCGTTCTCTCTTCTCTCCTTCGCACTTGCCGCGCGTTTTGCCAAGTCAGTCTTCCTTAGTTCTCATTTTCCCGGCAGGGAAGCTAACGATAGCACATCCGCTCGCAGCACAATTCCGCGGCTCGCCCGGCATCCGCGGCTTGTCCCCTCCGGGCGTTTAGGACTTGAGCAACGCCATCTTTCTTCCTCCATTGAGCTCCAGTGCGGGTGCGATACATTCGGGAGTGCTGGCGAAGAAGTTGAATTGGTGCAGGGGATTGCTTCGCAACCCGGTTGCACAGGCGTGGGGTGTTCCATGAAGCGTAATTCGTTCTCTCTTCTCTCCTTGCTGGTCGGAGCATTGAGTTTTGCCGCTTGCAGCGGGCCTCCAGGAGGCTGGCCGGGTGGCGGAGGCGGCGGAGGAACTGGCACGGCCACAGTCAGCTTCACTCTTGTCTCAGATACCCTTCCCGCAATCCCTTCCCTGCTTTCGTACACCGTGATGGTGAACGGCGTCACGCTTACTCCCACGGGCACTGGAACGCCCGTGACGCTGACCCCCTCTCCATCGCCGACGATTGATCTGGTTCGTCTGCAGTCCGACTCCGCTTATCTCGGTACGCTTACGGGCGTTCCTGCTGGCTCCTACACGGTTACGGCTTCGATCTCCGGCGTAGGCATCACATTTTTCAACAACACGGCCTCCTCGATCACGGTTGGAACCACCGCATGCCCCAGTGGCGACGTCTGCTCTTTTTCGCTTTCCGCCAGCGGCTCGCCACAAATTGCCACTTTCACCTTCACCGCAGCTTCAAACGGAACGCAAGGCATCGGCCTGGACATGAACTTGAACAGTTCCCTCACGATTACCGGGGGAGTGCTCACAGGAAACTTCAGCTCGGGAGTGCTCAGCGCGTTCACGTTGCCTCGGCAAGGCTCGAATCTGTCCGCGGGGCAGCTCGATCTGATCGAGGACTTTACCGGCGTGGTCAGCCTGACTCAGGCAAACAGCGTTAGCATCAATTCGCCGATACGGGGCATCATCACCGCCTCGTCCACATCCACCACCGCCTACGATCCAGACCCCACGGGCACTCTGTGCAACAACGCACCCACAAGCCTCTCGGGCTGCGTGGCGAGCAACCAATTCGCGAGCATGGACGCCGTGCTGAATGCCGATGGGACATTCTCCGTACAAGAAATCGAGCCGACGAACGCATCCGTTCAGGACATTGTTGAAGGTACCGTTGCGCCGGTCGCGGAGCCCGCGAACACTTTTGCGATCATCGTAACTGACAAACTTCCTGCGGCCTCGGGTTCGCTCATCAGCAGCCTGAAACTCGGCGATCCGCTGGTCGTAAATATCGCGAATATCCCGAATACGTTTTATGTGGATACCAAGGGTCTGGATGTTCAGAGCGCGTCGCCCGCGGCGTATGGCAGCTTCTTTGGCCAGAGCACGACGAGCGCCATCTTCGCCGGGCAGAGCATCGCCATCCACGTCACTGGATTTACGGCCCAGAGCGGCAGCACACCGGCTTTGGCAACTGCAGACACAGTCACGCTCCGTTTTTCCCGGCTGACTTCGGTTGTCCAGCCGCTTACGTCCAGCACCTTCACCATCAGCAGTATCCCGACGTATTTCTTCTTCACGCCAAGCAGCACGTTCCTGGTGCAAGCATTCGTCAACGCGCCGCGCAACACCAATATTGAGGGCGTGACTGATCTGAGCAATCTTTCGACGACAAAGCCCGTCTCCATGCGGGCACTGTATTTCAACAATTCCTCCGGCACCCTTTCTCCGACGTTCTTTGCCGCCAAGGTGAGACAGTATTGATCGTTGCGATTTTTCCGCCTCCGCAGACGGAAACGGGCAGGCTCTCAGCCAAAGGCTGGGAACCTGCCCTTCGTTTTTTTTCGAAACAGTTTCGGTTTAGAGAGCCGGACCTCCGCCCACTGTAGTCATGGCCGGGAGCGGCGTAGCCGGACCGACGGGTGCGACTGCCATACGGGCGGACGGTTGAAATCTTCTGTAGATCGCGATGGAAATCGCGCCCAGGCCCCACAGGATCACGCCGAACTTGACCCAGCCTCCGTGCGGAACCATGGTCACGGCTCGAATGACGATCACACCAACAGTCATTCTTCCGATGAGCGGCCACAACTCGTTCGTCCGACCCATCAGCCATTGGCCGATCAGTGCCCCGACCACAATCTGCGCTGCATAGACTGAAATCATCCATACAAAAAATGTCGAAACTCCGATGAACAGGCCTACCACCGTCACCGCGACGATGATCGAGCCGATGAGCACCCCGAAAAACACCAGGATTCCCAGCCCGAGCGATGCTCCAATGTTCTCCGCGGAATGCACTGTTTCCCGTGCGAATTGCGGCATCAGGCTGATCAACACCAGCCCATACAGCACAAACGCCGCCATCAGGACCACCTGCCAGAAAATACTGCTGCGCCCCCACTCATGGGGTTTCTCGACATGCTTCGTGAACTGCACCGGGAATGCCAGTTTCGCGCCCTGCGCAACCGCCGGGGCGCTCTTCCCTTCGAAGTGCACCTGCCCTCCGATGCTCGCGGTGCTCGCGATTTCCAGGGTTTCCCCTTTCCCCTGCAATGCCCCACCAACCGACCCGGTCACATTCAAGTCTTGCCCATACCAAAGAATGTCCCTGCCGATCTGCCCATCGATCGTGACCGATTGAGCAAAGGTGGTAATGCTTCCGCCGGCTTTCCCTCCCTTATCAAACGTTAGCGTTTGGCAAAATTCAGTGAGGTTTTTCCCGATCGTTCCCGTAACCGTCAAATTGTTGTCAAAGCCGCGAATGTTGCCATCCACTTGCCCGGAGACGCGAGCGGTCTGTGCAAACATGATTACGTCGCCGAGCACGTGTCCCGACACATCCACGGACTGCCCGAACGCATAGACATCACCGTCCACAGTTCCGTCAACGGAGACCCGTTCGCCGCTCAGGAAAATATCGCTGTGTATGGTTTCGCCCTTCGCCACCGTGGGGGTCTGTCCTTTGCGAAATTCCGTTGCTCCCGACGGCGGTGCAGCCGCCAGCGCCGCGCACAATCCCGCGAGCACCAGGGCCATCGCCGAGCCGCGACGCAATCGGCGTCTCAGCACAAGCACAACCGAACCGATCAGGGTAAGCATCGCGAGCGCTTCCACTAGTGAAATCATGGATTGCCATCCCTTCCAGAACGATCCCTGAAATACCAACAATCCCAGCAAATTTGTGCCGCCGAATCCCGCCTGCTCGAGGCGATCCTGCAACGGCTGAATATATCCGGTGTAGAGCGCATACAATGTGGTGGCAGCAAGCCCGAATGCAAGCATCCACACCCACTGCATCGAGCGCCGCACCCTCTCGCCGAACGATTCGATCCTTGCGGGCAAGGGTTCCTCTTCTTCCAGCATTGCGCGCGTCAGCAGGCGAGACTCACGTTCCAGCGCCCGGAGCAGCGTGCGGCACACTTCGCATTCCTGCGTGTGCGCCGAGACTTCCAAGGCGCGAGCGCGGTCCAGTTGGCGTTCGACATACAACAGGCAGGTCATCTCGTCCGGATGTTTCATCTCTGAATTCCTCACTGATCCGCTCACGAAGTTCCTCCCGCCGCCAGCGCACTCGTGCCTTCGAGCGCCTGCCGCAGTTCATGCCGGGCGCGGAGCAGCACAACGCCCACAAAGGCGCGCCGCACTCCCAAGGCGTCGGCAATCTCGTCGTAGCTCATGTCGGAGTAATAGCGCAACACGAGCGCCATTCTCGCGCGGGTGCCGAGCTTGTCCAGCGCTTTGCGCACTTCCTCGCCGGTGCGCTGCTCGATGAGTTGTTCCAGCTGATCCGGGTCCGGATGCTCCAGCGGCAGATTATCCAAATCTTCGGTTTCCTTGTCCTGGCGGATTTTTCTGCGGCGCAGCAGGTCCCAGCAATGGTTCGCCGCGACCTTGTACAACCACGCCGTGAACGGCCGCGTCGCGTCGTATTGCACCAGTTTCTCCCGAACCTTTACAAAAACTTCCATGGTCGCGTCTTCGGCGTCCTCCCGAGTGGGCAACGCCCTCCGGCAGAACCGGAAAATCGCGCCGGCGTACTGCCGATAGAGTTCGCCCCAAGCCTCTGCGTCCCCTGCCTTGGCTCGGGCGATAATCTCCTCGGTTTCCGTTGTTCCCGGCGCGTTCATTCGGCCTGGTCTCGGAGTTTCCATATCCTAGTACGCACCCAAGCCCGCAAAAATTACACTCCGCCGCTTCCGCCAAACGTCCGCTGACTGCTGATTGTTTCGGTCGTTTTGCTCCGCAGCACTCTACCAAATTTGCGCCTGTGAAGCCGTGCTGAGCTGCAATAGGTCCCTAGTCATTGCTGCATTCTGCCTTTCATTTGCCGACGCATGCAAAGGAAAGTGGCCCGGGGGCCGGGCCACTTGCTAACATGTTTATTTCTAAAGGCTTAGAAGGTAAATTTGGCTGCCAATTGGATGCCCCTGGGTCCACCGCTTCCCAGGAACGGATAGCCGATCCCCACGTCGCCCGTCGCGGTTAATCCCAGGCTGCCCTGAGAGCGCCCATCAGTTCCGATGCCGTTCGGAGCCGCATCGGCGATGAAGGCTGGGAGAAGCGGGCTCGCAAAGTTGGGATGATTGAACAGGTTATACGCTTCGAATCGCAACTGCATGTTCAGGCGCTCCGTCAGCTTCGTGTCCTTGAAAATCGAGAAATCAAACTGACGGAAGTTCGGCCCGATCAGCGAATTCCTGCCTTCATTCCCGAAGTGCCGGGTGCCGGGAATGCAGGTGGAGGCTGTGCCGTCTCCTCCGCCCGCAGGGTACGTGCACGGCACCGCAAATGAACTCAGATCCAGATAGTTTGACGGATCTCCGGGGTGATACACGATCGGCCCCGAAACATCCGGACGGCCGAACCCTTCGCCGCTCCCGTCGAAATCATCCTCGAAGTTGTAATTCAACTGGAAGGGCTGGCCGGATTGCACAGTCACAATGCCGTTGACTCCCCAGCCGTTGGTGAGTTTCTCAAGGCTGCCCGAAAAATTCGGGAACTGGTAAATGAAATTCCAGGCCAGTCGGTTGCGCACGTCGAAATTGGAATTTCCCCGGTTATCTGCGATGGGCGCCTGGCTGTTGTTGGGTTGCGAGGCGTTCGGTACGTAATCTTCCCCGTCGCTGGCGTCATCAATGGAATGCGACCAGGAATAATTCAGCGTGGACGTCAAACCGTGCCAGCCATTGACGCGGAAACTGGCCTGGAGGGCATTGTAATTTGAGTTTGCGGAACTTTCTTCGTAGTTCATGTAGTAGAAAAAGTTGTTCAGCGCGCGTGGCACGCCGTAGTCGTTGATGCAATCGCAGCCGGTGTCTGCGGCGGTAATCTCGTCCTGGGTCGGCTGGTTCAGGTCGCGGAAGCGGAACAGTTTGTGGCCGTTCGAACCGACGTAGCCGATCTGAAGTACCATCCGGTGTCCTAGATCCTGTTGCAGGTTCAGATTGAAGTTCTGCATGTACGGCGAGCGGATGTGCTGGTCAATGCCGAAAGCATCGCTGATTTGCGAGGAGAACGGGAAATACACGGGCTGATTCGGATCGAGCGCGCTTCCCGTAATGCTTGTCTCTGAAATCGGATTGGGGCCGAATCCCGAATACGCCGGGCCGGGATCGAAGGAACTGTTCCAAGGCAGGTGGCCTTCAAACATATCCATAGAAAATGCATCGTAGAAAATTCCGTAGCCTGCGCGAACCACGGTCCTTCCTTTGCCCGTGAGATCCCAGGCCAGGCTTACGCGCGGCGCCCAGTTGTTGTAATCGGGCTGGTATAGACGGCCATTGGCAACCTGAATCGCCTGGCCCGTGAGGGGATCGAAATTCGTGAAATTGCCCTGTTTGTCCTGAACGATCCCGAAGTAGTCGTACCGCAAGCCCAGGTTCAGCGTCACCTGCCGCAGTATGTGATAGCTGTCCTGGACATAGCCCGCGTAAGAATTCTCAAATAGATTGCGGTTCGAGTTCCCCTGGCGCTGCGAACCGTCATCCGGCATTCCAGCGATGAAATCGGTCAGCGAAGCGAAGTCCAGCGTTCCCCGATAGCCCCGGTTGAAAATCTGCGATACCGAAGTCCGCCGGAATTCATACCCGAACTTGATCTCGTGCTTCCCCGCCGTCCATGAAATGTTGTCAATGTAGTGCCAGTTCGTGTCCACGCGCTGGCGGGGATCGCCTTTGTCGGCTCCCAGCGGCGCCAGGTTGCCCCCCGGGCCGCTGATGGTGATATACGGCATGCCCAGGTTGTAGATTCCCGCGTTCGGCGTCCCCGTCTCCACCGTGTTCAGCCCGATGCTGGTCGGGTCGAAACTCCGGTCCTCTGGGAAGAAGCCTTCGGCAAAACGGTTCCAACCCAGCCGCGCCTCGTTGATGATTTTCGGCGAAAGCGTCGTGACGTAAGAGAGAGAAATCAATTGCACCCGCGTCGGCGTGTACGTGTTGTACCCGGGAATCAGTCCTCCGCCCACCAGGGCGAGAGGAAAGCTTTGGTCGCTATCCCCAATGTAATAGCGCCCGGTCAGCAGGTTTCTTTCGTTGAAGCTGTGGTCAATTTTCACGATGGCGTTGTCCCCACGATTGGAAAATGGCGTCGCCAGCGAGGTATTCGTCCCGCCGTCATCGTAACAATCCGTGCTCGTCGTGGGTTGCGGCCAGATCTTGTTGGGCAGAGCGAGTAAGCTCGCGATAACCGGGTTCACGGTGCCGCCGTTCGCCGCGATTGCGTCCGCGAGATTCTGCGCCGTCGGGACGCAGGCGGTGCTCGCTTCCGCGCCCTTTTCCCGCACGCCCTCATAGTTCATGTAGAAGAACGTCTTGTCGTGCACGATCGGCCCGCCCAGCGATCCCCCAAACTGGTTGTTGTGAAAAGTGTTTTGCGGCGTTCCGACGTCGTTGAAATAGTTCCGCGCGTCCAGCGCGTTGTTGCGGAAAAACTCGAATCCCGATCCGTGAAAAGTGTTTGTCCCGGTCTTGGTCACGATGTTGATCACGCCGCCGGCGCTCCGCCCGTATTCTGCTTCGAAGTTCGATTCCACGTGGAGTTCCGCGATGGCTTCCACCGGCAAGATCGTCGCCGGAGTGCCGAACACGCCCGCTTCGTTGATGGCCGGGTCGTTCCGGTAACCATCGTTCATGTCCGTGCCGTCCAGCAGGAAGTTGTTCGAACGGCCGCGCGCTCCGTTCACGGAAAAAACGCCGTACGATCCCGGCGAATCCGTGATCTGGTCCGGCGAACCCGCAACTCCCGGCACCAGGTAGATCAGCTTCTGATAATCCCCGCCGTTCACCGGCAGGTTCGCCACCACCTTCGATTCCAGAACCCCTCCGAGCACGTTGCTCGTGGATTGCACCTGTGGCAATTCTGACGCGGACACTTGCACTGTCTGTGACAGCTGGCCCGGCTGCAGTGCCACGTCCGCGCGGCGTTCCACCGCAACCTGTACCACCACGCCGCTTACCAGCGCGCCCTTGAATCCCGTTTTTTCCACGCTGACCGTGTAGATCCCGATCGGCAGCTCGGGCACGGAATAATTTCCGTCATCGCCAGTTGTCACCACGCGCGTTAGGCCGGTTCCGGTGTTCTTTACCGTGACGCTTGCACCGGCAATCGCTGCGCCAGTGGAATCCGTCACCGTCCCTAAAATCGTGCCGCGAAACGTCTGTGCCTCCGCCGCGCCGCAAACCAGCAGCATAGCCGCACACACGCACACCCACGCAATCGCCTTCATTTTCATTGATTTCATCCCCTCCCCCAGGTTTCGCTCTCCCGGCGCCTACCCCGAATGGCGCCGCGGTTGTTGCTAATGGCTCGGTGAATTTACACTACCTGCCTCCTACGAGCCCGTCAAGCAACCTTGCCTCTTGTGTGACTTTCGCGCGAAATCGCTGCAGATCCCGGTCGGGAAATTCCGCCTTTCCCGAGACTTCGACGCGGAAGTCGTTTGTACGATACAGTGAAGGATTGCAATTCCTGGGTTCCAGCGGACCGTCGGGGCTTGAACTTCGTCCATGCCACAAAAATTGCCATCGCTGGTCATCGTCGGACGGCCCAATGTGGGGAAGTCCACCCTGTTCAACCGGCTTACGGGGACGCGCCGCGCGATCGTAACCGATGAGCCCGGCATCACGCGCGACCGCATCTACGGCAAAGCCGAATGGCGCGGCCGCACGCTGGAAGTCGTGGACACCGGCGGGATTATCCCCGACGACAAAGCGCTGATTCCGCAGGAGATTCTTCGCCAGGCTCGCGTGGCCATCGAAAAGGCCGCACTGCTCGTTCTGGTCGTGGACAGCCAGTCCAGCATCACCCCGCTCGATCAGGAGCTCGCGCAGCTTCTTCGCGGAACCGGAAAACCCTTCTTCATTGCCGTCAACAAAGTGGATTCGCGTGCGCAGGAATCTCTTGCCGGAGAGTTTCATGCGTTCGGCGTTCCGGTTTTCCCTATCGCCGCGGAACACGGAACCGGTGTGGATGATCTACTCGACGCCGCGCTCGCACAGATCGCGGAGCGGGAGTCGCCGGCCGAACAGCCGGAAAAGGAAATCACGGAAATCGCCATCATCGGGCGGCCGAACGTCGGCAAATCCACATTGCTCAATCGCCTTGCCGGTGAGGAACGTTCCATCGTTTCGCCGATTCCCGGAACGACCATGGATTCCGTTGACACGGACGTTTTGCGCGAGGGCAGAACGTATCGCTTTGTGGATACGGCGGGAATTCGCCGCAAGGGAAAGACAAACCTCATTGCCGAAAAGCTCAGCGTAGTCATGGCCAAGCGCGGACTCGAGCGCGCGGACATCGCGCTGCTCATCGTGGACGGGGAACAGGGCGTCACTCAGGGCGACGCCACCATCGCAAGTTACGCGGAGCAGTCCGGCCGGTCGGTCATTATCGTCATCAATAAATGGGATCTCGCGGTCGAAGCCGCACAGCGCGCCGCGCAACGGGATGCAGCCACCGCAAAAGGCAAAGCCAAACGCGCGGCGGGGCCCTCGCATGTTCGAGAGGAAATTGACACAGAGAGACTGCTGCTCGACTACGAGGAACTCATCCGGAAGAAACTTAAATTCCTCAGCTACGCACCGGTGGTTTTTCTCTCCGCAAAAACCGGCGAGCGCGCGCAGAAACTTTTTCCGCTCATCGACAAAGTCGCCGCCGCGCGCAAGCGGCGGATTCCCACGCCGGAGCTCAACCGCTGGGTCAAATCCGTGGATTTGCAGCGCGGCACGTTGCCCAAAGCGCGGCCCATCCGCATCTACTACGCCACGCAGGCAAAAATCGCTCCGCCGGTTTTTCTGCTGTTCACCAACCAAAAGCAGCCCCTGCACTTCAGCTTCGAGCGCTTCCTGGAAAACCAGCTTCGCTCGTCGTTCGATTTTCTCGGCACGCCGGTGCGCTTCGTCCAGCGGCTGCGCAAGCGCGGGGAAAGACCGTCCAAGGACAAGGAGGATGAATGAACGGGTGGGAAGAACAATTCCGGCAAGGCAACTTCAGCGAAACCTTACAAACTGCTAGAATCACCGTGTCCCCATCCCCCAGGATTTAGCGAACATGGCAGGCAACGCCACCGCAACGCAAACCGCCGCCGAGAAGGATTTTTACCGCATCGGCGAAGTGAGCCGCATCGCGAATCTGAAAACTTTTGTTCTGCGCTACTGGGAATCGGAATTCCCCATGTTGCAGCCGGTGAAAAGTCCAAACGGCCATCGGCTCTATCGCCAGGAGGACGTGGACCTGGTGCTCAGGATCAAGCGACTGCTCTACGACGAAGGCTTCACGATCGCGGGAGCCCGCCGCCACCTGCGCGAAACGAATGGCACGGCAGAGTCGGAATCGGCGGCGCACATTCCCCCGGGGATCGGCGCGGCTCAGGTATTGAACCGCAAAATGCTCCTGGATTTGCGAGACTCTTTGCGCGCTTTCTTGACCCTTCTCGAACGGCGGTGATAGCCTTGAAGGGCTGCAATCGCTCTGTCGGGGCGTAGCGCAGCCTGGTAGCGCGCACGCTTGGGGTGCGTGAGGTCCCCGGTTCAAATCCGGGCGCCCCGACCACTTTCCTTCTGAATTTGCTGCTTCAACAATGGCTATTCCGCGGCAAAAGGGACCGAAAACGGAATTCTCTTCTTCACTATGATTCATATTCTCCTGACGAATGATGACGGATACGGCGCGGCGGGGCTCGAGGCGCTGACGGAAGCGCTGAAGGACTTCGCGAAGATCAGCGTGGTGGCGCCGAGCAGCGAAAAGAGCGGAGCGGCGCAATCGCTGACGCTTCGGCAACCAATCGTGTGTCATCCGATGGACGAAGGGCATTGGGCGGTGGACGGAACGCCGGCGGATGCGGTGATCGTTGGGTTGCACCGGTTGCTGCAAGAAAAACCGGACCTGGTGATTTCCGGAATCAATCATGGCGCGAATCTCGGGGAGAATGCGTATTACTCCGGAACGGTGGGCGCGGCGCGCGAGGCGGCGCTGCATCATATACCCGCGATCGCCATGTCCTTGTGTTCAAAAAAACCGGACGCACCATTCGAACGAACGGCGCAGCTTGCTCTGCGTGCGGCGGAATTGATTTTGAAGGAAGGGCTGCCGGACCAGGTTCTGCTGAACATCAACGTGCCGGAAACGTGGAACGGGGGAGTGCGATTCACGAGGCAATCGAGAAAAATTACACGAACGCAATTGAGCGAAGGGCAGGACCTTCGCGGACGGTCGTATTATTGGATTTACGAACAGAAGCTGGACAAGGATGTCGAGCCGGACACGGATTACGCCGCGGTTTTTTCGGGCGAGGCTTCCATCACGCCATTGCATCTTGATCCCACGCACACGGAGTCGCTGAACCATCTGTCGCATTGGGCCGCGAAACTCGCCGGATCCGGCGCGCCACGCTGAGGGGAAAGGCATCGCAAGCACCTATGATATCGCGGTGATCGGAGCTGGAGTGTTCGGCGCGTGGACGGCATGGCACCTCGCGCGGCGCGGGCAAAGCGTGCTTTTGCTGGAGGCCTACGGACCGGCGCATTCGCGCGCGAGTTCCGGGGGCGAATCGCGAATCATCCGGATGGGATATGGAGCGGATGAGATTTACACGCGATGGTCGCAGCGGTCGCTAATTCAGTGGAAAGAACTTTTTGCCGCGACAGGGCAGCGGCTATTTCACGAAACGGGAGTGCTTTGGCTTGCGGGCAAAGATGCGACGCGGCTAAAGGAGACCGCCGCGACGTTGCGGAGATGCGGAATTCGATTTGACGAGCTTGATCGCGCCGCGCTGGAAGAGCGCTATCCACAGATCACTTTTGGAGGAGTGACTGAAGGACTGTTCGAACCGGAGAGCGGTGTGTTGCTTGCACGCCGCGCGGTTGCGGAGGTGGTACAGGATGCAATTCGGCTCGGAGTGGAATACAAAATCGCGCAGGTCCAAACCCCAAGCAAGAACGCAAGCCAGGGCGGAGTGAAGACCGCGGACGGAGAATCTATTTCGGCGGGAAAGTTTGTTTTTGCGTGCGGGCCGTGGCTGGGAAAGATTTTTCCGGAGCTTCTCGTGGAACGGATTTTCCCGACGCGGCAGGAGATTTTTTTCTTCGGCGTTCCCGCGGGGGATCCTTCTTTTGCACCACCCTTGTTACCGACCTTTCTTTTTCAGCAAGATGAAGTTTACGGAATGCCGGATGTCGAGAGCCGCGGGCTGAAAATTGCGTGCGACAAGCACGGCGCGAAGGCAGATCCGGATATCATGCCGCGGATCGTGTGCGAGCAATCCGCGAAAGAGATGCGGGCGTACGTCGCGCATCGCTTTCCAAAGCTGAAGGACGCGCCAATCGTTGAAACGCGCGTGTGCCAGTACGAAAATACCTCGAGCGGAGATTTCTTGATTGACCGTCATCCGGAACTGGAGAATGTGTGGCTTGCGGGAGGCGGCTCGGGACACGGCTTCAAGCACGGCCCGGCGGTGGGAGAGTATGTTGCGGCGCAGATTCTGGACAGAAGGGCGCCGGAGCCGCGATTCCGGCTGGCAGCGAAAGAAACAGTGCAGCACCGGGCAATTTATTGAAGGAGTCGGGATTGTGGGACAGGAGAAGCGATGGTCAGGAGGAAGAGAAACTTCTTCGGTGTTCGTGCGTCTTTAGTTTTTAGGGGCGGGGTTGGTCTATTTGCAAGCCGAAACATTAAGATTTGAAAGTAGAGTAGGGGGAAAAATGCAATTGAATTACGTTCGAGTCGTTCGCGCCATTGCGGGACTGGCGGCAGCCATTGCTCTGTGCGCTGCGGCGGGCAGCGCCAAGCCGTCGGCGGAACGCTTCAAGGTGCCAGTGGAATACTACACGCTGCCGAATGGGTTGCGCGTAGTGCTGTCGCCGGACCACACGTCGCCGACGGTATGCGTGGCGGTGTATTACCACATCGGGTTCCGCATAGAGCCGAAGGACCGCACGGGATTCGCCCATTTGTTCGAACACATGATGTTTCAGGGGTCGAAAAACCTGGGGAAGATGGAGTTCATCAAGCTGGTGCAGCAGAACGGCGGAATCCTGAACGGTTCCACGCGATTCGATTTTACGAACTACTTCGAGATCGTGCCTTCGAACAAGCTGGAAACGATGCTATGGGCCGAGGCGGACCGCATGAGCGGGCTGGACGTTTCCGAGGCGAACCTGAAGAACCAGCAGGGCGTGGTGATGAATGAAGTGAAAGTGAACGTATTGAATCGCCCGTACGGAGGCTTCCCGTGGCTGGATATGCCGCAATATGCGAACACAAACTGGTACAACGCCCACAATTTTTATGGGGATTTGAAGGATATCGAAGCGGCGACGCTCGGCGACGTACAGAAATTCCACGAGACGTATTACGCCCCGAACAATGCGGCACTTGCGATTGTGGGTGATTTCGACCCCGGGCAGGCGAAACAGTGGGTGGAGAAATACTTTGGAGGAATCAAGGCTTCGCAGCTACCGCCGCAGCCGGACATCAACGAACCGAAGCAGGAAAAGGAAAAGCAGGCGACAAAGGTGGATCCGCTGGCGAAGCGGCCGGCGCTCGCTTTCGCATACCACATGCCGGAGCGGAACACCCCGGAGTATTACGCAATGGGATTGCTCGACCAACTGCTCTTGCAGGGAAACGACAGCTTGCTCTACCAGGAGCTCGTGCAGAAGCGCGGGCTGACGGCGAACGTAAGCGGCGGGATCAATTACCTGGGGAACATGTACGACTACGACGGCCCAATGCTTTGGATGGCCAACCTGACTTACGATCCTTCGACGAGCGCGGACACGATCATGAAGGCGGTGGACAGCGTGATCGATCCGCTGCGAACGAAACCAATAGACCAGAAGATGAGAGATCGTGCGCTAGTGAAGTTGCGCTCCGATCTTTACGACAACATCGGACAGTTCAACGGATTTGGGCTGGCGGATCTGCTGGCGAGCTTTGCGCTGTTTGACAACAATCCTGCAAGAGTGAACACACTGGAATCGGAATTCGAGAAAGTGACGCCGGAATTGATTGAGAAAACGGCGCAAGAATACTTGCGCCCGGCGAACCGAACAATTTTGATCCTGGAGCCCAAGGGCGAGGAAAAATCCGCTGCGCCGGCGAAGAAAGAGGGAGGAAAGTAAGATGAGCCGCTCAATGAGCACGAAGATTTTGCTGGCAGTCGGAACGTTGGCCTTGGCGGGGATGCCGACCGCGGCGCAAAAGGAAACGCCGCCGCCGGGGGGACCGCCGAAAGCATTTACCGTGCCGGAGCACGAGACGTACACGCTACCCAACGGAATGAAGGTAACACTGGTGCCTTACGGAAATATTCCCAAGGTCACGCTGGACCTGGTGCTGCGCGCGGGAAACGTGAATGAACCCGCGGACTTGCCGGGATTGGCCGATCTGGCCGGAAAGCTCATGGACGAAGGGACGACGACCAGGACGGCGCAGCAGGTGGCGGAAGAAGCCGCGAACATGGGCGGCGCTCTGAATATCAGCGTGGGAGAGGACGAAAGCGAGATCTCGAGCGACGTGCTGTCCGATTTCGGGGCGCAAGCCGCGAAACTGATTGCGGATGTCGCCGAACATCCCCTGTTCCCTGATAAAGAATTGCCGCGCCTGAAAAACGATGCGCTCCGGCAACTGGCGATTGCGAAGACGATTCCGCAGAGAATCGCGCTAGAGAGGCTCCGCAAAATCCTCTACAAGGATCATCCGTACGGGACGGTGCTGCCCACCCAGGAAAGCATCGAGAAAACGACGGTGGAGGACATCAAGAAATATTACGGGAATAATTTTGGGGCAGAGCGGGCGCACCTGTACATTGCAGGAAGATTCGATGCGGCGGCGATGAAAAATGCGATAGAAGAAAGCTTTGGAGGATGGGCAAAGGGGCCCGCGCCCGTGACAGATATGCCAAAGGTCAAGCCAGAACACGTTCTGGACCTGACGGACCGGCCGGGAGCGGCGCAGTCCACGCTGTTGATCGGCCTGCCGGTTCCCGGGCCGACCAGTCCGGATCATATTGAAATGGTGGTGATGAACGCGCTTCTCGGCGGATCGTTCGGATCGCGGATCACGTCGAATATCCGCGAACAGAGGGGCTACACGTATTCGCCGTTCAGCCAGATTTCACAGCGATATCATGACGCATACTGGGCTGAAGCGGCGGACGTGACGACGCAGTTCACGGGACCTTCCATCAAGGAGATTTTCGGGGAGATTGAGCGGCTGCAAAAGGAGCCGCCGAGCGAAGCGGAACTGAAGGGCATTGAGACGTATCTTTCGGGAATCTTCGTAATCCAGAACTCATCGCGGGGAGCGTTGATCGGACAGCTGCAATATGTGGATTTGCAGGGACTGGGCAGCGACTACCTGAAGACCTATGTTCAGAAAGTGAATGCGGTGACGCCTGCGGAAGTGCAGCAGATGACGGAAAAATATATCAAGCCGGATGAGATGACGATAGTTGTGGTGGGAGACAAAGCAAAGATCAGCGAGCAACTGAAGCCGTTCGAACCTGCAGCGCAATGATCCAGAGGATCCTCAAATCGGTTCAGGCGGTGCCGGATTTGGCGGCGCTGCGGCGTGGAGGGGGAGGAGCCACGCGGCGCGCACGCTTGGCCTTCTCCTCGTAGAGGCGCGTGTCGGCTTCGGAAAGAAGCTTCTCGATGCGCTCCTCGGAACCGCGGTAGACAGAGATGCCAATGCTGGCGGAAAGCTGAGGCTTTTCCGTGTCGTTAGCAAGAACATTGCGGATGCGGTTTGCAACGCGCTCGGCTTCCTCTTCCTGCGATTCGGGCAAGACAAGGGCAAACTCGTCGCCACCATAACGCGCAGCGGTATCAATGGCGCGGCAGTGATTGCGGAGAACATCGCCGACGCGGCAGATGGCCCGGCTGCCGACCAGATGCCCGTGGGAATCGTTGATCTTCTTGAGGCCGTCGAGATCGAGCAAGAGGATGGCAAAGGGCCGGCCGCTGCGATTGGTGCGCTCGGTTTCACCTTCGAGAACATCAAGAAGCCTTCGGTAGTTGGCGAGGCCGGTAAGCGGATCGCTCACGGCCAGGTGTCGGACTTGCTCGAACAGGCGCGCATTATCCAGCAAAGCGCCGCCAAGGGCGACGGCAAATCCCAAAATAGTGAAGGTTTGTGAGAAGACGAACGGACCGTCCAGAAGATGCTCAGACTGGCAGCCCGCGATCTGGGCGGCGAAATTCATCCAGGTGGCGGCGTAGATGGCGCGGTCGAAGGCGGAATTCGCGGTGCGCAAACGGCGGCGGAACCAAATCAGAGCGACCAAGAAGAATGCGGCGGGAAGCAGCTGATCCGGAGAAGGAATCAAAGCGTGCGGATGAGCTGAAACTTCTCCCGGCATGTGGCGCAAGGCGGCGGTGATCAGGTAGGTTAGAGCGACGACGGTAAGCAGCGTGCCGGCCAACTCACCCTTGGTGTGGCGCGAGCGAGGAAGGAAATGTTCGACAAGAAGAGCGACGACGAGGAGCAGGGCCAAAATCATGCGGCCGACCCATAGGGCGAGAGGAGCCCAGGCTACCTTGGCGGGGTGCAACTGGAAAAACAGCAGACTGGTGCCGGAAAGGACCGTGCCGGAGAGCAGGAACCCCGCGCCGAGCATCAGGGAGATGCGGTCCTGAGTGCCCTGGAAGCGAACCAAAGTGACCGCGGAAAAGACGAGAGCGAGAAGCCCGCTGACAACCTGAAGATAGCCCTGGAGGGTGAGGTCGGCCTGAAAAGGAATCGGGCGGAGCCACACGGCGGCAACCCCGACAGTCAAGAAGGCAACGAGGTGCCAGAAGACCGGGGTGGAGCGCCAACGCTTTTGAGTCACAGATCCGTCAGTCATGTGCCAGACCCTGTCGGGCAGCTGCCGCCTTTCATCTTATTAGACTATTTTCATGGGCATAGCGTTGCTGCGAATCACAGCAGCGCGTAGAGGAAATGATACCGTCCGAAGAGGAAGTGTTCGACTGTACGGCAGTACAGGGTGGTGGAAAAAGAGGGAATGGAATGGAGATTGGGCTTGCAGAAGGAGGCGGAGATCGCGCAAAATCATCGGCTTAAAACGATTCAATGAAAGCGAGAGGGCTCTGTGGAAAAATGCGGGAAGAGGGGGCGGACGACAGGTTGAGCGAAGGAAGCACAACGGCGGCAGGAGGACTGAGGCGCTCGCTGAAGCTGAGCGATTTGATCCTCTATGGCGTGATCGTGATCCAGCCAGTGGCGCCGATGTCCGTATTCGGGGTGTTGAGCGAGCGGGGCAAGGGCCACGTGGTCACAGCGATCCTGATCGCGATGGTGGCAATGCTGTTTACAGGGATCAGTTACGGAAGGATGGCGCGGGCGTATCCGAGCGCGGGATCAGCGTTCACGTATGTGGCGCAGGAAATCCATCCGGCGGTCGGCTACGTGACGGGATGGAGCATGGTGATGGATTACATCCTGAACCCGCTGATCTGCACGATCTGGTGCGCGCAGCAGGCAAACCAGTTTGCGCCGGGAATACCAGTATGGGGCTGGAAGATTTTTTTCGCGGTGGTGTTCACGCTGCTGAACATCCGCGGAGTGAAAACCTCGGCACGGATCAATGCGGGTATGGCCGCGGGGATGGGCGCAGTGGTGGTGGTGATCTTTGTGGCAGCGGCAAGGTACATCCTGGGACATCCGCACAGCGACCCGGCATTCTTCACACGGCCGTTTTACGATCCGCAGACGTTTAGTTATAGCGGAGTATTTGGATGTACTTCGATTGCGGTGCTGACGTACATCGGATTCGACGGGATTTCGACGCTTTCCGAAGAGGCGGAGAATCCGCGGCGGAACATCATGCTGGCGACGGTGCTGACCTGCGTGGTGATCGGGCTGCTTTCGGCAGTGGAGGTGTATGCGGCGCAACTCGTGTGGCCCGCTTCGCAGGCGTTCCCGAACGTGGACACGGCATACGTTTACGTTGCGGCGCGAACTTGGGCGCCACTGTTCACCATTGTGGGATTGACCCTGCTGCTCGCGAATTTTGGATCGGGGATGGGAGCGCAGCTCGGAGCGGCGCGGCTGCTTTATGGAATGGGGCGCAGCAACGCTCTGCCCAAGTCTTTTTTCGGGGCGGTTGACGCAAAACATCGTGTGCCGAGAAACAACGTGTTCTTTATCGGAGTGATCGTGCTGATCGGAGCGTTTTTTCTCTCCTACGGGCTGGGCGCGGAGATGCTCAATTTCGGCGCATTGATTGCCTTCATGGGAGTGAATCTGGCGGCGCTGGTGCGCTATTTCGTGCGCGTGGAGCACAAAACGGGCGGAGAGCTTTTTCGGAATATTTTCTCGAATCTGATTCCTCCGGCACTGGGATTTCTGATCTGCCTCGGTTTATGGCTGCACTTGAGCCGACCCGCGCAAATCGTCGGCGGAATCTGGATGCTGGCGGGAATTCTTTTTGGAGTCTGGAAGACCCGCGGCTTTCGAGAGCAACTCTCTTTCGAGGTCCCTGCGGAGTAAGCTGCAGTGAAAGCTCCCCCATTGCAAATCGAGCCGAAACCACCGGATGATGGAGGCCCACGGGGCGCCATCATGAAGCGGTCAAGCGAGAAAAGTGCAGCAGTGACGATGCGGGACGTAGCGCACGCGAGCGGATTTTCGCCTGCGACCGTCTCCATCGTGTTGAATAACGCTCCGCTTGCAAGATACATCGCGCCCACCACGAAAAAGAAGATCGAAGACGCGGCGAAGAAACTGGGCTACCGGCCGAACGCCATGGCGCGTTTCCTTCGCAGCAAAAGAACGCACAGCGTAGGGGTGATGTTCTTTGACATTACCGACCCCTACTGCATTCCGATCCTGCGCGGGATCGAAAACGGCCTGTACCAGGCTTCGTACCTGCCGATCCTTGCGGACGCGCACAACCAGCGGAACCGCTTTGAACGCTACCTGGAGATGCTCCTGGAGCGGCATGTGGAAGCGTTGATCGTGGTGGCGAACTGGCTGTTCGTGGACATCCATCTTTTGGCGGATTTTGGCAAGAGAAACATTCCGGCAGCGACGATCGGCTGGGAACTGCCGGGAGATACGATCAGTTCCGTGATGGTGGACAATGAAGCGGGAGGACGGCTGGCGCTCGAACATCTTCACCAGCTGGGGCACCGGAAGATCGCCTACATTCGTGGACCGAAAATGCTGATTGACAGCGCGCCGCGATGGAAAGGAATCCAGAAATTCGCAGCGTCGGCCGATCTGGAAATTGATCCCAACCTGGTGATGCAGCTGCCGGACGTATTCGATCCGAACTCGAGCTACGAGGGAGGCCACCGGCTGACCGAGGAGCTTTTGCAGCGAAGAAAGAAATTCACGGCGCTGATGGCCTTTGACGACCTGGCGGCGCTGGGGGCGATTCGCGCGCTGACCAAAGCGGGCATCAAGGTGCCGGAACACTGCTCCGTGGTGGGATTCGACGATGTGGCGCTGGCGGCGATTTCGGCTCCTTCCCTGACGACGGTGCGGCAGCCTCTCGAAACCATGGGAAACCTGGCGGTGAACATCGCGATGGAAGGGATCAACGCTGCACAGGAAAAACGGGATTGGACGATTTCGCATCACCGCACGGCACCGGAACTGGTGATCCGCGAATCCACGCGAGCAGTTGCGCTGTCCTCTTCAGATGACTGAACTTGGCAAAATGTGGGGCCCGCGATTTTTGGACCGCTATGGCCAGTTCCAAAGCGTGCGGGCTAGACGATAGGATTCCCGGAGAGGGGGAACGAGAATGACGAGTGAGGATGGCGCGAAGGGAACGTCGAGCTATTGGGGAGCTGTGCTGGGTGATGCCCATTTCTGGATTCCCGCAATCGTTCTTATCGGCGGATTATTGGTGCTGCATTGGATCCAGTAGTGGCATCCGGGGCCAGGGCAAACTCCGCGGTGAGCGCGGTTGAGGATGGGTCGAGGCTGCGGCGGCTGCAGGCACTCGGAATGCTGTGCGGCTTCAGTGCCGGAGCATGGCTCGGAGCAGCGGAAGCGCCGACCAAACTTGTCACCGCAGGGGTCTCGCCGATGGTGGTGTCGCTGCTGATGGTGGCAGGAGTCTTTCTGGCGAGATGGAGCCTGCCTGCGCTGGTTCGGGGGACCGCACAAATTCGAGCGGACTTCCATGCCGCTCCGCATCTGGTGATCTGGGGAGTGCTGGCGGGCTGCCTGTGGGCGGTAGCCAATACGCTCACAATTTTTGCGATCCGCGACATCGGACTGAGTATCGCGTTTCCGCTGTGGAATCTCAACAGCCTACTGGGAATCCTGTGGGGAGTGACACTGTTTCAAGAATTGCGCGGCGCGGGAAAGTTGCGCTGGATGGGAGTGACCGGCGGAGCGGTGGTAATGTTCGCGGGAGCGACCCTGCTTGCGGTGGCCTCCTCAGCACAAACCACACCCGCGCATGCTTTACGAGGCATTGTGGCCGCGCTCGGAGCGGGTGTGCTGTGGGGAACGATGTATATCCCGTACCGCAAAGCGTACCTGACGGGAATGAATCCGCTTTCGTTCGTGGCGTTTTTTACGATAGGAGAACTGGGAATGATGTCGGCGCTGGCGATCAGCTACAGCGGCGGCACGGCGGGGCTACTGCGGGAAATCGGACACGCCAAACCGGCTCTTTTCTGGCTGATGCTCGGCGGGTTCGTGTGGGTGATCGGCGACGTCTTCCAGCAGTACGCCGCGAAGTATGTGGGAATCAGCCGGGGCATTCCGCTTTCCAATACGAATCAATTGTGGGGATTGCTGTGGGGCATTCTGGTATTTGGAGAGATGCATGGGCAGAGCGGGGCAACGCTGGCCCGTGTGGTGGCCGGATCGCTGCTGATGGCGGTGGGAGCAGGTGCCATCGCGCTGGCATCGGTTTCGCCGGGAGAGCACGAGCGCTGGAAGAAAGCGGCGCAGCGCGAAGGCGTGCGTTATGGAGTGGAGGACGGATATTTGAGGGCCGGGCTGGAAGGAAGAGAGGCGGAGAGCAGCTTGGGCGGGAAAAGAGGGAGGAGTTGGTTGGATTGGCTTCTGGTGCTTGGAGCGACAGCCATATTTCTTTGGCTGGCGTCCGCGGCACACGCGCCCCAGATCACGATGAACTGGAACGCCGCAGGTGTGTTGTGCGTCGCGATGCTGGCGTTCCTCGTGGCCAGCACAATTGCGCTGCATCGTGTCACGAAGTTTCAGTAAGTTACACCCAAAAGAGGATTTCCAGGATGATCCTGCTTTCCTGGTCGTCTGCTTGCCAAATCCGTTTGCGAACGTACAGTTTTCACCAATTTCCAGGCATCCCTTGCTGGTCAATGAGCATCCAACTTATTGAAAGGAAAAGAGATGTATGGTGTACACGGCCTTCCGGAACCTGGAAATGGGGTAGGGAGGCGAAAGCGGCATCGGACCTTCCCCGTTACAATCCCCACCTCATCAAGCCACCAAGCAAGCTTTGATCTGACAGAGGGAATGCTGGAATACAACCGGATGAAAAAGCCCCGGGGGTGGCTGGACACCCTGGCGTCGGTCGCAGCGCATTCCGTCGTGGTCGCCGCGCTGATTTTGGTCCCTTTGCTCTACACCCACGCGATTGAACTGCCAAAATATCAAGCGACATTCCTCATGGCACCAGCACCTCCCCCGCCACCGCCACCTCCGGCTGCCGCCGTCGCGCAGCCGATCCGCCACCGTGAACTCTTTCATGCGGGTAAATTGTATGCTCCCAAAGTGATCCCCAAGCATGTTGCGATGATCAAGGAGCAGGCGGAGCCGCAGCAGATTGCGCAAGGAGTCCCGGGCGGCGTGGTCGGAGGGGTTCCGGGAGGCCAATTGGGCGGGGTTCTGGGCGGAATTCTTATTGGGCGAAATACCGTAGTGGCAGCACCACCCAAGCCGGTCCGTCCGCGAGGACCGATTCGGGTCGGAGGAAACGTGCAAGCCCCTCGATTAATCGGGAGGGTCCAGCCCACCTATCCCCCACTGGCGATGGAGACGCGCACACAAGGCGACGTCGTGATTGACTGCGTGATTGATACGCACGGGAACGTTACGCAGATGAAAGTGGTTTCGGGGCCGCCATTGTTGATCCAATCGGCGATGCAAGCGTTGAGCGAATGGAAATACCAACCGACGCTCCTGAACGGCCAGCCCGTTTCCGTTGAGATGCTGGTGACCGTCCATTTCCAGTTGCAGTGATGATGCTTAGATCGGCGTAAGGCAAACAGGGAAGCTTGCTTCCCTGTTTTGGAATTTGGGAACAAGGGTATCGCCCACGAACGACAGCCGGGCCGGCAGCCATGGGAATGCTGAGGCCGAAACTTTTGCAGCCTTGGCCAAGACCAAATCAGAGATTCACACCACAGGTCTTCCACTTTCCCCACAATCCACGGAAATCATTCGGAAGACATATTAAGGCTGGAAGTGCAACGAAGAAGCAGCTTTCGACACTATCTGAACAAGACCCCATACAAGAAAGGAAGAACTGCCATGCCAAACTATCGCTTCGGAAAGCATCCGCCAAAGGTGGACTACCGGACCTTACGGTTTAAGAGCTACGTCACATCGAAACTGGCCGCGCCGCCCAAGTCCTATAATGTGCTGACGGGCGTATACAAGAATCTTCAGGTTTCGGATCCCAAAAAGCTTTTCCCCATGGACGGCAACGATACGCTCGGAGACTGCACGATTGCGGCGCTGGCGCACGCAATCACAGTGTATCGAGGAATCCTGAAGACCGAACGGATCATGGCAAAGCAAGCGGTGGTGAAGCTCTATATGCACCTGACCGGAGGAGTGGACAGCGGCTTGAACGAACTTGATGTGCTCAATTACTGGCGCCAGAACCCAGTTTCTGGAGACGAAATCATCACGTATGTCACCATTGACCCGAAGAATCACACGCACGTACAGCAAGCGATACAGCTTTTTGGCGGGGTCTACCTGGGCTTCCAGGTTCAGCAAAACTGCGTTCAGGAATTCAACGCCGGCAAGCCGTGGACCCCAGGTCCGCTAACCAACGACGGACACGCGGTATATTCCGTTGCGTACGACAAGAACGGAGTGACTGTTCTGACCTGGGGAAGCACACAACAGGCCACATGGGCTTGGTGGGACGAGTGCGTGGATGAAGCTTACGCGATCCTGCCGCCCGAAGCGCTGAAGCCGGGGTTTGCGCCGGGTTTCAATGCGGCGCAGCTCCAGGCTGACCTGGCTGACGTCGCAAATTAGGAATCATCCGGCGCGAACAAGGAGAGTCAGGATGCGCACAGGATCAACGATGCTTCCCGAAGAAGAAGGACTCGGGGTTCTAATTCCTGGGAGTGGGAGCTTGCGGAGGCTCTGCCTCCGAAACTGCGAATTCATTTACATTGAAACCGTCCACGGCCAGGACGGGAGCAGAACCGCGAAGATCGGATTTGCGCACCTGGGCAGAGATGGTGCGCTTTTCACCGGGTAGCAACGAAAAATAGTTGTCTTCCCAAAACACGGGAAGAATCTCGGGGCCACCCTTGCCGCGAAGCAGGCGGAGCCGGACGAGGAAAGCTAGACCCTTGCCCGGATTTTCCACGGATACGTGCGCGGTGGTTTCTTCCTGGCCTTCCGCGACGCGGTATGAGGCCTTCAGCTTTTCCCTTGGCAGCTTCTGAAGAGCCGTAAAGTCGGCAAATTCCGTCATTGGCGTGTAATACCATTCGGTCTTTGCGAAATCCAGGACGTCGGGCTGGGTGGACAGCCAATAAAAATTGCGGCTGACCAAATGGCCCGACGAGGAGAAGAGTTCGAGGTTCAGAAAGTAGGTAGTAGAGATGCCCGCGGGTTCCGGAACGGCGAAGGAACGAGCAACACCATCGGCGGGAACATCGAGGGGTGCTTCTCGGGAGAAGCGCTCCTGCATCGAAATATCGTAGATTTTGGCGACAACCTTCAAATTATTTTGAGGAGTCTGTTCTCCGTTGACGATAGCGACGGTGCGGTCATCGTAAGAAAACTGCACGTGAACCATCTCGAGAGCTTTCTTCGTGCCGAAATAGCCGCCAGCAGGGCGCAGATTGTAATCGTAAAGGTGCCAGATGAGGCCGGGCCAGGCGTTGTTCAACATCCACTGAATGATGCCCGTGGATTTATATTTGTTACGGCCGTAAGCCTCAAACATGGCGCGTTCGCCCTCGTAAGTCATGGCCTGAGACTTCCAGGCGAAATCGGCGACGTCTTCGGCCGGGCCGTAGCGCTTCTCGAGCGCGTTCGCGAAAAGGTCAATGTTCTTGAACTCGCCGCCACCGGAGTGATAATCCCAAAATTCATTTCTGGGCCAGAGCTTGTCCGGAGGAAACATGGCCTTGAGCTCTTCAAGCGGGGGAACGGCGGGACCTGGACTGGTTTCGGTATTAAAGCCGTAAGCGCCGCCTGCTTTGGTGTCCACGAGCCAATAATCGGGAGGAACGTAGTCGTACGGACCGCTCATTTTGACGCCGGAAGCGCCTGAGAACTCCGCTCTTTTGGCTGAAGCCGAGGAGATCACCGGTTTAGGCCAGTGGATTTCCTTTTCGATTTCGAGATAGGCCTGCTCGCGGTCGGCGGGGGGCGGATTGTCGCTGCCATTGAGCCAGACGAGCATGCTCGGATGGCTGCGCAGCCGGAGCAACTGATCGCGGAGGGAGTCCACGGAGACGCGCTTGCTTTCTTCGTTCCATTTGCCCCATTTTTCCCAGGCATCGCAGCAGCACCAACCGGCCATTACGAGAATACCGTCGCGGTCGGCGCGTTCCATGAAGGATTCGTCCTCGAGCTTGCCTTCAAGTCGGATGGTGTTGAGCCCCATTTCCTTGACGTACTGAAATTCTGCGGCGCGGCGCGATTCGTCCACGCGCAGCATCATATCCGGAGCCCAGCCGCCGCCGCGCACGAGGACTGGCTTGCCATTGACCTTGAGCAGGAGAAAACCTTCCGGAGTAATTTCCGAGGTGGTTTGCTCGATGCCAAAGGAGATGGATTGATTGTCCGAGATTGAATTCTGTGAGGTGACGAATTCCAGAGAAAGCTTATGAAGAAACGGCTCGCCCATCTGATAAGGCCACCAGAGCCTGGGCTTCAAAATATTCAATGCAGAAACAGCCTCGGGAGTGAAGATAACTTCCTTTTCTTCGTTGGCGGCCAATTCGACTTCCTGGGCGAAATCAATGGAAAGCCCGTCGCCATGAATTTTGCCGCGGAGAGTCCCCTTCACGGCGGAGCTGGAAGAATTGCGAACATCGGCGCGGACAGTCAAATGGGCGACCTGCGCACCTTGCGTAGCAAGCTTCGTTTCAACAAAAGGATGGCGAATGGAGACGGGACCGCTCGTCGAAAGGACCACTTCCTGCCAAAGGCCCAAGTCCTTGTCGGGAGGAGTGGGATTCCAGTCCACCCAGGTGATGGCGAGATCATTGGCCTCGGGGGCGGACACTTCCACAGCGACGACATTCTTCTCGCCAGGATGGACAAGCTGAGTGACGTTGAAATCGTAACGGCGGAAAGCACCGACGACTTGATCCGAACCGGCCAGTTTCTTGCCGTTGATCCAGATGTCCGCGCGATAATTGATCCCCTTGAAGGCGAGCCAAATTTCTTTCCCTTTGTCGGCAGCAGGAACTTCAAATTCCTTGCGATACCACCAGGGAACAGCGTAAGGACTGTCCGCGGGAATGTCCTGGTTGGCGAATTCGGAACCGATCGCGTACTCGACGCCCGGGACGGAACGCAGATTCATGCCGAAGTAAGGATTCTTGTAAACGCCGTTTTCGACCAGGACAGCGAAAACAGTTTGCGGAACGGAAGTGGAGTACCACCCGGAAGTAGAGAAATCGGGGCGGGAAACATCTTCACCGCCACCGGGGACCTTCGCGGAACTTTGCACTTTCCAACCTTCGCGGAGGAAGCGTTCGCCATTGGCACGCGCGAAAAGCGGAAAAAGAGTGAAGAAGATAGCGGCCATCAGGCCGAACCTGGCGAGAAATCCCGCGCTGGACCCTGCGCGGGAAGAAGGCAGGGAAATTCGCACGAAGTGCTCCTTAGAGAGAGATTTGAGATAATCGAAGCGCATGGGCGGCGGGCAAGAGCGCGATTTAAAACGATTCAATAGGCCAATTGCGGCGTCCACCCCTCCACTGCCCTAGGGAGGAGTTTAGTCTGTGGAGGGCGCGAGGACAAGCCCCAAGTGAGACGTGTGGGCCCCCAAGTCATGCGCTTCCACAAAGGCCGACGATGCCGGCCCTATTTTGAGGGCGGGATATAGGCCTGATTCGCGTACATAAAGTCGACGGAGCCCAGGGTGGAGTTCACTCGAGAAGTTACAAACTTGCCCTTGGGGCCGCCTTCACCTGAGAACGTGAGAAGGTATTGGTTATTCAGATAGGTCCGTAATTCGTCTAGATAGGGCTTAAATGTGACCGGTGCCATGAATCCCATGTAAAAGGAATTTCCGCCGGATTCGAGACACATTTTGCTGAGGTTAAGTTGGGCCGTATTGACAAGATAAAAGGAGTGGCTGCGGAACCCCCCACCGGGATAGTAAATGCTCCAAAGATTTATGTTTTTCTTTGCGGCCAGCTGTACCACGGGTTCGACGTCCGGATAAACGGGACCGAAACCCGCGCGGAGATAGTCAATGCCTGAGGAAATCAGGAGCAGCGAGGCGCGGTCATCCGGAGCCATAGCGGGCCAGCGTTTGATCCAATCCTTGATCGAGAGGTAGGGGCTGCCGCCGGCAGAAATTTCGCCGCGGGGGATGCGTAGGCCCTTGGCAACCAGGGCGTGGTCCGTGGTGAAATCCTGAGCAATAAAAACGGTGGCGTTGGAAGCGTAAGCCAGCGCGACGTAGGAATTTGCCGGCTGCGCCATGATAAAGGCTTTAAGATCGGGCCACTGGAGGCTGACATCGGAGTTCAACGAGTCATCAACCAGAATGGCAAGATACAACTTTTCTCCCTTGTTCCAGGACGCAATCTGCTTGCGCTCCTTATTGATGGAGAACTGGAGGTTATCCTTGGACACCGCCGGCGGCGCCGAATTGTCCTTCCCGACAGCCGTGACCGTGAAGGTGGCTGTTCCGGAACTTGAAGCGGGAGAGTGCGCTACGGCGGCAGGAGGGGAAATGAGCGCCAGCGCGAGAATCCCCGCAAGGCCGAATGAGACGAGGTGTGGTTTCATAATCGTTAGCTCCCATAAAATGGTTCCAAATAATTAGATGCACCCTGAGGCAAAACGGGAGACATCATCCAAACAGGACGCGACGGCCATGAGCGACAGTGCGCCGATCCAAATTACCTGATCGAACAATGAAGAACCGGAAGCAAGCACGGAAAGCGATCGAGGAGCGGGGGTTCGACCTTTGCGTAATTGGCGGAGGAGCGACAGGAGCGGGCTGCGCGCTCGATGCTCAGTTGAGGGGACTCCGAACCGTGATGCTGGACGCGGGGGACTTTGCTTCGGCAGCATCAAGCGCCTCGACGAAGCTGGTCCACGGGGGCGTGCGTTACCTCGAGCAGGCGGTGAAGCGGCTGAATCTGGAAGAGTACCGCATGGTGCAGAACGCGCTGAAGGAACGGGTGTACATGTTGACCAACGCGCCGCACCTGGCGCACGCGGCAGAATTCATGGTGCCCATATATAGCTGGAGCCAGGCCGCTTACTACCGCGCGGGGATGAAGATGTACGACTGGCTCTCCGGGAAACATAGTTTGTTTCCGAGCCGGTATGTTTCTCGGGAAGAGACTTTGCATCGTATGCCCGGGCTCCGCCGCGAGGGCTTGCGAGGCGCCGTCGCATACTCGGATGGACAGTTCGACGATGCGCGATACGACATGTCGCTGGTCAAGACGTTCGCGCGGGCCAGAGGTGAGGCACTGAATTACGCGCGGGTGACGGGCTTTTCGCGGGGCACGAGCGGAAAACTGGACGCAGCGAGCGTGCGCGACGAGCTGGCTAAGGAAGAATTCACAGTCAAAGCTCGCGCGTTCGTGAACGCGACCGGGCCTGCCTCTGACGCCGTAAGAGAGATGGCCTCCCCAGGCACGGCGAAGCGAATGAGACCGAGCAAGGGCGTGCACATTCTATTTCCGCTCGAAGCGTTTCCCAGCGAGGATGCGTTGCTTGTTCCCAGGACGGAAGACGGCCGGTTGATCTTCGCGGTGCCGTGGCTGGGCCGGTTGCTGGTGGGGACGACGGATGAGGAAGCCACGCCGCAGACGCGCATGATTGTTCTTCGCGAGGAAGCGGAGTATCTTTTCCGGCAACTCAATCCCTATCTTTCCAAGCCGCTGGGGTCTGAACAGATTGTCAGCGGGCTTTCGGGATTACGGCCCTTGGTGGCCGCGGGTAACGGACCCGATACCAAGGAACTCATTCGCGATCACGAAGTAGAAAGTGATATGGCGAGCGGGCTGATCAGCATTCTGGGAGGAAAGTGGACGACGCATCGTTTGATGGCCGAAGACACGATTGACGCTGTACAGAAGGCGATGGGCGAGCCGCTCTCTCCCTGCCTGACGAAACAACATGTCCTCGCGGGAGCGGAAGGTTACGCAGAGGACTACTGGAAACAGCTTCGTGACGGCTTTTGCATCGAGGAAGGGACCGCGAAGCATTTGGCGGAGAAATTCGGAACCGAAGCAGAGAGGGTGTTAAGGCTTTGCGAGGGCAGGAAGGAATGGAAAGAGCCTCTAGTGGAGGGAATGCCCGCGATACGGGCGCAAGCGGTGTTCTGCATCCGCGAAGAGATGGCGATGACGATCGAAGATGTTCTCGCTCGGCGTATCGGGATTCAGTTCTTCGATTGGAGAAAAGCGATCGAGGCCGCGCCTATTGCGGCGGATCTGTTGGCGGACGAACTGGGATGGAGCGAAGATGAAGAAGCCGAAGCGGTGAAGTCGTATACGGCGAAGATTCAAGACTTTCTGCGGGAACTCGGATTGGCCGGGGCAGGATGAGATGAAGCGCTACATCGGGGCGATTGATCAAGGAACCACGAGCACGCGATTTCTCATTTTTGATCACAAAGGCCGCATCGTTTCCGCGGCACAGAAGGAACACCGGCAGATTTTTCCGCAGCCGGGATGGGTGGAACACGATCCAGTAGAGATTCTGCAGAGAACGCGCGAAGTGATGGCTGAAGCGATCGAGAACAAGGGCCTGAAGGCTTCGGACCTTGCCGGAATCGGGATCACGAATCAGCGTGAGACAACCATCGTGTGGGAACGCAAGACCGGATCGCCCGTGTGCAATGCCATCGTCTGGCAGGACATGCGCGTTGCCGACGAGGTTGCGCGGTTCGCAGCGGCTGGTGGGCAAGACCGCTATCGAGCGAAGACCGGTCTGCCGCTAAGCACTTATTTCAGCGGATTGAAGCTGCGCTGGATTCTGCAAAATGTTGTGGGCACGAGGGAAAAAGCGGCGAACGGAGAATTGCTTTTTGGGAACGTCGACACGTTTCTGCTTTGGAATTTGACAGGCGGAGCGGGAGGCGGGGTGCACGCAACGGACGTGACGAACGCGAGCCGCACGCAGTTGATGAACCTGAACACGCTCGATTGGGACGCGGAGCTCCTCGCGGATTTTGAGATTCCCCATGCGATGCTGCCGACTGTGCGGTCTAGCAGCGAGGTCTACGGCGAGGTAAATTCCGGCCCGCTTGCCGGGACGCCGATTGCGGGAATTCTTGGCGACCAGCAGGCCGCGCTTGTGGGGCAGGCCTGTTTCGCGCCAGGGGAAGTGAAAAACACTTATGGGACCGGATGTTTCCTGCTGATGAATACGGGCGAAAAAATCGTCGCGTCCAAGTTCGGCTTGCTGACGACAGTGGCCTACAAGCTTGGGCATAAACCCGCAAATTTCGCGATGGAAGGGAGCGTGGCCATCACAGGGGCTCTGGTGCAGTGGCTCCGGGACAACCTGGGACTGATTCGCAGCAGCGACGAAATCGAAACCCTGGCGCGTACTGTGGAAGACAATGGCGATGTTTATTTTGTACCCGCCTTTTCCGGATTGTATGCTCCGTACTGGAAGGAAACGGCACGAGGCGTGATTGCCGGGCTGACACGTTTCGCGAACAAAGGACACCTGGCGCGGGCGGCGCTGGAAGCGACGGCGTATCAAACGCGCGACGTCGCGGAAGCGATGGAGAAGGATGCTCAGATTCCGCTGCGCACGCTTCGCGTGGACGGCGGAATGGTCAAAAACGAATTGTTGATGCAATTTCAGGCAGACCTTCTCGACCGGGAAGTCGTGCGGCCGGAAGTTCAGGAAACAACCTCGCTCGGTGCGGCGTATGCGGCGGGACTTGCGGTGGAATTTTTCGCAGGCTTGGAAGAACTACGCGCAAACTGGCGATCCGACCGGACTTGGAAGCCGAAGTTGCCCTCTGCAGATCGTCAGCGGCTCTATGCGCAGTGGAAGAAAGCTGTCAGCCGGTCCTTCGATTGGGCCGAGAACTGAAGGAGCAGCAGCGGATGACTTCACCGTGGCTTGGAGAATTTCTGGGAACGATGATGTTAATCGTGTTGGGAAACGGCGTCGTCGCAGGCGTTCTGTTGAAACGTTCCAAAGCCGAGGGCGGCGGTTGGATGGTCATCACGACGGGATGGGCGCTCGCGGTGATGTGCGGAGTGTTCACGGCAATTGCCTGCGGGAGCCGCGATGCGCATTTGAATCCGGCGGTAACGCTGGGTTTTGCAGTTCGCGCGGGAAATTTCAGCAAAATTGCGCCTTATTTTGCCGCCCAGGTGCTTGGCGCTTTGGGAGGAGCAGCGATCGTGTGGCTGCATTACCTGCCGCACTGGAAGGAAACGCCGGATTCCGGCGCGAAGCTGGCCTGCTTTTGCACGGGACCCGCGATCCGAAGCATTTTGCCGAATCTTCTGAGCGAAGTGATCGGCACATTTGTCCTGGTGTTCGTGGTCGGAGCAATTTTCTCGAAAAGTGTCGTGGGAGACGGACTCGCCTCTGGGTTGGGGCCTTACCTTGTAGGCAGCCTCGTTTGGGGCATCGGGCTTTCGCTCGGCGGCACGACCGGATACGCAATCAATCCCGCGCGCGACTTCGGGCCGCGGCTGGCGCACGCCATCCTTCCGATTGCTGGCAAAGGCGGCTCTGACTGGAATTACGCAGCGATACCCATCGTTGGGCCGCTCATCGGCGGCGCAATGGCCGGGCTTCTATTGCGTTTTCTGAACGTGACATGACCGGCCGCAAGCGCAGGCCGTAATTCTTTCTTCATTCATCCTCCCATTAGAAATCGGCTTGATGGAAAGCTGGGCTACGCTTCTAAGCGATGGGCTCCGCCTCCACAATTTCCAACACGACGCAAGCGCCAGCGTCGGGATCACACGGCCCGTGGATCTATAAGCCATGGCTGGATCTGCTGGTGGGGTGCGGCGCATGGTCCGCGCCGTTGCTGCTGCTAGCGTACTATCTGGCGAAAACGGATTCTCATGCCTGGTCACTGACGTTTTATTTCCTCGCTCTCTTTTTTAACTACCCACATTTTATGGCCACGGTTTACCGTGCCTACCACACGCGCGAGGAATTCACGAAGTACCGGATCTTCACCGTTCATGTGGCGATCCTCCTGGGCATTGCGGGAATTCTCACGCATTTGTGGTACGCACTGTTGCCCTGGGTGTTTACCCTATACATCTGCTGGAGTCCCTGGCATTACACCGGACAAAACTTCGGCTTGCTCATGATGTTTACGAGGCGATCTGGGATCACGCCGACTGACAAAGAGCGCGGCGCACTGCATCAGGCCTTCATCGCTTCCTACGTGATGCTGATGCTCAGTTTCCATACCGGGCCGTCGGGAGACGCGCTCATCCTATCGCTGGGATTGCCCGCAAAGTTGACGATTCCCGTCCGCGCGGCGCTGGGGCTCTTTTTTATTGTGGCCACCGTGTGGGCGCTCACCAGCATGGCAAAGCGAAGCGGCTTGCGCACGATCGCAGCGCCCATGACTCTGGCGCTCACGCAGTTTTTCTGGTTTTTGCTGCCCTCAATCGTGGAGCTGATGAGCGGAAGCGAAGTGCCGCAAACGCGCTACAGCAGCGGCATTCTGGCCTTGCTGCATTCGGCGCAGTATTTGTGGATTACCAGCTATTACCAGAAGCGCGAAGCGGTGGCAGCGGGAAATTCGCGCTGGAGATTCTCGACCTACCTTTTGACGCTCGTCGCGGGCGGCATCGCGCTGTTCATTCCGGGTCCATGGATCGTGAGCCGCGTCTTTCATGCGGATTTTGCGGCAAGTTTCCTGACGTTCACGGCGCTCGTGAACATTCATCACTTCATTTTAGACGGCGCACTTTGGAAGTTGCGCGATTCGCGAATCGCTTCCCTTTTGCTGGACAAGCGCGAGAAGAACGCAGCACATGGAGTCGCGCGCCCCGGCCGGGTAATGTCCGTTGCGCACTGGCTTGCCGGACCCGCAGCGAATGCGCGGCGGCTGCGAATTGCGACAGTGATCTTGCTTTTTGGATGGGCCGCAGTGGACCAGGCTCATTTCTATTTTTCGAGCGAAGTGACGAATGTTCACGCCCTGGAACGGGCTGCCGTTTGGAATCCTGACGACAGTGCCGTGCAGATGCGCCTTGCACGTGCGGAAGGCGTCGCAGGCGAATCGCATGCTGCCTTGGAGTCTCTGGAGCGCGCCGCGGCAGTAAGTCCCGGAAATCTTTCCGTGCAGGAGACGTATGCGCGCGGACTTGTGGAAGCGGGGCGTTATACCGAGGCGTACGCGCAGTTCCAAAAAATTCTGGAGCTGAAGCCACGGAATGCCGACGCCTGGGTGGACATCGGCCTGGTCGCGCATCACCTGGGGCACGACGAGGAAGTGGTGGACGACTGGCAGCGAGCAGTGGACGCAGATCCGGGGCAGGCTCATGCGCAACTCTATCTGGCGCAGGCGCTGGAACAGCGCGGCGAAACGCAACCGGCGGCGCGGCATTACCGCGCGTTCCTTGAGATCGTCGCGGCCGATGCGCAGGGACATAAGGAAGATGCGAATTCGGTATTGACGGTACTGATCAAGGTTGCGGACGTGGATTCCAGCTCCAATCGCGAAGATGACGCCATGAAAGGCTATCTGGCCGCCGTGGCTTACTCGGAAAAGGCAGGCAACAAATCAGTCGAAAGCCTGGCCCTCGCGCACCTGGCGGATTTACAGGAAAGGCTGAACCGCGCGGCGGACGCAGCGAAATCCTATCAGCGAGCGTTGCAACTCGACGCCGATCTTTCCGATCCGCGAAGTGCAGCCGCCGACTGGTTTAACTATGGCCAATTCCTTTTGCATGAGAAACAACCTGAGCGGTTGGCGCTGGCTTGTTTTCTCCAAGCGGAGGAATTGCTGAAGGGAACTTCGGGCGACGAGCTTGCGGAGGTCAAGAAAGCGCGCGAGAAGAGCGAGCAGCGGTTGGGGAAGAATGCGGCGGGCATCCGGAAGGATGCGGCAAGCATAGCCCGGGAGGCGCTGGCACTGCCTGCATCCGCATTTGAAAACCTCTCCTAACTCCATTTGCGAACCGCAGTTCTGATTTAGAATACGAAGCCTCTGATCTCAAGCTGATCCGCCTCCCGTCGCGTTGAGGTGACGACCCACAATGAGCATGATGCGTTCTCTGCTGCTGGCCGCTTCGCAGAACCGATGGATGCGTGAGCACGCCTCGCGTTATTCGTTTGTCCGCCACTCGGTCAACCGGTTCATGCCGGGAGAATCGCTTGAGGATGCCCTCGCCGCCGCACGCACGCTGCGCGAGAAGCAAATCGGAACCGTGTTCACGCATCTTGGCGAAAACGTCAGGGACCAGGTGGAGGCAGAACAAGTCGGCGATCATTACGTGGAAGCGCTGGAGCAAATACATCAACACGAAATCGGAACGGAAATCTCCGTGAAATTAACGCAGCTTGGGTTGGATTTGTCTGCGGAGTTCTGCCTAGGGCAACTCCGGCGCATCCTGGAGCGCGAGAACCGCAATTCCACGGTCTGGATTGACATGGAGGCCAGCAATTATGTGGACGCCACGCTGGATTTGTACAGACGCTGCCTGAACGATTTCCCGAACGTCGGCGTTTGCCTTCAGGCCTATTTATATCGCACACGAGAAGATCTGGAACGATTGCTTCCCCTGCGGCCTTCTGTTCGGCTCGTGAAGGGAGCGTACAAGGAAACTGCGAAAATCGCCTTCCCTTCGAAGCAGGACGTGGATAAAAACTATTTTGAGCTGTCTCAAATGATGCTGAGTGCAAAGAAGAACGGCAGAATCATTCGGGCGGCTTTCGGCACGCACGACCTAGCCATGATCCGGCGGATCATGGAATTCGTGTCTTGCGAAGGGATGCCAAAAAACGATGTTGAGGTGCAGATGCTCTACGGCATCCAGCGTGGAGAACAGGAGCGACTCGCGGCGGAAGGCTACCGTTCCATTGTGCTGGTGGCTTACGGGAGTTATTGGTACCCGTGGTTTGTGCGAAGGCTGGCCGAGCGTCCGGCCAATGTCTGGTTTCTGGTGAAGAATGTTTTTGTCCGCTGAATGAGAGACAATTCAAGAGGATTCGTTGGATTCTTGAATCGAGAGGCAATGGACCACGAAGTTTTTCCGCTGATGAATTCCGGCCGGACGCTGACGGCTGTTCCAGCGATCGCAGAGATTCGGCGGCGCAATCGACCCATCTGGATGTGGTGGCAGCTTTTGAGTCTGGATGCGCCGACGGTCGCGGTGGTGTGGGCGCTGTTATTCGCGCGCTGCGCCGGCGCCCCTCTGCGTGCGGGAAAAGTGTTCGCTTTGGCAGCGATGGTCTGGCTGATCTATGCGGCGGATCGCGTGGCGGACGGAATCATCCCACGGCCCGGAGAGCGGCTCGAGGAACGCCACCGATTTTACGCCAGGCACACATTCGCGGTCTGCTGCTTCGGGGTCTTTCTGCTGGTCATGCTCGCGTACTTGTTTGTCGTTGATCTCGGCTCCCTGGAAAGGCAGGCGACCCTTTGGCTGCTCTGGGCCGTGACGATTTATTTTGTCTGGATCCACGTGCCATTTCACCGGTTGCGCCCCGGCGTGATGAAAGGAATCGTGGTCGGATTGATCTTTGCCTGCGGAACCGTTTTGATGGCGTGGACGCAGGCAGGAAAGGAAGGCGGGCGTGTCGGGGAATCGGCTGTGGTCTTTTGGCTTCTTTGCAGCCTGAATTGCATCGCGATCGAGCATTGGGAGCACGAGTCGGAGACAAAAGCGCGCGATGTGCGGGCAGATTTCAGGAAGGAGGGAGCCAGGAAGGGAGGGAACGCCAGACGATTTCTCGCGTACATGTTTGCCGCAGCTTCCGCATGTATGGTCGTAATACTTGCGAATTCCGCCGGACATCCTTTTGAAATATTTCTTGCGAGCAGCGGGCTCGCTGCGGCGCTTCTCGGGCTCATCCATTCTTTGCGTGAAGGAATCAGTGGAGAGGATCTGCGCGTCTTGGCTGACGCCGCGCTCGTTCTTCCCGCTCTGCTTGCGCTTCTGAGAATCGGTTGAACACCTGAGTCTGGAGAAACATGAACTGCGATTGGATTGCTCCCATCTACGCTTTCGGTGAGCGCGTTTGCTTTCTGGGAGCTTTGGAGAAACGACGCGAAGAATATCTTCTGAGGTTGCGATACGCGCGTCGCGCGATCGTGTTTGGCGACGGCGACGGAAGATTCACGGCGGCGCTGCTCCGAAGCAACAAAGCCGTGAAAGTCGCCTACGTGGACAAAAGCAAGGGAATGATGGAACAAGCCTGGAAGCGCATCTCTCGTCTCGGAAGAGAGGCTCTCCAAAGGGTTGAATTTTGCTGCTCCGATGCGCTGGATTGTTTTCCTGGAGAACCTTGCTTCGACCTCGTCGTTACGCACTTTTTTCTGGATTGCTTGAGCGACCAGGAGGTTATGGACTTTACAAGGAACATTTCGCAGGGGGCGGCGCCGGGCGCGCTTTGGATTGTTTCAGAGTTCCGCAGAGCGGAGGACGGCTGGGCCCGCATCTGGACGGGCGTCATAATCCGTGGTTTGTACGGCCTTTTTCGATTGACCACTGGGCTGCGAATAACCGAGGTTCCGGATTATTCGAGGATTTTCAGGCTGAACGGATTTGTTCGGACCGCGCGCAGGACCGCGCTGCAAGGACTTCTGGTATCGGAGCTGTGGGAGATGAGAGGCAAGCAGGACTTCGAGGAAGGTAACACGCACACTGAGGATGAATACGGAGCAGATTCAAACGCTGAAACAAGGAGGACAGGCGGGCAGATCGAATCGCATCACTCGAGCAGGGACAGGACAACCGAAACGCTCATATCCGTGAAATCTGAAACTACAAGATCCGCTCCTGCTTCGAGCAGACAAAGCTTTCTCTGACCCCTTGCCAGACCGACGCACTTCATGCCAATGCCTTTGGCGGTACGGATAGCGGGAACCGCATCCTCAAAAACGAGCGTTTCTTGCGGGGAACTTTGTAGTACCTCGGCACTTCTCAAGAATATGTCCGGCTTTGACTTCCCGAAGGGAACATCGTCGCCGGTGAAAACCGCCGCGAAGCGCTTGGCCAAGTTGCGATTGTGCAGCATTCTTTGCGCTCTGGCCCTTGATGCACTTGTCGCCACAACTTTCGAGATTGTCGCTTCGTCCAGGAGATCGAGAAATGTCTCCAACCCCTTCATCGGATGGATATTGTCCTCCTCACGCCGTACCATCGATTCCTTTCGAGCCGCGAACGACGACGCCTGAGCTTCGCTGAGTGGCCCCAAAAAGTGCTGCAGAATTTCTTCTCTCTTGGCACCATCCAGAATAAAGTCGAGTTCTTCCTCGGACACACTTCTTCCCAAACTTTGCAGGAGGCCCCGCCAAACTCTCTTGTGGACCGGATGGCTGTCGAACAGCACTCCGTCCAAATCGAAGATGATTCCTGGAGCAAACTGCTTCTTAGCAGCCTGGCCAGCTTTTCTGGGCACGTTCATAGTTCTCAAGGGTTCCAATGTCCAGCAGAAAATCGTTGATCGGATACGCATGCATCCGGCCCACCAGTTGCGGGAGCACATCGAATCCTACGTCCGCAGGCAATTTGTCTGGAATGGCATCCATCAGCGTTTGCGTCCCGATCAGGATCCCCGCGAACGCCAGATTGCCTGAAGGATTTTTCGGCTTCTCGATAAATTGCTCGATCCTTCCGTCGGGCGCGACGCCCACAATTCCGCAGCGGCTCGGGTCAGCTACGGAGTACACTCCCAACGTGGCCGCCGTCGCTCTTTCCTTGTGGAATTTCTGCATCTCTTCCAGATTCACGTTGGTCAGCACATCGGCATAAAGAACCCAAAAGTACGGATCGCTCCCAGTCCATTCGCGATTTGCTCGCAGCGTGCCGGCGCTCCCCAGTAGCTGCGGCTCGTGACTCACCATAACCTTCAAGGCCGCAAACCGCCGCGCCGCAAATTCTCCGATCATATCCGCATGCGCGTGTGCGTTGATCAACACTTCCGAGATTCCGAATCGCTGTAACAGTTCCAGCCAGATTTCCAGTAATGGCTTCCCCCGGATCGGAACCAGACACTTCGGAATCTTGTCCGTGAGCGGGCGCAATCTGCTCCCTACGCCCGCCGCGAGAAGAAACGCCTTCATAATAGAATCCGTGCGTTCGTCAGCCGGTTTGATTTTCGAGATCGCGTAAGGGAAAGTTGCGTCTGCAGTGTCTAATGTCGTTCGAATTTCTCAGACATTTTGTTCGGCAAAAGGCGTAAAGTTCCAGCGCGGACCGCAACGGCCATCGTCATCCAGAAAAGGGTCATTTACCAGCACGCGGGCTCCCTGGAAATCAAATTCAAATGTCATCTCCCGAAGTCCCTCGCGCGCAAACGCGTCGCGGACTCTACTTTGAGCTTCCTCTTCACAGTAAAGCAGGAGGAACCCCCCGCCACCAGCGCCCGTGATTTTCCCGCCTAACGCCCCGTTATCCCGCGCCACTGCGTATAGCTGGTCGATTCTTTCCGTGGAGATTCTATCCGAGACTTTTCTTTTTGCCTGCCACGCCTCGTCCAGGAGGCTTCCGAACATTCTCAGATTCCCTTTCGAAATCGCACTCTGCATCTCCTTGGCCAGCAGGTGGATTTGACGCAGTGAATCGCATGCTGCGCTTCCAGCTCGGCTCGACGATTCTTCCTGCGCCTTCAGGATGGACCAGGAATTGTGTGAAGCTCCGGTAAAGAACAAAAGCAGGTTGCCCTGCAATTCTCGAAGAACGTCGGGTGACGGGAGTACGGGCTCTACTGAAGTGCCGCCATTTTCGCCGAACGTGATGTAGTTCAGTCCCCCATAGGAAGCCGCGTATTCATCCTGCTTTCCGACGGGCATGTTCAGAATTTCCCGGGCAACATGAAATGCTTTTTCCGCCAGCGCATGCTTCGACAAAGGCGCTTGCAGATACGTCGTAAGCGCTTTGAGAATGCTCACGCACACGCTGGCGGAAGATCCCAGGCCGGTTCCCGGGGGAATCTCCGAAGCCAGAAAAAGATTCAAGGAAATCTCTATCCCCAGCTCCTTCATCGCGGCCAGCGGCAAACTCAGTTCGCCGTCGTTGACGTTCATTTGGGCGATGTCCTGCCAGGTCTCGATCAGACGCAAATCCGAGGAGATCACCTGGATCCTTCCGTCGGTACGTTTGGTCAGAATCGTGTAGAAGTACTTGTTGATGGCGGCACTCAGTACCGCTCCTCCATGCTTTTCATAGTAAGCAGGCAAGTCCGTGCCGCCTCCACCAAAGCTGACTCGAACCGGACTCCGTACGATTAACATTCACTCTCCCGCTGATTCCACCGCTTGCTGAGCGCTTCCGTGTTTCGGGTTGGGAGAAGGCTTCATGTTTCCAGCTCCCCGAACGTTAGCCGCGTGCAGAGCCAGACGTCCGACCAATGTCCAGATGGTCTGGAGAAGCAGGACGATGTCGAACAGCGGCGACCAGTGAAGCACATACTGGAGGTCGTATCTCGTTTTGTCTTCGGATGGATGCTCTTCGCGCAAGCCGTTCACCTGGGCCAAACCCGTCATCCCCGGTAGAATCTTCAGTCGCTGTTTCTGCCACTCCGAATAATCCCGGACGCGTTCGAGAGGTTCCGGGCGCGGACCGACGAGACTCATTTGCCCCGCCAGAACATTGAACAGTTGCGGTAATTCCGAGAGACTCAGATTGCGAAGAAGCCTGTGATAGGCGGAAGCTTTTTCTTCCTCCGTTTCAATGTCCAACCGGTACATCCCGAATGGCTGCCCTCCCAGGCCGCAGCGCGTCTCCTTCCGAAGAAAATGCCGGTCCTTGGCCCAAAGAATTCCGCCCGCCACCGCAATGGCCAGTGTTGCGGGTATCAGCAAAACCATCGCCGTCACCAAGTCAAATGCCCTCTTGAGCAACTTTGCCGCAAGGGAGATTTTCGGGTGTTGCAGAAACACCAGAGGTATGCCGTCCACTTCGACCAGCCTGGGCCGCGAAAGGTAAAGCTCGTACGGCTGAGGAAGAACATGAATGTGAATCCCTTCCTCCTGGCAGCCGACCAGAAACTTTTGCAGATCAAGACCCGGAGCGTGCTTGGAAAGCACAATCAGCTCTCGAACATCCCGTTTGAGCAAGAATCCAATCGCGTCCAGAGAACTCAATCCGGGAACCGTATCCGCTGGGGCATCTCCATTTGTGACTTCGGCGCCCTCATGAGGAGTCAGAAATCCTACGATCTGATACAGGAACTCCGGATGCCGCTGAATCCGGGAGGCAATTTCCTTGGACAGTTGATAATCGCCAATCAGGACGACCCTGCGGACGTTCCCCGCCCGCACCTGGGCCCGAAGCAGCCAATTGGCGCCCAACCGAATGAGAATTAATCCCGCCCAGAAGAAAACAAAGTAATAGAACAGCATTAACCTCGAGTAGTAGATGCGGGCGAAGTATCCCCAGCTGAGGACCGCCGAAAAGAGCAGCAGCGTCGCTAACGACGTACGGCTGATCATTGCCGAAATCTGCCAGCCGGATCGAAAGCAATCCAGATCCATGGTCAAATAAAGCAGGAGCCAGACCGCGATAGACACGAGAGTCAGCAGATAAATGCCCCCTCGGATTGGCGAACTCAAGCCATAGTTCCAATTGCCGTGGTATCGGACCAGGTCCCCGGCGGACACAGATGCCGCCATCCAGAGCAGATCCGCCAGGAGAATCAGCAAGTAGATAAGCTTACTTTTCATCTCGAAAGCCTAAAGACGAGATTGCAATCCGGCAAAAACGGGAGCGATTTCAAGCCATATTTCTTGCGGAAAAATTCGGGACAGGGTTCCCAAATCATAGGTGCCGGTGACCCGGTTTGCTACGCTCCCGCACTCGCGCTCAAGGATGATCCAGTTGTTCCGATCAGATGGCGGAGCGAAAGAAAAACCGCATGCATGACGCAGACATGAGAGTCTTCAATCTGTTGCATGTTGTCCGAAGGCACGATCACGCAAAGGTCGCAGAGATCCTTCATCTTGCCTCCCCGGCAGCCGGAAAGCCCCACATTGATCCCCCCCGCATCTCGTGAAACGGACAGTGCCTTCAACACGTTTGCTGAATTGCCGCTGCCACTGATGGCCAACGCAATGTCGCCCGGTTCGATCAAGGGCTTGATCTGCGCCGCAAAAACATCTTCATAGGCAACGTCGTTTGCCCACGCGGTGATGAGGGCCACGTTATCTGTCAGCGACAATATGCGGAACCTGGGATTTCCGTTCAGCGCGGTGCCCTTCCCCAAATCGCATGCGGCATGCGAAGCGAGAGCCGCGCTCCCTCCGTTTCCGAATACATAGATTGAACGGCCTTGAAGATACGCTTGAAAAAATCTCTCCACTACCTCTTCAACCGCTTCAACAGGCAACTGCTCCAGGATGGCGCAGAGTCCGTGGAGGTAATTCTTCGGTCGAGACAGTTCGAGAGGAAAATCCAGCTTGGATCCGAGCTTGATCGTCTCAGGATTCACAGTCTAAGCCCTCCGCAATTGAGTTGGTTATTCCCCTCGACAAAAAAGCTTCCCGGTGTGGCGGTGGCACTCCGTAGCCGTTCGGGTCACTGCTTTATTCGTTGTGCCGCTCGCCGGCACCTGCATCACTTGCGCAAACTGGAAGTGCGGGCGCGTGCGGGGCAGCCACTGCTGGGGGATGGAACCGTTTTTCCCGGACTCACCCGCGACCTAGCCCGTGGCCATCAACGATTTCAGAACCACACCGGACCTTTGCATTTCGCGGTACGCGTCGGGTATTTGGTCCGGCATTCCGCCAATGCTGTCCACCCAGGAAAGAAAATCATCAAGAATCGTGGGTAAGCTGAGCTTTGGCGCCCACCCCAAACCTTTCAGTTTTTCTATGCTTGAGACGCTGTGCCGGTTATCTCCCCGGCGATACTCGCGGGAAATTGTGGTCCCCGCATTGGAAGAAACTTTCTTTGTGACCAGATCGGCGTATTCACGAACCGTCGTTGACTTTCCGCTCCCGACGTTGAAAGCCTGAAAATTGGCCGCTTCCTTTTCCAGCACGGTCATATTGGCGTCCACCACATCGTTGATGTGAACAAAATCGCGCGACTGGAGTCCATCTTCGTACACGGTCAGCGGCTCGCCTTTGAGCGCCTGTCCCACGAAAATTCGGCAGATTCCTGAGTATTGGTTGAACAGGGATTGCCGCGGACCCTGAGTAATCGAGTAGCGCAAAGCAACCGTCGGAATTCCGTGAAGCCACCCGAGTCCCAGAGCCATTTTTTCCTGCGCCAGCTTTGAAACAGCGTACTGGTTGTACGGATTGGTATGTGGCTCTTCGAGAAGACGCCGGCTGGCCCGCCTCTTGCACTGCGGACAAAAAACTTCCCATTCAGCACGGGAGAGCTGTGTCTGATCCCTCGGCACGGGCATGAAAAAGCCGTGTTCTGGACATTCATACTGCCCCTCGCCATAGACCGCCTGGGAGGAGGCCACAATTACTTTTTTGACTTTCAGCCGGTGCTGGACAATCAGTTCGTAGAGCAAAGAAGTCCCCACTGCGTTCACATGCATGAACCGGGAAAAGTCAGGCATGTAATCCTGGTATGCGGCTTGGTGAGACACGATATCCACCCCGTCGAGTGCCGCGAGCAATTGGCCCCGGTCGTTCATGTCTCCGCGGAGAAACTCAACGTTTTCCGGCATATATCGCGGCTTGCCTTCGGGATGAGTCCTCGGTTCAAGCGAGTCCAATACGCGCACCTTGAAGCCTTCCGTCAAAAAACGATCCACAAGATGAGAGCCGATAAAACCTGCACCGCCGGTGATCAATACGCGCATTCGAACCGTCCTCCGCTAGATTCAGTGATGCTTCACCGCTCAATTTTCAAAACTCTGAGAGCGATTCGGACTATTTCCCCGTTCCCGTAAATACAGCCGCAGCCGTCTTCCAAAGAATCCAGAGGTCTAGCCCGGGACTCCAACGCCGCATGTACTCGAGGTCCAGCTTGACCCACTCGTCGAAGTCGTTCACTTCATTGCGGCCGTTGACTTGCCACAAACAGGTGATTCCAGGCTTCACATTCAGCTTCTGTTTCTGAAATTCCGTGAACCTGGCGTATTCACTTTCAAGTGGGGGTCGCGGTCCGACCAGACTCATGTCGCCCTTGAGCACGCTGTACAGCTGGGGAAGCTCATCCAGGCTGTAGCGCCTCATCCAGGCCCCCAACCTGGTAATGCGCGGATCATTCGTTAACTTGAAGACGGGGCCTCGCATTTCATTCCGGTCCTCGAGTTCCCTCTTCAACTCATCCGCATTGGAATACATGGATCGAAATTTGAACCCGACAAAAGGGTGACCGTTCTTGCCAACGACCTTCCAGCGATAAAAGATGGTTCCGCTTGAGGTCAGCTTGACTCCCGCGGCCAAAATCAGAAAAAGCGGCAATAGCAGCAAGAGCAGCGCGCACGCTACGACAATGTCGAACGCCCTCTTGAAGCCCACCAGAAATGCGCTCTTCCACCGTGGAGACAGATTGCAATCTGCTGCTGCATTCATCAGATAGGCCATTCGATCAACGAAATGTTGAGGAACCCTAGGTGGTCTTCACCCGCAATCGTTTAGTCGCACGACGTAGCACTCGCTTTAGATTGTCCGATTCGCTGCGTCGTTTGCAGATACGACCTTAGCCCGTCTTCCCAGCTCTGAAAGAAATTCAGTCCCAGCTTCTTGAGGTTGTGGTTTTCCAGCACGGAATACTTGGGGCGCGGTACTTTTGCGGGAAACTCATCTGCCGCTGCGACTTTCAGGCTGATTTTAGTCCCCGTGGTCTCGAAAATTTTCTCTGCAAATTCGTACCAGCTGCAGCTTCCCTCCGCCGTTGCATGGTAAAGCCCAAACGCATCGGTTCGGCTGAGCTGCACGATTTGTTTTGCCAACTCGGCCGTGGAAGTGGGACTTACTCTTTCGTCGGCGACCACCCGGAGTTCATCTCGCTCGGCGGCAAGCTTCAGCATCAATTCGACGAAATTGCGTCCACCCTTTGCGCGGCAAGGATGGATACCGTACAGTGCGGACGTTCGCAGGATGAAATATTTCTTGGCCGCTGCCCGGATAAAGCTTTCTCCCGCCATTTTGGTGTTTCCGTAGACGTTGAGCGGCAGTGGAGGGTCCGTCTCCACATAAGGCTCGCCTTTTTTCCCGTCGAACACATAATCGGTGCTGATGTGCATCAATATCGCATTCAGTTCGTTGGTCGCCGTCGCCAGATTCTTTGCCCCAATCGCGTTCACCGCATAGGCGCGCTCGGGCTGTCGCTCGCAATTCTCGACATGGTGCATCGCCGCGGTGTTCACGACGCATTCCGGACGTATCTTGCCAAGTTCCTCGCGTGTGTCTTCGAGCGAAGAGATCTCTATCTCGCCATGATCGAGCCGCACGATCTCCGCGCCAGCCCGGTCAAACTCTCCGGAAACATCCATTCCCAGCTGGCCCGATGCACCGATCACCGCCACTTTCATTTTCACGCTCCCACGAGTTTTGCCATCGCCGGCCTTTGAATTCCGTTCTCAATTTGGCGGAAGGTTTGGATGTTGTAGTAAGCGGGATTATCCCAATTGGAAATCCGGTCCCTGGACTTGATCAGCTGCTCCACGATGCTTCGCACGTCGTGCCGCGGATGAAAGCTCAATACATTCTTGGCTCTCTCGAAACTCACTTTATAGTTCCGCAAGTCCTGGATGTGTTTTATGGTCAATCCCACTTTGACTCTCAACTTCTCTTCGATCTCGTTTCTCACCAGGTCGCCGACTTCACCCACGGTGTAATTTCCGGAAGCGATGTTGAATATTCCCGAGATTTTCTCGTGCGCCTCCACGGACCGCACGTAGGCGCTGATGGCATCTTCGATCGCCAGGATCGGCCGCCAGATGGTCGGGTTGTTGATCGTGATCGCCCCGTCCTTCAGAGCCGACTTGAACATGGTGTTTACGATGAGATCGAACCTCATCCGCGGGCTGTACCCCGAAATCGTCCCCTTGCGCAAGGCGATCACGGAAAACTGATCGTCCATCAAATTCATGACTGCCTGTTCACCCTGCAGCTTCGAGATTCCGTAGGGATAGGAGGAGGAAACCGGCCTCGTCTCGTCATAGAGCTCATTGACGGTGTACCCATAGACGGAGCACGAACTCGCGTAGATGTACCGCCGCACTCCCGCTTTCTTTGCGATGTATGCCAGATAGGCGGGCGCGGCGGCGTTGTACACGAAATTCTTGTTCGGTGAATATTCCGCCATCGGATCGTTTGAAAGGCCCGCCAGAAAAATTACCTGGTCATACTCCTTCAAATCCTCGACGGTTACGTCGAACAAGTCCTTATTCAGCAGGCCCGTCTCCGCCGGCAAATAATTTCCAAACCAGAACAGATCCACCACGTCCACCAGGTATCCGCGCTCAAGTAGCCGCGGAATTAGCGCGGAGCCCACGTAGCCCGCTCCACCTGCAATCAAGAGTCGCATTCGCCGTCCTCCTTCGCCTGGATTGAATTCTTCATGCGCTCACAGCCTGCCGGCTGTACGCAAAGTGCTCCGCTTCCGGGGATCTCAGCCACTCTTCGAGCGTTTGTGCCTTGCGGTCTTTTTCGGAAATGATCGTCGGCGTAATCGGCCAATCAATCCCGACCCTCGAGTCGTCCCATCGAATCGCCGATTCCGCCCGCCCGTTGTACACGCCCGTGCACAAGTACTGCACTTCCACATCGTCGTTCAACGCGCAAAATCCCCTCGCAAAACTCGCCGGCGCCCACACCTGCCTGCGATTTTCTGCCGTCGCCTCGATCCCCACCCATTTCCCCACCGTCGGCGAACCCAGCCGCACATCGACAGCCACAAGAAACGCCGCTCCTCGTGTCACCCTCATCAATTTCCCCATCGGTGGCTCCCACTGGAAATGCAGCCCTCGCAGCACGCCCTGTTTCGAATACGAGTGGTTCTCCTGCACGAACGTCTGCGGCAATCCCAGCTCCCGGAATCCGTCCGCACGAAACGTCTCCATGAAATAGCCCCGCTCGTCCGTGAACACCTGAGGCACCAGCACCACAACTTCTCCAAGGTGGCGCGATTCAATCTTCAACGGCATGGTTCCTCCTGTTTTGCTGTGCAAATCCCGCACTTCTCCCCACAAGGCGCACTTTCGCCTCTCCGCCTGTCTCTCGTCCGCGGCTCTTGTCTTACGTTTTTTCTGGGGAGTGTCTAGAACTCTTCAGTCGTCCGCAGCCGCTCCTACTGCCGCAGCCGCATACTTTCTCTTCGTGCGCCCTTCTTCTCTCACGCTCGAGTGCACTTTTGTCGGATCCTCTCCCGCCGCCAGTTGCTGGAATAGCTCCTCATACTGTTCCGTGATCTTCTCCCACGTATACGCTTCCCGAATCCGTTCTGGCGCCTTTTGCCGGTATTCCTCCGCCATTCCCGGATGCTCCTCCAAATCCTGCAGCTTCCGCGCAAGATCCTCCGCGTCCCGCTCGAAAAATATCCCGTAATCCCTCATTACTTCCTCGTTGAACGGCGTCCGTAGCGCCACCACGCAATTGCCGTATCCCAGCGCCTTCAGCAGTGACGGATTCGTTCCTCCCATGCTGTGCCCGTGCAAATACGCGTACGCATTGCAGTGCAACTCTTTCACGTGCTCGACGTTATCCACGTGCCCCAAAAACTTCACTCGCGGATCCTTCGTCTGCTTCAGCTTCTCCAGAAACGCACTCTTGTAGTTCGTCCCGCCCGCAATCGCCAGCACCCGCGAGCTCT
>Ga0335081_10000593_pt1 | contig 60485 bp, 49 predicted proteins | sample Lox_Sample_35_FD_206713 | JGI IMG/M metagenome (GOLD analysis project Ga0335081, IMG submission 206713) | Soil microbial communities from Loxahatchee National Wildlife Refuge, Florida, United States - Lox_Sample_3.5 | ecosystem: Environmental > Terrestrial > Soil > Wetlands | place: USA...
CGTCAGCGGCCCGCTGCCAGCTGACCTCAGGGTCAACCCAGTGGAACGCGGACGCGGAGAACACGGCCTGGAACCGCTCGCGGGGAAGCTGCGCGTCCTCGAACCGAGCGTTCACGAACTCCACCTGTCCGGCGCATTCCAGGTTCTTCCTGGCCAGCGAGATAAGGTTGGCGCCCGGTTCCAGTGCCGTCACCCGCAGTCCCCGGCCGGCAAGGGAACGCGTGAGCTGGCCGCTGCCGCACCCGACCTCCAGCACGGGATCACCGCGTCCGATCCCCGCGATCTGACAGGACTGATCGACCAGCTCGTCCGGATATGCCGGGCGGCGGCGGTCATATTCGGCCGCGATCTCGTCGAAGACCCTGCCGTAACGATGCGCGGCAGATTCCGGCAGCGGCGTCATCCGCTGGCCTCCGTTCGTGGTCGGTACCGTGATCGTCTGGGCGCCGGCCGGCACCCGCCGGGCGTTCCCTGCTGAACCGGTAGCACCTTAGCCGGGCGCCAGTAGACATAACGATGAGTTCTTGTTGACAGGTCTGCACACTTCATGTCAGTCTATCTGACATGAAGTCGCAGGCCCGCTATCACTCGCCACTGCGCCAGGCTCAGGCCGCGGCGACCAGGGAGCGGATCCTGCGGGCGTGCGTGTCGCTAATGCAGGAGGGTTCCGACCTCACCTATCACGCGATCGCGCAGGCGGCGGACGTGCAGGAGCGGACGGTTTACCGGCACTTCCCGACGAAGGCAGACCTGCAGGCTGGCGTCTGGGAGTGGATCACCTCCCAGCTCACGCACACGGACTTCACCGCTCAGAGCACCGACGACCTCATTGCCGACATGCGCAACGCATTCGCCGGCTTTGAGGCCAGCGCTCCGCTGATCCGGTCGATGCTGCGCTCTCCCGAGGGGATCGCGGTGCGGCGCGGGCAGCAGCCTGGACGCCGGGCCATGTTCCTGGCTTGCGTCGATATGGCCGCGCCCGATGCGCCGGCCAGCGTCCGCGAGCAGGCCGCGGCCGCGCTCCAGGTGCTGTACTCCGCGCCGTCCTGGGATCTGCTGCACACCTTCTGGGAGATGGACGCCAGCCAGGCGGCCGACACGATCGAGCTGGCGATCCGGTCGCTGCTCGCCGGACTTGTAGTTAGCCACCATCGTCAGCGTGCCGAGCCAGACGAGGCACGACCATAGGGAAGGGAAGAACCGTCATGACGCAATCCACCGAGCAGGCCAACCACGGGCACGGCCACGTTCACGGCGCCGCCGCGGATCGCCGCGCCGCCAAGACCGCACCCGGCCAGGGCGAGAAGTACTGGTTCTTCGGCGGCCGGACCGTGATCCGGAGCCCGGAGGGCGCGAGGCCGGTGATCATCGAGATGGAGCTCGGGCCGGGGGGCCACGCCCCGCTGCACGTGCACCACGACATCGACGACAGCTTCTACCTGCTGGCCGGCCGGATCGCCGTCCGCTGCGGCGATGACACGCTGGTCGCCGAGCCCGGCGACTACGTGTCGCAGCCCAAGGGCGTGCCGCACACGTTCTTCGTGCTCGACGACAAGCCGGCGATCATCCTGCAGACCCACGACGGCGACTCGTTCCTGAACTTCATCAGGCAGGGCGGCATCCCTGCTACCGGGACCACGCCGCCGCAGGGAGAGCAGCCCGACATGGACTGGCTGCTCCAGGTCGCCGCGGCCACCGGCCAGCCCGTACTTGGACCGCCGATGACACCGGAGGAGGCCGCCCAGATCGACGCCAGCGCGAAGGGAGCCTGAGCGGGTGTGACGCCGCTGCGGGAAACGACCAACTAGGGGTGTGAGCCAGATAATGCCATCGTCGCTGAACTCACCGCTGTCGCGCCTTGCGCCGCAGGAAGGTGGGCCGGCTGATGGCGCCGTTGGCGAGTTCGAGGCGCTGTACCGCGCGAACGTGGCGGCGGTGACCGCCTACTTCGCGCGGCGCAGCGCCGATCCGCAGACCGTGGCCGACCTGACCGCGGACACCTTCGTCCAGGCGATTACGTCGTTCGCCACCTTCGACCCGCGCAGAGGCACGCCACGTGCCTGGGTGTTCGGCATCGCCCGGCGGATCTACGCCGGGCATTGCCAGGCACGCAGCCAGCAGCGGAGCGGGGTGGAACGCCTGGCAGGCCGCCGGGAACTGGCGCCCGACGAAGTCGGGGACCTGATCGACCGGATCGATGCCGAGCGCCCAGGCCGGGCGCTGGTCATCGGGCTGACCGCGCTGCCGGACGCGGACCGTGCGGTGGTCGAACTGGTGGACCTGGCTGGCCTGCAGGCCAAGGAGGCGGCCCAGGTGCTCGGCGTCGCGCCGGGCACTCTGCGGATGCGGCTGATGCGGGCCCGGGCCCGGCTGCGCACAGCGGCTAGCCCGGATCTGGCGCACGGCACCGATCCCGCGAGTGAGCCAGAGGTGAGGCATGACTAGATTCGAAGACCGGCTGTTCGGGCAGCTGATGGCCGAACACGGGCACCAGCTGAGTGCCGTGGAGCGGCCGGCACCGACCCGCCGCCGGCGGCGGCCGGTATGGCTGGCGGCCGGCGCGGCCGGCGCGGTGGCCGCCATCACCGCTGCCGTGGTGACGCTGGGCAGCGCGCCCGCCTCCGCCGCCTACTCGGTGACCCCGCACGCCAACGGCACCGTGACCGTGTCGGTCAGCCGGCCGTCGGGCGTGGCCGGCGCCGATGCGGTCCTGCGCCGGATGCACGCCAGGGTCGTGGTCGTCCTGGTGCGGCCTGGCTGCCCGCCGATCGGGTCGCTGCCGCGCCCCCGGCCGGCACCGCACCCGAGCGTGATGGTCGGCACCGGGCTGAGGGACGGCCATCGCTCCGTCACGGTCAAGATTGGCAAGGGCGGCATCCCCCGCGGGGACACGATGATCCTTGCGTTCAGCGGCGGCCGGGGCAGCTCGCTGGGGGTAGGCGGCATCATCACCGGGCGCGTGGTCCGCTGCGTGAGCCTCCCGTCCGCGCCGTAGCCCGGTCCGGCCCCCAGGGCGAGGGCTAGCATCGCCGGACCAGGGCTAGCACCGCCGGACCAGGGCTAAAAGGGCCCGCGGCTCCGCGGGCTCACCGCGCGATTGCCGCCGAGGCCGATCGCGTGGGAGTCAGCGTGGGCGTGGGCGTTGGGATCGGCGTCGGCGTGGGGGCAGGCGTCGGAGTGGGGCTCGGCGTCGGCGTGTGCTTCTTCTTCGGATGCGGCGTGTAGTGGAGCGGCAGGCCGAAGAACGGGTAGGCCGGCGGGTAGGCGAACGGCGTCGCCGGAAGGTGCAGGCGCAGGAACGACATCTGCCACGTCGCACCGGGCGCGTTGTCGCCGAACATCTGGCCGGGAGCGGCCAGCGAGCCATCCACCTCGCGATAGTCGGCCCTCGGGTAGACCATCGCCCCGGCAGCGGTCGGAGCGACCGGGTTGAACACCGAGACGTAAGCGGCCAGGCGCGGCGTGTAGCCCGCGAAGTCCGCGTAGTAACCGCCGTTGGCGGTGCCGGTCTTTGCCGCGGCCGGGATGCCGATCCCGCGGTTGTATCCGGTGCCGTTCGGACCGAGCACGCCCTGCAGCACGTAGTTCGCTGCGTCGGCAACTCCCGGGCTCACCGCCTGGTGACAGCGGGACGACGGCACGCCGAACCGTTCTCCGTCGCTCGCGGTGATCGCCGTGATCGCGACTGGCTGGCAGTAGACCCCGCGCGCGGCCAGGGTGGCGTACGCATCCGCCATGCTCATCGGGGACACGTAGACCGAGCCGAGCGTGAATGACGGGTAATTGTCGGCCGACAGGTCGTCGCTTCTTGGCAGGCGTGGGTCGCGGCGCAGCAGCGATGTCCCGTCGGCTCTGGTCATCCCCAGGCTGACGGCCGTGCGGACCACGTTGCAGAGGCCGACCCGCTGCTCGAGGGTGGCGTAGAACGCGTTGATCGACTCCACGGTGCCGTCGTAGAGCGTGTAGGTCTTCGGCCCCTGGGGTCCTTCGGCGTTGATCACGTTGAAGGGCGGGACGTAGCCGCCCTTGCAGTTGTAGTACGGCCCGACCGTCGTCGGGGACGTGACCCTCAGGTGATACCCGAACGGCAGGCCCTGCTCAAGCGCGGTCACCAGGGTGAAGACCTTCGCCGATGATCCGGCCTGCACGCCGGCGCTGCCGCCGTAGGCCGTGTTCACCGCGTAGTCCACGGTAGTATCGCCTGGCCCGGTGCCGAACGTCCGGTCGACGGCGATCGCCCTGACGTAGCCGGTGCCCGGCTGGATCATCACCTCCGTGTCCACGTTTTCACCTGGGTTGTAGTAGCCGGACATGGCAGGCACGACGAAGTTGACGGCATCGTCGGCGGCGCGCTGGTCGGCGGCGCTCAGCGTGGTGTCGATCGTCATTCCGCCGGCGAAGTTGAGCGCCGCCCATGCCTTGGCGTAGGCCGGGTTCTGCCGCATGACGGCGAGCACGTAGGCGCAGAAGAAGGCGGCCCACCGGGCGACCGGGCTGGTACAGCCCGTCTGCAACGGGACGGCCGACACGTGCAGGCCGAGCGGCTCGCGGCTGGCCAGCGCCGCCTGGGTGCGGGTGACAGAGCCAAGCTGGGCCATCCGGTGCAGGACAACGTCGCGCCTGGCCAGCGCGGCCTGCGGATGCGCCAGCGGATCATAGGCCGCCGGGTCCTGCACGAGCCCGGCCAGCGTCGCGGCCTGCGCCAGGCTCAGCCTGCTCGCGGAGGTCGAGAAGTAGAGCTGGGCAGCGACCTGGACGCCGTACGCCTCGTTGCCGAAGTAGATCGCGTCGAGATAGGCGGCGAGCAACTGCGGCCTGGTCATCTCGCGCATGACGTTGGCGGCGATCCGCAGTTCTCGCACCTTCCTCGCCACGGTCTCCTCGGTGCAGGCCGCGGCCTCTTGCGCGGTCCTTGCCGTCAGGATGCACGCGTTCTTCACGAACTGCTGCGCGATGTCGGATCCGCCCTGGACCTGCGAGCCCGAGAGGGTGGAGATGATCGCGCGCACGGTGCCGCGCAGGTCAAGGGCGCCGTGATCCCAGAACCTGGCGTCCTCGATCGCGACCGTCGCGTCGCGCATCACCGGCGCGATCTGCCGGTACGTCACGGGCACCCGGTAGATGTTCCTCGGGTAGTAGTAGGCGATCAGGTGACCGGACGAGTCAACCATCTCGGACCGCGCGGGCAGCTGGCCAAGGCCGGCTACCGGCATCGTGTTGAACGTGGTGGCGGCATTGCGGATCGCGACCCCGACTACCCCGACGATCGGCATGACCCCGGCCGCACTCAGCAGGCCTGCCGCGACCGCGAGCGCGCCGATCGTGGCGATCGTCTTGTACCTGGCCGCCGGGCGGATCCTGGGCATTCGCCGGTGCCGCACGCCGACGCTCGTCCCCGCTGGCGACAGCGCATGCGCATGGGCCACGGCCGCCTCCTAGGGCTCCTGACCATCAGGATCGCGCCCTAGCTTGCTCGGCCGCGCGTGCCGAAGGTCACGCCCCGGCGCCCCCTACGTCCCCTTCTGGCGGGGACGTAGGGGGCCGTTCTGGCCGGTTCGCGGGGGCCGGCCAGAACGCCAGCATCACGCCAGGTCGAACCGGTCCAGGTTCATCATCTTGTCCCACGCGGCGACGAAGTCGCGCACGAACTTGCGCTGCGCGTCCTGGCTCGCGTAGACCTCAGCGATCGCGCGGAGCCGGGAGTTGGAGCCGAAGACCAGGTCGAACCGGCTGCCGGTCCACTTCAGCTCGCCCGTGCCGCGGTCGCGGCCCTCGAAGGTGTCCTCGGCCTGCGACGTCGCCTGCCAGGTCGTGCCCATGTCGAGCAGGTTCACGAAGAAGTCGCTGGTCAGCGCCCCAGGCCGGTGGGTGAGCACGCCGAGTCCCGACCGGTCGTAGTTCGTGCCGAGCACGCGCAGGCCGCCCACCAGGACGGTCAGCTCGGGCGCGGTCAGCGTCAGCAGGCTTGCCCGGTCGACCAGGTGATGCTCGGCCATCCGCGAGTGCAGCTTGCCGAGGTAGTTGCGGAACCCGTCGGCGACCGGCTCGAGAACGGCGAAGGACTCGACGTCGGTCTGCTCCTGCGCCGCGTCGGTGCGGCCCGGCGCGAACGGGACCTCGACGTCGTGCCCGGCGTTCTGCGCCGCCTGCTCCACGGCCGCGCATCCGCCGAGCACGATCAGGTCGGCCAGGCTGACCTGCTTCGCCCCGCCGGCCTGCGAGCCGTTGAACTCCTGCTGAATCCCCTCGAGCGTGCGCAGCACCGGCGCGAGCTCGGCGGGGTTGTTGACCTCCCAGTCGTTCTGCGGTGCGAGGCGGATCCGCGCCCCGTTGGCCCCGCCGCGCTTGTCGGTGCCGCGGAACGTCGACGCGGCGGCCCAGGCGGCCGAGACGAGCTGGGAGACCGTCAGCCCCGAGGCGAGGATGGTGGCCTTGAGCGCCGCGATGTCCGCCTCATCGACAAGCTCGTGCGTGACGGCGGGGACGGGGTCCTGCCAGATCTGCGGCTCGGCGGGAACCAGCGGGCCGAGATAGCGCGAGACCGGTCCCATGTCGCGATGCGTCAGCTTGAACCACGCCCTGGCGAAGGCGTCGGCGAACTCGGTCCTGTTCTCGAAGAACCGGCGCGAGATCGGCTCGTAGACCGGGTCCATCCGCAGCGCGAGGTCGGTCGTGAGCATCACCGGGGTGTGCTGCCTCGGCCGACCTTCGGCATCGGGCACCGTGCCGACCGCGGCCGGATCGGTCGGGATCCACTGCCATGCCCCTGCCGGGCTCTTGACCAGCTCCCATTCGTAGCCGAACAGCGTCTCGAAGAAGCTGTTGTCCCACGTCGTCGGGGTGGGTGTCCAGGCGCCCTCCAGCCCGCTTGTGATGGCGTCGTCGCCCGTGCCGGTGCCGAAGCTGTTCGCCCAGCCGAGGCCCTGCTCGGCCAGCGGCGCGCCCTCCGGCTCGGGGCCGACGTGGCCCGCGGGCACCGCGGCGCCGTGGGTCTTGCCGAACGTGTGGCCGCCGGCGACGAGCGCGACCGTCTCCTCGTCGTTCATGGCCATCCGGCGGAACGTCTCCCTGATGTCCCTGGCGGCGGCGAGCGGGTCGGGGTTGCCGTTCGGCCCCTCGGGGTTCACGTAGATCAGACCCATCTGGACGGCGCCGAACGGGTTCGCGAGCTCCCGGTCGCCGCTGTAGCGCTCGTCGCCGAGCCAGGTGCCCTCCGAGCCCCAGTTGACCTCCGTGGGCTCCCAGATGTCCTCGCGCCCGCCGCCGAAGCCGAAGGTCGCAAAGCCCATCGACTCGAGCGCGCAGTTGCCCGCGAAGATCATCAGGTCGGCCCATGAGATCTTCCTGCCGTACTTCTGCTTGACCGGCCAGAGCAGCCTGCGCGCCTTGTCCAGGTTGCCGTTGTCCGGCCAGCTGTTCAGCGGTGCGAAGCGCTGCTCGCCCGACCCGGCGCCGCCGCGGCCGTCGCTGATCCGGTACGTGCCCGCGCTGTGCCAGGCCATCCGGATGAACAGCGGCCCGTAGTGGCCGTAGTCGGCCGGCCACCAGTCCTGCGACGTGGTCATCACCGTCTCGATGTCGGCGCGCAGGGCGTCGAGGTCGAGGGTCTGGAACTCCGCGGCGTAGTCGAAGTCCTCGCCCATCGGGCTGGCCATCGGCGGGTTCTGCTCGAGCACCTTCAGGTCAAGCTGGTCCGGCCACCAGTCTCGGTTCGTCCGGCCAGCGGTCGTGTGCGTGACTGGGCACTGGCTCTCGTCGGTCATGTCATCCTCCCTCGTTGCTGTGCGATATCAGCGCGTCGCCGGATCGGACGCGGGTTCACCCTGGATCTGGGCCTGGCACTGCGGACAGCGCCCCCAGTAGATGACTTCGGCTTCGTCGATCTCGTAACCCCGGTCGTCGACCGCCGCCAGGCACGGCGCCGAGCCCACCGCGCAGTCGACGTCGGCCGCGGCGCCGCAGGTCCTGCAGATCACGTGGTGGTGATTGTCGCTGACCCGCGCCTCGAAGCGGGCCGGCGACCCGGCCGGCTGGATGCGCCGGATCAGGCCCACGTCAACCAGGACGCCGAGCACGTCGTACACCGCCTGGAGCGAGATGAAGCCAAGCTCGGCACGAACGGTCGCGGCCACGGCGTCGGCCGTGACGTGCGGCTCGCCGGAGACCGCGCGCAAGACGGCCAGGCGCTGGGCCGTGACTTTGTAGCCGCGCTGACGGAGCAGGTCGGCCGGGTCGGTAAGCATGTCCTCCGACCCTATCAAGTCTGGAGCGACTCAGAGAATAGAACCAGTCAAGTTCCGGCCGAACGCTATCCCGCGTGGCGTCTCTAGGCCCGGCCGCGCAATCGCCCGGCGGGCTGGCGGACCACGGTGCGCAGCGCCCTCACGGCGGCCAGGTCGGGGCATCCGGCCAGCGCCATCGCGTGCCTGAACTCCTCAGCGAGCAGGCGCAGCACGACGGCAGCGCCGGCTGCGCCGCCGGCGGCCAGCCCCCACAGCGCCGGCCGGCCGAGCAGCGCCCCGTCGGCGCCGAGCGCGACCGCCTTGATCACGTCGAGCCCGCCGCGCACCCCGCTGTCCAGGATCACCTGGCACCGTCCGGCTACCGCCTCGACGATCGGCGGAAGCGCGGTGATGCTCGGCACCGCGCCGTCGAGCTGCCGGCCGCCGTGGTTGGACACCACGATCCCCGCGACGCCGAGGTCGGCGGCCCGCGCGGCGTCACGGGCATCAAGGATCCCCTTGAGCATCAGCGGCAGGCTGGTCTGCCCGGCCAGCCACGTAACGTCCGGCCAGGTCAGCGACGGATCGAAGATCGCGGCGGTGTGAGCGGCCACCGCCGACAGGCCAGGGGCGCCGGGGCGGACCTCCCCTGCCTTGCCGTAGCCCCGCAGGTTCGCGGGGTAGATCCCGGCGGGGAACGTGAAGCCGTTCCGCAGGTCCCTGAGCCTGCGACCGAGCTCGGGCACGTCAACGGTGAGCACCAGTGCGCGGCAGCCCGCTGCTTCCGCTCGCCTGATCAGCTCGACCATCAGTCCCCGGTCGCGTAGCCAGTACAGCTGCATCCAGGTGCAGGCGCCCGCCTCGGCGATCTCCTCGACCGTCGCGCTCGCGAGCATCGCCGCCGTGTACGGGATGCCTGCCTGGGCGCAGGCGGCGGCAAGTCCGACCTCGCCGTCCGCGTGGACCATCCGCTGGTAGGCCATCGGCGCCACGGCGACGGGCAGCGCCGCCTGCCAGCCGGCCAGCGCCGCGGCCGGGTCGCAGGCCGACACGCCGGCCATGACCCTGGGCACCAGGTAGACATCGTCCAGGGCGGCCCGGTTCGCCGACCGGGTGAGCTCGGCTCCGCTGCCGCCGGCGATGAAGTCCCTGACCTGCGCCGACAGCCTGAGCTCGGCAAGCTGCTCCGCGTCGGCGACGCTGAGCAGTGCAGGAACGCTCTCGCTCAAGGTTCCCTCCGCCCGGCCGGCTGATCCCATCCTTTCCGGGCGCGGAGGGTTTGGCAACGTCCGTAATGGCACCGTGGAATGGCTTCGGCCCTTGTCAAACGAGTTTGATCGAGTAAGGTCATTGCTAGGCAGAACGTCCGTAATCTCGACCCATTATGGGTCGGGACGCGCCGTTTTTTCGGCGTTCCGGTTCGCTTTGCCGCGCCTTAACGTTGGCCCAACGAACGCAACCTGTCTACGGATCTGGTCGACACGCTGGCCCTGACCGGGCGAAGAGGGTGAGGTCGGGTGGCGGGAGGTGCGTACCCGCGAGTGGCCAAAGGCGCATACCCACAGCTTGAGCCGCAGTGGGTTGACGAGGTGCTGCTCGCGGGCGCCCCGGATGACGCGTGCCTGTACCTGGCCGGGCCGGTTACCCGGGCCGAGCTGCGTCGGCTCGTCGCCGAGCGGCACCGCGTGCTCGCCGACGCAGGGCTGCGGCGCGGCGGCTCGGTGGCGCTGTGCCTGGCGCCGTCGCTCGCGTTCATCACCAACCTGCTCGCCTCGTGGCGGATCGGCGCGCAGGCGTCCCTGCTTGACCACCGGCTCACCCCGTACGAGATAGACGTCGCGCTCAAGCGGCTGCTGCCCCAGGTCGTCGTGAGCGCCGAGACGTCCACCGGCGGCCCGCTGCGCGGCTTCGCCGAGATCACCGAGGGCGTGCGCACCTATCCGGGGCAGCCCGCGGCGACCTCCCACGCCGTGATCCAGCTCAGCTCGGGGTCGACCGGCCCGTCGAAGATCATCGCCCGCGACGCGGGGAACCTCGTCGAGGAGGTCAACCGCTACACGATGATCGACGGGGTGCCTGTCGGCGGCGAGCGCATGGTCTGCCTCGCGTCGATGGTGCACGTGCTCGGGCTCGTCGGCGGCCTGCTGTACGGCCTGCACGCGGGCGTGAATCTGACGATCCCGTCCCGGATGACGGCGGACGGCATCCTGTCCGCCGTCGCCGCGGGCTCGCAGCCGACCACGCTGCTTGGCGTCCCCTTCCACATCGAGCTGCTCGCTTCGGTGCAGGAGCCGCCCGAGCTGCCGCAGCTCACCGGCATGACCACGGGCGGCGAACTGGTGCGCGCCGACGTCTACGACGCGTTCGTGAACCGGTACGGCGTGCGCCTCGGCAACATGTACGGGATGACCGAGGTCGGCGTCATCGCGACCGACCTCTTCGGCGAGCACCGGCCGGCGGTGCGGCCGGCCCCCGGCCTCGCCGTCCGGGAAGAGGGCGGCGAGCTGCAGGTCTCGCTGCCCGCATCGCCCTACCTCGGCGAGCAGGACCCGACCCGCTGGTCGGACGGCTGGCTGCACACCAAGGACGCGGGCACCGTCGACCCGCAGACCGGCCTGGTCCGGATACTCGGCCGCCGCGACTCTCAGGTTTCGGTCGGCGGCCTCAAGGTGGACCTGACCGAGGTCGAGCACATGCTCGCCGCGCTGCCCGAGGTCGCCGGGGCCGTGGTGGTGCACGACCACGCGATCGAGGCGTACCTCATGCTGGCCGAGGGAACCGAGGTGTCCGCGGTGGAGAGCGCGATCACCACCAGGCTCGCCCCCTTCAAGCGCCCGCGACGGCTGCACGTGGTCGACCAGCTGCCGCGCACGGCGACCGGGAAACTCGTGCGCAACCAGGCCGTTCTTCGCGACATCGAGCCCACCTTGAAAGGAAGCGCCGAATCATGATCGACGAGATCCGCCAGTTCGTGCTCGACTCGCTGACGGACATGAACTACAGCATCGACGGCGTCGACGACGACACCGTGCTCGGCCCGGCCGGCGCCGACCTCGAGTCACTCGCCCTGGCCGAGCTCGCGGTGCGGGTCGAGGACCGCTTCGGGGTGAAGTTCGACGACGACGAGGCCGAGATGCTCACCGGCATGACCGTCGGCGAGTTCTGCAACACCGTCCTGCCGCGGATACAGCCCGCGTCGGCGCACTGACAGGTGCCTGGCGTACTGGGGCGGTCGGACGTGGTGGCAATGCTCGCCACCTACGGCGACCGCCAGCCCGAGCAGGTACCTGAGGCGATCGACTCCCTCGAGCTCGCCTGGCTGATCCACCAGGTCGAGCAGCGCTACGGCGAGTTCGACATCGACGACGACATGCTGGCGCGCATGTCCACGGTCACTGGCGCGCTCGGCGTGCTGACGGACCTGGCGATGGGGTCGCCGGATGACTGATGCAGCCGCCGTGGCCACGCCTCCGGCCGCCCGCAGGGGCTCGGGCTCGGTGGTCGTGACCGGCGCCGCCGCGGCATCGGCGTACGGCAGGGGAACCCGCGCGCTGCTCGCCGGGGTGCAGTCCGGCGTGCCGGCCTTCGCGCCAGTCAGCCGGTTCGACGTCAGCGCGCGGCGAGTCGGCGTCGCCGCGGCCATGTCCGGCTCCCCCGACCTGCGCGCCGAGGTGACCAGGACGGTCGGCGAGGCCTGCGACGACGCCGGCCTGTCGTCGGCCGAGCGCGCCCGCAGCCCGCTGTTCCTCGCCATCCACGGCAACCCGGCCATCGCCAGGGCGCCCGAGGCCGACAGGCCGGCGCTCGGGCCCGAGGCGCTCGCCGCCTCGGTCGCCGACGGCTGCGGCCTGCCCGGAGAGGAGATCCGCTGCTACACCTCGGCCTGCGTGGCGGCCAGCACCGCGATCGCCGACGCGGCGGCGCTCATCGCGCGCGGCCGCGCCGACCGCGTCGTGGTGGCAGGCGGCTATCTCGTCGAGCGCGACCAGTTCGCGCTGTTCGACGCCGGCCGCGTGCTCGCCGACGACGGTCGGGTGCGCCCGTTCAGCGCCGGCCGGCGCGGGCTGCTGCTCGGCGACGGCGTCGGCGCCCTGGTGATCGAGTCCCAGGAGTCGGCGCGGGCCCGGCGGGCGCCGCCGCTGGCGCGGCTGGCAGGCTGGGGACGCAGCGGCGACGCCTACCACCCGTGCCAGCCGGATCCGGAAGGCCGCGGCATGGCGCGGGCGGTCACGGCCGCGCTGCAGCGCGCCGGCCTCGCGCCTGCGGATCTCGGCTACATCAACGCGCACGGGTCAGGCACCGGCCAGAGCGATCCGTCGGAGACCGGCGCGCTGCGGCTGGCGCTCGGCGACGCCGCAGCGACCGTGCCGGTCAGCTCCACCAAGTCCCTGCACGGCCAGTGCCTCGAGGCGTCCGGAGTGCTCGAGCTGATCGTCACGCTGCTCGCGGCGCGCACGGGCCTGCTCCCGGTGAACGCCGGGTTCCTCGGCGCCGACGAGCGGTGCCAGCTCAACCTGGTGCTCGGCGAGGGGCTGGCCGCCACGCCGCAGTTCGCGATGAGCCTGAACGCCGCGTTCGGCGGTGCCAACACCGCCCTGGTCATCGGGCTGCCATGACGTCGCCTGCCTTCCTCGCGCCCCACGGGCTCGCCGCGCTGCACGCGGCCGCGGCCGCTGCGGGCCTCTGCGTCGCCTCGTCAGCCTCTTGGCCGGAGACGGACGCCGACGGCGAGGTCACCCCGCTGGCCGGCTTCATCGAGTCCACCTTCAGCCCCTTAATCGCCGAGGTGGCGCAGCGAGCCCTGCGCCGCAGGGATCAGCACTCGACTCCCGGCACGGTCACCGCGATCGTGCTGATCACCGCGCTCGGCGATGTCACGAGCGCGGCCAGCGTCGCCGCGGCCGTCGACGCTGGCCGCCGGGTGCCACCGCTGCAGTTCTTCCAGTCCGTGCCGAATGCCGTCGCCGGCTACCTCGCCGCGCGGTGGCACCTGACCGGCCCCGTGGTGTGCGTCAGCGGCACGAGCGCCGGGCTGGTCCTGGCCGCGACGCTGATCGACGACGCGGACGCGGACGAGGCGCTGGTGGTGCGCGCGGACCTGGCGGTGACCGATGGCGAGATCGACCGCGCCGCCGCCCTTGTCGTGACTGGCCCGGACCGGGACCGGCCGGGAACCCCACGAGCCTGATCGGAAGGAAGCGATGAACATCTTCGACATCGACCACATCGAGATGTACGTGGGTGATGCGATCACGTCGGCGCAGTTCCTGTGCGCTGCCTACGGTTTCCGCGGCTACGGTCATGGCGGCCCGGACACCGGGCTGCCTGGCCAGCGCAGCGTGCTGCTCGGCCAGGGTGACATCCGGATACTGCTCACGTCCGGATTGAACAAGGACCATCCCGCCAGTCAGTTCGTCGCCAGGCACGGCGACGGCGTGGCCGTGATCGCATTCCGCACCGAGAGCGCGGCCGCCGCCTATACCGACACGGTGGCCGCCGGCGGGTCGGGCATCCGCCTGCCCCGCACCTGGGAGAGCGAGGAGGCCAGCGTCGTCACCGCCGAGGTCGCCGGCTTCGGCGACGTGGTCTACCGCCTCGTGGAGCGCCATGGCTCGGACGCGCAGTTCCAGCCTGGCGCGATCGAGATGGTGCCGGACGCGGCCCCCGGGGCCGGCGACGACCTGCTGCGGCTCATCGATCACGTGGCGGTGTGCGTGCCCGCCGGGGAACTCGACGCCACCATCGCCTTCCACGAGCACGTGTTCGGCTTCTCCGTCATCTTCACCGAATACATCGAGATCGGCGACCAGGGCGTGATGTCCAAGGTGGTGCAGAGCCCGTCAGGCGGCGTGACGTTCACGATCCTGCAGCCGGACCTCAGCCGCCGTGCTGGCCAGATCGACGACTTCCTCGACTGGCACGACGGCGCCGGCGTGCAGCACGTCGCGTTCCTGACCAAGGACATCGTGCGCGCGGTCCGCACCATCACCGGCCGGGGCGTGGAGTTCGCGCCCACCCCGTCGAGCTACTACGACATGCTCGCCGAGCGCCTGGGCGAGACCGACATCCCGATCGAGGCGCTGCGCCCGCTCGGCATCCTGGTCGACCGCGACCACTGGGGCCAGATGTACCAGATCTTCGCGAGGTCGACGCACATCAGGCGCACCCTTTTCCTCGAGCTGATCGACCGGCACGGCGCGCGCACGTTCGGCACGAGCAACATCCCCGCGCTGTACGCGGCGAAGGAACGCGAGCTCGCCGAGATCCGCGACACGGCCGGCTCGGTCCGCGTCTGACCCGACCCCGCAACGAGGCCTTCAACGAGGAAGGAAATGATCCGTGAGCATTTCGGTCACCCCGCCGTTCACCCTGACCGACGAGGAGCAGGCGCTGCTGCCGTCGGCCAGTGACGTCGAGTTCTACGCCGAGCACGGCTGGTACCTGAGCAAGAAGCTGTACACCGACGAGGAGGTCGACGAGCTCGTGGCGGCCAGCGACCGGTACTACGCGGGCGAGCGCGACCGGGCGCTCCCGGTGCGGCCGCCGAAGCTGGCGTACTGGGACCCGTCCAAGGGCGACGTGCAGCGTCACAACGACTACGTGCACTACGAGCACGACGGCATCGCGAAGCTGCTGCGCAAGCCGCTGATCGGAGCCGTCGCCGCGGCCCTGGCCCGCGCCGACGAGATCCGCGTCTTCCAGTCCACGCTGATCTACAAGCCGCCGATCGCCTCGGAGCCGACCAACATCGTGCCGTGGCACTTCGACAAGCACTACTGGTCCACCTCGACGTCGGACAACATGCTGACCGCGTTCATCCCGTTCCACGACTGCGACGAGGAGATGGGCACGATCACGATGGTCGACGGCAGCCACCGCTGGCGCGAGATCGGCAGCAACGACTCGGTGACCAGGCACTTCGCCGAGCGGGACAACAGCGACCTGGAGCGGGTGCTGGCCGAGAACGCGGCCTACAACGACGCCCAGGTGGTCAAGGTCCCCATGATCATCCCCAAGGGCCACATGAGCTTCCACCACTGCCGGATCTACCACGGCAGCGCCGCGAACCGCAGCCCGCGGCCGCGCCGCGCGATCTCGTTCCACCTGCAGGACGGCCCGAACGCCTACCGCAGGTTCGTGCTGAGCACCGGCGAGGTCCTCGCCTACAACCACGACTACGTGGTCCGCCACCATCCCGACGGCAGCCCTGACTACGCCGACCCCGACTTCTGTCCCGTCATCTGGCACAACCAAACCAGTCCGGTCAACGGACACCCGCAGGAGGTATGACATGTCCCGCTACGACTGGGGCCAGCGGCATCCAGGCATCGACCGGCTCGAGGACCAGATCAGGGAGGCAAGGCGCGCGGTCATCAAGCATCCGATGTACGCCGCGCTCGACAGCCGCGAGGCGATCCAGACGTTCGTCGAGCACCACGTCTTCGCCGTGTGGGACTTCATGTCCCTGCTGAAGTCGCTGCAGCGCAACCTCACCTGCGTGGAACTGCCGTGGGTGCCTACCGGCCCGACCGGCAGTCGCCGGCTGATCAACGACATCGTGCTCGTCGAGGAGAGCGACGAGCGCGGCGGCGGCTTCATCAGCCACTTCGAGCTCTATCTCGAGGGCATGACGCAGGCCGGCGCCGACACGTCGGTCATCGACTCCTTCATCGCCAAGCTCAGGGCCGGCCAGCCGGTGCTCAGGACGCTCGACGAGGTCAGCGTGCCCGCGCCCGCCGCCGAGTTCGTCAGGCTCACCTGGGGCCTGATCGAGAGCGCGCCCGTGCACGCGCAGGCCGCCGCGTTCGCGTTCGGCCGCGAGGACCTGATCCCCGACATGTTCCAGCAGGTCGTCGGCGTCAACGAGCGGATCGGCTCGCTAGACACGTTCGTCGACTACCTGGCTCGTCACATCCAGGTCGACAGCGAGGAGCACACGCCGATGGCGATGCAGATGCTCGCCGACCTGTGCGGCGAGGACGAGGACAAGTGGGCCGAGTGCGCCGAGACGGTCAACCTCGCGCTCGCGGCCCGCGCCCGGCTGTGGGACGGCATACTCGCGGCCATCGGCGACCGGGTGCCGGCGGCCTGAGGGCGGCGGGGACGGCCGGGAGCGGCGGCCATGGCTGACTCCGCCGACCTGTACCGGACCGTGCGGCTGATCCGCCGGTTCGAGCAGCGGGCGATCGACATGGTGCACAGCGGCGCGATCGCCGGCGGCATCCACCCCTACATCGGCGAGGAGGCCATCGCGGCCGGGGTCTGCGCGGCGCTGCGCGCCGACGATCTCATCACCAGCACCCACCGCGGCCACGGGCACGTGCTGGCTAAGGGCGCCGACCCCGGCCGCATGCTCGCCGAGCTCGCGGGCCGCCAGACCGGCCTCAACGGCGGGCGCGGCGGCTCGATGCACGCCGCGGACGTCAGCGCGGGCATCTGCGGCGCCAACGCCATCGTCGGAGCCTCGGCCGCGATCGCGGCGGGGGCGGCGTGGTCGCACCGGCAGGCCGGGCACGACCGCGTCGTCGTCACGTTCTTCGGCGACGGCGCGGTCAACCAGGGCGTGTTCCTCGAGGCGCTGAACCTCGCCTCGCTGCGCCGCCTGCCGGTCATCTTCGTCTGCGAGAACAACAGGTTCGCGACCTCGATGCGGGTGCAGGACACGACGGCCGGCACGATCACCGGCCGGGCCGAGGCGTTCGGCATCCCGGCGCAGACCATCGACGGCATGGACGCGCAGGCCGTGCTCGACGCGGCGACCCGCGCCGTCGCCCGCGCCAGGGCCGGGGACGGCCCGACGTTCCTGGAGTGCCTGACCTACCGGTTCGACGCGCACCACACCTGGGAGCACCGGGCCAGGCCGCGCTACCGCACCGACGAGGAGGTCGCCGCGGGCAGCGCGCGCGACCCGGTGCAGATTCAGGCGGCGCGCGTCCCCGAGGCGGCACGCTCGCTGATCGACGAGGAGATCGAGGATCTGCTCGACCGGGCACAGCGGTTCGTGGACGCGAGCCCCGAGCCCGACCCGTCGGGGGCGCTCGACTTCCTCTACGCGGACGGGATGCGCGGGCGGGCGGGAGCGGTCTGATGCCGATCCTGTCCTACCTGCGCGCGCTGAACCGGGCCCTGGCCGACGAGATGGAGCGCGATCCCGCCGTCTGCGTGTTCGGCGAGGACATCGGCATCGCGGTCAGCAACGTCACCACCGGGCTGCTCAAGCGGTTTGGTCCCGAGCGGGTCATCGACATGCCGATCTCGGAGCAGGCGTTCACCAGCTTCGCCACCGGCGCGGCGATCAGCGGGTCCCGGCCGGTCGTGGAGTTCCAGATCCCGTCGCTGCTGTTCCTGGTGTTCGAGCAGATCGCCAACCAGGCGCACAAGTTCTCGCTGATGACCGGCGGCCAGCTCAAGGTTCCGGTGACCTACCTGCTGCCGAGTTCCGGCTCGCGGGTGGGCTGGGCCGGGCAGCACTCCGATCACCCGTACAGCCTGTTCGCCCATGTCGGCATCAAGACTGTGGTGCCTGCCACGCCGCCCGACGCCTACGGCCTGCTGGTCAGCGCGATCCGCGACGACGACCCGGTGATCGTGTTCGGGCCGGCCGGCGTGGTGGCGTACCGGGAGAACGTGGACTTCGGCACGCTCGCCCCGGTGCCGCTCGGCGTCGGCCGGGTGCACCGGCCGGGCACCGACGTGACGGTGGTGGCGGTGGGCCACCTCGTGCATGACGCGCTGGCGGTCGCCGACGAGCTGGCCGGCACGGTCTCGGTCGAGGTATTCGACCCGCGCACGCTGTACCCGTTCGACTGGACCGGCCTGGCCTCGTCGCTTGAGCGCACCGGCAGGCTGGTCGTGGTCGACGACTCCAACCGGACCTGCGGCATCGGCGGGGAGATCCTGGCCACCGCCGCCGAAGAGATGCGCCTGGTCGCGCCGCCGAAACGGGTCACCCGCCCGGACGGCGCCGTGCTGCCGTTCGCCCGCGAGCTCGACCTGGCGCTGCAGCCGACCCGCGCCCAGCTGCGCACCGCGATCGAGGCCGTGGCGAAAAGCCAGTGACCCGCCCCGGCGGCGCTAGCTGGCCGCCACCGGCAGCACCGGCTCCGCACCCGGCCAGAGGGTGGCCGTCATGGCGAACGGCGCGGCCCCGGTCACCGCCACCGCGGCGCGATATCCCGTCGGCGCGGGAACGTCGCAGACCCGGTGCGGGCCGGCCGGCTCGGCGCAGCTGACCACGTCCCGGTCGCGCACGGTGATCCCCAGGTTCGGCCACAGCCGCCCGCCGGCCGCCTTGACCACCGCCTCCTTGCGCGTCCACAGCCGCGCGAACCGGTCAGCCCGCACGCCAGCGTCCGGGTGGCCGGCCACGTACCCGGCCTCGTCCGGCGCGAAGAACCTGACCGCGAGACCGACCGGGTCAAGGCCGGGCACCAGGTGCTGGATGTCGACGCCCACCGGGCGGCCCGTGCTGACGGCCGCGGCGATCATGTCAGCGGAGTGCGAAAGGCTGGTGTGCAACCGGGACCACGGGGCTGCCAGCTCCGGCTTGCCGTGCCGGCCGGCGGTCCAGCGCAGTGCCGCGGGCCGCTCCCCGAGCGCCCGGCCGGCCAGCATCCGCAGCGACCCGTGCGCGACCGTGAACCGCTCCCGGTCGCGCGGGTTCCGCAGCGCCGCGGCGCGGGCGCGCTCGCCGTCGTCGAGCAGTCCGGCGCACCGGTCCGCGGTATCAGGCGGCAGGTCGACGGGAAGGATCCAGACGCGGACCCGCTCGGTCACGACCGGACGTCCGCGATCAGGGCGGCCAGGCGGCGGACGCCCTCGTCGATCTGGTCGGTGGCCAGCGCGCTGCACGACAGCCGGATCGCGTGGCTGCCGCCGCCGTCGAGGTAGAAGAAGCTCATCGGCGTCCACAGCACGCCGTAGTCCCGCGCCGAGATCTCGAGCAGCTTCTCGTCGGCGCGGACCGGCACGTCGAGCACGGCGAAGAAGCCGCCGCTCGGCGCGTTCCAGGTGATCGCGGGTTCGGCGAAGTGCCGGTCGAGCGCGGCGAGCAGCGCGCGGAGGTTGCGCCGGTAGAACGCGATCTTCTCCTGGTTCGCGGCGCGCAGGCTGCAGCCGCACGAGACAAGCACGCCGCCGATGACGGCCTGCGCGATCGGGGAGGTGTTGACCGTGACCATGCTCTTGACCGTGGACAGCTCGTCGGCGAGCAGGCTGCGCCTGCCGGCCGCGCTGACGACGGCCTGGTCGGCGACCAGGAAGCCCACCCGGGCGCCCGGGAACACCGACTTGGCGAACGAGCCGAGGTAGATCACCCGCTGGTCGGCGTCCAGTGCCTTCAGCGCCGGGTTCCGGCTCTCGTCCAGCCCGAACAGCCCGTACGGGTCGTCCTCCAGGATCAGCAGGTCCTGCTCGGCCGCCACGTCGATCAGCCCGCGCAGTACCTCGGCGCCCAGCGAGACGCCGGACGGGTTGGCGAACTTCGACACCACGTACAGCGCGCGCGGCCGGCGCCCGCTGGCCCGCACCTCGCCGACCACCCGCGCGACCGTGTCAGGCCGCAGGCCGTCCGGCGTCTCGGGTACCGCGACCACCGGGACGCCCAGCACGCGCGCGGCGCCGGTGAAGCCGACATAGCAGGGCTCGGCGGCGAGCACGACATCGTCGGGGCCCGCGCACAGCCCGCGCAGCGCGATGATCATCGCTTCCTGGCAGCCCGCCGTCACCATGATCGACTCGGCCGGGACGCGGATGTCCTCGTCGATCTCAAGCATCCGGGCGATCAGCGCCCCGAGCTGGCCGTTTGTCCGGCCGTACTGCAGGATGGCCTGCCTGACCCGCGCCTCGGCGATGCCGTCGGCGCGCAGGTGCGCGATATAGGCGGTCAGGTACCGCTCGACGTCCTCGACGGCATAGAACTCATCGAACGGCCGGCCGGCCGCGAGCGAGATCGCGGCCGGGAAGCGGCTGGCGATCTCGTTGAGGAAGTTCATCGACGCCGCCACGGGATCGGTGACCGACGTGTGCAGCGACTCTCGCGTGAGCTCGACCATCGGTCCAGGCACCCTTGCCTTGCTGACGTGCTCGCCTGGCGGCCTCATCGGCACACCATTGCAAAGAATGACGTTCCGTAAGAGAGAGCCTATCTTCGGCGAACCTACCGCTGGAAGTGGCGGAGCCTGAGCGCCGACCAGGTGTCATCGAGCGAGACCTGGCGGACCGGGTCCAGGCCGGCCTCCGGCACGAGCTCCCTGATGATGTCGCGGTCGAGATCGGTGCCGAGCTGGCGCGCCTTGGGATAGGCGAGCCAGGCGGTACCGCCGCGGCCGACAGGTCCGGGCACGGTCCGGTGACGGCGATCGTCTGCCCGGGGCGGATCTGGAGCTTGGCATCAAGAGTCGGCATTGAGGAACCTCCATTGCTTGGCTCGGCACGCGAAGGCAGGACTTCGCTGAGTATGAACTCGAGCCGACAAACGTGCTCGCCTGGCGGCCTCATGCGCACACCATTCCCAAGAATGACGTTCCGCGAGAGATAACCTATCTTCGGCGAAGTGACCGGCATGAGCGGAAGGGGTGTGCGAGCCGTGCCCCTCGACCCGCAGATGCAGGCAATGCGCGACCAGCGCGAGCGCGACGGCGTCCCGCCCCTGTACGCCATGTCACTCGCGGAGGCCAGGGCAGCCGATCTCGCCTCGATCAGGCAGAGCGGCGGCGAGCCAGAGCCGGTCCACCAGGTCGACGACCTGGCCATCCCGGGGCCGGGCGGCGAGCTTGCGCTGCGGGTGTACCGGCCGTCGGGCGAGCGGCCGCTGCCCGTGCTCGCCTACTTCTTCGGCGGCGGCTGGGTGCTCGGCACCATCGACACCGCCGACGGCGTCAGCCGCAGCCTGGCCAACTCATCGGGCGCGCTGGTCGTCGTGGTCGGGTACCGGCTGGCACCCGAGCACCCGTTCCCCGCGGCCATCGATGACTGCTACGCCACGGTCCGCTGGATCGCCGAGCATTCCGGCGAGATCGGCGCTGATCCCGCCCGCCTCGTGGTCGGAGGCGACAGCGCCGGCGGGAACCTGGCCGCGGCAGTCGCCCTGCGCGCTCGGGCCGAGGGGCCGGCACTGGCCGGGCAGCTTCTCGTTTATCCCAATACCGATCAGCTCGCGGACGACGAGTCGATGCGGGCCGCGACCGACCCGTACCTGTTCAATCGCCATTCCGTCGCCTGGTACCGCAAGCATTACCTGGCCAGCCCGGCTGACGCGGCCAGCCCGCTGGCGTCGCCGCTGCGCGCCGCGAGCCTCGCCGGGCTGCCGCCTGCGCTCGTGATCACCGCGGAGTACGACCCGCTGCGCGATCAGGGCGAGGCGTACGCCCGCCGGCTGGCCGATGAGGGCGTCCAGGTCGAGCTCAGCCGCTACCCGGGCACGGCGCACGGGTTCTTCACGATGGCCGGCACCGTGGACGCCAGCCGGGCCGCGATCGCGCAGGCCGCGGCGAGCGTGCGGGCCTGGTGCAGCGCCCGGCCGGGCTAGGGCCTGCCCCGTAGTCGTGGGACCGGGTCGCGGCGCCAGATCCTGATGGCTCGCCGTGCGGTCTGGCGCGGGCCGCCCCCTCGCCCCCTCGCCCCCTCGCCCCCTCGCCCCCTCGCCCCCTCGCCCCCTCGCCCCCTCGCCCCCTCGCCCCCTCGCCCCCTCGCCCCCTCGCCCCCTCGCCCCCGGGAGATGATCTTGATGGATGTGGCGGATGTCCCGGAATTCGCAGTGGATGTGGCATCCATTCCACCGACACCCCGGTGGTCACAGGAGGTTTCGGGTGGTATGCGAAGATCCGGGCGGCCATGCCGGAACAGGCGCTAGCCGGCCCGCGCGGCGGGTCCGCGGCGGCGCGCAGGAAGCCGCCTGGCTAGGCCGGGCGGGTGTCGAAGGCCGCCAGGCAGAGATAGCGCAGGGTGGGGTCGTAGTCGGCGACCACGAGACGGCCCGGGCCGCTCGGGTCGCCGGCCAGCTCGTCCGCGAGTCCCCACCAGACGTCGGTGGATGGCTGGCCGGCCGGCATCACCCGCACCCGCCCGGCCGCGGGCGCCGTCCACGCGGCGCCGAGCGCGTCACTGAGCACCAGCGCCGCCTCGGGGTCGCCGGCCAGGTCCTTGAGCTCCGCGGCCGCGAGGTCGGCGACGCCGGCGGGCGGCACGCCGGCATGCTGGCGCAGGTCGGTGAGCCTGGCCCGCGCGGGCAGGCCGTCGCCGAACAGCAGGGCGACACCCTGGTGCCGTGCGGGAAGCGCGACCGGGCAGTCGTAGGGGAGCGCGGCCTGCTCGACGACGATCACGAGCGCCCTCCGGATCCCGGCCGACGAGGTGTACTCGCGGGCGATCCGCAGGCCGGTGAAGGCCGCCGCCGAGCCCTGGTCGCAGACCGCGAACGCGAAAGGCGCTCCCGGCGTGACGCCGCTAAGGTACGCGGCGGTCTGCCTGCCGGGCCACATGTCGTGCACGGAGAACGCCAGCACCAGCAGGTCGACCGGCTCGTCCGCGGATACGGCCTCGGCGATCAGCTGCTGCGCCATCTCCCCGTACGACTGCCCGAGCGCTCGTGAGGGCGGCCCGCCGCGCGGGCCCGCGGGCAGCCGCCGCCGGTAGGGTCTGGCCATGTCGGCCAGGTACTCGCCGACCCTGGCCAGATTCGATGAGTCGGCGAGGAATTCCGCGGGCCCGGTGAACGTGCGGCGCGCGGCCCGCACCAGGCGGAGGTCACGGCGGGGCGGCGGCCCGGTCGGCGGGCGCGCGACGAACACGGCAGCTACGCGGGCCGCGAATGGCCGGCGACGAAGGTCGCCAGGTCCCCTACCGTTCTCATCTGGTCCTGGTCCATCAGCTCGACGTCGATGAGAATCTCCAGCTGGTCCTCGAGCTCAAGCATCAGCTCCAGGCCGAGCGTGGAGCTCAGACCGAGTTCCTCCATCAGGCGCATGTCCTCGGTGACCGGCTCCGGGCGGTCAAGCAGCCGGTCGAGCACGGTGGTCATGGTGCCGACCACGCGCTCGCGGAACTCAGGGTCCAGGTCGGTTTCCTGTGCGGTCATGTGCGCCTCCTGCGTGTGCTCAGTGCTCGAACACCATGGCCGAGAACGTCGCGCCGCCGCCGGCGCCGACCGCGGCGGCGAGGTAGGGGTCGCCTCGCCGCAGCAGGCCGCGCTCGCAAGCGGTCTGGTAATTGACGAACATATCCGCGCAGAAGACATGGCCGCTGGTCGGGATGTTGTCAAGCAGCACCCGGTCGCGCGGGAAGGCGAGCAGCGTGCACATCCGCTGCCAGGTAACCAGGTTGACGTTGTGCGGCAGCACGACGCTGATGTCGTCGAGAGTCAGGCCAGCCTCGTCGAGCGCCTGCCGCATCACCTCGGCCAGCGACGGCCGGTACTCGCGCTGCAGCCGCGCGTCGTTCGCCCCGGTGGCGCTGTCGAACTCCCCCCGCACGCTGGACGCGTACGCGAGCAGCCGGTCGCGCGTGCCGAACGCGCTGACCAGGCAGGCGGCCGCGCCCTCGCCGAAAATCGTCGTGTCGGCGAACATCTGCGCCTCGCGGGTGAACGCCTTCTCGCCGCTGAGTATGAGCGCGAGCGGCCCGTCAGCGCAATCCTGCCCGTCTCCCCCGCCCGCGCCGCCCGGTCGGCCTGCCTCATCGGCGGCGAGCAGCCGGCCGGCCAGGTCGATCGCCAGCAGGCCGCTAGCACACGACTGATGCGTGAGCGTGAACGCGAGCGCGTGGCCGAGCCCGAGCGCCTGGCACACCTCATGCAGGGGGTTGACCGGGTAGGGCACGACCACGGGCATGGCCCGCGCGTACAGAACATATCTGACCCGGTGCTGCCGGCCGCGCAGTGCGTCAAGGCCCGCGGCGGCCATCATCAGCAGGTCGTACAGCGACGCGTCAGGGTCGCGGCCGACCTCGCTCAGACCGTGAAACCGCTTGAACAGCCTGACCTGCATGTCGGTCAGGCCCAGCGACCCGGCAAGGCTCTCCACGGGGGTCCGGGTCGGCGGTAGGTACACCGACACGGCCTCCATCGCGGTCATGCTGTCACCGCATCAGGATGCGTCGTGAATGTCAATGTGTGCCACGATAATGGCGTGGCGAGGTTCCTTTTCGTCGTTGTTCCCGTCGTTTCCCACCTTTGGCCCGCCGTGGCCGTCGGCGACGCGCTCACGGCCACCGGCCACGACGTCGCGTGGTGCGGGCCGGAGAGCGACCTCCGCCCGCTGCTGGCAGCCGACCCGACGATCTATCCCACCGGCAAGCGCTCGTACCGCGAGTTCCACGAGGTGGGCACGGCGGCGGTGCGGGAACTGTGGGACCAGTATGTGCTGCCGCTCAACCGCTTCATCGCCGACCCGGTCGACCGGGCCGTCATCCAGTACCAGCCCGACGTCGTGGTCGCCGACCAGTACGCGCTGGCCGGAGCCATGGCGGCGGTCAGGCGCGGCGTTATGTGGGCCACCCTGTGCGCGGGCATACTCGAGCTCACCCCGCCCGCGGTCGATCCCGGCCTGCAGGACTGGGTCCGCGCGAGGCTCGCCGCCGCGCTCAAGGCTGCCGGCCTGCCCGCCGACGACGGACTTGACCTTCGCTTCTCGCCGCACCTGGTGATCGCCACGACCGCGCGGGCACTGACCGGCGACGCGCCGGTGCCTGAGCGCTACGTGCTGATCGGGGCCGCGCTCGGCGCCCGGCGCACCGACCCGGGCTTCCGGTGGGAGTGGTGGGATTCCGACCGGCGGCATGTGCTCGTCACCGCCGGCACCATGTCCGCGCATCTGGTGCGCGACTACCTGGCGCGGATGATGGCCGCGCTTGAGCCGATGGCCGGCCGGGTGCAGGTCGTGCTCAACGCCGCCGCTGACGCCTTCCCCGACCCCTCGCCGCACGTCCTGGTGGCGCCGCGGGTCCCGATGCTCGATCTGATGCCGTGCCTGGACGCCGTGATCTGCCAGGCCGGGCAGAGCACCGTGAACGAGGCGCTCGCGCACGGCGTGCCGATGGTGCTCGCGCCGATCCGCCTCGGCGAGCTGGCCGTGGCCCAGCAGGTGACGCGGGCCGGGGCCGGCCTCGCGGTCTCGTTCGCCGACGCCACCCCGGCGCAGCTCGCCGCCGCGGTCGCGGCCGTGCTCGACGAGCCTGGCTACCGCGCGGCGGCCGGCCGGCTCGCCGATCAGTTCACCGCGGCCGGCGGTGCCGGCGCGGCGGCGGCGCACCTGGCCGCGCTGGCCGCCGGCGGCGGCATCTAGGCGGGCCGGCCGGCCCCGGATTAGCATCGGATCGTCCCACTACCCCGGCCTGGAGGCGCGGATGGACGGCGACGGGTCTCGTCTGCTGAGCGGCACGCCGGAGTTGCCGCCCCGCTGCGTGGCGCTGACCTTCGACGACGGCCCGGGCCCACGGTCGGCCGAACTGGCGCGGATGCTGCGCGACGAGGGCGTGCCCGGGACGTTCTTCGTGCTCGGCGAGAGCATCCAGCACCATCGCGACGTGCTGGACACCTACCTGGAATGCGGGCACGCGATCGGGCTGCACGGCGACCGGCACCGCCCGTTCACGTCAGCCGAGCACGCGGCCGGCGAGCTCAGCCGCTGCGCGGACCGAATCAGCGGCTACCTGGGCGGCACGGTGTGGTTCCGGCCGCCGTACGGCATGGGCGACTGGCCAGTTCCCGGCTTCGCCGGCCCGGTCGGCTGGCACGCGCAGGGACGGGACTGGGACATCACCTACCGCCACGGGCAGACGGTGGATGCTTGCGTGGACGCCATCGCCGAGACCCTGATCAAGCGCGACGGCGGCATCGCGCTGCTGCACGACTTCGCGGCGGCCACCGAGTTCAGTCCGGCCGGGCTGAGCGAAGCCGATCTTGACCTGCGGATCATCGAGATCACCAGGGCACTGATCGGCCGACTGCGCGACGCCGGCTTCTCGTTCGTCGCCCTGCCTGACCCCGCGCGCGGCGCCGCGTTGCAGCCGCCGGCGCCGGCCCAGGCGCCCGGCGAGCAGGCGGGCGCGTCGGCTGCCGGGGTCCGGGCCAGGGCCGCGGACCGGCTGGGGAGCTCGGAGGACCTCAACACGCTGCGGCTGTTCCGTGCGACGGCCAGGGCGGCGGGCGGCATCCTCGACCTGGTCATGCCGCTGCGCATCGACGGCGACGGCCCGCCGCTGTTCTGCGCGCATCCGATGGTGGGCCTGAGCTGGTGCTACATGGCCATGCTGCCGCATGTCGACGCCAGGTACCCGCTGTACGGCCTGCAGGCCAGAGGACTGCGGCGACCCGAGCCGCTGCCAACCAGCCTGCAGGAGATGGCGAAGGATTACGCCGACCAGATCAGAATGACGCAGCCGTCGGGTCCGTACTATTTGCTCGGCTGGTCATTGGGCGCGAACATCGCCTTCGCGGTCGCCGAGGAACTTGAGCGCCGCGCGCAGCAGATTGGCCTGCTCGCAATCATGGACGGGACCCTGACCGGATTCGAGGCGGCCGAGTCGAACAGCGAGTCCTGGATGATCTACAACGTCGTGCTTGCCCAATTCGGGTATGTGCCCGCGCTGACTCCCGCCGATCCCGATCCCGAGGCCAGGATGCTCGCACTGGTGCGGCGCCGACCGGGCCTGGGCCTCGAGGACTGGCCTGACCAGCGCATACGCGCGCTGCAGCGGGTGATCAAAAACAACATCGCCCTGGGGTGCGCCTACCGGGCCGGCCGCGTGCACTGCCCGTTGCTGTTCTTCTCCGCCAGCCGCAACGGGCCGCCCCTGCCCGAGAAGCTGAAAGGCTGGCAGCCGTTCGTCGACGGCCCGATCGAGGGGGTCGAACTGGACTGCGACCATCGGCAGATGCTGCTTCCCGAGCCGATGGCGCGGCTTGGGCCCGCGCTCTCCGACGCAATGGCGCGGGCAGCCGATGCCAAAGCGCCCGTTGTCTAACTAAGGTGGCCGTTCTAGGATCACGATGTGATTTCAGGTCTCCGCCCAGGGCCTGCAGCCATGCCCGGCTTTGCCAGCGACCGGACTGCTCCGCGCACCAGGAGACTGCGATGATGATTCAGGCCAGCGGTCTGCGCAAGTCATACAGGTCCCGGCGGAAACGCAAGGTCACGAGCGTGGACGCGGTGCGCGGCGTCGACTTCGCCGTGCAGCGCGCCGAGATCTTCGGGTTCCTCGGTCCCAACGGAGCCGGGAAGACCACCACGCTGCGGATGCTGGCGACGCTGATCCGGCCGGACGGCGGCGACGCCACGATCGCCGGAGTCGACCTTCGGCGCTCCCCCGCCCAGGTCCGCGAGCGCATCGGCTTCGTGGCCCAGGCCAGCGGCACCTACGACCAGTCCACCGCCCGGCGCGACCTGATTCACCAGGCACGGATGTACGGCTCGTCGAAGTCCGCGGCCAAGACCCTCGCCGACACCGCCATCAGGGCATTCCAGCTCGACCAGTTCGCCGATCGCCGGATCTCCACCTACTCGGGCGGGCAGCGCCGACGCCTCGACGTCGCGCTCGGCGTGATCCACTCACCCGAGGTCATCTTCCTCGACGAGCCGACCGCCGGGCTTGACCCGCCGAGCCGGGCTCGCATGTGGCAGGAAGTGCGCCGGCTGCGGGAGGAGGGCATGACGATCTTCCTGACCACGCACTACCTGGACGAGGCTGACGCGCTCTGCGACCGGATCTCGATCATCGACGCGGGCCTGATCGTCGCCGAGGGCACTCCATCGGACCTGAAGCGCGAGATCTCGGGCGACGTCATCATCGTCGACCTGGCCGCGCCGGACACCGCCGGAGCACCGGAGCCCGCCACGATGCTGGAAGCGTCCAAGATCCTCACCGAGCAGCCGTACGTGCACTCCTGCGAGACCATCGACCACACGCTGCGGCTCTACGTCGACAGCGCGGCCACGGCCATCCCCCAGGTCATGCGCGCGCTGAGCGCCAAGGAGATCGAGCCGGGAGCGATCGAGTCCCGCCGGCCGAGCCTGGACGACGTGTTCCTGGCCAAGACGGGGCGCACGCTCGAGGACTGACCGGTCGGCCGAGAAGGAAGAGAAAGGCAGCAATGAAGCTCGCCCGCGATACCTGGCTCACCTTTCAGTACGAGGCCGGGCAGCTTATCCACAACCCGGTCAACATCGCGGTCTCCCTGCTGCAGCCCGTCACCTTCCTGCTGTTCTTCACCCCGTTCCTCAAGTCCGTGATGGGCGTCGGCACCTACAGCGGTGCCTACCAGATCTACGTGCCCTCGCTGTTCAGCGCGATGGGGCTGTTCAGCGGCATGTTCGCCGGGTTCGCCCTGATCGCCGCGATCCGGCAGGGGGTCATCGCCAGGCTCAGGGTCACGCCGCTCAGCCGGGTCGGGCTGCTGCTCGGCCGGGAGCTGATGTACGTGCTGCTGATCAGCTTCCAGGCGGTGGTGGTCGTGGTGGTGGCCGTCATCTTCGGCCTGCGGATGCAGCCGGCCAACTTCCTGCTCGCGATGGTCCTGCTGGCGCTGATGGTCCTCATCGGCGTCTCGATCTCCTATGTGCTGGCCATCCTGGTGCCCAACGTGAACGTGCTCGCCAACGTGACCAACGGCGTGACCGAGCCGATCGCGCTGCTGGCCGGGGTGCTGATCCCGCTCTCGGTCGCGCCGCTGTGGATCAAGGAGGTCGCCGACTGGGACCCGTTCGGCTGGGGGGCCAGGGGCATGCGGCAGATCTTCGAGGGCCACCTCGGCGCCACGGTGGTCTGGGAGGCTGGTGTCATCCTGGCGGGCCTGGCCGCCGTCGCCGTGGTGGCCTCGTCGCGAGTCTTCACCCGTGAGATCGCATGAACCGCGCGCTCAAGCTCGGCCGCGACACCTGGCTGACCTTCTCCTACGAGGCCGGGCAGCTGTGGCACAGCCCGGTCAATGTCGTGATGACGCTGCTGAACCCGGTCACCTACCTGCTGTTCTTCACCCCGTTCCTGAAGTCGGCGATGAACGTCAGGCACTACGACGAGGCGTTCCGCATCTACGTCCCCTCGCTGTTTTGCACCCTCGGCCTGTTCGGCGGGCTCTTCGCCGGGTTCGCCCTGCTCAGTGCGATGCGCGAGGGCGTCATCGCGCGCCTGCGGGTCTCCCCGCTCAGCCGGGTCGGGCTGCTGCTCGGCCGGGAACTGACGCTCGTGGCGCTGATCGGCTTCCAGGCCGTCGTGATCACCGTGCTGGCCGTCGCGCTCGGCCTGCGGGTGCCGCCGGCCAACCTGCTGCTCGCGATCATCCTGCTGGCGCTGATGGTGCTGCTCGGCGTCTCGATCGCCTACGCCCTGGCGCTGTCCGTGCCGAACGAGACCGGCCTCGCCAACCTGACCAACGGGGTAGCCCAGCCGCTCTCGCTGCTGGCCGGCGTGCTGATCCCGCTCTCCGTCGCGCCGCTGTGGGTGCGCCGCGTCGCCCTGTGGAACCCGTGGGCCTGGGCCACCAACGGCATGCGCAGGCTGTTCCTCGGCCACATCGGGGCACCCGTCGTCTGGGAGGCGGGGGTCATCCTGGCCGGGCTGGCCGTCATCGCCGTGGTGTTGTCGTCCCGGATCTTTACCCGTGAGAACGCATGAACCAGGAGGCAGACCGATGAGCACGAGCAACCTTCGGGCGGTGCTGGCCGCCGATGATCAACTCGGCGCGGGCAACGTGCTGCTCAGGCTGGCCGAGCATGGCGCCGACATGGACGTGCCGCGGGTGACCTTCGATACCGAGGTCGACGGGATCCCGGCGTGGACGCCGCTATCGCTGCGCACGCTGACCGAGCGAGTAGCTGCCAGGGCCGAGTGGCTCGCCAGGCACGGCATCGTGCGGCGCGACCCGGTCGCGGTCTACGTGACGTCGGCGGCTGACACGGTACTCAACTTCCTCGCGCTGACCTGGCTCGGGGCGATACCCGCCATGATGAACGGGAGCATGCCGCCGGAGATCGCCGTCGAGTACATCCGGCTGCTGCGGGCCGTCGGCGTGATTATCGACGCCGACCACGCCTGGCTCGCCGAGCGCGACCTCGGCACGCCGATCCTCGGCGACGCCGCCGAGACCGGCACGGGTGATCCGGCGCGGGCGCCAGCGCACTTCAGGCACCACCCCAGCGATCCGGTGGCGATCACGCATTCGTCGGGCACAACCCGCATGCCGGCCGCCGTCGTGCACTCACACCACGGCCTGTTCGCGGCGGTGCGGGCGGTCCGGCTGACCGAGCCACGCCAGCACGGCCCGGTCCGTGAGATGTCCGCGTTCCCGCAGGCGCACACGGCCGGCATCATCATCCTCAACGAGGCCCTGTGCAACGGATACGAGCTGCTCTGCCTGTCCCAGCAGGGCGGCGCGTTCGCGCGCAGCGGCGAGGTGATCATCGAAGCGATTGAGCGCTGGCACCCGACCGCGGTCTACGGCTTCGCCGTCACGTGGTCCGAGCTGGCACGCTATGACCTCACGACGCGCGACATCAGCTCGGTGCGGTTCTGGTCCAACAGCGGGGACTGCGCGCATGAGGCGCACATCAGGCGGCTGATCGCGGTCGGCAGTCACCAGGCCTACAGCAAGGACGGCGTGGTCAGCCTGCCGGGCTCCCGGTTCAACGACACGCTCGGCTCCACCGAGATGGGTTACGGCGGCTTCATGATCAGCCACCGGCCAAGCAGCGAGCGGTACAACCGCTGCGTCGGCAAGCCGGTCCCGTTCGCCGAGATCATCCTGGTGGACCCGCGCACCGGCCAGCAGGTGCCGACGGGCGAGGTCGGGATGGTCGCGATGAAGTCGCCCACGCTGGCCCTCGGGTACTGGAACGACTCGGTCAACACCTTCCGCACCCGGCTGAACGGCTACTACCTCACCGGCGACCTGATGCACCGCGACGAGGAAGGCTACTTCTACCACATGGACCGGATCAGCGACGCGGTCGACCTCGGCGGCGGGAACTGGCTGTATACCGCGCTGTCCGAGGAGCGGATTCTCAGGCGCTGCCCGGACGTCAGGGACTGCACGGTACTCGCCGCCCGCGCCGACGACGGCACGCTCCTGATCGATGTGCTGCTGCTGCTCGCGCCGAACGCCGATCCGGCAGCCGACCACGACAACGAGGTCCGCGCCGCGCTTGGCGAGGTGGCGGCGGCGGTGCCGCGGCGGATCGTGGCCATCCCCGACGACGAGATCATGGTGGGCCCGACCGGCAAGGTACGCAAGTTCCTCATGCGCGAGCAGCTGCTGGCCGCCGCGAGCGCATCCTGACCTGAAGGAGTGCCGAATGTCTGAAGCGCCGGACACCCGGCCGCATGCGGTCGTGGTCAACGACGAGGAGCAGTACTCGATCTGGCCAGCGGAACGGGAACTGCCGGCGGGCTGGCGTCGAGAAGGTTTCACGGGCACCGAGGACGAGTGCCTGGCCTACATCGACGAGGTCTGGACAGACATGCGGCCCGCGTCGCTGCGCCGCTGGATGCGCGAGCACGACGAAGCTAGCGCCGACTGAACCGCTGCCGATGCGAGCTTATGGCGCCCCCGTGACCGGGACTGCGGTCTGCCCGGCCACCGCACCGATCTGGGATCCGGTTTTACCAGCTCAGCAGGGCATGATCCTGAACAACATGCGGTTCCCCGACGACGGCGTCGATGTCCTGCAGATCACGCTCGACTGGACGGCTCCGCTGCAGCCCGGTCCGTTCGAGGCGGCCTGGCGTGACGCCGCGCGGCGCCATCCTGCCCTGCGCACAGCGTTCCGGCTGGACGACGGCGACGGGCTGGTCCAGGCCGTGGACGCCGACGCCTCGATCGACATCCGGTGGCGCGACCTGCCGCCGCCTCCGGCCAGCGGACCCGACGATCCGTTCGACTCGTTCCTGCGCGCGGACCGGCGGGAGCGCTTCGATCTGACCAGGGCGCCGCTGATCCGCCTGACGATCCTGCGCCGCGCGGCCGGCCATGCGCACCGCGCGGTCCTGACCTTCCACCACGCGCTGCTTGACGGGCGATCGATGCGGCTGCTCGTCGAGGAGGTGTGCACGGCCTATGCGGCCAGCCTGGACGGCCGCACGGTGCCCGATCGGGCGCGCACGCCGTTCGGCGACTTCGTCCGCTGGTGGCACGCGCGGGACTGCTCGGCCGCTGAGCAGTTCTGGGCCGGCCACCTGGCCGGCACCGCGGTGCCGCGGCCGCTGCCCGGCTATCTCGGCGGGCCGGTGGCCGGGGCGGCCGAGCCGATGACCGCGCAGGCCGTGCTCTCCCGCGCCGACTCCGAGCTGATCCGCCACGCCGCCAGGACCGCCGGGCTGAAGTCGAGCACCATGGTCACCGCCGCCTGGGCGCTGCTGCGGTCGCGCTACGGCGGCGTCGGCGACGTCGTGCTCGCGGTGACTCGGTCCTGCCGCAAGGACAGCGTCCCCGGTGCCGACGGCATCATCGGGCTGCTCATCAACACCGTGCCGCTGCGGGTCCGGATCGACGAGGACTGGTCGGTGCGCGAGCTGCTCGCGGCGGTGGACGACGGCATCGGACAGGTCAGCGAGCACCAGCTCACCCCGCTGGGGTCGGCGCTGGCGTGGGCCGGACTCCCCTTCGACACCGCGCTGATGGACAGCCTGGTCATGTTCGACCGGCGCAGGATCGGGACCGGGCTGGCCGGCGGGGACACCGGCCTGGCCGCCGCGAGGGTGGACCGGCTGCCGTCGTATCCGCTGACGTTCTGCGTCTATGACGAGCCGCAGATCCATCTGTCCGCGCACTGGGACGGCCGCCGTTTCGCCCCCGGCTCGGCCGAGCGGATGCTCGACCAGCTGCGCGCGACGCTGATCGAGCTGGCCGGCCGGCTGGCGGCGCCGGTAGCCGAGCTTGACGTGGCCGCGGCGGACGAGGCCGGGATCGTGACCGGATGGAACCGCACCGGCGCCGCCTACCCGGCGGATGCCACGATCCCTGCGCTGTTCGCTGCGCAGGTCGCCAGGGATCCAGGCGCGACGGCGCTGGTCGCCGGCGCCGCCAGCATGAGCTACGGCGAGCTTGACCGGCGCAGTAACGCGCTGGCCTGGCTGCTGCGCCGCCGCGGCGTGGCGGCGGACATGCCCGTCGGCGTGGCGATCGAGCGCGGCGCCGCGAGCATCGTCGCGCTGCTCGCGGTGCTGAAGGCCGGCGGCGCTTACCTGCCGATCGAGGCCGGCAGCCCGGCGTCCCGCGTCGCAGCCATGATCGCCGCCGCGGGCGCCAGGCTCGTGCTGGTCACGGCCGGCCAGGCTGACACCGTGCCCGAGCTGGCCGGAGTGGACGTGCTCAGGGTCGACCCGGACACGGGGCTTGCTGGCACGGTGTTCGCCAGCACGGGCCATCCGTCCGGCGACGAGGACGCGGCGCCGCCGGATGTGGCGCATCCGCTGAGCCTGGCCTATCTCAGCTTCACCTCGGGATCGACCGGCGTGCCGAAGGGCGTCGCCGTGCCGCACCGGGCGGTCATCCGGCTGATCAGCCACCCGACGTTCGCCACGCTCGGCCCGGGCGAGCGGTTGCTCCACCTGGCCCCGGTCGCGTTCGACGCCTCAACCCTGGAAATCTGGGGCGCGCTGCTGACCGGTGCCACGCTGGTGGTCGCGCCGCCGGGCCCGCTCGGGCTGCCCGACATCGCCGCGCTGCTGCGCACCGGCGGCGTGACGGTCGCGTGGCTCACCGCCGGGCTGTTTCACCAGCTGGCCGAGGCGGACATCGATGCGATCGCGAGCGTCCGCCTCATCCTGGCCGGCGGCGACGTGCTCAATCCCGACGCGGTGCGCGCGGTGCTCGACGCGCGCCGCGGCCGGCCGCTGGTGAACGGGTACGGCCCGACCGAGAACACCACCTTCACCGCGTGCCATGTCATGACCGACCCAGCCCAGGTGGGGCCGACGGTGCCGATCGGCCGTCCGATCCAGCACACCACCGTGCAGATACTCGACCAGCGCGGGCGGCCAGCGCCGATCGGCGTCACCGGCGAGCTGCATGCCGGCGGGGCGGGCCTGGCCCGCGGCTACACGCGGAACCCAGCGGCGACCGCGCGGGCTTTCGTGCCCGACCCGTCCGGATACGGCGCCCGCCTGTATCGGACCGGTGACCTGGCCCGCTGGCGCGCGGACGGGACCATCGAGTTCGTCGGCCGGGCCGACGCCCAGGTCAAGATCCGCGGATTCCGGGTCGAGCCCGGCGAGGTGGAGGCGGCGCTCCGGACCCATCCAGGAGTGCGCGAGGCGGTCGTGCTCGTGGCGGGCGACGGCATGCGGCGGCACCTGATCGGCTACGTGACGCCGGCGGACGGGGCGGACGCCGGCTCGCTGCGGCCGTCGGTCCTGCGCGATTTCGTCGCGTCCCGGCTCCCCGAGTACCTGGTGCCCGCCGGGTTCAAGACCCTGGACCGGCTGCCGCTGAACGCCAACGGCAAGGTCGACCGCGCCGCGCTGCCCACGCCCGAGCGGGTCTTCAGGGGGCCGGCCACCCCGCCACGTGGCGCCACCGAGGAGCGGCTGGCGGGCATCTGGCGGCTTCTGCTTCCGGTGGGCGGCGACCGCGGCGACGAGGTCGGCCGCGAGGACAGCTTCTTCACGCTCGGCGGCAACTCCCTGTCCGCGGCGCGCCTGATGTTCCGTGTCCACGAGGTGTTCGACGTCGATCTGCGCCTGGCCGCGTTCTACGAGCAGCCCACGCTCGCCGCCTGTGCCGCCGCCATCGACGCGGCTCATGACGCGGCGGGCCGTGACACGGGCGGCATCGCCCGGGTCGGCGCCGGGTCGCAGGCCCGCCCGGTCGCGATCCCCGCGCAGCGCCCGGACGGGGCGCGGCCGAGCATCGGCCGCCGGGACCGGAGCGCCTACCGTGTGGCCGAAACCGGGCCCGCCCAGGACCGGCAGGCCGCGCTCGCGCCGCACTTGATGCCCCTCACCGACGACTGGGCGCTGTGGCGGACGGTGTGCCTGCGCGCGGCAGGCTTCCCGCACCTGCTGCTGGCCACGCTGGGCGACGCCGACCTCGCCAGCGCCGCGGACTCCGCCCTCGCCGAGGAGCCGACCGGCGCCGCAGGCGCCGTCTACGCCGCCGAGTTCACCGCGGCGGTCAAGCGCCTCTCCGCGGCCCTGCACGAGGCAGCCGGCCTGCCCGCGCTGCGGGAGGCGGTCACCTGGCAGAATCGCCACGCCCTGCAGACCGGCATCGACGTGCTGCGGCGCCGCGGGGCCGAGCCCGGCAAGCGTAATACCAAGACCAGGCAGCATGAGGCGCTCGTCGCGAGCTATCTGCAGCGTTACTGCGCGAAGAACGACACCATCGGATTCTTCGGGCCGGTGAGCTGGTCGCAGATCGACGATGGTCCGGGCATCCGCATCACCCACGCCGAGCCCGGGCGTTCGCTGGCCGCCCGCGTCACTTACCTGGAAGGCTGGGCGGTAGCCGGGATCATGGCCGGACGGACCGCCGCGCTGCGCCCCTGGCTGGTGCCGCGGCGGATGCCGTTCGCGGGCATCGACGGCAGCCTGCTCCGCCTGCCGCTGGTCCCGCCGGTGCGGCTGGCTCCTGCCGAGGCCGCCGTCCTGCGGGCGTGCGACGGAGTCAGGGACGCCCTTCAGGTCGCGGCGGCGGTGCTGGCCGATCCCCCGGACGGCCTCAGCACGGTCGCCGACGTGTTCGCCCTGCTCGAACGGCTGTCCGACAGCCATCGTCTGGCCTGGCAGGTCGACGTGGCACCGCAGGACATCAGGCCTGAGCGCTCGATGCGCACGGTCCTGTCGCGGGTCACCGATGAGGACATCCGCCGCCCGGCCGAGGCGGCGCTCGACGAGCTGACCGCCGGCCGGGACGAGCTGGCCGGCGCCGCCGGCGACGCGGCGGCCGTGGCGGCGGCCATGGCCGACCTCGAGTCGACCTTCACCCGCCTGGCCGGCATCGCGCCCACCAGGCGGGCTGGTGAGCTCTATGCCGGCCGCACCCTCGCCTACGAGGAATGCCTGCGCGCCGGAAACGTGCGCATCGGCGCGGACGCCCTGGATGGCATCCGGGCCGCGCTGCCGCTGGTGCTGGACGCCGCCCGGTGGTTCACCAGCACCTGCGGCGCGCTGTACGCGCGGCACTTCGACGAGGCCCACCGGCAGCGGGCCGCCGCCCTCGGCACCGACGCCGTGCCGTTCGCCGACGTCTGGCTGTTCATCAACAACTCGCTGTTCGACCAGCCGCCGGAGCTTGTCCAGCCCGCCATGCGTGAGCTGCGGGAACGGTGGTCGGCACTGCTTGCCCTGCCGCCCGGTTCCCGGCACGTCCGGCTCTCCTCGGCCGACCTGCGGGAACGGGTGAGGTCGGAGTTTCCGGTCCAGCCGCTGCCGTGGCCGACGGCGGTGCACCACAGCCCCGACATCATGATCGCAGGCGCGGATGCCGCCGCCGGCGGCCGGCTCACCTGGGTGCTCGGCGAGGTCCATCCCAGCATCGTGACCATGCGCTACGCCACCTGGCTGGCATTCCACGACGACAGTGGCGCCATTCCCGCCGCGATGCGGCGGGACCTGCCCGACCACGCCGTCTGGTACGCCGAGAGCGCCGAGTCGGGCGGCACCTGCACGCGGCTGTCCAACGTGCTGCCGTCGCCCGGGGACGTCCGGCTCGTTTTCGCGCACGACTCCTGCGGCTACGACCCCGCCGCGACCGTGACCGTCGGCGAGTGCGACCTCGTCCCCTCCCCGGCCGGGCTGCGGGTGCGCCGCCGCGACGGCACCTTCGAGCGCGGCCTGCTCGAGGTCGTCGGCGACCTGGTCAGCACGACGATCTCGCACTGCTTCGACCTCGTGCCGCCTGGCCAGCACGCGCCGCGCGTCACCATCGACGACCTCGTGGTGAGCCGCGAGACGTGGCGCCTCGCCGCCACCGAGCCGGCCTTCGCCGACATCGCCGATGAGAGCGCCCGCTACCTGCGGGCCAGGGCGTGGGCGGCGAGCCACGGACTGCCGCGGCACGTGTTCTGCAGATTCACCGGCGAGCGCAAGCCGATCTACGCGGACCTGACCAGCCTCGCGTCGATCGACCTGATCGCACGGTCGCTGCGTCGCGCGGTCAGGAACGCGGGCGCCGACGCGACGGTGACCGTCGTCGAGATGCTGCCGACACCTGAGCAGGCCTGGCTCACCGACGCCCTGGGCCAGCGCTACACCTCAGAGCTGCGCATGGTGGCATTCGACTGCAGGACGGCTGACCAGAGTCAGGAAGGCTGAGCGTGGCGGTATACGAGTTCCCGACGTCCATGGCCCAGCGCCGGATGTGGCTGCTCGCCGAGATGGACCCGGGCGAGCCGACCTACAACATCACGTGGGCGCTCTGGCTCGACGGCCCGCTGGACGTCGGCGCGCTGCAGCGGGCCTGGGACGCCGCCGTCGCCAGGCATGAGGCGCTGCGCACGACCTTCAGGAACGACTCCGGCGTGCCGCTGCAGGTCATCGAGGACGAGCCGGAGGCCCGGCCGCTGCTGGTCAGCTCCGTGGCGGAACGCCCGGCAGCCGAGCGGGAGGCGGCGGCCATGGAGCGGATCAGGCACCTCGCCCGGATACCGTTCGACCTGGCCACCGGGCCGCTCGCCCGCGCCGCCCTGGTGCGGCTGTCCAGCCAGGCTCACGTGCTCGCGGTGGTGATGCACCACATCGTCGCCGACGGCTGGTCGTTCCGGATCCTGTTCGACGAGCTGTCGGCGGATTACGAGGCGATCAGCCTCGGCGGCGACGCGGTCACCGGCGAGCCCCCCATCCAGTACGCGGACTTCGCGATCTGGCAGATCGAGCAGGCCGAGGACGGCGGGTACGTGCCGGCCGGACGGTTCTGGCGAGCCGAGCTGGCCGACGCCCCGTCGGCGCTTCCGCTCCCGACGGACGGACCGTACCCGGCACGCCAGACGTTCGGCGCGCAGGACATCGTCACCGCGATCGACGCCGACCTGGCCGACGCGCTCAGAGAGCTCGCCGCCCGGCAGGGGACGACGCTGTTTGCCGTCCTGCTCGCCGCGTACGCCGTCGTGCTCGCCCGGCTGACCGGCAGCGACGACGTGCTGGTCGCGGTGCCGATGGCCGCCCGCACCAGGCCGGAGACCGAGTCGGTCGTCGGGCTGTTCATGAACACCGTCCCGATCCGGGTCAGGATCGACCGGGACGGGACGCTCGGCGACCTGGTCCGAGCCGTCCACACCACGGCCGCCCGGGCCCTGGAGCACCAGGAGCTGCCGTTCGCGAACGTGGTGGAGCTGGTCAGGCCCGACCGCGACCCGGCGCGGCTGCCGCTGGTCCAGGTGATGTTCGCGATGGAGGAGTCGTGGGACGCCGCCGACCGGGGCGGGCTGCGCTGGCGCCCCGAGCTGGTCGACAACGGCACGGCCAAGTTCGAGATCGAGCTGACGGTCACCGACGCGCGGGGCGGAGCGAAGGTGCGGGTCAACTACAACAGCGACCTCTTCCAGCCGGCCAGCGGCCAGCTCGTCGCCGACGGCTTCAGCGCGATCCTGCACTGCCTGGCCAGCGATCCTGACCGGGTCGTCGGCGACGCGAACATCATGTCGCCCGATGACCTCGCCCTGGTCACGAGCGTGTGGCCGGATGGCGGAGCCGTGGCCGGCCAGGACGCGACCGCGCTGGACCTGCTGTGGGAGGCGTGTGACGGCGACTCGGTCGTCGCCGCCGGCGCGGACGGCTCGCTGACCGGCGCCGACGTGCGCGCGATGGCGCGGCACATCGCCGCGGCCGTCCGCGCGCACGGCGTGGGCGTGTCGGACCGGGTCGGGATCCTGCTGCCACGCGGCGCGAGACTGCTGCCAGCAATCCTGGGCATCTGGTCGGTCGGCGCGTCCTACGTGCCGCTTGACCCGATCTACCCGCCCCAGCGGCTGGCCACGATGCTCGGCGACGCCGGCGCGGCCGCGATCGTGGTCGACAGCACCGTGGCCGGGGCGCCTGGCCCGCCGCCCGCCGCCGCGTCGGTGCCGGTCGTGGACCTGGCCAAGCTGACGGAGCCGGCCGCGGCGCTGGCCGAGCCGGTGGCCGACCTGCCGCCGTCGGCCGCCGCCGTGACGATCTTCACGTCGGGGTCGAGCGGCCGGCCCAAGGGGGTCAGCGTGACCCAGGGCGGCATCGCCACGCTGCTGAACGCCGTGCGGCCGCTGCTCGCGCTCGGACCAGGCGACCGATTCCTCGCCGTGTCGACCTTCGCGTTCGACATCGCCCTGGTCGAGCTGCTCGCGCCGGTGCTGGCCGGCGGGTGCGTGGTGGTCGCCGATGCCGAGCAGGTACTCGACGCGGCCCGGCTGCGGGACCTGCTGGCCGACAGCGGGGCGACCGCCATGCAGGCGACCCCGGCCGGCTGGCGGATGCTGGTGGACGCCGGCGGGATCCCGGCCGCGGTGCTGCTGCGGATGACTGCCGGGGAGCCGCTGTCCAGGGACCTCGCCGACGCGATGGGAGCCGACCCGGGCGTGCGCGTGTGGAACCTGTACGGCCCGACCGAGACCACGATCTACTCGGGCGGCGACGCGGTCGCGCCGTCGCCGGCCCCGATCGAGATCGGGTCCATCATCGCGGGAACCCAGCTGTACGTGCTCGACTCCCGGATGCGGCCGGTACCGCCCGGCGTCATGGGCGAGGTCTTCATCGGCGGCGCCGGCGTCGCCCGCGGCTACCACGCAGCGCCAGGCATGACGGCGGGCAGGTTCGTCCCCGACCCGTTCGGCGGCCTGCCGGGCGCGCGCCTGTACCGGACCGGCGACGTCGGCCGGTGGCGCAGGTCAGGGAAGATCGAGCTGGCCGGCCGCGCGGACCGGCAGATCAAGGTCCGGGGCTACCGAATCGAGAGCGGCGAGGTCGAGGCGGCGCTGCGCGGCCACGAGGACATCGCGCAGGCGGTGGTGTCGGTGCGCGGCGGCGGCCACGATGTCCGGCTGGTCGCCTACCTCGTCACCAGGTCAGGCGCCGATCACCCGCCGGCCGGGCTGCGCGAGCAGCTTCGCGAGGTGCTTCCCGACTACATGGTGCCATCGGCCTTCGTGGTGCTGGCCGGGCTGCCGCTCACCGGAAGCGGGAAGATCGACCACCGCGCGCTGCCCGAGCCTGACTGGGGCGGGACCGCCGGCCAGGTGCCGGTCGCGCCGCGCACGCCGACCGAGTCGCGGCTCGCGGCGATCATCGGCGAACTGCTCGCGCTGCAGCGGCCGGTTGGCGTGAGCGACAACTTCTTCGCGCTCGGCGGCCACTCGCTGACCGCGACCAGGCTGATGGCGCGCATCCGGGCCGTCTACGGCGTGGACCTGCCGATCCGCGCGCTGTTCTCCGATCCCACCGTCGCCGGCCTTGCCACCGCTCTCGCCGCCGCGGGCAGCGGCGCCGCGGATCAGGCGAGCCACCCGCGGCAGGTGCCCCAGGCACCCGTGCCCGGCCAGCGGAAGTAGGCACCTGATGCGCTTTCCCGTGTCGTTCTCGCAGCAGCGGCTGTGGTTCCTCGAGCAGCTCCACCCCGGTCTGCCGACGTACCACATGGCGTACGCGATGTGGCTCGACGGCCCGCTGGACGCCGGCGCGCTGCAGCGGGCGCTGGACGCCGTGGTCGCGCGCCAGGCGGTGCTGCGCTCGAACATCGTGGCCTTCGACGGCGTACCCGAGCAGGTCATCGCCGACGCGGCGGCCGTGCCGATCGAGCGCATCGAGTTGCCCGAGGCCCTGGCCGACGCTCAGCGGGACCGTCAGGCCGAGTCCGTCGCGGCCGATCGCGCGCTCCAGCCGTTCGATCTGACCGCCGGGCAGCTGCTCAGGGCCGCGCTGATCCGGGTGGGGCCGCAGCGGCACCTGCTCTCGCTGGTCATGCACCACATCATCAGCGACGGCGAGTCCATGAAGGTCCTGATCGGCGAGCTCTCCGCCGCCTACCGGGCCGAGACGACCGGTGCGCCCGCCTCGCTGCCGCAGCTGTGGATGGAATACGGGGACTACGCCGCGTGGCAGCACGAACGGCTGCGCGGTGAGGAACTCGACCGCCAGCTGGCGTACTGGCGCGACCAGCTGCGCGGCGCACCGGACGTCCTGGCGCTGCCCGCCGACCGGCCGAGGCCCGCCCACCAGTCCTCGCGCGGCGCGGTGGCGGCTGCGCACGTGGACGCCGCGACGACCCGGCGCCTGGCCGACGTGGCCCAGGGCGCCAACGCGACCATGTTCATGGTGTTCCTCACCGGGTTCGCGGCCGTGCTGTCGCGCTATGCGCGCCAGACCGACATCGTGCTTGGCACCCAGGTCGCCGGCCGCACCCGCTCCGAGCTCTACCCGATCTGCGGCTTCTTCGCGAACACGGTCCCGCTGCGGATCTCGCTGGCCGGCGATCCGACCTTCGCCGGGCTGCTCGGCAGGGTCAGGGACACCACGCTGGACGCTCTCGCCCATGAGGAGCTGCCGTTCGAGCTGCTCGTCGAGGATCTCGCGCCGGAACGCACCCTCTCGCACGCCGCCCTGATCCAGGTCCAGTTTGTCTACGGATCGCTCACCCCTCCGGACCTCGATCTCCCCGGCATCGAGTCGCGCTCACGGGCGCTGCTCACCGGGGCCGCCCAGCTCGACGTCACCCTCTACGCCGACCCGGACGGCGACGCCACGACGCTGGTGATGGTGTACAGCACGGACCTGTTCGACCAGCCATGGGCCGACCGGTTCCTGCGCTGCATGGTGGCCCTGCTCACCCGCGCGGCGCAGGCTCCCGGCATGCCGGTCGCCGACCTGCCGATGCTGTCGGCCGCGGAGGTCGTCGAGCTGGTCGGCGATCGCCGTCGGCAGGCGTTGCCTGCAGCGGACGGCGGCGGCCTGGACGTCCGGCGCCAGCTTCAGGCATCGACGTCGCGGGTCATCGACGGCCACCAGGCCATGCCGGTGAGCGAGGTGTGCGACCGCGCCGCCCGGCTCGCCCGGACCCTCGCCGACCGCGGTGTCGGCACGGAGACGCTGATCGGGCTGTGCGTCGGGCGCGGCATCGGCATGCTGACGGCGCTGCTCGGCGTGTGGTGGGCCGGCGGGGCCTACGTGCCGCTTGACCCGGGCTTCCCGAGGGCGCGGCTGGCCGCCATGGCCCGCGGAGCCGGGCTGCGGACCATCATCGCCGACTCGGCGCACTTCGATCTCGCAAGTTCGGTGGCCGACGGGGCCGATGTGATCGACGTCGACGACCCGGCCTCGACCGCCGGGGCGCCGCTGGATCCGGTGCCCGTGCCCGCCACTGCGCTTGCCTACGTCATCTTCACGTCCGGCTCGACCGGGCAGCCCAAGGGCGTCGGCGTCGAGCACCGGGCGGTCGCGAACCTGCTCGCCTCCTTCCGGCGCTCGGCGGGACTCGGCGGCGGCGATCGCTTCGTCGCCGTCACGACGCTGTCGTTCGACATCGCGCTGCTCGAGCTCACGCTGCCGCCGCTGTGCGGCGCCGATCTCGTCATCGCGACCGCCGAGCAGACCAGGGAGCCGGACGGGCTGCGGTCGCTGATCAGGCGGACGGCCGCAACCGCGATGCAGGCGACGCCGCAGACCTGGCGCCTGCTGGTGTCGGCGGGCGGGGTGCCGGCCCGCCTGCGCCTGCGCCTGTGCGGCGGCGAGCCGCTGCCGGCCGACCTCGCCGGCCAGCTGCTGGCGCCCGGCGTCGTGCTGTGGAACGTCTACGGCCCGACCGAGACCACGGTGTGGTCGGCGGCCCGCGTGGTCACCAGCGCGGCCGACGCGGCGGAGATCGGGCCGCCGATCGAGCACACCCGGGTGTATGTGCTTGACGGGCGCCTGATGCCGGTTCCGGTCGGGGTGGTCGGCGAGGTGTGCCTGGCCGGCCGCGGCGTGGCGCGCGGATACCACGGCCGGCCGCGGCTGACGGCCCGCGCGTTCCTGCCGGACCCGTGGAGCGGGGAGCCGGGAGCGCGCATGTACCGGACGGGCGACCTCGGCCGGTGGCGTGAAGGCGGGGGCCTCGAGCTGGTTGGCCGCAACGACCACCAGGTGAAGATCCGCGGCTTTCGGATCGAGCCTGGCGAGATCGAGGCCGTGCTGCGCGCGCACCGCGACGTGCGCCAGGCCGTCGTCGTCACGGCGCCGAGGGCCGGCGAGCCCGCGCTGGTCGGCTACGTCGTGCCCCGGCGGAACAGCGCCCTGGCGCAGCCGGACGCTGACCTGCTCAAGGAACTGCGGCCGCACCTGCGCGCCGCCCTGCCCGACTACATGGTCCCGGCACTCGTGGTCGCGGTGCCCGCGCTGCCCCTGACGCCGAACGCGAAGGTCGACCGGAGCGCGCTGCCGGCCCCGCACTGGGGTGCGTCGCCGTCGGCGGCCGGCCGGGTCGGGCCGCGCAACCCGGTCGAGGCGACCCTGGCCCGGATCTGGAGCGACCTGCTCGCCACCGAGGAACCTGTTGGCGTGCACGACAACCTGTTCGCTCTCGGAGGTCACTCGTTGACCGCGACCAGGCTCGTGGCCCGGATCGCCGACGCGTACGGCGTGAGCCTGCCGGTGCATCACGTGTTCACCAGCCCGACCATCGCCGGACTTGCCGAGGTCCTCTCCGCCGACCCGGATTTCGGGCAGGCCGCGGTCTCCTCCCGGTTCGCCGAGCTTGACGCGCTCAGTGACGAGGACCTCGACGACCTGCTGCGCGCGGCCCTCGCCCAGCGCAACCGCCGCCAGGCCAGCGCCGGCGGCCCGGACTCCTGACACCGCACGCCGAGCCCGGGGCTCCGCCGCTGGACGATGAAGATTGGGACATAACGACGGGTATGGACGACCTCATCAGCAGCGGGCCGCGGCGCGAGCCAGGCCTGCTGGCCCGCCACGCGACCGCTGCCGTGATCATCGCGGTGCTTGTCGTTCTCGCCGTGGTCTCGATCCGGCATCTGCCGCGGCCCGCCGACGCGGCGAAGCACCACCCCGCGTCCGCGGTCGCCTCAGGCCCGGTGCAGCTAGCCGGCCTCGGGCCTGCCGCGGCTCGCCTGCTAAACGGGGACCGTCCCGCATTCCCGCCGGGCCACCTGTACGGCCGGTACGGCCGCAGGCTCGCGCGCTGCAGTCACGAGCCAGGCAACCACGACTTCCAGCTGGCCGGCCTCGCCGCCTGCCAGGCGCCGTGACACGCCCGGCAGGATCTCGGCGTCGCCGCTGCGCAGCTCGAACCGCGCACGGGCGGCCCGATAAGGCCGCGGCGCCGAATCACGAGGAGTAGCGCAGGGCCAGCAGGCGGGATTTGGCGATCACCTTCTCGTGGAACCCGACCGCCTCGCACACCGGGCCCGTCGTGCATGAGATCCCGCCCAGGCGCGCGCGCGTGTCCCCGGCCGGCAGCACCTTCTCCTGCACCGACCACGCCGTCCCGTTCCACTTCTCCAGCACCCCGACCTGGGTGCCGGCTGTCGTCTGGGCATAGCCCGCCGCTTCGCAGTCGGTGGCGAAGACGCACGAGACCGTGTCCAGCTGGGTGGATCCGCCGCCGGAGATGGCGGGCAGCGCCTGGAGGAGCCAGCGGGAGCCGTTCCAGCGCTCGGCCAGCGGCCGGAAAGTGCCGCTTATCTCGTACGAGCCGACGGCCTCGCAGGAGTCAGCCGCCGTGCAGGAGATGCCGTTCAGCGCCGCGAAGGATCCGCCGGCCGGGACGTGGACCGGCCGGGTTACCCATGACGAGCCGTTCCAGATCTCGGAGAACAGGCCCTTGCCGTCGCTGCCCACCGCGCGGCAGGCGCCCGCCGTAGGGCAGGCCACGGCCGACAGCAGGCCGCCTCCCCCGGCCGGCATGGGAACCGGCTGGATGCTCCACGCCGAGCCGTTCCAGCGCTCGGCCAGCAGTCTGGGAGTGCCGGTGCCCATCGCCGACGAGCCGACCGCCGTGCATGCCGCGGTGCCTGAGCACGCCACCGCGGCCAGGTCGCTGGTCGTGGCGCCGACGGGGACTGGCGGGTTGACCTGCGTCCAGGAGCTGCCGTTCCAGCGATCGGCGACCGGCGCGTAGTCGTTGCCGTTCGGAGGAACGGTAGTGATGGTGCCGACGGCCACGCACCACCGCGCGCTGGGGCACTGCACGCCGTACAGGTACGCATCACCCTTCCCGTTCGGCACCGCCCGCACAGTCCAGCGCGACCCGTTCCAGGTCTCCGCGAACGTGCCGAAGCCGAAGTTCCGCGGGTAGTCGGCGATGGCGATCGCCAGGCAGGCCGAGGACGACGAGCACGACACGGCACCGAAGACCTGGTCAGTCGTCCCGGCCGGCGCCGGGGGCGCCTGAATGTGCCACGTCGGCGTCGCCGCCAGCGCCGCCGTCCTCGCCACGGGACTGGCACTGGCGCTCACCAGGGCAACCATGAGGGCGCCCGCCACCACCCCTGCCAGTGCGAGTGCGCCCGCCGTCCCGACCTGGGCCAGCCGCCCTGACACCGTCCGCATGATCTTCATCATCCACCTTCGCAATGATGTCCGGCTGCACGCTACGTTTCCGGTGAGCTGGCACGCCGGATCGTGCTGGTGACCGGTGAGGCCGGCGCAGGCAAGACCGCCTTGCCTCGCAAGTTCTGCGGCGCGCCGGGACTTCCGGCGCGGATCTTGTGGGCGGCGGCTGACCCGCTGTTCACGCCGGGGCCGGTCCAACCGCGCGGGTTGTTACCCGAGTCCGGACCACAGGTAGCGGGCGCCGATCGCGATGACCAGGAATCCGACGATGCGGCGGATCAGCCGTTCGGGCAGGCGGGACTGGATGCTGGCGCCGGCATACGCGCCGGCGAGGCCGCCCAGGCCCAGCGCGATGCCCGTCGGCCAGTCGGGTGCCACGAAGCCGTGACGGTCGATGGCCAGGAAGGTGAACGTGATCACTCCTGCGAGCGACGTCACGAACGTTGATGCCAGGGCAGCGGGGGCGACCTCGCGAGGAGGGCGGCCGGAGCCGATCAGTATCGGGGCGAGGATGGATCCGCCGCCGATGCCGTAGATGCCGCCGACGCAGCCGACCGCCGCGGACAGGACGATGAGCGCGGGGACGCGAATCCGGCGGGCTCGGCTCCTTCCCTCGGGAGCTGGCCTGGTCAGGGCTAGCCAGCTGCCCAGCGGGAGCAAGACGGCGGCTACGACCAGGTCGAAGACCATCGGGCCTGGCAGCAGCTCGACCCGGATGACCGACCCGGCGATGACGCCGGGGAACGTTCCGGCGATCAGGACAAGCGCCAGGTGCCCGCCGGTCTGCTGCTGCCGCCAGTAGCGGTAGAGCGCGCCAGGAGTGGCGACGACGTTGTAGAGCAGATTCGTCGGGGTAACGGCCGGGCTTGGCGTGCCCAGGACCGAGACCTGGAAAGGTAGCAGGAGGACCGCGCCCGATATCCCGGCAGGAGTCGCCACCACGGCGATGGCGAACGCGGCGGCGAAGCCGGCGACTTCGGTCCACCCCGCGCCAAGCATGCGGTGAAGTTAACAGCGGAGAACTCGTTCTCACCGGCGATGACGGCCCATGTTGCGCAGGGCAACCCTCAGCGGCCGTCGCCAGCGCAAGCGGACGAAACCTGCTGCGCGCGTTGCCTCGGGCAAGCAGGATCGAACGGTGCCCCCGCCGCAGCCGTGCTCACGTACCGGTGGCTGCTCGCGATCCGGGAGTTCCGCGTCCTATTCCTGAACCGCTGCGTCGTCGTGACGTCGGTGGCGGCATCCGGGCTGACGTGCTCCAGCCGATGCCGGGGATGCCGTGGCAGGCGCGGTTCGGCCTGCTGGCGGTACCGTGCGGCGATCCGGCCTGCGCGACCGGCCTGCGCCCTCGGTCCGGGCCGGGTGCTCGGCCGCGGGGGCCGGGGGCGTGGTCCGGCGGGTCCCCCGGAGATGATCTTGATGGATGTGGCGGATGTCCCAGAATACGCAGTGAATGTGGCATTCATTCCACGGACACTCAGATGATCACATCCGGTTTCGGCTGGTATGACCTGATCCGGGCGGCCGTGCTCGCCAAGCGCCCGCGGCCGCGCGGCGCGAAGGCCAGGCCGCGCTGCTCCGGGTTGTCCGTGGCCGGTGCTGCCGCGCGGTCGAGCCGTCGGTGCCCGCGGAGATCGACGGGACACGCGCTAGTCCGCCACCTGGCCGGCCGTGACGGCGTCGGCTGGCACGCGCGGGTATTTCCTCTCGATCAAGGCAGTCAGCCGTTCCCGGTCCGGCGCGAGCAGCGCCCTGACGCCCTCGGCGTTCACGTCAGCGACGATCACGTGCCCCACCTCGTCGTGGACATCGCTGAACAGGCCGTGCGTCTTCATCTTCTGCGCCTGGTAGCGGTTATCGTCCGTCGGGCTGACGTAGTGGACCGACCAGATCTTGTAGCGATGGACGAGGAAGAGGTGAGCCAGCGTCATCAGCCGCTTCTGGCGCAGCGCACTGTCGAAGGTGTTCTGGTCCCTGACCGAGAGGATGTGGCGGCCACGGCGGTCCACGATCACGCTGAAGATGATGTTGGCGACCTGCTCCCCGTCCGGGTTGGACAGGGTAAGTTCCAGCAGTTCCGAGCCCGCGGTGTGCGGCCGCAGCGCGACCCGCAGCGCGTAGGAGATCTGGTGCTGCGCGGTCCACAGCGCGAGCCATTCCTCGAGCAGCTTGGTCGGGACCTCGGTCTGGACCAGGTGCTGGTGCTGCGTCGAGCCCTTGCCCATCGACTTGGTGGCCGCCGTGCCACCCGAGGCGGCCATCAGCGCCGCGTCCGAGCGCGGCCCGCCGACCAGCGTCTGAGGCGTCCGGTAGGGGGATTCGACCAGGCGGAACTTCCGCTGCAGCCGTGCCAGGGAGAGCATGCCGTCCTGCCGGAGCGCGGTGGCGAACTCCTCGGCCGCCAGGCCATCGATCTGGTGCCCGCCATAGGTGATGAAGTTGAAGACGAACCCCAGCTTTCCGATCTCTTCCGGGAATCGCCGCATGTCGTCCTCGCTCATCCCGGTCGTATCCCAGTTGAACGAGGGCGAGAGGTTGTAAGCGAGCATCTTGTCGGGGAACTCGGCGTGGATGGCCTCGGCGAAGCGCCGGGCATCCTCGAGGTCGGCGGTCTTGGTCTCCATCCACAGCAGGTCGGCGAACGGCGCGACCGCCAGCGACCGGGCGATCGCGTAGTCGATCCCGCCCTGTACCTGGTAGTAGCCCTCGGGAGTCTTAGAGACCTCGCAGTCCCAGACGATGTCGATGCCCATCGACCTGGCCCTCGCCCTGGCAGCGTGGAACGACGTCCGGTTCGCGAAGGCCAGCCACTCCCCGGCGCTCATGTCGAAGCTCTCGCCTTCGCTGGTGCGGAACTCGATCACGTCGGCGACGGCCTCGGGATAGCTCTTCAGGTTGGCCTCCGACAGCCACGCCTCCAGGTAGTGCGTCTCGACGGCCTCGATCAGGTCCTCGGCCGAGCCGCCAGCCTGCTTGCAGGCCTGCGCGCTGTCCTCAAGCATGCGCATCACGCCGGCCTGGGCGAGCCAGGTGTCGGCCTGCTCGTACTCCTTGGGGGAGATCTTGAACAGCAGGTGACCGCGCGCGTCGTCCACGCCAAGCTCACGGAGCCGGCGCAGCAGGGCCAGGTAGCCGACCTTGTAGGTCGGCAGGTCATCGCCGGTGGCACCCAGGAGGAACGGATGATCGCGTTCGTCCCCCCGCCCCTCAAGGAACATGGCGGCCTCGGCGTCGGTCCTGGCCACGATCAGGCCGGGCACCCTCATGACGTCGAGTTGCAGGCGGGCCGCGTTGAGCCGCTTGATCTGCTCGTCCACCCCGACGAGCACCTTGCCGCCCTGGTGCCCGCACTTCTTGGTGCCGGGCTTCTGGTCCTCGATGTGGTAGCCAGGGACCCCGACCTCGACGAATCGGCGGATCAGGTTCCTGACATGCGCGTCGCCGCCGTGCCCGGTGTCGGCGTCGGCGATGATGAACGGCCGGTAGTCGACCTCGGGTGTGGCGGCGCGCTGGGCCTCACTCATGCGCGACCGGGCGAAGCGCTGGTTCCGGTCCGCCGTGAGCAGCGCCCGCACGATTGGCGCGGCCTCGTCAGGCACCTGGGAGAGCGGATAGCTCGCCAGGTCGGGACCGGGGTCCTCGGTGACCGACCCCTTCGCCGACGTCGCCCAGCCGCCCAGGTAGATGCCCGCCAGGCCCATCCGCTTCATGACCACCGCCTGGCCGGGCGAGTACGGGCCGAAGGTGGTGATCTGCCTGCGCTCGGCGAACAGCTGCCTGAGCAGGTCGTAGAACTGCTCGGCCGCTACTCGCGCCACCGTGTAGTCGGTGCAGATGGTGCCCCGCTGCTCGGCCACCTGGCGCGCGGAGTACAGCCGCGTGATGCCGTCGAAGCGCGGGCTGGCACACCATCTCGCGGTCTCGCCGACCTCCGACTCGAACGAGGTCATGGCCCGATTGCCGGAGGCCTCCTTGCGGGCGGCTTCCTTGCGGGCGGCTTCCTTGCCGGCGACTTCCGAATTCGATGACGTCATAACTGGCTCCTGCCCGCTCCTAGCCCGCTCCTAGCCCGCGCGGCGCTTCCTGCGTCCACCAGGCCCGGGCGCTGCGTCTGTACGTCCCGCCCCCCTCAGCTCCCGGAGCAACCGCCACCCGGACCTGCCTTCCCATCAGACCGGGAGCCTGGTCCCTCTGGCAAGAGGCGAAAGTCCCAGGCCAGCCCGAGGCGCCTGGCCGTCCCGGTGCTGCCGGCGCCCGCCCGCCAGCAGCTGCGGGTTCTGTTCGCGTGTCACGCCGCGGGGGCACGCCGACGCCGCATGTGGGGCTACGGTTGAGGGAGAACGGAGGTGACCGGACATGGCTGCGAACGGAAAGGCCAGCACCGGTGACACGCCTCAGCTCAGGGTGGCGCCGCCGCTGGAGACGGGTCGCCCGAAGCTTCAGTCGCTCAGCGCGGCGGAGTGCTATGAGCTGCTCTCGCCCGGCGGGGTAGGGCGCATCGCCTTCACCACCCCCAGCGGGCCTGTCGTGCTGCCGGTGAACTATGCGATGTCGGGTCAGACGGTGATCTTCCGCACCGCGCCTGACACGCTGCTCGCCGGTGCCCTGGACTGCCTGGCCGGGTTCGAGGTTGACCACATCGACGACACCCAGAGCGAGGGGTGGAGCGTCCTGATGACCGGCCGGGCGACCGAGGTCACCAGCGAGGCGGAGGTTCGCCGCCTCGAGCGGCATGTCCGCGTGAAGCCCTGGGCAGCCGGCGCGCGCGACGTCTACGTTCGGGTCACCCCGCACAAGATCACCGGCAGGCGCATCCAGCACTAGCGGCCGCACTACTGGACCCCGGTGCGGACGGACGTGATGCGCTGGGTGTTGAAGCCGAGCCAGTGCATCCGGCCCACGTAGCGTGCGTGCTCGACCTTGATGCAGCGATCCATGATCACCGTCACGCCCCCGTCCTCGGCGATCCGCGCGCCTTCCTCGTTGATCACGCCGAACTGGCACCAGAGCGTGCCGGCACCGATCGCGACAGCCTGCCGCGCGATCTCCGGCAGCGCGTCGGGCGCGCGGAAGACGTTCACGACATCCACCGGCACGGGGACGTCGAGCAGGCTCGGATAGCAGATCTCGCCGAGGATCTCCTTCTCCCGAGGATTAACGGGAACCACGCGGTAGCCGTGTCGCTTGAGGTAATAGCCGACGAAGTAGCTGGCCCTCAGTTCGGTGCTCGACAGGCCGACCACCGCGATCGTCCTCGCGTTGTGGAGCACGCTCTGGATCGTCAGCGGGTCCTGGTACCGCGCGAGATCGGTCACGGCGCCGCTGCCTCCCTTCCCGCTGCGGCGGCGACGTGAGCGAGACCTTGCTCCAGATCCCAGATCAGGTCATCGACCGACTCCGTGCCGACCGACAGCCGCACCGTTCCCGGGCCGACGCCGGCCGCCGCGAGTTCCGCGTCGTTCAGCTGGCGGTGCGTGGTGCTGGCGGGGTGAATGATCAGGCTCTTCGCGTCGCCGACGTTCGCCAGGTGGGACCAGAGCGTGACGCCGCCGATGAGGCCAAGCCCGCCCGCCCGGCCGCCGGCGCAGTCGAAAGAGAACACCGCGCCTGCGCCGCGCGGCAGGTACTTCGCCACGAGCGGCTTGTACCTGCTCGTCGGCAGGCCCGGGTAGGTCACGTGCGAAGCCAGCTCATGCGACTCGAGGAACTCAGCGACCGCCAGAGCATTGTCGACGTGGCGTTCCATCCGCAGCGAGAGCGTCTCAAGGCCCTGCAGGAAGAGGAAGGCGTTGAACGGCGACATCGCGGCGCCGAGATCGCGCAGGGTCTCGGCCCTGAGCTTCATCAGGTAGCCGTAGGTTCCGAACGTCTCATGGAACCGCAGGCCGTGGTAGGCCGGCGATGGATCGGCGACCACGGGGAACCGCCCGTTCGACCAATTGAACGTTCCGGCCTCGACGACGACGCCGCCGATGCTGGTGCCGTGGCCGCCGATGAACTTGGTCGCCGAGTGGATCACGATGTCGGCGCCCCACTCGATCGGGCGGCACAGGTACGGCGTGGCGAACGTGTTGTCCACGATCAGCGGCAGCTCGTGGTCGTGGGCGATGGAGGCCACGGTCTCGATGTCCAGGACGTTCCCCGCGGGGTTACCGATCGTCTCGCCGAAGAATGCCTTCGTGTTCGGGCGCACCGCCTGGCGCCACGCCTCCTGGTCGTCGGGATCGACCCAGGTCAGCTCCACGTTCATCTTGCGCAGCAGGTGCTTGAACTGGTTCACCGTCCCGCCGTAGAGCGCCGAGGAGGAGACCACGTGGTCGCCGGGCTGCAGCAGCGTGAACAGGGCCGCCGCCTGCGCGGCGATCCCGCTGGCGAACCCCACCGCGCCGGCGCCGCCCTCAAGGTTCGCGACCCGCTCCTCGAACACCGCGACGGTGGGGTTCATGATGCGCGAGTACGTGTTCCCGTACTCCTGCAGGTTGAAGTACGCCGCCGCCGACTCCGGGTCCTCGAACACGTAGCTGGTCGTCTGGAAGATCGGAACGGCACGTGCGCCGGTGTTCGGGTCGGGCCGCTGCCCGGCGTGCAGCTGGCGCGTCTCGAAACCGAACGAGCGGGCCTCCTCGGCGCGGAAAGGCTCCCCGTCGGGCGGCTCGCTGGCCGACGGCTCGGCCCCGGTGGGCTTATCGGTCACGAGGGCCTCTCTCCTGACATCCCGGCCGCCGACCCGTCCCCGGCCGGCCCGTCCCCGGCCGGACCGTCCTCGCCGAGGAACCGGCGGATGATCGGCGTCTGCCTGGCTTCCTCGAGCAGGAAGCAGTCGTGGCCGTACGGCGCCTGGATCACATGGCACTCTACCGGCTTGCCGAGAGCGCGAAGCGCCTGCTCGATCTCGCTCGACGCCGAGGGCGGGTAGAGCCAGTCGGAGCTGAACGCGATCAGCAGCGTCCGCGCGCAGACGCCTTCGAGCGCCCGGGTCAGCGACCCGCCGCCGTACTGGCGCGCGAGATCGAAGTACGTCAGCGCGCGCGAGGTGTACAGGTAGGTGTTGGCGTCAAAGCGCCTGACGAACGAGTCGGCCTGGTGGCGCAGGTAGCTCTCGACCTCGAACTCCGCCTCGACGATCGTGTAGCGGATGTCGTCGGCGTACTGCAGCCGCCGGCCGAACTTGTCGGTCAGCGCCTCTCCGGACAGGTAGGTGATGTGCCCGACCATCCGCGCCACGCCCATGCCGGCGTTCGGTGCCCGGCCGGTGCCGTAGTAGTGGCCGCCCTGCCAGGCCGGATCGCGCATGATCGAGTCACGCGCGATCGCGTTCCAGGCCACGCCCTGCGGGTGGAGCGCGTGCGTGCTGGCGATCGCAACCACGGCATCGACCTGATCGGGGAACAGGATCGCCCACTCGAACGCCTGCATCCCGCCGAGCGAGCCCCCGGCCACCGCCGCAAGCCGCTCGATGCCGAGTTCGTCGAGGAATGCGCGCTCGGTCCGCACCATGTCGGCGACGGTGATCACGGGAAAGTCGGGCCCATACGGCCTGCCGGTGGCCGGGTCGATCGAGGACGGCCCGGTCGTCCCGCGGCAGCCGCCGAGGAGGTTCGTGGAGACAACGAAGAAGCGGTCGGTGTCGAACGCCTTGCCGGGGCCGATCATCCCGTCCCACCAGCCGAGCCCCTTGCCGGCCGAGCCGTCGCGATCCTCGGCCCCGAACCCGTCGCGCGTGCTCTCCTCGGCCGGCGTCGTTGCCAGGCCGGCCGCGTGGGCATCGCCGCTGAGCGCATGGCACACCAGGATGACGTTGTCCCGGCGAGGCGAGAGGGTGCCGTAGGTCTCGTACGCTACGCGTACCGGATGAAGTTCCCTTCCGCAGTCGAGTTGCACCGGCTTCGGCAGGTCGAGGTACTGGGTTTCCACCGTGCCGACCGAGCCGGCCGTGCGGACCGAGTCGGCCGCGAGCGTCGGGGCTGGCTCCGCCATGCGGGCTATGATAGCTGGCCTGCGTCTGTATATTGTCAAGCATATCCATAGGGAATGTAGCAAGGCATGGAAGGGGCATATCAGACATGACGACGGTTACCAACGGGGTCAACGTGCAGGCGCTGCTCGACGCGCGCGAGGTGCTGAAGGGCGCGCCTGAGGCCGCCCAGTTCACCTGGAAGGCATCGTCGAAGTGGGACAACGGTGTCCACAGCACCACGAAGATCCAGCCTTACTTCGGCCTAGGGCAGGACCAGCACCACAAGACCGAGTTCGTGTTCGAGGCCGACCACCCGGAGACCTTCGCGGCCGAGGACAACGGCATCACGCCGATCGAGTACCTGCTCGTCGGCCTCGCGAGCTGTCTGACCGCGGGCGTGGTGTCGGTCGCCCAGAATCGCGGCATCCAGCTGCGCTCGGTCGAGTCCACCGTCGAAGGCCACCACGACATCCGCGGGATCCTCGGCGTCGACAGCGACGTCCGCAACGGCTTCAATGACGTCAAGGTGACGTTCCACATCGACGCAGACGCATCGAAGCAGGACATCGAGGCGCTGGTGGCGCAGTCGCAGAAGCGCTCGGCCGTCTTCGACGCCCTGACGAACCCGACGGACGTCACCGTCGAAGTCGCCTGAGCGGCGCAGCACCAGCACGAGAGGTCGCACCATCGAGCGGACCACCACCGTCGTCATCGGCGCGGGGCATGCGGGCCTCGCCGCGAGCCACTTCCTCAGCGACCGTTCGATCGACCACCTCGTGCTCGAGCGCGGCGAGGTGGCGAACTCCTGGCGTAGCGAACGCTGGGACTCGCTGCGGCTGCTTACTCCCAACTGGCAGAGCCGCCTGCCTGGCCTGCGCTACGAAGGGCCGGATCCCGACGGCTACCTGACCATGGGGGAAGTGACCGAGTTCATCGAGCGCTTCGCCGCGGCCTCGCATGCCCCCGTCCGCACCGGCACGAACGTCGCGTCCGTGCGGCGCGTCGGTGACGGGTACCACGTGAGAACGAGCGACGGCGAGGTTCGTTGCCGGTCGGTGGTCATCGCGAGCGGCGCCTGCAATCAGCCCACGGTTCCCCGGTTCCGCGATGCGGTGCCCGCGGCGGTCGAGCAGTTCACGCCGTTCGACTACCGCGACCCGGCCAAGCTCCCCGAGGGCGGCGTGCTCGTCGTGGGAGCATCGGCGACCGGCGTGCAGCTCGCCGCCGAGCTGCAGCGGTCGGGTCGGCCGGTGACCCTTTCGGTGGGCGAGCACGTCCGGCTGCCGCGCACCTACCGCGGGCGCGACGTGCTGTGGTGGATGGAGGCGTCGGGCGTGTGGGACCAGCGCTACGACGAGGTCGAGGATCTCACGCGGGCTCGGCGACTGCCCTCGCCGCAGCTCGTCGGGACTCCCGAGCGGATCACGCTCGACCTCAACGCGCTCACCTCGATGGGCATCGCGCTCGTGGGCCGCTGGGCGGCTGTGCGTGACGGCCAGGCGCTGTTCTCCGGCGGCCTGCGCAACATGTTCTCGCTCGCGGACCTCAAGATGACACGTCTGCTCGACACCTTCGACGAGTGGGCCAGGGCGCAAGGAAGTGACGCTGACCTCGACCCGCCAGAGCGCTTCGAGCGCACCGGGGTGCCCGAGTCCACCAGGCTGCAGCTTGACCTGGGAAGCGGTGAGATCCGCTCGATCGTGTGGGCGACGGGTTTCCGGCCTGACTACGGCTGGCTCGACGTGCCGGTGCTCGATGAGAAGGGCCAGCTGCGCCACGAGGGGGGCGTCGTCGACAGCCCTGGACTATACGCGCTCGGGCTGCCCGTGCTGCGGCGGCGCAAGTCCACCTTCATCTGCGGCATCGAAGACGACGCGCGCGAGGTCATCGACCACCTCGCGCTGCACCTGTGATGGCGCTGATCTAGGCCGCCACGTGAACGGCCGGCGAGTAGTCGCTGGAATCGCCTTGACGGCGATGCCGAGGTCTCCGTGGATGCCGACCGGGATATCCCAGCGGCCGTGATCCGGTGCATCAGCCTGGGCAGGCCGTCGTAGTCGGCGACCGGCACCCGCAACCCGAATACCTCCGTCCGGCACCGCGGCCCGAGTGCCTCTGTCCTGGCCCGCGATCGAGCGCCCGCGCAATTACCTATTAAATCTATTATTATACTCGGTATTTCTCAAGGGGGGTACCCCCCATGGCCGGGCAGCACAACTCGCCGAAAATCCAGCGCCGCTCGGCCGGACGTCAGCGACTCGCGGAACCCGTCGGTAAGGGTTACGGATCTTTTCGCCGGTCGGCGGGCTTGCTGAAGCTCAGGCAACGAGGTGGAATTGGCCACCTAGAAGTAGGCCGTCACCGAGAACTGGCAGGCAACGTCGACGGGCTCGCGGAGCACTCGAGACGACGGGAAGGTGGGCGAACGTGACTGACGTGGATGCCCTTGCCACGTTTGACTTCGCGGCATTCTTCGCTGCCGTCGACCATGCGCGCCGCGACCGGGACATGGGCTGGAACGACCTAGCCGACGAATTGTGGGATCAGTCCGCGCTGCTCAACGCCGAGCGCGACGATCACCCGCTGTGCGGCGGCGCGGTCTCCCGGCTGGGTGCACGAGGCGAGACGTCGTGCCAGTACGCGCTCTACCTGCTGCGCTGGCTCGGGCAGGCACCCGAGGAGTTCCTCACCGGTCCGGCCATGGACGTCGGACACGTGCGGCTCCCAGACCCGGGCCCGGACAGTCGGCTGCGATGGGACCTCGCCCAGCTCCATGCTGCGCTCAGCGATGAGCGGCGCCGGCGAGGGCTTACCTGGGCGGAACTGGCCGACCAGATCGGCTGCACCCCGAGTCGGCTGACCAACCTGCGCACGGCGCGCATGGCCGACATGGCCCTCACCATGCGCGTGACCCAGTGGCTGCGCCGACCGGCGGACGCGTTCATCCATCCCGCGAGCAGCCGACACCGAGCCGAGCTGCTCTAGCCTCAGGTCGCGCCTACCTCAGATTGCCACCGGAATGGGGCAGCTACTAGCGAGATGCCCGCCGCAGCACGCCGTCGATCACTACGTCAACGGCGAAGCGAAAGCGTTCCTCGACATCTCCAGCGACCAGCTGAGCGGCGTGGGCAGTGATGAGCGGAAAGTCGTCGGCCGGCAAGCGGGCGAAGTTGGCCGTGATTTCGGCAGCTAGTGCGCTGGGGTCGGTACGCCGCAGCTCGGCCTCGATGGCGGCATACGTCACCTGGGCCGCCAGGATATCGGCCGCCCACGCGGCGTCCTGAGCGTCGAGACCGCCAGCAAGCAGGATCCCCAGGAGGTTCTCAAGCAGCCGCATGGCCGCCTCGGTCCGCGGTGGGTCGACCATGGTCGCTGCGGCCATTCCGGGATGCCTGACGAGCTCCGCTCGCACCCGATCCAGGATGGTGTGCAGCTGGGCACGCCACCGCGACGGATCGGGCGCTTCCAGCTTGACCGCCCCGATGATGCGATCGAACATCGCCTCCAGCAGGCCGTCACGACCTTCTACGTAGACGTACAGTGAGCCGGCTCCGGTATCCAGGGCGGCCGCGACCCGACGCATCGACACGGCTTCCAGGCCCTCTGCCTTGAGGATCGCGAGGGCAGCGTCAACTATTGCCTCTTCGCTCAGCGGCGCCTTTGCAGGGCGATCACGAGTCGAGCGGGGGCGTCTCGATGCCTTCATGTGGGGTGGGCCTCCAGGTTCTGCACAGCAGCACGGCGATCACGCTTGACCTTAACACCGTACTTTACATACGGTGTTCGTAACGAACGTTGTTGGCCACGAACACCGTATGCGTGTTTCCCGCGACTCACTTCTCCTCTAGCCAGAAGGCCAGCATGGACACCGCCACCGCCACCAGATCGTCCGCCGGAGCGCGGATATACAGCATGCGCTGGATCGTGGCGGCCGTGGTGCTGGCCGCCAACACCATGGATCTGCTCGACGCCACCATCGTGAACGTCGCGGGCCCCGTTATCCGCCGCGAACTCGGCGGAGGTGCCAGCACGATCCAGTGGCTGAGCGCCGCCTACACGCTGGCCTTTGCCGTCCTGCTGATCGCGGGGGCACGGCTGGGAGACATCTTCGGCCGCCGCCGGATGTTCCTGCTCGGCTTGCTCGGATTCATCGGCTTCTCGGCTGCCTGTGCCGTCGCTTGGGACGTCGGCATGCTCATCGCCTTCCGCGCCCTGCAGGGAGGCTTCGGTGCCCTGATGATCCCGCAGGGCTTCGGCCTGCTGAAGGACGTCTTCGACGACGAGGAACTGGGTCGGGCAACCCGCCTATTCGGCCCGTCAACGGGCCTGGCCATGCTCGGCGCGCCGATCCTCGCGGGTGCGCTCATCGACGCCAACCTCTGGAACATCGGCTGGCGGCTGGTCTTTCTGATCAACGTGCCGATCGGCCTCATCGCGCTTCCGTTCGCGATCCGATCGCTGCCGAGCGGGGTCAGTCACCCCGGCCTCAAGCTCGACGTGGGCGGCGTCTGGATCGTCGGCCTGGCGCTCGTGGCGATCATCTACCCCCTCATCCAGGGCCGGACCGACGGCTGGCCAGCCTGGACGTTCACGGTCCTCGCCGCTGGCGCGGTGCTGCTTTGCGTCTTCGTGCACTTCGAGCGGCGCCGCAGCCTCGACGCCTTGATCGAGCCATCCCTGTTTGCCAACCGCATGTACCTCAGCGGCATCGCGGTCATGCTGTCCCTCTTCGGCGCCTTCGGCGGGCTCTTGCTCTGCGTCTCGCTGTACGGCCAGCTCGGTGAAGGGTGGTCGCCGTTCCACGCAGGCCTGACCCTTACCCCGATGGTCGTCGGCATGATCGGGGGCATGCTCGTGTCCGGCTTGCTCGTCAAGAAGCTCGGGCGCCGCTTGCTCCACATCGGCATCCTGACCATCGCCGCTGGCATCGCCGCGCTTGCCCTGAAGCTGAACGCCGCGCAGAGCGCCTCGACCTGGGACCTGGTTCCGGGCCTCCTGCTGGTCGGTGCGGGAGTCGGCATGGTGCTTGGTCAGCTCATACAGTTCATCCTGGCCGCGGTCAGGATGAACGAGGTCGGATCGGCGTCCGGCGTCATGGAAGCCTCACAGCAGTTGTCGACCTCGCTCGGCGTCGCGGTTCTCGGCACCCTCTTCTTCGCGATGTTCAAGCACCACCCCGCGACCGACGCTCTCCGGATCACCTCATGGGTGTGCCTCGTCCCCCTGGCGGTCGCCTTCGTCTTCGTGTTCCTCCTGCCCAAGCACGCCAGGGAAGGAGAAGGACAATGAGAAGGTCACGTTCAGCTCCGGCAGCACCCGCCGGTACCCGGTCAGGTAGGCCCGCTGCAGCCTGCGCCGCAGCACCCGCATGAGCACCCGCTCCGCCGATTGCGGCGCCGCCCGCCGTCCGCGCCGGAGCCGACTCGCGGGCCAGCGCCCAGGCCCGCTCGCGGGCAGCGGCCCGCGCCGCGCGGATCGCCCTCAGGGCGCGGGGAGCATCCGCCGCGAGCCGGGAGATCAGCCGCGAGACCACCGGGTCCGAGGCCACCGGCCCGAACAGGGACGGCTCCGCGCGGAGCATCGCGATATCGGCCAGGCAGTCCCCGCCCAGCGCCAGCGTCACCGCCAGGTCCGCGATGATCTTCCCCGGGTCATGCACCGCCCGCGGCGCCCGCCACCGGGCCAGTCTGGCCGACAGTCCCTGGTCCAGCCCCGAAACCCGCAGAACCCGGGTCAGCAGCAGGCCGCCCGCCAGCGACACGACCCCCGATCCGCCGGCAGTCACAGTGATCTTCGGGCGGCGGGAGGTACTCTTCACGTGATAAGTGCCTTCGGCTGGTGACGGACAGGACCCTTAGCAAGCCCTATCCTTCCAGGTCAAAGGCACTTTTCTATGCCGCCACGCGGCCCTGGTCACTATCCAGGCGAAAGGCCGAGGCTAGCGCCTCCTTGTACGTGCTCCGGGTCCGCTCTTACTGGCCGGGTTAACCACCATCGAGCCAGTCGGTCGCCGCCTGAGTGACCGTGTACTTGCGCGATGACCGCGGCGCTCGGGTTAGATCCTCGTGCAGGTCGGCCATCGCCTCAAGCACGCTGGTCTTGGTCGGGCCAGTGACCCTGAGCCTGATGCATACCCTGAGCGTCGAACCCGAGGCTGAGCGATCCACGCCAGCGCCCGACGCCGTGCCCGTAGAACTTAGGGTCCGTGCACGGATGCCTTTTCCGGTGCTCGAAGGACGCTCTGCGGGAGACCGCCATGCCCGGAATCTAAGACCCGAGGGTGCACCGGTGGGACCACTCTGGGACCCGGTCAGATCTTCTTCAAGATCCACATGTGCTCTGAGCTGGTGGTCAGGGGCGGGGTCGAACCGCCGACCTTCCACTTTCAGGGACTAGCGTTGCCCCAGGTCAGTCCCCCGGCCCGGCCTCGTCGTGCGATCCGCGTGCGATATCAAGGCGGCTCCGCTGCGCTCCGCCGCGGCCCGGCGCCAGCGCCGGCTCTGCCTTGGCGGCCCGCCGTAGCACGCCGGGCCAGCACACGCAGCAAGACCCCTGAGCCATCTCCGCTCATCGGCGCACAGCAGTGCCATCGCCGATCTCCCGGCTGCCGACAGGTCCAGCCAGGCCTTGACCGAGGGTACCGGAGCCTCACCCGCTACCGATGATGTAGCCCTCCAGGGCAGGCCAGTCAAGGGCGCTCCCTGCGGTCGCGTCGCCGCGGCGATGGCGCAAGCACCACCCTTGATGCCATGAAGAAGCGGGCCTCCGCTTCTGGCGGATGCTGGAAGTTGCAAGCACCCGTCTCCACCAGGCAGGGAGGCCCTTATGAACGGAGAGTACGCCGGGCGGCAGGTCGTCGGAATGGA
>Ga0335081_10000594_pt1 | contig 60473 bp, 47 predicted proteins | sample Lox_Sample_35_FD_206713 | JGI IMG/M metagenome (GOLD analysis project Ga0335081, IMG submission 206713) | Soil microbial communities from Loxahatchee National Wildlife Refuge, Florida, United States - Lox_Sample_3.5 | ecosystem: Environmental > Terrestrial > Soil > Wetlands | place: USA...
CACGTGAGCGCGGAAATTGAAACACCGATGGCAGTTCTAAACACTGCCGGAAAGGCTTCAATGGGGCCGCGCTCACGTGAGCGCGGAAATATTCTCCAGCAGCGTAGCATCTCTTGCCGTCCACGGGCTTCAATGGGGCCGCGCTCACGTGAGCGCGGAAATAGTGTGCCCTCGAAGTGGCTGTATGTCAAAGAACTCCGACGACTGTCGCGAGCGGGTACACACTCGCGTCAACGGAATCGTCAAACAAGCGTCTTGGTCTCGCGCAATCACTTGATCTGCACCATGTTGCGCTCCGCGACCGGTCATAGGGGACTGGGATCGCACCCCACCGCTCGCGGACATTTTTACAACGGGTTTCATCTGGTTACAAAGGCACTGTAGCGTGGCACCTCGCGGGTCAGCACGCGCGCCAGCAGTCGGGTTTGAATCTCCAAAATGCGACGATAGTTCACTCGATACCCAAATAACGGATGCGTGACGAGCGTATCCATCCGCTGCTCGTAAGCACGGAAGAAGGCCTTTCGTCCTTCAGGCTTCAGCATCACTGCCGGCCCCGCCTGCACAAAATCATTAGGTGTGATCATGTGCGTGTTGATCGCACTGAGTACAGCAGAATCGGCGACGAGCGGACGAAACGGCTCCATCAAATCCAATGCGAGCGCCGGTCGTCCAAATCGCGGCTGGTGATAGAAGCCGAGATACTGATCGAATCCCACTGCCAGACACGTCACGGCGAGGTCCTTCGCCAACATCGAATACGCCAGCGACAACAACGCGTTCACCGCATCGCGCGGAGGGCGACGATTACGATTGATGAAGTCGAACGTGAACTGCGACCGGCTCTTGTCGCCCGGTTCTTCGCTGAGTTTGATCATCCCGGCAAAGTTCTCGAAGTAAATGCGCGAAGCATTCCCTTCAACGCCGAGCAAAGCGTCCAGAGAATCGGTTGTCTGTGCTTCCTCCATCCCGCGCTTCAGTGCCGCCAACGCTGGTGCGGGTGGCTCAACGTGATTCCGCTGGAGCATCGTCCTTTGGTTCTGAATCTTTCCAACTACGAGCGCCCGCGCGACGCTCAGGCAGAACGGCGGCAGGTCGGCGTGCCGGAACTGCTCGCGTCGCAGGAAAATGTTTTTCAAACCCATTCCGCGCGTGATGCCATAGAACCAGCCGCCCTGTGAAAAATACGCAATCGGAATGTCCTCAGCACACAACGATTGAATCGCCTGCGTCGTTAGTTGGACGTTGCCAAACAAATTGAGCTGGCAGATTTCGCCCATGCGGACTTCCTCCACCAGTTTGTCCCGGTCTTTGATCTGGAGCACTTCGCCAGTCTTTCCGACGCGCAGTCCCTGCGTGTTGAGGTACAGCGGTCGCAAATCATCGCGTGCCGGAACAAGCCGACGTGGTTCCTTCTCGGTCGCTCGTGTTCCTTCTGCCGTGGCAAAAAGCGTCAATTGCTGTGCGGTCGCCTGCGCCGCTTCGTCCACGACCTCCAATTCCATGCTCAATCGAGTTTCGTCCGGCAGGCAGATGCCCACCAACGAGCACCGAGGACATTTCGGGCTGTTCACCAACGGCGGTGGAATCTGGTCGGACTCCGCAACCGCGCGAGCACGGTCAGCAACGGCTATGGTGTCGGCGATCAACTCGTCAGTGATCGGCACCCGGACGCGCTGGCGTGTGGCGACGTAATAGACGATGCCTTCCTCACAGCGGTAACCGTTTTCGCGCAACACAAGCGCTTGCGCCGCTAATTGCACGCGGTCGGCATCCCACAATTCGAGTCCATCTTCGCCCTCGCGCGGAGCACCACGCTTGTAGTCCACAGGTGCGACCACCCCGTTTTCGCCTTCGACAAGATCGAGTTTCGCAACCAAACGAAAACGATCACTGCTCAATGAAACCGAACGTCCGTGAATAGTCTCGCCATCGCCGCTAGCAGCGGCAGCCTCCGGTGTCGGAAACGCACTCGGCTCTTTCTTATCAATCTTACTGTGCCGCAGCGCGCCTTCGACCGTCTCCGTATTTTCCGCAAACAACCCCTCGACCCATTCGTAGTAAAACAATCGCGGACAGTACACGAACTCGTTGAGCATTCGTGCCGGCAAGAGGTCCGGCAAATCATGACTCGGTGTTGCAGCCGCTGTCGTTACCGGTTGCGCTTGGGAAGCGCTCCCCGGTTCTCCGCTTGGAGAAGCGGGTGCAGGACTGCTTTGTTCATTTGCGTCCATACGTACGACTTGCCGCTATACCACGATGCAGGGAGCATCCACGTTCACATAGGCTTTGCCCAATGCAGTGATTACCCGTTCGCCGCGACCTTCTGCCGGGCCGAGCAGGATAAACAACACCTGGTCTTGCTCGTGATGAATGATCTCTGCCAACGCATGCCGGCACCGGGCAAGATCAGCCGGTGTGAACTGGCACTCGAACACCGAGTACTGAAGGTGATCACCAAAATCCCGCATTGCCTTGAACACCTTCTTCAGCCGTTTGTCATCGGCGATGTCGTAACTGACGATGTAGGTTGAGCGCATGCTGACTCGTTATGCAGTTTCCTTGCCGGTTTCGGGCACAAATAACCCCAAACCGAAGTGGCTGGAATGGCCGAGGCAGATTGGGCCGCGCACTTGGCCGGGGAATTCAATGCGAAACGCTCCTGTCGCCCGGTTGCCCCCATCGTCGTTGCGCTTTTGACGGAAACGTTTGAATTGAATTGGCCGCAGCTTCTGCCGGCCGATTCGGAACACCCCGTGTTCATCGACCAACGGAGTAACTCTGACGGCATCGAGCGTTGCACTGTTTAACTCAGGATGTCGTTCAATCAAACGAGCGAGTTCCTCACGTAAAACCAAACGTAGAAAGTTTACTGGACTCTGCCACGTTTCTTCCGGATCGCGCTTTGTGCCGCTCTTCTTCAAATAGCGCGTCGCGATGAACGGCGTTGCGGAAATCCAAGCCTGCGAGGAATGCAAGGGCCAAGGCTGATAGTCGTCGAGTCGCCCCAAGCCGAGCAACAGCGTTCGCAACGGATGACCGGACTCCTCACGCTCCCGGCTCTTTAATCGGCGCAATTGGTCGAGAACCTTGAGTTCGTCTTTACCAAAGCCTTCGGTGCTAACGATGGTAAGATGATCAAGCCGGCCATCGCGGTCTTCATCCGTGGGCAGGAAATAAGCGTGCGAATGGCCTTTCAACGGCTGACCGTCGTCGGCCTTGCCAGCGAAAATGGCCGAGCGTCCCCGCGAGCCGTCGGCAGAGGGAAACTTTCGGCCATAGATGCCCATCAACATCCGCCGGGCTGATTCCGCTAGTGGCAATGTTTCAGTGACCAATGGCAACACAGCGGAGTCCAGAGCAAACCGGGCAACCTGCATCTTGTGTTCAGGCACAGGGCGCGCAGATCGTCGGGCCGGTTCGACTTTGAAACAATCCCGTCGTCGCGCATAGGCAACCCAACGTGAGCCGGGCGGGTCAGACCATTTTTTGGCGTGCAGTTCAAGTGTCTCCATGCACAAGTGCCAGTCGGGATCGTAAAGAGACGTTGCGGTCGTCGTCTTGGTCTTCCCTTTGCCGGAAACGCGTTCGTGCTTCGGCGTGTACGTGTTTGCAAAGGCAGTATCGGGATCGGCGCAAAGAGTTCGCACGATCTCGGTTTCCGCCGGCAAGGCTGCGCCATTAACTGGGCAACAATTCACCACCGATAGTTTTTCAACAGCTTCACCGTCGCTGAGCAGACGCGCGCTGCACCACGATTCGGCACGACCGAAAAAGTTTAGATGCGACAAAAGCTTTGCCAACTGGTCACGTTGCCGGGCGGGAAGCGTTGTCTCCGGCCAAAGCATGACAACAGAAGCTTCTCGCGTGAGGCTGACGAAGGTGTCAAAGACCAAAGTTTTGTCAGCCGGTCCTTTCTTGAACCACGGCATATAATGGCGCGTGTGGCTGGCGGAAGCGAGAGGGAGCGACAACTGCGGCGGCGTGATCAGCGCGTGCAACAACACTTCGACTTCGGCCTGACTAAATTGATCGTCAAGCTTGCGTTTCCACGTGGCCACCAGCGCCCGCAGAAACCGCCACGGCGACGGTGGCCATTCGGGCGCGCCTTCGTTGACGTGCCGTCCCCACGGCGTAGCGTGGAAACGCCCCGAAGGGAAGCTGACGCTCATGCCGATCATTCCTCTGTCTCCGCATCTTCCGTCGCGTCGGCTTTCTTGGCTGATTTCTTTTCAGCTTCCCATTTGACTTCCGTAATACCTGCAAACTGTGGCTTGCAGACGGCAATCAGGCGTTTGCATTCTGTCAGCACTTCCGCCTCTGATGGCACAGTGAACCCGGTAATGTCACCCTCGGGCGCGAGGTCGCAGGCGGTACGCAGACGCAAGCCGGTGGACAGGAAGCGGCGAATCTTGAACAGCGCGAGCGCGATGAGGAGTTGCGTCGCTTCCTTGCCCAACGCATAGCCGCGCAGCAGTGCAAGATCGAGATTGAAGTAGGCGGTAATCTTCTCGGCGACGAACTCGCTGCGATGGAACGGGACGTTGCCAAACCCTTTACTCGTGTCACCGCTGGGATCGACGCGATCATTCTTCACGCCGCCACTTTCAGCCGCGCGGACATTGGTTGCCTCAATGAACCCGCTCAGCGCGCGACTCAAGCGCAGTCGCCCGCCCGCGAGGTCGCCCTTGGCGATGAATACGCCATGCAACACGGCGTTGGCGTCGTATTTGAACACGAGCGCCGCCAACTGCCGCAGCTTGACTGGCCCGGTCTCCAGCCCGGCGGCGTCTTGTTTGAGACGATCAAAAACGCTCTTGTCTTTGCCTTCAAGAATGTAGGGTGAGTTAATCCGGTGGGCTTCCAACACGGAATTTGTAAACTTTTGTCCGCTGCCGTTGGTGACGAGAATGTAAGGCAACCCCTTCAATTCGGGAATCAAGTCATCGGTGGCTTCATCCCAACAAGCCAACTCCATGCGATTGGCAACGGATTGAGCGGACTCGATCAGCAACATCTCCGTCCCGTCTGGACGGCTATACCGGGCTGCGCCGAGATCGGGGAAGCCGGTCGGCTGAAATCGGTCGCCTTGTAATGGGCGCAACCGGGCTTCCAGCAACAGACGCGGCATTTTTTCCAGTGCAGTGTAATCAATCGGCATGATGGGTGTTTCCTTTCAACGTGTGGTTTGTAGTTTGTCTTTGGCGTCACGAACAACAAGTTTGCGCAACTGCTCAATAGATGCGTAACTCACCGGCAACAACAACGCAGCGGCCAGCCGTTGGCCATTGCTGCCGGGATATTCCAGTTCCTGCCAATCCGCGTCGCGTACAACGCCACCACTACGCGGATGCGGCAGTGGTGACAATCCTGACGCGCGCAATCGGCGCATCACCACCCGGCAAGCCTCGCCGACGTGACCGGCGGCGAGCAGCGGCACAATGGATGGTTCGGCCTTGATGGTGATTTCCTGTCCGTCCACTCGCAACGGATGCGGCAGGAATAACAGCTTCAACAAGGCATACGCGCGCTGCAACGGTGGCGCGTCGGCATCATCGGCCGGGCGACGCAATGCGCCGGGGGGGCTTTGTGGCAACAACATCAAGCCCCACAACAAATCTTCGATGCGTCGTTCGTCAATCTCCCCGGCAAGAAACCGGCTCACTGTGTTCAACGAGATGAAGTTGGCAGTCGTGAGTGGCAGAGTCTCGCACCCCTTCCGCTCGCCATCCATTAACCGGCGACGCAACACGGCGGCAAGATTCGTGGAGAGATCGGCAGAATTCCAAACAACCGCGCGATCCTTTTCCGCCCATTTCGCTATCAGTGAGTCGGTTTTACTCCGCCAGACGGTGACAGATTCAAGATTGGAGCGCAACGAGCCAATTTTCCGCTCGTGGTCGTGGATGCCGGACAAGGCTAACGCAATTTCAAACTCAGGCGTTTCGTCACAGGCAGCCACAATCCAATCCGCCGACAAGCCGGCAATCGGTGATAACCGTTTGTCGGCGCAAAATCGTCCTCCGTCAGCCAGTTCGCGCTCGGCGCGGCCTAACGCAGCGACGATGGCTTGAAAAAATGGAGTCCCGCCATATTGGCAAAACTCGAAGATTGCCTGCTCAAGGTCGCGCAAAGCCATCTTGAATCGAGGCGGTGCATTCTTGTCCCCACATGCGCGGCGAAAGCGATCCAACCACGGATCAAGTTGACGCAAGAGATCAACCGACTCTTGCCGGCGGACGAATACCCGACTCAGTGGTGCAGCGAGGAACGCTTTGCCGCTACGTTTCAAAAATGACAAGCGAGTGAATTGCTGGATGCCACGATCCACTCCGAGACTGGCAGCGGCGCGGGCGAAATCCACGCCGTCGCGAGCCGGTCGTCCGGCAACTTCGGCTCTGCCTTCGCCAAAGAGTGTTTTCAATTCCGTCAAAGCAGCCGGCCGCGACCACAACGGCAACCAAAGCTCGCCCCGCGCGTTCATCGCATCGGTATCGCTCCCCGAAGCAAAACCAGCAGCCGAAGAACGCACGGTGAAGGGAAATGCGGCCCGCGCATTTCCACCAACTCCGAGTCGGCGCACCACCGCGCCACCGAGCATCAACGCGCCCTCGATCATCAGGACAAAATCCCACGGGTTATCCAGCGAGTCGCCTTCCATGCCTTGCGTGGCGTTTGGCCCGCCGGCGCGACCGGGGGCAAACTGACCGACGGCTGCTGCTGCGAGTTCGGAAGTGGGGTCGCCAAATAACGCATTGTCGAGCCAGCGACTCGCCCGATTCTCCGGTACGGCGTTGTGAATTCCCAACGTCACGAGTCGCGCCATGAAATTCTGGCTGAAATCCAGCCGACCGTCATTGCCGCCAGTGCCCAACAACGGCGCGAACGCCTGACCTTCATTTTGCAGAACCAAAGCCGCATCCATCCAGGAAACGACCTCTGAAGGCAATTCTGACCGGTAACGCCGCAACAATTCTGTTTTCTGTTCGGGAGTCGGCTTGTTCTTTACGCCGACTTGTTTCAAAATTGGTTGAACAACTTCGATGGATTGCCGGTACGATTGGCAACGCTTGGATGACTTCGGTGAAGCGAGAGTAGCAACTGCCTTCTTGTTATCTTTGGAAAAAAATCCCGAACCGCCCGCCCACGGCCCGACGATGGGCGTAGGCTGGTAATCGTTCAGGAAAAACTTTGCGAGAGCTCCCCGATCCAACTTGCTGTGCAGGACAAACATATCGTTCCGCCAGCAACCGCGCGCTTCGGAGTCGGCTTGTTCGCTGATGAGGCGCAGGATGCCGAGCGCCTTGAGATAGTTCATCAGCGGTTCGGGAGTGCAGCCGGTCAGAAGCAACGGTTCAGGCATTGTTGACCTCCGGCGGATTGTTGTCGCGGCTGGCTCGAATGTCAGCGGCACGCAAGATGGCTTCGAGATAGGCCAGATGGAATAGACCGAGCGTATCGCGCAGCCACAGCATTCGCTCCGCCCAACTTGGTTGACCATCCTCAGATTGGCCAAGTTCCATCGGTTCGAGTGAAAGTTTGATGGCCGGGGCGAGAACGCCGTTGCCCAAATCGGTGGCCGGCAGTTCGTCGTCATCCCAGACGCCACGCGCAAACCGGCGATTGTTGCCGGGATTCATTTCCTCCGGCAACGAGCGGATGGAAAGTCGGACTTTTCCGTGATGAGCCGCAACCAGATAGGTCACAAGGTCGCGCTGTTTTGCCGGGATGAATTCGTCGCCCACCATCAACGCCGCGAGCGCGGATGCCAACTCGTGGCGGAAATGCTTCCGCTCGTACTTCTGCCACCAGCCTTTGGGCGCTTTTGCAATGTCAGGACGGTTTGACCACCCGTTGGGCCGGGGTTTTCCATCGGCCAGCGCAGTGCGAATCGCTTGACGGAAGATTGTATGCGCCTTGCCGCGATCATGCCAACGGGCGGCCAGTTTAAGCGCATTGACTTCCGTCACTTCCAATTTGGCGAGAATCGCATCCAATTCGCGGCACACCCGGTCGGTATGCTCCGCGATGGATTGCCACGCGAACTGCGAAAGCTGGTCGGCATCGTTGGAATCGGGCTGTTGAGTAGATGTGGAAGCGGGAACAACATCCACGGGCTTTGCGGCTTTAGCATCCCAACCGATTTCCTTCTCGTAGCCGCCTGCCGTCGCGTGAAGTAGGTAAATCTGACCGGGAAAGATGCGATTGGATTCGACCACAACCCACCGTTCATCAAGGTAATCCCACCGCCAAGCGAGTTTGCGACGGTCACTGTCCTTGACGAAATCTGCAAACCCGCCATCACCTTTCGCCGGCACAGCGCAAAGTTCGTCGCGGCGCGGACCGCCCATGTCTTCCGGTGGCACTTGCTCGACCGGCCATTCGCGCCAGAACACCTGCACATCGCATTCGTCCACTTCGCGGACGTACCGCTCAATATCAATGTCATTGCCCGCCAAGTCAGGCGTCGTGTCAAACAACTCGATAAAATCTCTCTGTCGGATTACTTGCCCGTGTCGATACGGGAGGTTCACTTTGGGCAACGAGGCCGGACCGACATCTTTGCAGTCTTGAAGTTGGCGGCGTGCGTCGGTGAGGGCTTGCGGCTCATAGGGCGCGCTGAACTTGGCATGAAGTTTTTTGTCAGCCGGTAAATCAATCCAAAAGGTCCGCGCCTTTTCGTTCTCCTCGCCGCGTCGGTTACAGCGACCGAACCGCTGTACCAACAACGCCCACGGCGCGAGTTCAGTGAACAACGTCGTCGCGCTGACATCCACACCGGCTTCGACCACTTGGGTGCTGACGACAATCATGCCGTGTGCGCCTGGTTCAGCCAAAAGTTGCCGGACTCGTTCGGCGCGTTCCTGCGGACGAAACCGGGAGTGAATGAGCACAAGCGCAGGCTTCTTCTCTTCAGATTTAACGCGCTTCTCAACTTGACGAAACAGGTCGCGTGCCCGAGCAACTGTATTCACGACAGCCAACGTTCGTCCACCGGCCTTGCCATGAGCTTTTGCAATTTCGTCTGCCAAACCCTTCGGGTCATCCATGCGACGGGCGGCTGCTTGTAATGGCTTCGCCGCCTTACATCGCTGCTGCACATCTTGGTTTGCAAGATCATCAGAACTCAACTGCTCCAATTGCAATGACGATGGATCGAAGTCTACCGTCTTCAACCAGTCACGTTGCAGCGTGGCGGACATCCAAATGCTGGCGCAACCGTTGGAAGTGAACTTTTTTCGGAATGCTTCCAGTTGCGCAGTGGTCGCCAGTCCACTTCCCATTAACTGGATTTCGTCAAACACCCACAAGCAATCCGTGTGGAGTAGTCCAAAGTGCATCGGCCACCGATACCGGCTCAATCCGTAGCCACGATTCAGCGCACGAGAGAGCAGCATGTCTTGTGTGCCGATAAGAATGGTATCGCGTTCTGGGAACAAATCCCAATCATCCGCCTCTTCTCCGCCCATCAAAACATGCGCGCTCACTTGTTTGCTCAGATTGAGTTTCTCGATCCAACGCTTTGCATTGTCGCGCGTCTGTTCCACTAGCACGCGCATGGGAAGCACCATGACGAGACGGCGCGGAGTTTGACGCCGGATAGTTTCAGTGGCAAATCGACGGCGGTAGAGCCAAGCGAGAACAATGGCGGCGGTTTTGCCGAGACCGGTAGGGATGTCGAGCAGTTGCGGAAATTGGCCATCGGTCGCCAGACGAAATTGATACGGGTATGGTGGCTTTCCTGTCGCCTGCTGGAAGAAAGCCTCGAACTCGACGACCGCCGGCGATGCTGCCTCGCGCATAGGAGACTCAAGAATAGCCGGATTTCACGCGTGCGTGAACAAAATTCTGGCGTGGCTACCTGTTCACAAACGATGTGGCCGGGAGAAACCACGGCTCGCAGCGGCGACATCGTCAGCGCGTCGGATAGCTCATGCCAGGAAAGTCTTGGAGCTTTGCGGGCGGCGGCGTAGGGCACAGGGGGAGCCAAAGCGGCAAAGTCCAAGTCTTTCACTGGGCATCCCATAAGGTCGATGAATTTCCGCACCCGATGAGCGCGGCCCCGTTGCAGCAAGGCTGCTCACGATCACAATGTCTCGGCGGTCGCAATCGATTCGAATTCAGAGAAGATGTCCGGATAATTCCCATTTAGGAATCTGACTACTTTGGCATTGTCGATGAGCTTTTTAATATAGCCGCGAGCCAGGGTCAGGTTCAGCATGTTTTCTCCGTAGGATTCCTCGACGGCCTTGAGGTCGCGCTCAAGAGACTCCATCTCCTGTTCCATCTTACCGATTTCTTCGGCTGACAATCCCTCCTTAACCTTCGGTTTTCCCGGTTGTGCCAATTGATCTCTTGGCGTGCCCAAAACCAAAGCTTCCGCATAGCCGGCAGTGAAATTGTTGGTGCTCACCATCAGTTCGGATATTTCGATCTGCCTGACGCAACTGACTTGCTTGAGCAGATGAATGGCTTTTGGGCTGATTGCTTTGTCCTTCAATAGATCGACGGCCTCTTCGTGAATACCATCCAGCAGTTTCATTGACGCGCGTACATTTCTGACCGGAATGTTCAACGTTACTGCGATCCGCTCCGGCCTCACCCCGTTCCGAACCGCCTTCACGATCATTTTATGTTCCTGGATGGGGGCGAGCCGGCTGATGCGTGCATTATAGGTGAAGCTTTCATCGTCGTTGGCGATGATGCAGTCCGCTTCGGTTTCGCCGAGTTCTTTCAGCGCGAAATAGCGCAGATGACCATCCAGAAGCAGATATGTTCCCGCCCCGTCCTTTTGTGGATGCACCACGAGCGGTTCAACCAGTCCAACCTCTTTGATGGAGGCACGGATGGTTAGGTAGCGACGGATGTTTTTTTGCGGGTCCTTCAACTGACGCACTGGAAGGATGACGGCAAGTGATACCCGAACTTTCCGCATTTCAAATCCGACTTTTGCATCGGTCATGTAGCCTCCGCATGTTTGGCGCCGAGTTTGGCCCACAGATATTTCGGCATAGTGGAAAGGGATTCAGCCCGCAATAAGGTCACGAAATTGTCGTCATTGAGGAGTTTGTCAAACGCCGTGACAATGAAGACCAGTTTGGCATCGCAAATTTTTGCTTTGCGAATCATTAGTTTTTGCTTTTGGCTCTCGCGCCGGTAAGCGTTCACCAAGCTTTCGACGCTGGTTAGTTTCTTCCGCCCGGCCCGGTTGCCCGTGTCTCGTTGTTTGCCAGCGAAGCGTCGCTGATCAATGAGGCGTTTCACGGTACGAATGGACACTTGGTTGAGTTGTTTGGTCTCGTAGGCCTTGAGCAATTCACGTTGTGTCTCAACACTGTCCGCCTTGGCAATGTCCATTGCGACGCCCAGCGGAATCCTCCCGCTAGACGCCGCGTCCAGCAGGCGTTCTTCGCCAGCCTTCTGTAGGGCGATCAAGCCAGCAACCATTGTATTATCAAGATCGAGCTTTCTCGCAATTTCAGTATTGCCGTGCCCTGCCACTTTGAGCCGCTCAATCTCACGTATCAGTGCCAGGGGTGCCGGGTATCGGCGAGCCATGTTTTCCACCAAGCTCCGAAGCAGGCGCTCCTCTTTTGAGATTTCGACAACCACCGCCGGGATTTCTTTGTGACCTAGGGCGATAAATGCTTCGATTCGCCCCTGGCCACAAACCAGATCGTACCCAGCCCCTTCCTCCTCCTGTGCCGAGCGCAGACTGACCTGAATCGGCTTTTTTAATCCGAGGTTTTTGATGCTCTGAACAATAACCTCAAACTTTTTCCGGTCACGATGTCGCGGATTCAGAATGCGAATCCGATCAATCGGGATCATTTGTATTTCATCTTTCATGCTGCTTCCTCAAACTTGATGCGCTCGGCCATGCCCAGAAAATAATCTAACGTGTCAAACCGGTAGCCATCGAGGTAAATGCCGTTTTCTTCCGCGATGCGCAGCTTCTCCCATGTCATGTCGATCGCTGGCAGCAAATAATAATCGCGGATGCCTTCGTTGGTGGCAGTCATCCGAACGGCGACCGTAATGTCCGGCTTCAGTCCCTCATCCAATCTGATAACCCACCTCGACGAACCGGCGGCTGTGATCCAATGACGGCAGAGGACAATGGAGACACGCAATTCATTGTTGAGGTGGAGCAACTGTGTCCGCTCGTCCCAAGAGGCGACTGCGCCTAAATCCCTAATCCGTTGAATAACCGACGCAACGATTTCGGGGTGCTCCTTGCGCAGCTTACGATTGACCTCGATGAAACTGTAATCAATACCCGGATCGTAGCCGATTAAACGGTAGGCGGATACTAAACTGCCGAAACGATACCTGAACGCCGTGCTAGACGGGAGGTCGTCCGCCTCGTCGATCAGCATCCCGCAGATGCGCCCGTGCTGCTTCAGCACGCCACGCAGTTTTTCCAACATCTCGTCATCGGAGAGCTTCCGACTGCGAGCCAAAATGATGCCCTGTGCGGTGTGGAACAGGCTTGGCTCGACGATGCCTTCGAATATTCCGTCAGCTCGAATCCACTTTTCCTGCGGGTTGGCCACATGTTTGAGTTTCAATTTGAAGGAGGTGCGATGATACACATTGTTCCCGATATATTTCTCGTTGATGAGCACTTGATGGACAGTGGCCCGGTTCCACGCGCGTCCGAAGTCTGTGACCAGGCCTCGATCATTCAGCGTCTTGGCGATGTCCGATTCGCTTTTTCCTTCATTGATGAATGTCCGATAGATCCAATTGACCACTTTGACTTCCTCATCCGGGCCGGGGATCAAGATCACCCGATCCGTTTGAAGGCTTTTGTGCTCTCCCATCTTGAGCACGGCCTTATGCTGGCCGTTCTGGTCAATCAACATTCGACGGAGGCCGAATCCGGCCGTGCCGCCCTGTTTGTATCCCAACTGAATCAAGCGGCAGGCTCCCTGAAAAACCTTTGATGACAATTCGCGGCTATATTCGCCGGCCATCGCGCGTTTAACACCTTTGACAATTGTGGAAACGGGACTGCCGTCATTTTCAAATTGTTCGGCACAATAATGGACAGGGACACCAGCGCGGCGACAAAGGTACTCATAATAAGCGCTCTCATCCGCATCCTGGAAGCGCCCCCATCGGCTGACATCGTAGACGAGGATACATGAAAAGTTTACTGGCCCACTCTTAACGTCCTCGATCATCTGGGCCAGGGAATCGCGTCCTTGAATATTCAAGCCGCTTTTGCCCTCATCTGAATACACCTTCACGATCTCCAGCCCACGGCGCTTCGCATACTCCCGAATAACGTCCATCTGGTTGCTGGTCGAGTATTGCTGATGTTCCGTGGACATTCGGACGTAAGCAGCCGCGCGGACGATTGGCAATTCTGTGTTTTCCATATTCATGCAAACTGAATCAATCGCCGTTGATGATGATGTCGGAATCGCGACTTGTCTGTTCCCCGATTTGTGAATACGCCGCGCTGGGAACGCTTGGCTTGTCTTTCAAATACGATTCCAAAGCACTGTTCATTGATGCGACAAGTTTTCCACGCATTGCTTTTCATGGAAATAAACAAGTTGTGTGGAGGCCGGGTCAATTAGCGATTGCCCCCTTGTTGCAAGGCGTGTGGCAGCGATAGCGACCAAACAGAGTGACACCAAAACGACTCACAAGCGTCCCGGTTATCTTTTCGAGGTCGCCAAAAGCCGCAACCATAACCTGCCACCAGCCCGCAGCGTCTGGGTGAGGTGGTGAACGCTCTACTGCGGATTTTATGATGCGGTCAATTTCTGGAATCCATTTAGTGAACCGGTTCCAGTATTGTTGCAGAAGAGGAAGCCACGAAAGCCCGTTGGCTCCTAAAGTGCCGCCGAAAAACTCGTTTATCGTGGCATTCAAAACCAAGCGGTATGGCTGCGCAAACGCTGGAAGGATGCTGACTGTCCTGCCGCAGATACAACATCGGAACCGCCGCACAAAAATGCGTAAAACTCCGCGTTTCGTGCTGGTAATGTTGCGGCAATAATAACCCAGGGCCTTTAGCGCATCCCTTGCATCACAATGAGGGCATTCAACCGGAGGCTCGATACCCTGGTGGAAGCTTGTGCTGACATAATGATCGGCACTCACCTGCACCGCACGAATGATCTGCATAAAAAATCAATCGTGTGCGGCAATTTTATGTGCCAAACGCTGCATCTTGCCGCCGGGGACGATGTGGGCGAACCAAACTTCATCCGCCAGCGCGGCGACGAACTCATTGCGGCGGATGGCGAGGGAGGTGGTGACGCGGTGGTTGCCACCGGTGAAACAGGAAAGAATCAAGAGACGGCCATCGGTCAAAGGATTTTGCCAATCCACCGCGAGCTGCAGTTTTTCGAGACTCCGCGCAGGACAGATGATGACGGGCTGACTTCCGCGCAAGAGGATGCGGAGACATTCCTTTTCCACCGGGGAATGAAAACCGCTGATGATGCAGCGACCGGCATCCCGCCAGCGTGTGGCTTGGTCGTAAACAGCGAGGATGGCACGGCCGGGGCAACGAGCAGAACAAAAGAGGGCGGTTTTGGATAATGCGAGCAGGTCTAAATTACCGATGGCGGACAGTTGCGGCAGGGCGTCAGCGCGCAATCGCTTTCGCAAACGCGCTGGATAGCGGGCGTCAGCAGGCTTGAGCACGATGGGTATCATCCCTCGTCGTCTTGAGAGTCGCGGCCGAGGCGGTATTTGATGTCGTAGTTGATGATGAAATCCAACTCCTCCGCCGTCAGCCCGTAGTGCCCCGCTAACACCCGGTCAATCTGGTCAATAATTGGCTTGGACTTCTGAATCTTGAAGCATTGCGTTTCCGTGCGCCCGGTCTGCCGCTGCTCGCGAACCAGCATCGTGCTGTTGGCCACCAAATCGTCGAGGTACTTCTTCCCGAGCTTGGCCAGCTTCGCGTCAGCAATGGCACATTCTGGTAAGGGAAAGTTCTGGATGTCATACGGGTTAAGATGACGACAGTTCGAGGTGACGGTATACCACCACCAGAAGAAATCGCTGCTCAACGCGGCAATGACCGGATGAACCAATTTCGCGTCCGGTAGGGTGAACCAAGTCTCACGCGTGGAATGACCCGCTTTGCCATTGACCTTGAAGGCAGGTGCGAAGTCCGTGAAGACCTTCCAGTAAAGACCGCCATCAGTGCGGTAATAGACGCGATGCTGGCTGCTGCGCATCCAACGGCTGAGCGGCGTCTTGACGGCGAGACCTTTCTCAAGGATCGCTCGCTCGATTGGTTCACCGAGCTTGGGTATCCAAAATGCAGGCCGTTGCCGGGGCGTTTCGATGTACACGATGTCCTGCATGAGGAGGTCGCGATTGTCGGAAGTCCACTTGTGATAGTTCGTGGAGAACGTCCGACCATTGTTCTCCGCGATGACGGTGAAAATCGTCAACGCGCGATTGACCGTGTCGAACATCTTGGCTGGCCGCCATGAAAAGTTGGCGTACCAAGCGTACCGGCCATTCTCCAGAATCTCTTGCATGACCTGCATCCGCTGGGTTGAAACCAGCGAGAGAGGCACAATCATGCCGGCGTTTCCATCAGTGTGTAGGAGGCGAACGCTGCGTTCCATGCACATCGCGTGAACTGCGCCGCTGTCAGCGCAACGAAAGCCGCGTGGCGCATAATCTACCTCGCGTAATTCCAAGTACGGCGGATTCCCGATGATCACGTCGAAGCCGCCATCCTTCATAATGCCGTAGAACTCGATAAACCAATGAAATGGTTTGTACGAGTGCAACCATGCCGCGTATTCTTTGGGCTTGATCGCGTCCGCGCCGTAGTCGGCGGCAAGATACCGGTCGAGTTCGGTGTCGAGGGCTTCGAGTCGCTTGCGCAGGTCGCGCTTATCGGCAGCGGTGACTTCGCCGCCGAGTTCGGTCTGCTGACGGCGGAACATCTCGAACGCACTTTGCAGCGTCGCGGCCTTGTCCTCAATCTTGGCCATCGCGTTGTCAAAATCGAATTTGCTGGTGACGGCGCGTTTGACTTCGTCGTAGGTGGCATAGCCGACGAGCGTGTTGCCGGCGCGGATGTTGAAATCAATGTCCGGCAGCGGTTCGACATCGTCGGCGCTCTCGACTTGTGCGACCAACTTCAGGAACAGGCGCAGTTTACAGATTTCGACCGCCTCATCCATAATGTCCACGCCGTAGAGGTTGTTGACGATGATGGTCTTGAGGATGAAATACGGCTCGTTGTGGTGGGCGGCCAGCCGGGCGAGTTCGGCCTTGAAGTTCTTGGTGTAGTTCGGGTGTGCCTTGCTGCCGGTGCGTTCCCATTCCTCGACGAACAGCGCCATGCGGTTCAGGCAGGCTTCGTACAGCGGATAGAGGATGTTCAGCGCGGCAAACAGGAAAGCGCCGGAGCCGCACGTCGGGTCGAGCACGGTGATGGCCAGCAGTGCCGCGTAGAACGCGCTCAGCAAATCCGGCTCGCTATTCTCAATCACGTCCTGGGCGAATTGCCGGATGTCGAGATTGTACGTGATGAAGTCGTTGATGTCGGTGATTTCGCCTGCGGCCAGCTTCTTTTTGATTTCCTCGTAGCGTTGCCGGCGGGCGACGACCTCGCGCCAGATTTCCGTCGGCAAGGCGTACTCGGCGGGCGCGGGCTTGTTCCATTCGGTGCGCTTCGACACGTCCTTGATGCCGGCAGCGATCTCGGCCGGCAGCTTCAACTTGACGCCCTTCTTGACGGCAGCGTAGATGTACCGGTCGGGATCGGCCTGAAGGAGTTTCCAAACGGCGCTCTCGCCCTCGAACGCCACTTTGCACTTGGCGCGGGCGACCTCGAACAGGAAGGGGACAATGGTGTAGGCGCTGTTGTAGCCGGTGATGTCCTCCTTGGTGTAGTACGCACCCATTTGTTTCTGGTTGATGTACTTCTCGAAGATGTAGCCGAGCACGTCCGGGTTGATCTCGTTATCCTGCCGCAAGGGGCGTTCATCGAGATGCCAACGGTACTGGTCGAAAAAGCCGAACAGCCGCTCGAATGCGGCGTCGGCAACCTGAATCTTCTCGCCGTGCGCTTCTTCGATCTGGTGGCGCTGGAAAATGCCGCCGTTCAGGTACGGCACTTTGCCGAGCAACTGGTTCGTGGCCGCCGATCGGTTCTGCGCTTTCTTGGCAAACCCCTCGAAAAACAGCGGACACAGAAACTCCGCGTAGAAGCGATTCTTGCCGTCGCGCCTAGTCTGCGCCAGTTTGTTGCGGAGGTAATCCGGGTCGCCGCTGAGGAACGTCTTTTTCTGGATGAAATAGACGAACATCAGCCGGTTGAGCATGACCGAGGCATACCAGCGATGCAGTTCATCGTCCGGGATGCCCTTGATGAAAGCGAGAAACGCAGCGTGCTCCGTCTTGAACCGGTCGTAGAACCGTTTCGTGACCCGCTCGACATCAAAGGCCGCGCGAATGCGGCTGGTGATGTCCACAATCGTCAGGTTTTCTTCCTCTTCGATGGTAAACGCGAGTGCCTGCAACTTCTGGATCAGCGTGTCGCCCGGTTGATCGCAGTGGAAGGTGTGTTCCCGAGATGCCGTGGGTCGGCCCGGCTCGCGTTTCACCCACTGCCAGATTTGCAGGGTGTGCTGCGGATCGGTGTAGATGATGATGTGCTCGTGGACCGTGCGCGCCACGCGGTACTCGATTTTGCGGCGGATGGGGTAATCGGGCAGCTTGCCCTCGTGGAGAAACGCCACCATGCCGCGTTTATGGGCGATGGCCGACAGCTTGAAGGTCTCACGGTCCAGCGCGACATCGAGGTGCTGGACGTGGTGATCCCAGCCAAGCTGCTCGATGAATAGCGGCTGGAGATTGAACTGCTTGAGTTGCTGACGACAGCGGGGGAAGTCGAGGGGCATAAGTGTGCGTCATCCGGGTGTGGCGCTCAAACCGAGCGAGCAGATGATCTGCGGCTCGTGCGTCTGCTCCTCCTCGCTGACGATGCAAAGGCGGCCATCGTCGCGCAGGGCGATGACCAACTCGGCCAGCGCCTGGTCGGAAATGCCGCTGCGGAGTTGGCGATTGAGCGTGTCCACGGCGGTAGTGCGCAGCGGGAACCGGTAAACCTCATCAATCGCCTTGAGCAGTTCCGGCGACTCGAACAGTGTGCCCTTGACCTCGGCGGCGTATCGTTTCAGTCGCTCGTAAGTGCGGAAGCGGGCGCCGGACGGGCGACCGAGTTGGCCGCCGACGGATTTTTCCTCCTCCACGATGTGTTCCACGCCCTTCTGAACAAGCCGGTGATGCTGTTCCTGCCGGGGCAGCGCGGGTGTGGTGGGTTTGCACTCGGCGGCGCGAAGGATGGTGAACTGCGATTCGGTGACGCTCTGGCCTTCCTTGTCCACCCACGCAAGCGCGTCGTTGCCCTCGGCGGTGCGGAGATAAACCAACACGCCTTCGGGTTGGTCCGGTTTCGGCTCGTGCCGGCGGGTGGAGTACACCACGGGCGACAATTCGGGAATGATCCTCTGCAATTCCGGCTCGGCGGTGATGGCGTTCTTCCAGATTTCGTAAGCGTAGGAGGCGAGGTCCACTTCGCCATCGGCATCGCCGTCGAGGATGCCGGCTTTTTCGGTGAACAGGTCGCGGATCGTCAGGTCGTTGCGGTCGTCCTCGAAGAACTGCTCGTCCGTGCCGACCACTTCAGCGTTTTCGCGCAGGCGTTGGCGCACCCGGTCGCGGAGACGGATGATGCGATTGACGCCCTCTGCCGGCAGGAACGTATAGCAGAGGATGTTCTCCGCCTGCTGGCCGATACGGTCCACGCGGCCGGCCCGTTGAATGAGCCGGATGATTGCCCACGGCAAGTCGAAGTTCACGACGATGGAACAATCTTGAAGGTTCTGGCCTTCGCTGAGGATGTCGGTGGCAACGAGCACGCGGAGTTCGTCTGCCGGTGCGACCTGCTCGCGTTTGTTATTACTGACCGGGCTAAACCGCCACGCCAGCGCCGTGGGATCGTGCGAATCGCCGGTGACGCCGGCCAGTTTGTTGAGGCCGCGCTTCTTCAACTGCGTTTCCAGGTAACGCACGGTGTCGGCAAACTGCGTGAAAATGAGGACCTTTTCCTTCGGGTGCTTCTCGCTGAGCAGATCAGACAGCGCATCGAGTTTGGTGTCGTCCCCAGCTTTCCATTCTCCGCCGATTTTCAGCACGCCGAGGAGAGCCTCGGCGTCGCGCTGCAAATCGGTCGCGAGCGACTTGGTGAACAACGAGGGGCGCAGCCACTTGAACCGGTGTTTGTGGACTGTGACGTATTCCGTGTACGCTTCGGCAGCGCGCGACCGAAAATCCTTTGTCGCATGGACTGGCCGGCTACTCGCCGCTACCGTCTCGGTCTCGTCTCCGTCGAAAATGTCCGGCGTGCCGGCCAGTGAATCCGCGTCTTCGTCAAATACCCGGCTGTCGAGCAAGCCGGTGTCCTGTGTGCCAATGGGGAGCGGCTGGTCCTGCTCGATGGCGTGCAGGTAAATGAAATTGCGCAGGATGTGACGTTCGACCGATTGCAGAAAAGCGTAGCCGGTGCTTTCGAGGCGTTTGAACAGATTGGTGCGACAGAACCCCATCAGGCGCTTGCCCGCACGGGAGAGGTCTTGCAGCGCCTTTTGCTCTGCCGGTGTGGGCGGCTTGTGAGGTGTCGCGGCGACGTAATTGCCGAGGCCGTACCGGGGCAGGTTGAGCGCGTTGATTGTGTCCACCATGGTCGGCGAATACAGCCGGGCGTATTGGTCGTTCTGGTCTTTGTCGTTGATGCGGAACTTGAGCGTCTTGGGCTGGCGGGCCGGGAAGTACGAGCGCCGTCCGTCCGCAAAAGTCAGGTACTTGCGCCCGTTCTGCGGGTCGGTTTCGGCGTAGTTGTCCTGGATGAAGGACCGCGTGCGGCGCACCATGTACAGCCGCATCAAATCGCGCCAGTCGTCAGCGTGTTCGCTTTTCTCGAACGCCGCCAGCGACCGGATCGGGCATTGGTGTTGCCGGATGAACTCCGTCTCGCCGAGGTCACGGAGTTTGCGTTCGGGCCGGATGCCGATGTCGCGGTCGGCCGGCACGAACAGGCGCAACTGATTGGCGAGGTCGAGGTAGGTCTTGTTGTACGGTGTGGCCGACAACAGAATGACTTTGCTCTCGTTTTCCTGAAGATATTCTTGGATCGCCCGGAACCGTTGGCCTTCGCGGTTGCGGAGATTGTGGCTTTCATCCACGACGACCAGCCGGTAACGGCGGAGGGTCGGGAGTTCCTGCGTGGCTCGTGTGATGGACATCACCTTCGCGTGGAGCCGGTACTGCAACCGGTAATCCTCCCACATGGGCACAAGGTTTTTCGGGCAGATGACCAGCGTCTCTAAACCGTGGTCGTCTTCAAAGATGCGGGCAACCGCGGTCGCCATCAGTGTTTTGCCCAAGCCGACCACGTCGCCAATCAGCACGCCACCGCGTTTGTTGATGTGGTGCGCGGCCACTTTTACGGCGGCTTTCTGGAAGTCGAACAGGGTGTTGCCAAACTCGCGGGGGATCCGGAACTCCGCCAAGCCCGCCCGCGCCTCCTGCGACAGGTGGTACGCCATCTTGAGGTAGATGTGATACGGCGGAATCGCTTCCTCGCGCGCCCAGCTCTGGCCGATGATCTCAACCAACTCTTTGGAAATGTCCACGCACCAATGATCGTTCCACCGGTCGCCGAACCATTTCGCCAGCTTCTGCGTCGCATCATGGTCGAGCACATCAACATTCAGTTCACCCTGCTGGGACAACCCGGCCAACGTGAGATTGCTGCTGCCGAGAAATGCCGTTGCCGGATTGTTGGGATCAGCCCGGAACAGCAGGTACAACTTGGCGTGAAGGGGATGACGCAGGAACAGCTTGACGACGACTTTCTTTGTTTTGATTTGGCCAGCCAAGCGGCGCAGACCGGCTTCGTCGTCATTCGAGGGGATGCCCCACGCGAGTTGAGTGCGGAACTCTTCCGCCAACTTTTTCTTCAGGCGTAGCGCCGATTGATTGTCGAGCGTCCCGCTACCAGCCGCGATCCGCAACGCCTCGCGGACCTCCTCTTGAGGAAGGCGCTGCATTCCGACCAGCAGCCGGCAACATTGGCCGTCACCGCCGGCCCACTGTTCGATGTGAGAATCAAGGGCCTTCCACCCGCGCAGATTGAAATAGCCCACGCAAAAATCGGCGTGGCTGGAAACCTGCAAGGTTTCTTGCAGCGCCGGGAGCAGGTCCTGCTCGATGTTGTCGAAAATCCGTGGCATGGCCGATGTTGCTCGCGCGATTCGGCCCTGCCAGGCTGTCTGCCAAGGCGGGCGATGCCGAAAAAAAGTGGGACGTGTTTACTCACGTCCCACTGCGGGCATCGCCAGACGCCCTGAACAGAACGCTTTCGGCACGCCCCACACGGGGCGTGCTTCCAGCGCTGCCTGTTCCTCGAATCTGGCGATTTCGCAGTGGATCAGCAGCCGAAGCTACGCAAATAGATTATTGGTGTTTGTTACGTATTGTTCTTGATCTCTATAGTCTCTCCAATGCAGGCGAGTTTAGTCCGGCGCAAACGTGGCGGCAAGCGTTTCGTCGCCGCCGATGACCGGACCGCTCTACCGTGCCGCACGCACGGAACAAAGACTTCCGCGATGCGACGATTACGCGGCGTTGATCTGCCTCTCCATTGCCTCTAATTCGGTCATGACCGTTTCGAATGACGGCGGCGTGGCCATGAACATATCCACCATCCCCCGGTAATCCTGCGCAATCTGCGCGCGTCGTTCTGGGGACGGTACAAGGTGGAAGCTGCCGGGCACGGCGGTCTCGTAGTGCGCCCAGCCCGAACGGAAGTAAGTCTGTTTATGCGCGCGCACTCGCGCCAGCAAATCGAAATCCACAACTGCTCGTTGGCCAGCCGCGTGCCGGCTCAGCGCGGCGAGATCAGAATAATGTCGTGACATGCCGACCGGCAACGGTCTATCAGCCGGTCGGTGATACTCGGCGTGCAACACCGTGGCCTTCTCCCAGAACGTCCGTTCCGCTTCAAGTGCGACCACCTGGCAGGATGCCTCGCGAAACAACGCGGAGAAGACTTCGGCTGTCAGGGATTTGATCGTGTGCGTGCCGGTGGGCCGCTGGTCGTAGAGTGAACCGAACTCCAGTTTCACTTGTGGACGCAACGAGCCTGTCTGACCCGCTCGCGGATAGGCAAACAGCAGCACGGGCGAATGCGTCGCTTCATCCACCTCGAAGCTCAACACCGATGCTGGTTGTCCCGGCAGGTTGGCAGCAACGTGCCGGCTCAACGCCGGAAGGAATCGGTCACGCACTGCTGCGATGCACGCGTCCTCCAGCGCCTTGACGCGCTTGTCGAACTGCGACCGGCTGGACGCGGCGTCCGGACGCGCGTCGCCGTCGAAACCAAGCCATACCGGATCAACCGAGAGATCAATGTCCTCGGAGAACCGCTGGATGATACCGAACACCTTCGACAGCGACGTACCGCCCTTGAACACCAGATGCCCGCCAAGGTCCGGGTCGGCAAAGATCAACCGCAACAGCCAGCAGACCCAGAAATCCTTCTCGATGATGTGCGGAGGAATGGTGCGTTGCGCGCCGACTCTGCGGAAAATATCGTGCAACTCCCCGGTGGGGCGGCGGGCAAACTCAAGCATGTGCTCCGCCCTCCCCGCTGATCTCCGCCAACAACCGGCGCATCCAGTCCGGCGCGTACAACCGGTCCTTGAATAATTGTTTCTTCTCGGCGGCGTTCAATCGACGCGCCAACGTCTGCCGGTGCGCGGGCGTGATCCGTTCCTTGCGGATATACCGCAAAGCTTGGATGACCGTCCCGCTGATTCGTCCGGCGGTCTCCATGTTCCGGGGCGTCGTCCGCCGCAACACGATCTCCTGGTTCTCGAATCGAATCCGTCGTGGCGCACCGTCGGTCAAAAATACAATCCGCGCCGGCACCTGTTCGGACAGTCCCAGCAGGTTAGCTGCGTACGCACCCGCAGGCTGCACACGGATGCTTCGTCCCCGTGCCACCGCTCGGGCCACCGCTTCCGGGTCTGGCGAAAGCGTTCCCAGTTCCGCATGGGTTTTGGGGAAATCGTATAGACCTTGAGCCAGCCTCCGGATGATGCTACGCTGAGTCAGCCGGTGCAACGCTGTCCACACTGCCGGCGGCTCGCCGAGGTCGGCGAAATCGGTTGGCGTGAAGCACCAACCCTTACCGCTGCCACGAATGCGTCTAAGAATCGCTTGTTCAGTATCTTGCATGTCTGATAGTGGCTGTTCTTCGTAAGGAAATCTGACCTGTTTTCGTTACACTTGCAACTCCAAAATCGACTCCCCGCCCTCCGCACGTCTGCATATCTTCACCTATGCGTTGGCGGTCCGCTGCATCGGCACAATCTTGCCAGCAGCATCGGCAGTCGGACGCAATGCCCAGAATGATTCCGCGGCTGACTTGGTGACGATCTGCTCGTAATGCCGTTTGCAGATTTGCGGACTGTTGCCCATTTGATAGGAGACCTTGCCCACGTCCTGCCATGCGCTCAGAGCGTAGCTCCCAAAACTGTGTCGCATGACGTTGGTCGGCCAACGTTTGATTCCGGCGGCGGTGCGAAGCTTGTGCAACTGCTCGCGCAATCCGACGGTGTGAACCACAGGGCCGGACTTCTTGACGTGCGGGGTAAGCCATGCCGTGGCGGTGTCGTTCAAGGCGACCACGCGGCGGGTCTTGGTCTTGGTGGTCCGCGCTTCAATAGTAACGGTGCGTTCGGCGAGGTTGATCTTCGACCAGTCGAGCCGGGTCAATTCGCTGACACGAATTCCGCAGAACGTTCCCAGCACGACATACGGCAGCAACCCATATTCGTCGGTGTGTTCCAGCACGCGGGCCAATTCCTCGACCTTGAACACCTCCGGTTCCGGCGGCAGTGTGTCGTCTTTGCGAGATTTGGCGGCGGGATTCTCAACGCACCACTTCTTGTCTGTGGCGATGTTGAACAAACGCACGATGGCGCGGCGGTAGTTGTGCCGGGTGGTCGGGTGTGAAGCGGTGCGGTCCAGCCAGGCGGTGATTTCGTCAGGTTCGAGTTCGGTGAAGCCACGCTTGCCAAAGTCGGCAGCAAACCTGTGCCAATACTGACGGAGATTATCCACCGTGCGCTCCCCGCGTTTGCCGGTCAATTCGCTGACGATCTGCTCAACGCCAGCAGTGAGGGCCGGGGCGGCGGCAAACTGCGCTTTGCGGCTGATGTAATATTCGACCGCATCACGCAAACTGGTGTCTGGGAACGGTGCGAGGAGCTTGTAGCATTCTGCGGCCTCGACGCGCTTTGCCATTGGCAACTCGAAGCCGGCTTTGCCGGCGTTCTGGCGGTCGTCGTGGAGTTCCCATGCGCGGTTGACGGCATCGATCTCGCTCTTGAACGACTCGTAGACCCGGTTGCCGTCCACGAGCACGTCAATGCGCCATTGGGTGTTGCCAGAAGGCAAGCACCGTGTTAGGATTTTTGGCCATGACGGTTTAGGACGTGATTTCTGATTCGTGCGTGACGCGGTTTGTTCTTTCATCCGATTGCTCCTGCATGCGTTCGAGTGTCACGCAAACTCACGCACGAAGCAAGTCAAAAGTTGTAAGTCGTTGATTGCGGGCGTAGCATAGTGGTAATGCGCCAGCCTTCCAAGCTGGTGAGGTGGGTTCGATTCCCATCGCCCGCTCCAACCCTGATGCGGGGGGAAGCTCGAATGTCACAATCCGAAAGGTCGTAGCGGGCTCGCCTCGAATTTCGGGTTTCGTGCTCAGGGCGGAGAGGTACCGAAGTGGCCAAACGGGGCAGACTGTAAATCTGCTGGCTTATGCCTTCGGTGGTTCGAATCCACCCCTCTCCACCATCATTACATCGTGACTCCTTTCCGTGGTCGGTTCCGGGCGCGTTCAGGGCCGGAGGCTGGTTGAAAACCTGCTGTATTTAGCGGACACTACAGTATGCGGTTTGCCTCTGCACTGACAACGAAGCCTGACTGGACTGAAGCGGTGAAAGACCTGGGTCACCAGGTTGCCGCCCAACTTGGCCCGGCCAAGGCCGACTTCGCCGTGCTGTTCGTCAACCCGAAGTTCACTCCGCAAATCGACGACCTTGTGAAGTCGGCCCAGAAAGCGGTAGGCGCACGGCATCTGATTGGTTGTACCGGTGCCGGGATCATCGGGACCGATCAAGAGTTCGAACAGAGACCGGCGCTCTCGCTGCTGGCGGGCGAGTTGCCCGGCGTCACGATCGCTCCCTTTCATCTGACAGAAAAGGAATTGGAGGAATCGACGGGTCCCGCGTACTGGCATTTTCAGCTCGAACTGGAGCCCGGCTCGGAACCCAACCTGTTGCTGTTTATCGATCCGTTTACGACGCGGGCCATGCAGCTGGTTGACGCGTTGGCCGAGGCGTATCCCCAGGCGCCGACGATTGGTGGGTTGGCGAGTGGCGCACAGCAACCCGGGGAGAACCGGTTGTTCGTCGATGGCGAGGTGTATGACGAAGGGGCAGTGGGCGTTGGGCTAACAGGCCGGATCGCGCTGCACACGGTCGTGTCGCAGGGATGCCGCCCGATTGGCGAACCATTGACCGTCACCCGGGCAGAGAAGAACATCGTATTCGAACTGGCGGGGCGGCCGCCGATGAAAGTGTTGCAGGATATGCTGCCCCAATTGCCCGCCCGCGATCAAAAGCTGGCGCGTTCCGCGCTGTTTCTTGGACGGGTGATCAACGAATATCGGGAGGAATTTAGCCGCGGCGATTTCCTCATCCGCAACCTGATCGGCAGCGATCCACAATCGGGAGCGCTGGCCGTCGGCGATCTGATGCGGACGGGGCAGACCGTGCAGTTTCAGGTGCGCGACGCTGACACAGCGGACGAGGACTTGCGTCACTTGCTGCGGCAGGAACGGCGCGATCTGGGCGGCAGCCAGCCGGCCGGGGTGTTGCTCTTCAGTTGTGTCGGTCGCGGCGAGGGAATGTACGGGGCGGCACACCACGACATCAAAGTGGTGCAAGAAAACCTCGGGCCCGTGCCGGCGGCCGGCTTCTTCTGCAACGGCGAGATCGGGCCGGTGGGCCAACGTGCCTTCATTCATGGGTTCACGAGTGTGATTGGTGTGTTCACCGAACCAACGGCGTGATTGTTCGACCAAGCGAAAACGCCCCGAAGGTGCGTCTCCTCGGGGCGTTTTCTTTTTGATCCCGCGAATCGGGTTCAAACCGCCTATGCCAGCGCTCCCTCCACTGCCCTGAGCAACTCTTCGCGGTTGACCGGGGTGGGGAAATAGTCAACCGCGCCCTCGCTCAAGGCCCGTGCATATCCGTTCCAGTCTCCATCGCGCGTGATGACGACCACGGGCAAATCCTTGCGACGCGACCGGGCCTCGCGTAGAAGCTCCAGTCCGCTCCGACCGCTCATCGCCTCCTGGATGATGACGAGGTGATACTGCTTCGCCCAATCTTCGACCGTGCTCAGGGCGCGTTCTGCGTCGCTCATCGTGGTAACAGAATAACCGCTCGATTGCAGCGCGTCATGGAGACTCTGCTGATTCTGCGGGCAATCCTCGATCACGAGAACCGCATGCCGCTTCACTGTGTGCCTCCTTCCCCCCGATCGTCGTTCGCCAAAACCACTCTAGGCCCGGATCGCTCGAAGTCAACCGCCAACGCAAAGTTTTTTCGGAGCGCGGCTACTGCGGAGCGCCGAACAGCCGTTCGTCGTAGCCGTTCGAGAGCAACTGGGCGATTTCGGAGCGATAGGTGTGAAACGGGTTTTGCATGTTCAACGGGTCCTTGTTCTCCACGGCGATGGAATCCCAGTTGATGATGTAGTTGCCCGGCAGATCGCGCAGGTGGCGGACGGCAATCCCCCGCGCCTGGGCGCGGGTGTTGGCCGGCGGGTTCTGGGCGCAGAACGCAATGCGCTCGGGCGTGACGGCCTGTTGCAGGCGGCCCTGTTCCGCCAGGGCGAAATAGAGGCCCCGGCGCGGATCGATGTTGTGGTACTCGAGATCCAACGACGGCAGCCACGGGTCGTCCCAACTCACCCGCTCCTGGTCGACGAACATCTGGAGCATCCACTTCTTCGCGACCCAATCGATTTTACCAATCTGCGACATCGGGTCGCGCTCCAGGCCGTCCAAGACCGATTCCCATTCGCGGATGATCCATTCGTTCTCGGGGTCCACGCTCGCGAGGTAGTGCTGCGCCAGACCGAGAAACGAATGTTGGATTTCCAGCGCCGTGCGGGTCTGGCCGTTTTCGAGGCGCACGATCCACCGGTAATGCGGGTCGCGCGAAATGTCGCGCGTGGCCTGCACGGCGTCCATTAACCCGACGCGCTTCGGAATGATCCCTTCCTCGAGCAGGTCGAGCACGAGCGAGGTGGTCCCGACCTTCAACGCCGTCGCGTACTGGCTCATATTCGAATCGCCAATGAGCAGGTGCAGCCGGCGATACTTGCGGTAGTCGGCGAGCGGTTCGTCGCGCGCGTTGATGATCGCGCGGTTGAACTGCACCCACTGGTAAATGTCGTTCACGATGTGATCCGCGCGCTGCGAAATCTGGAACCGCACCGGCTGGTCGCGCCGGTCGTGGTCGAATTCGAACGCGAGCGGGTTGGCTTGGCCGACCCGGCCCGCTCCCGTGAAAATCTGGCGGGTGGCGAGGAACGCCAGCAACGCCGACAGCACTTGCGGCGTGAATTGAGCGCCCCGTTTCATGAGGTAGTTCTCGTGGCAACCAAACGTCGCGCCGGTGTGATGGTCGATGTTGTTCTTCAAGAACGACACGCGGTCGGCAAGGTTCATGTTTTCCAGCGCGTTCTGAAGCAGGTAATCCCCGGCGTGATCGAACGCCACGATATCCCGCAGGCTGAGGCACTCGGGCGTCGAATACTCGATGTGGCCCATGTCGAGGTACAACCGGCCGCCGTTGAGCAGGAACCCGCCGTTGCCGGGCGGTTCCTCGTAGTCGCGGTAATGCAGATCAATCGCGCCGAGACGCGCCACCTTGAACAGGTGGTTCTTGACGCGGATCGGAATCGCGTCGGGCCCGCCCTGTCGGTCGTCGCTACCAACCAGACAACCGTATTCCGTTTCCAACCCGACGATGCGGTTCATAAATCTTTCAGCGCCGGGCGCACTTCTTTTTCATCGAGGAGCCGGAACCGGCGCACTGCGGGAGCGCCGCGCTCCAAGACAGCGGCTTCGACGTGACGAGTCTTGAGGGATTCCTTGAGGACTTTGCCCGGGTCGACCTCGCGTTTCTCGGCTGGCTCGCCCTCCGGGCGTTGGCTCTGCCCGGCGGCGTCCATGCCGATGGCCCAGGCCGTCACCGCCAATTTCAGTGTGTCGTCGAGGGACCGGCGCGGGTTGCCGTTGCGTTCCAGCAGATGGTCCAACATCGCCTTTTCCGCCTCGCTCGTGCCCGCCAGAACGTCGAATGGCTCCTTGGTTTCGATCTCGCTCCGGGCGAACGAGCCGTCGTAGTCCAGCTTCAAAATGCAATCATGCTCGGGTTCGTCGCCGATCTCGGCCAACAACATCCGGACGATATACGGGGCGCTGAAGACCTGCTCGAACGCCGTCTTCAGTGCGGGAGCCATGCCGAAGTTCACCAGGCGTCGCAGCGAGACGTCGGCCACCGCGCGGTTGAACCCTTCGATGTGCGCCAGATCGATGGCGACCAGCCGCATGCGTTCGATGTCGGCCGGATGACCCAGCGCGGAGAAGGCGACCCGGTCATAGATCTCGAAGATCTTGCGCGTCTCGCGGCTCACGGTGAGCAGGAGCAGGCCGTCGGCGTAGTTGAGCAGAACCACCGGGCTGCCGAGGCGCAACTGGTCCTCGATGTATTCGCGCCGATTCGCGATCGCTTCCACCCAACGATATGGTTCTTCGATCATTTCTGTTCCCAATCGTCGCCGCGCGCCGCGTTCGCGGCCCTCAGTCTCCGCCGCGAAGGCGTTCCGCGCCGACAACTGCTCAAACTTCGCTCCGGTAGACCCGGCTCAACTCGGACTCGGGGATTTCGCGAATGCCGTCCTTCGTGATCACGCGAACCAGCGGGAAAATATTGGATTTGGGGTTGTAACCGCTGGTGGCCGTGTCGCTATCGGCTGCCGTGTCGAGCAGCCGTAAGGCCGTGGCGACAATTTCCGAGTCGCTGTACTTCGCCAGCGGTTTGTCGCCCCACGTGTTGAGGTAATGCAGCACGCTGCGCACGGCGAGCGAGCCGGAGCCGCTGGCGGCGTAGTCCACCCCTTCGAATTGCGCGCCAAGCGCGTCGTAAAAATAGACCTTCCCGGCGCCGTCCTTGCCATCAGCCCGTTCGTACGTGGCGAAAATCGGCACCACCATGCCGACGCCCTGCAGCGTCAGCGGCAGATTTTCCTTCAACAATTTTGACAGCGACCGGACCTTGCCCGCCGTACTCATCTCCTGCAGTTGGCTGCGTTGGTAGTACTTGAAGCTGTGTTCGAGCACGCGCGCCATTTCGAATGCGACCGCCGGCACGCCGGCAATCGCCAGGATGGAACGGTCGTCGATGTTGATGAGTTTCTCGGCGCGCTCGTACATGACGAGGTTGCCCGCGGTGGCGCGGCGGTCGCCGGCCACGACGACGCCGTCCTTGTATTTGATGGCGAGAACGGTTGTGCCTTCGGTGGCGATGCCGCCCTTGCTCATATCGTTTGGGAATTTCGCGGCGGCCTCGGCCAGTCGCGGCGCCACCTCGTAGCCGTGCGCCTTCAGCACGCTGAGGAAATCGCCGTCATGCAGGAATTGCGGAATCGGTAGGGGATGATCCATGACGATTGCTCGCAAGGACGCCGCCCACTCACTCTCCGGTGCGTTGGCGATAGCGTTTGGCCTGATTCGGGTCGACGCGGCGCATCTTTTTGAGCAATTCCTTCGTGTCGGGTGCGTCCACGTCGGGTCGACGCGGCCCGCCCTCGTCGACTTCCTTCTTTTCCCAGGGAGCCGGGGAGGCAGGCCGATGAATGCGTTCAGGGAATTCTGCCTTGGGATTGACCATGTCGCCTTATCTTTGTGTTGTTTCCAGGTTGCGCAGTAATGTCTCCACATCGACGGCGTTGTCAATGGCCACATTGTAGCGGCGGACCTCTTCCTCGTCAAAAACATTCAGGAGACGGACCACGGATTCATGGTCGTTTTCACCGAAGGCAATCTCGTCCCACTGCACCGAACTCATTTGCCTGGCAAATTTCTCGATGCACCGGCCGCGGAAGTACGCACGCGTGTCCCGCGGCGGCCGGCGAATCGCCTGGCGAATCTCGTCGTCGGTAACGACCCGTTGCATCTTGCCTTGACGCGCGAGTTCGGCGTACAGGCCCTCGTCGCGGCGGACGTTGTGGTATTCGAGATCGAGCGATTGCAGCCAGGGGTCGTCCCAGCCGACCTTCTCGGCCTCGACAAACGCATCGAGCATCCATTTCTTGGCGACCCAGTCGAGCCGGTCGCGGCAGAGCATCGGGTCGCGCTCCAAATCGGCGAGCACCCCTTCCCACGATGCCAGCACCCAGTCGGTTTCCTCGTCGCGGCCCCGGAGATGTTTGTGGGCGGCGGCGAGATACTCGCGTTGAATGTCGATCGCCGAGATCGTGCGCCCGCCGGCCAACAACAGCACAGTCTTCAGGCTCGGATCACGGGAAACGGCTTTCAGGGCGGCAATCGGGTCGACCAACTCGATCAGCATCGGGCACAGGCGGCGTTCGAGCAGGTCGAGCACCAGCGAGGTGGCGCCGACCTTCAGCGCCCCGGCCACTTCGCTCATGTTGGCGTCGCCGATGATGACGTGGAGCCGGCGGTACTTGTCACTGTCGGCGTGCGGTTCGTCGCGCGTATTGATGATCGGCCGCCGGTTCATCGTGTCGATGGACACCAGCACGCTGAAGAAATCGGCGCGCTGGCTGATCTGGTAGGTGCCGGGCGCGCGGTCTTCGGTCTCGATGCCGAGCTTGCCGGCGCCGGCAACAATCTGGCGCGTGACGAGAAATGGCGTGAGGCCGCGGATGACCAGGTCGAACGGGATATCGCGTTCCATCAAATAATTGTCATGACAACCGTAGCTGTGCCCGACGAAATCGGTGTTGTTCTTGTAGACTTTGACGACTCCGCCGGCGGCGTGCCGGTTGCGGCGGCGGACGCATTCCTCGATGATGCGCTCGCCGGCCTTGTCCTGCGCGATGATGTCGCGGAGGCTCTTGCATTCGGGCGTGGCGTACTCGGGATGGGCGTGGTCGTTGTAGTAGCGCGCGCCGTTGGAGAGGACGAGGTCGCTCTTGATTTCCTGGAAGCTGAGCTTGCGGTTCTGGTCCTGGACGAAGTACTTCGCCTCGTCGAAGTCCTGCATCAATTCATCGACGCGGAAACCGCGCACGTCCTGATGGGGATCTTCGAGATCGTAGTCCCACTTCAGTGCGGAATCCTGAACGGGCGGCTCGACCTGCGTGTAGCTGCGCACGAGCGCGATGGACTCGGCCACGACGTCGACCGAATCGACCCCGTCCACGGTAATGCCATACTCGGTTTCGATGCCCAAGGTTCGGTGCATGACAGGTCTATCGCCCCGATGGGCAGCTCAAACGACGGTGCTGACGCCTTTGGCGCGCGCGGTGCTTCGCGGACGAACCGGCGACACCTTCACGACGTTCTCCGGGTCGTAATCGAGCAGCATGAGCCAGTCCTCGGTGACGTCACTGGGCGGGAAGATGTCGTTTTCGGCGTACTCGAGGTCCAGCGAGCGTAACAAGTCCGCCTCGCTGATGCCCTCGTCCTTCTTCGAGTCGATGCTGCGTTTGATGGCCATTTCCTTGGCGCGTTCAACGATGCTGGCAATGATCGCGCCGCTGATGAGATCGCCCCGATAGAGCGCTGCGCTGCGCCCGCTCCGCAGTTGCACTTCGAGGAACCGGTTTTCGTCCCGGTGCGCGAACAGCGTTTTGACCACCGAATCCACCAACGTCGCGACGGTGGCTTTCACGTCGCCGTTGTGCGCTTTCAACGCGGCCGCGTCCAGTGGCAGGTCTTCCGTCAGATAAATCGAAAAGATCTCCCGTGACCCTTCCTTGTCGGGACGGTCCACCTTGATCTTGCGGTCGATGCGGCCGGGCCGGAGAATCGCGGGGTCGATGAGATCGGCCCGGTTCGATGCCAGGATGATGACCACGTCGTTGAGCGATTCGATGCCGTCCATCTCCGAACAGAACATCGGCACCAGCGTCGATAGAATGTTCGCGTACCGCCCGGCGCGGCGCGTACCGAGAATCGATTCCGCTTCGTCGATAAACAGGAACGGCATGTAACCCTGCTTGCGCTTTTCGCGGGCAATCGAGAAGATTTCGCGGACGATTCGTTCGGATTCGCCGACCCACATATTGAGGATTTCGGGGCCTTTCACATGGAGGAAGCACTCCTTCATGTCGTGACCCGTCTGCGCGCGCAGCTTGCCGGTCAGGTTGAACGCCGTGGCCTTGCCGATAAGGGTCTTGCCGCAGCCCGGCGGGCCGTGGAGCAGAAAACCCTTCGGCTGCGCATAATGGAACCGATCGAACAAATCCGGGTGCAGCAACGGCAGCTCGATCGCGTCCTTGATGGCCTGAATTGCCGCGGTTTGGCCGCCAACGCGGGTCCACGGCAACTCAGGCACATCTTCGAGGTAGAATTCCTGCTTCTCCGACGACGCGAGCAATTCGACCGCGACGCGGAACGCCGGGTCGATGCGGATCTCGTCGCCGACTTTCAAGTTCAACCCGAGCAGGTCGGACGACCGCTGCAGAATCACGGAGTGCAATCCATGCTCCTGGCCGACGCGCAGCCGGCCGTCTTTCAAGACGTCGGTGATTTTGCCCACCGGCCCCGACGTGTCGTAGCCCAGATCGCCAACGACGACGTACGCTTCGTTGACGAGCACGCGGGTGCCGATTTTTAGGGCCTGGGTCTCCAGCCGTGGATCGACGTTCGAATAATAATCGTGTCCGCCGACGGCGATGTGAGCCACTTCCTTCTTTGGAAAACCGAGAAATGTGCCGATGCGATTGGCGGGCGAGGTGACCTTCTTGATGACCTCGTCCATCTTCTCGAGCGCGGCGCGCGCTTCCGTCAGCGTCAGGTCGTGTTCCTGGATCTGCTGGCGCAGCCGGAACAGATCGAACCGGGCCGGATCACCCTCGGGCAACGTGGCAATCAGTTTGTCCACCAACTCGATGCTGGTGGATTCGTCGCGCGGTCCCCACTTGTTGGAAAAATCCAACGGCCCACCCGGAGGGCCCGGTTTCTTATAGCTTGGATGGTCACTCATGCCGTTCATCTCCACTGCCGACCCGACTTGGACGCCATAGTATAACGCGAGTGAAACCCGACTGCAAACGGAACGCTTGAAAAGAAGTGGTAACCTCGTCGAAGGATCGTGTCCAATACGGTTGACACGGTGCGCGGACGCGTTTCCGCGACGCGAAACGCCCGGGTGACGGTACCCGGAGAGCCGGCGGGACGTCGGACTCCACCATCCCAAGCGACAAATCGTGCCCGCTGACGGCGCGTCCCGTCTCTCGAGCGGCAGGAACCGGAGGTCGGCCCGAGTGACGGCGTCCCGGCTCAAAGGGGATTGTCGCTGACGTGTTTGGGACTCAAGGCCTTCCCGCGAAATCGCCGCCAAGATTGACGTTGACAGCAGCGGAAACGTTCGGCTAGGTTAGCCCGCTTTAAATCCCCAAGGGGAAGTTCATGAGCACGTTTTTCGCAAAGCAGGAAGAGCAAAAACCGCGGTGGTATCTGATTGACGCGCGCAACCAGGTGCTGGGCAAGGTGGCCGTGCGCGCTGCCAACGTCTTGCGCGGCAAGACCAAGCCCACGTTCACGCCCCACGTCGACGCCGGCGATTTCGTCGTGGTCGTCAACGCGGAGAAGGTCGTGCTCACCGGCCGCAAGGAGACGGCGAAGGTGTACATGAGCTATTCGCAGTACCCGGGCAAAGAGAAACGTCGGACGGTCCAGCAGGTCCGCGCGACCCATCCCGAAAAGTTGATCGAGCACGCCGTCAAAGGCATGATCCCTCACAACCGTCTGGGACGCCAGATGATCACGAAACTCAAGGTGTACGCCGGCGCGACCCATCCGCATGCGGCGCAAAAGCCGGAACCCCTATCCATTTAGGTTTCACTCCCATGGCAAAAGCATCCCCACCCGTCGAAGCGTTTCTCGGAACCGGCCGCCGCAAGACCAGCGTCGCTCGCGTGCGGCTCGTGGCCGGCACGGGCAAGGTGACCGTCAACGACCGTGCCGTGGAGGAGTATCTGACCGTTCCCAACCAGCGCACCATTGCGTTGCAGCCGCTCGCCGAGACGCAAAGCGCCGGCAAGTTCGACGTATTCATCAGCGTCGACGGCGGCGGCGTCTCGGGACAAGCGGGCGCGATTCGTCACGGCATCGCTCGGGCGTTGTTGAAGGCTTCGCCGGATCTGAAGGGGGCGTTGCGCGAAAAGGGGTATCTCACACGTGATTCCAGAATGAAGGAACGCAAGAAGTACGGTCAACCCGGCGCGCGCAAACGGTTCCAGTTCTCGAAGCGCTGATACGAAAAATCAGTTTGCACATGCGAGCCTCGGGTTGCACAATCCGAGGCTCGTTGGTTTTTCAGGGACGTCTGCCAACGAAGAAGTCAGCATCATGAAAACAACCAAGGCTGCCATCGTGGGAGCCAGTGGCTACTCGGGTCAGGAATTGATTCGACTGCTGCTGCAGCACCCGCACGTTGAGGTAACACACTTTACCTCGCGTCAGTACGCCGGCCAGGCCGTGGCCGACGTGTTTCCGCGGTTCCGCGGACAGGTCGACGCGACGTTTGTCGAGCCAACCGTCGATCGCCTCGTCGCGGACGTGGCTTTCCTTGCGTTGCCGCACGGTGTGGCGGCAGAGTTCGCGCCGGCGCTGCTGCGCAAGGGGATCAAGGTGCTCGATCTTTCGGCGGATTTCCGCCTCAAATCGGCGGCGGTGTACCAGGAGTTCTACGAACACGAACATCCGGCGCCGGAGCTGTTGCCGCAAGCGGTCTACGGCCTGCCGGAGCTTCATCGCGACGAGATCCGGAAGGCGAGCCTGGTCGCCTGTCCGGGTTGTTATCCGACGAGCATCATTCTCGGAGTGGCCCCCGCACTGAAAAAAGGGTTGGCCAAACCCGAGGGCATCGTTGCCACCAGCCTGAGCGGCGTCAGCGGCGCGGGCCGGAAAGTCGCGGACGAATTCCTGTTCACCGAGTGCAACGAGAGCGTCCGCGCCTACGGCATCCCGAAGCACCGTCATCTGAGCGAAATCGAACAGGAGCTGTCGTTGTTGGCGGGCGCCGACGTTGTAGTTTCCTTCGCCCCGCACCTGGTGCCGCTGAACCGTGGCATCGTCAGCACGATCTACCTGGATTGCTTCGCGGCCGCTCATCCGGCGGCGACCAACGATGCGCTCGCGGTCTATCGTGAGTTTTACGACCGGGAACCGTTCGTGCGCGTGACGCCGTCGTTGCCGGATACGAAGAACGTCGAGGCGACGAATTACTGCGATGTTTCCGTACGGATTGACCCGCGCACGAACCGGCTGATAGTCGTCACCGCGATCGACAACCTGACCAAAGGCGCGGCGGGACAGGCGGTGCAATGCCTGAATCTCGTTTGCGGGTATGAGGAAACGGCGGGCCTATTGTAGCCGCGAACCTTGTTGGCGGTCCGGCCGGTGCCGGGAATAAGATTCACAGGGGCAAATACACGGATGAAAAAAACATTCACCAAGATCAGCGGCGCCGTCACCGCGCCGAAGGGCTTTCGCGCGGCTGGTATCGCGGCGGGCATCAAAGCCAGTGGCAGGAAGGACATGGCGCTGATTGTGGCGGACCGGCTGGCTACCGTGGCCGGCGTGTTCACTACGAACCGCGTCAAAGCGGCGCCGGTGAAGCTCAGCCTGCACCACGCCAGGGGCGGGAAGGCATGCGCGATCGTTGCCAACAGCGGCAACGCCAACGCCTGCACGAAGGACGGGCCGATTCATGCCCGGGCCATGGCCGTTGCCGTCGCGCGTCGACTCGGATGCGCGGAGAACCACGTGCTGGTCTGCTCCACGGGCCGCATTGGAGTGAACCTTCCAATCGTCAGGGTCGAGGCCGGCGTCAAGAAACTGCTCGGAGCACTCTCGCGTCGGGGCGGCCCAGCCGCGGCCCAGGCGATCATGACGACCGACACGTTCGCGAAGGGTGTCGCCGTGCAATTCGCAGCGGGCGGCAAGACGATCCGCATCGGCGGCATCGCCAAGGGCGCGGGGATGATTCACCCGAGGATGGCGACCATGCTCGGTTTTATCACGACCGACGCGGCGGTTCCGCGCAGCGTGCTGCAAAAAGCCCTGACGCGCGCGGTTGACTGCTCGTTCAACCGGATCAGTGTGGATGGCGACACGAGCACCAATGATACGGTGCTGCTGCTGGCCAACGGCGTGGCGGGTGCGCCGCCGCTGGCGAAGTTCCAGGACGCGCTCGACCACGTATGCTTGGAACTCGCCCGGATGATCGTGCGGGATGGCGAGGGCGTTTCAAAATTCGTTACGGTCAACGTTCGCGGGGCGGCGTCGGACCGCGGGGCCGAGATGGCGGCGCGCGCCGTGGTCAACTCGGTGCTCGTAAAGACCAGTTGGTGTGGCGGCGACCCAAACTGGGGCCGCATCCTCGACGCGCTGGGCTATTCGGGCGCGAAAGTCCGGGATGCGCTCGTGGACGTTGCGTATGACGGCGTGTCGGCGGTTCACAAGGGGTTCGCCACGCACACACCGCTGGCGCGGCTGAAACGGATCGTTGCGCACCCGAGCTTCACAATCGACGTACATCTTCATCTGGGTCGGGGTCGGTGCACGATGTACACCTGCGATCTGACGGAGAAATACGTCGAGTTGAACAAGGGAGAGTGACAGACACACCGCACCCTCTCCCCCGTTGCTGGGGAGTGGATTCAGGTGGGAGATTGAACCAAACAAATATGCGAGACGTCATCAAGAAGGCCGACGTGCTGCTGGAAGCGCTGCCGTATATCCAGCGTTTCCGCAGTTCGACGTTCGTCGTGAAATACGGCGGCAGTTTTATGGACTCGCCCGATCCGAAGGTGCGGACGGGTGTGGCGGCCGATGTCGTGTTCCTCGAGGCGGTCGGGATCAACCCCGTCGTTGTGCACGGCGGCGGCAAAGCCATCACCAAGGCCATGGAGAAAGCCGGCATCAAGCCGCAGTTCGTCCAGGGCCTGCGCGTGACGGATGAAGAAACCATGAAATGCGTCGAGGAAGTTCTCGCCAACGTCATCAACCGCGATATCGTCGAAATGATCCAGAAACTGGGCGGCAAAGCGCGCAGCTTCTCCGGCAAGGACGTTTTCAAGTGTCGCAAACTGCTTACGGACGGCGTCGATCTCGGCTACGTCGGCGAAGTCACGGAGGTCGCCGTCGACAAGATTCGCCGGTCGCTGTATTCGCAAGTGGTGCCCATCATCAGCCCACTCGGGTTGGGTGGAGATGGCCACGCTTACAACATCAATGCCGACGTCGCAGCGGCGAAACTGGCTACGGCCATCGGCGCGCGCCGTCTCGTGTTCATGAGTGACGTGCCCGGCTTGATGCGCGATCCCAGCAATCCCGAGACGTTGATCTCGAGTCTCCACATCAGCGAAGCGCTGGATCTCAAACGCGAGGGCATCGTTGAGGCGGGGATGATTCCGAAAGTGGACAGCGCGGTCGAGGCCGTGCGGGCGGGCGTGCACCGCGTCCACTTCGTCGATGGCCGCATCCCGCACTCGATCCTGCTCGAGATCTTCACCGACAAAGGGATTGGTACCGAGATCGTGAAATGACCCAGCCCGTTGTTGGCCGAGGGCTGGGTCATCCTGAGCGAAGCGAAGGATCTCTCATGAATGCGTCACCGTGTGCGCCTTCCGCCGGGCCTCGCATGCGTCTCTTCGCCTTGGATTGGCTGCGCGGCGTCGCCGTGCTGGTGATGGTCGAGTGCCACGTGTTCAATGCGCTGTTGGCCGCGGAACACAGGTCGACCCGCTGGTTTGCCGCGTTGAATTGGCTGAACGGTCTCGTGGCCCCCGCGTTCCTGTTCGTCAGTGGCGGGGTGATCGGGTACAACCTGCAGAATCGCTGGCCGGACATCGTCTCGTTCGGCGCCGCGTGGCGGAGGTTGTGGCGGCGGATCGGCCAGATTTTCATCGTGGCGTATCTGCTGCATTTGCCGACCCCGTTGTTCTGGCAGTTCTTCGGGCCGCGGGGCCCCCACCTCGTGGCGCTGTGGACGAAGATGGACATTCTCCAGTGCGTATTCGGGTCGCTGGCGATCCTCCTTCTGCTGGTGCCGTTGACGCGCGCCCCCAGACCTCACGCGCTCGTGTGTCTGGCGCTCGGCGTCCTGGCGGCGACGAGCGTGTCGGCAGTCGGACGCTGGGCGCCGGCCGTGTCCGCCCCCGGCTGGCTGATGGACTACCTGTGGCCGACGGGCGTGGGGAAATTTCCGCTGGTGCCGTGGATTGCATTCCCCGCGCTCGGCGTGTGGCTCGGACGTTCAATTTTTTCGCAATCGTCCATGATGGTGCAGTGCGCGCGGTCGTTGCTTGCGGGGGTGGTTTTCCTCAGCGTTGCGCCGTTCGTGACCGATGCCGAGCCGTACGGAGCCGGGTTTGTGTTCGAGCGGATGGGATGGGTGCTCGTGGGGTTGGCAGCCTGTTGTTGGATTCAAAAACCCGCGCGCGGTACGCGCTGGGTCCTGGAGTTCGGTCAACTCTCGCTGTGGTCGTACACCGTGCATTTGATTATCGTGTACGGCTCGGCGATCACCCTTGGACTCGATTCGCTGCCGCGCCTCGTAACGTGGCTCGTGCGACTCCGGCAACCCGACGCGCCGGCGGTCACGGGGTTTTCCGTGCCGGTGACGCTGTTTTGGCTGGCAGCCGTTCTGGTGGTCACCGGATACGTCGTGCGCTGGCGCGCAAAATCCTTGCAACGGAAAGCGAAGTAGCCGATGTCCGGTTCCCGCAAGTCGCCATGAAAGACCGATGGAAATCTGTCGCGCTCCTGGTGTTGTTGACCGTGGTCGCGTACCTGCCGGCGTTGCGCGGCGGGTTTATCTGGGACGATGACGATCATCTGACGCAGAACCGCGCCGTGCTTTCGATCGACGGTTGGAAGCGGATCTGGTCGTCGCTCGGGGTGTCCCGGTATTACCCGTTGACGCTGACTTCCTTCTGGGCGCAACACCAACTTTGGGGCCTGAACCCGCTGCCCTACCACGCGGTGAACGTCACGCTCCAAGCCGTCAACGCCGTATTGTTGTGGATGGTTTTGCGCCGGCTGAACGTGCCGGGCGCGTGGCTGGCCGCGGCGGTTTGGGCGGTGCATCCAGTCAACGTCGAAAGCGTGGCCTGGGTCACCGAACTGAAGAATACCCAGTCGGGATTTTTCTTTTTGTTGTCGGTGTTGTTGTATTTGCGGTTCGAGGACGGGCGGCGTCCGCGCGATTATGTTCTCGCGCTGCTCTGCGGTGCGGCGGCCATGTTGAGCAAGCCGTCCACCGTGGTATTGCCGGCGGTGCTGGTGTTGTGCAGTTGGTGGCGGCGGCGCCGGTGGAATGGGGTGCGGCTGGTGCCGTTTGTTGCGCTGGCGGCCGGCATGTCGCTGCTGACGATTGTCGAGCAACGTCATCACATCCAGACCGAAGGGGCCGCGGAGTGGACCCTCACGTGGGCGCAGCGGCTGGCATTAGCCGGGCGGGCGGTGTGGTTTTACGCCGGCAAGCTCGTTTGGCCGGTCAACCTGACGTTTATTTATCCACGTTGGGAATTGCCCGGGAGCTGGCTCCCGCTGGCCTCAGCGGTTGGCGTCGCGGCCGGGCTGACGTATTTCCGACGGCAACCGCGGGTGCGGGCGGCCATCTTCGGGTTGAGCTGTTTCGTGGTGGCGCTGCTGCCGGTGCTGGGCTTTTTCGACATTTATTTCTTCGTGTACTCGTTCGTGGCCGATCATTTTCAATATCTGGCGAGCATGGCGCTGATCGCGTTGGTGATGGCCGGGGTGCCCCGGGCCATCGGCATCGGCGTCCTTATCGTTTGTGCGTTGGCGACGTGGCGGCTGACACCGGTCTATGGGAATGCCGAATCCTTGTGGCGCGACACATTGCGGAAGAATCCCCAGGCGTGGATGGCCTGCATCAATCTGGGTTCAGAATTACAGGGTCAGGGCAAATTGTCGGAGGCGATGGCGTTGTACGAGCAGGCCCGGGAAATCAAACCGGACTGTGCCGAGGCGTACAACGACCTCGGCAACGCCCTGCTCGAAGCCGGCCAGGTGGGGCCGTCCCTGGCCAATTGCCAGGAAGCGCTTCGGCTGAAACCGAATTACGCCGACGCCCACTGCAATCTCGGCAACGCGCTGCTGCGCCTGAACCGTACCGGCGACGCCATCGCGCATTACAAAGAGGCGTTGCGGTTACGCCCCGAGCATGCCGATGCCCACAACAATCTGGGCAGCGCTTTGTTTCAAATCGGTCGCACGACCCAGGCCGAGGCGCACATTCGTGAGGCGATACGGCTGAACCCGGGCTTTGCGATGGCCTACGTCAATTTGGGCACCGTACTGGCGCACACGGGCCGGCTCAACGAAGCGATCGGGCAATGGGAACAAGCGTTGCGCCTCCAGCCGAATGATGCCGAAACCCACTATTTCATTGGCAACGCTCTGCTCGAACTGGGTCGGACGGATGAGGCCTTGGGTCACTATGAACAGGCGTTGCGGTTGCGGCCGGATTTCGCCGCCGTACGGATCCGACTGTCGCAGTTGCGCGCGCCCCGCTAGTCTCGCGACGAACCCTAGTGCCCGGTCAACCTTGATTGGGAGGGCGAGCCTCCCGGCGAGCCGACCGTTTTCTCCGTCAACGCCGCGGCTCAGCAGGAGCCTTGGTCGCCTGTGGCGCCGCCAGAGGCGGGTAAACTTCGCCCTCCCCGCACGCTTCTGATGAACGTTGACGGAGCACCAGTACTCAAAGTGAACGGGCTGGCTTGGCAAAATCCTTGCAACGTCGCGCGGCTGTTCGCATGATGGCTGCGAAATGAACCGTTCCGAGATTCTGGCGTTGTACGATCGCTATGTTGTGCCGAGCTATGCGCGTTACCCGCACGTGTTCGTGCGCGGCAAAGGCGCCCGGGTGTGGGACGCCGACGGCAGGGAGTATCTCGATTTTGGCGGCGGCATCGCGGTGAACCTGTTGGGTCACGCGGCCTTGGCGGGAATCCTCGCGAAACAAGCCGACATTCTCGTGCATTGCTCGAACCTGTATTACACGGAGCCGCAGGGCGTGCTGGCGAAGCGGTTGGTCGAGTTGGTTGGTTCGACTTCGCTCACCACAGGCGGCATCGATGGCAAACCCGCCACGGCGGGTAAATGTTTTTTTTGCAACAGCGGTGGCGAAGCGAACGAAGCGCTGTTCAAATTGGCGCGCAAGTTCGGGAACGAAGGCTTGCCCGCCGAAGCCTCGGCGAAGGCGGATGGCGTGCCACGGGCCGGCGGCTCGGCAGGAGCCTCGCCCTCCCAAGGTGGCCGGTACGAAATCCTGACGTTCGAGAACAGTTTCCACGGGCGCACCCTGGCAGGCATCAGCGCCACCGGTCAGGAAAAAGTGAAACATGGGTTCGAACCGCCCGTGGACGGGTTCCGTCACGTGCCGTTCAACGATCTCGACGCGGTCGCCAAGGCGGTCGGGCCGAAAACGGTGGCGATTCTGACGGAAGCGATTCAAGGGGAGAGTGGAGTCCGGCTGGCGACGGCAGAGTTTTTGCGTGGGCTGCGCCGGCTTTGCGATGAACGAAAGCTGCTGCTGATGTTCGATGAGGTGCAGTGTGGAATGGGGCGCACGGGCGAGTTCTGCGGTTTTCGCGCGATTGCGTCCGACGTGCAGCCCGATGCGATTTCTTGGGCAAAAGGGTTGGGCGGCGGGTTTCCAATTGCGGCGATCTGGGTGCGCGGTCCCTACGCCGATGTGCTCGGTCCGGGGTCGCACGGCACGACGTTTGGCGGCACGCCGCTGGCCTGCTCGGTCGCGCTGGCCGTGTTGGAGACACTGGAGCGGGATGGATTGCGGCGCAACGCCCGCGAGGTGGGCGAGTATTTCATTGGCAAGCTGCGCGGGTTGGCGGCAAAATGTCCGGCCATCCGCGACGTGCGCGGCCTCGGATTGATGATCGGGATCGAGCTGACGCTGGAAGCGCGGCCGGCGGTGCTCAAGCTCGCCGAGCACGGGCTCATCGGCATCGCGGCGGGCACCAACGTCGTCCGGTTCCTGCCCCCGCTCAACATCACCCGCGCGGAAGTGGACGAGGCGATGGAGAAGTTGGGACGGGCGTTGACTGAGGGCGGAAGTACTTAGCATGGATGGCAAGGTCGGCAAATGTGTGGAGACGGTGGACGTCGAACGGGTGTTGCCCGTGGCGTCGGCCCAGGAGAAACGCTTGCGGTTCGAGTGGGAGCAGAAGCCGACGGAAAAGTTCCTGATGGCGTGGAACCAGTACATGGAGCCCAACAGCATTTTTGTTGAAGACGTCAACGACGAAGGCATCACCGTCACGGTTCGGTGGGCCTTGATGCAGGAGACGCCCGAGCAGATTGCGGCCCGGCTCAACCACTGGCTGGAGCAGGTGGAAGACGGGAAGTTCCGGCGGAGTGGGATCAGCGGCCGGCATTTGTGACGCGCGGTTCGCACGGCGGGAAAGAACACGATGAAACATCTACTCACAATCGAGCAACTCAGCCGCCGCGAGATCGACCAGGTCCTCGCGCTCGCGAAGGAGTTCAAGGCCGGCCGCGGAAAAGCGAAGCAGCCGCAACCGTTGCAGGACCAAACCTGGACGCTGATCTTCAACAAGGCCAGCACCCGGACCCGGGTCAGTTTTGAGGTTGGCATTCGCGAGCTCGGCGGTTCGTCGCTGTATCTTTCGACGAACGACATCCAGATGGGCCGCGGCGAAACCGTCGCCGACACGGCGCGCACCCTGTCGCGGTACGTCCACGGCGTTGTCATCCGCACGTACGCCCAGCGCGACGTCGAGAAGTTCGCCGAGGCCGGCACGATTCCCGTCATCAACGCCCTGACCGATGATGAACATCCGTGCCAGATTTTGGCGGATCTCTTCACCGTTGTGGAGAAACTCGGCTCGCTCCCGGGCAAGAAAGTGGTCTTCTTCGGCGACGGTGCCTGCAATGTCTGCAACTCGTGGTTGTTCGGCGCCGCCAAGACGGGCATGGAACTCTGGGTGGCCGCGCCGAAACAATTCCAGCCCCGGGCCGACTGGGTGAAGCGCGCCGGGGGGAACATCCAACTGACGGAGGACGTGGCGGCGGCGGCCAAGGACGCGGACGTGCTCTACACCGACGTGTGGGTTTCGATGGGCAAGGAGGCGGAAGCCGCCGACCGGCTGAAGACACTGGCGCCCTACCAGCTAAACGCGTCGGTCTTGAAGCAGGCGAAATCCGGCGCCATCGTGATGCATTGTCTGCCGGCCTACGTCGGCAAGGAGATCTCGGCCGACGTGTTTGAGGCGCACCAGCGGACGATTTTCGACCAGGCCGAGAACCGACTGCACGCGCAGAAGGCGATCATGACGCTGCTGGCCGCCGGCTGTAGCCGCGCTCGGTGAGCGCGGCCGCGGTCACCGGCCGCGGCTACAACAATGATGAACCACGACCGTCTCCAACGGAGCGTGCGCGCCACGGTGGTGGGATTGTCCACCAACGTCGCGCTCGCGCTGGTCAAGCTGCTCGCGGGAATCTTCGGGAATTCCTACGCGTTGATCGCCGACGCCGTCGAATCGATGGCGGACACCGTCAGTTCGATCATCGTGTGGCGCGGCGTCGTGATTGCCGAGCGTCCGGCCGATGAAGAACACCCGTACGGCCATGGAAAGGCGGAGGCGATTGCCGCGGCGACCGTGTCGGCGATGCTGGTGGGCGCGGCGCTGGTGATTTTCGGGCAAGCGGTCCGGGAGATTCGCACGCCGCATTACGGGCCGGCGCCGTTCACGCTGTATGTGTTGCTCGGCGTGGTGCTCGTGAAGGAAACGCTGTTTCGGTTTGTCGGCCGCGTCGCCGAGGAGATCCAGAGCGGTGCGGTGCGGACCGATGCCTGGCATCATCGCAGCGATGCGATCACGTCCGCGGCGGCCGCGTTGGGCATCAGCGTGGCCCTGGTTGGCGGCGACGCCTACAAGTCGGCGGACGGTTGGGCGGCGATCTTCGCGGCGTTCATCATCGGTTTCAACGGAGTCCGTTTGCTGCGGCCCGCGCTCGACGAGTTGATGGACGCAGCGCCGAAGGAAGACATTGCTGGTCTGGCGCGGGCGGTGGCGTTGCGGGTGGACGGCGTGAAAGGCGTGGAGAAGTGCCTTGCTCGCAAGATGGGATACGGATTTCTGCTCGACATGCACGTCGAGGTGGACGGCGGATTATCGGTAGCGGTGGCGCACGAACTGGCGCACACGGTGAAGGACGCGATCCGCGCCGAGGTCCCGCGTGTGCTCGACGTGACGATTCATATTGAACCATTCACGGGTTCTCGGGTATCAAAGTAACGGTTCGCAGGACTGGTGGCCGTGAATACGAGTTGTTTCAAAGAGGTGATGATTTCTCTGCTGCTTGCATCGTTTCTGATCGTGCAAGCGGACCTGCCGGTCGCGCGTGCCGCAGGGGAGCAGGCCCCGGCCGCCGGCGAGAGCTGCGCCGTGCACCACTGTTGCTGTTCGCCGGAAGCGCGGCGGGCTGGCAAATGCTGCTGCGCAGCCAGGAAGGCGTCCGCCGGGTATGGTTTCCATGCCGGTTGTGTGGGCCACCAGCCGCAGGGCGATATGCCCATCGTGGTTAAGTTCCAGGTTGTTCTTCCCTTGGTCGTGGGCCCGGCAACGCAAGACCCGAGGGGTCTTGTCTTGGCGGCCGCACCGGCGTTCCCGGCGCCACGCGATTCCGAACCTCCCGATCCTCCCCCGAAGCTCCTCGTTGGCTGACCAACGTAAACCACAAACCAACTTGTCGCCGCGTTTCTGCCGGGCACAGTCCACGTCGTGAAACGCGGCCGCAGTCGGCGCCCGGCCGGAGTGCTGCGGCGACGAATGTAACGGGGAGAAATCTGATGATGAAAATCAGAAGTGCGGTGTTCCTTTTAAGTGTGTTGTGCGCGGGCCGGGCCATGGCCTGCGATTTGTGCGCGGTTTATGCCGCGACGGAGGCGCAAGGAAAGGGCGGATCGGGAGTGTATGGCGGCGTCGCGGAGCAGTTCACGTACTTCAACACGCTGCAGTCGAACGGCCATACGGTTCGGAACGACGGCGAATACATTGACAGCCTCGTCTCGCAAGTGTTCGCCGGCTACAACGTGAACAATCGATTCGGCGTGCAGCTCAACCTGCCGGTGATTTACCGCGCGTACGGGTCCGACACGGGCGGCGACCACGCCGAGGGCGGCATCGGTGACGCATCGTTGATTGGCAATGTCCTCCTCTACCAGAAGCTCGAGGAAAAACTCACGTTCAACTGGACCGCGTTGGGAGGGATCAAATTCCCGACGGGCGCCTCGGAGCGCCTCGACCCGAACAAACCGGATTTTGCGACCGGCATCGGCGGGCACGATCTGACGTTGGGATCGGGATCGTACGATGGCCTCGTCGGGACCGGCGTGTTCGCGAGGTGGGAACGGTTGTTTCTGACGGCGAACATGCAATACGCGATCCGGTCCGAGGGTCGGTTTGACTATCAGTTCGCCAACGATCTGACCTGGAGCGGCGGACCGGGCGTTTACCTCGTGCTCGGGCACAAATACACAGTTGCGGCGCAGGGCATCGTGTCCGGTGAGACCAAAGGCCAGGATACCATACACGGCGTGTCGACCGACGATACGGCGGAAACGATTGTATACGTCGGCCCGCAGATCAACGTCACGTGGTCCAGCAAACTGAGCGCGCAAGTGGGCGGTGATCTCCCCGTGAGCATTCACAGCACCGGGGATCAACTCGTTCCCGATTACCGCGTTCATGCCGCAGTGACCTGGCGGTTCTGATCGCAGTCGGGAAGGCCGCAGCGGCTGCGGAAGGCTTTTCGGGGGCAGAGCAATCTTGCCTCGGCCGCAACCGCCCGGCATAATCGGCGGCGATGAGCGTTGGGTTGGAGGAATCCTACGGCCTGTGCTGTCAGGTTGCGCGGCGGACGGCGAAAAACTTTTACTATTCGTTTCTGGTGATGCCGCGTGAGAAACGCCGGGCCATGTGCACGATCTACGCGTTCATGCGCCGCAGCGACGATATTGCCGACGGCGCCGCCAATCCGGCCGTGGCTCTCGACGGGCTCCGGCAATGGCGCGCGCAAGTGGACGCCGCGTTGAACGGCCAGGAATCGCCGCCCGGGACGCCTGTGCCAGCGGGATTCGGGATCCTGCCGGCACTGGCGGACACGGTGCAGCGGTATCGCATTCCGCACCGCCATTTCTGCGAGTTGCTGGACGGAACGGAAATGGACCAGACGCGGACGCGCTACGAGACGTTCGACGAATTGTACAAATACTGTTATCACGTCGCGTCGGTGGTGGGTCTGATCGTGCTGCCGGTCTTCGGGTACCGCGACGAGACGGCGAAAGAGCCGGCGGTGGCCTGTGGCGTCGCGTTTCAACTCACGAACATCCTCCGGGACGTGAAAGAGGATGCCGACATGGGGCGGGTCTACCTGCCCTTGGAAGATCTGAGAAGATTTGGCGTCTCCGAGAGCGACATCATGAAGGCTGGCGCCACGGTGCCCGGTGGGAGCGAATTCCATTCGCGGTTTGTGGAATTGATGAGGTTTGAGGCGGCGCGCGCCCGGGAGTTCTACGACAAGGCGCGGCCGTTGCTGCGGCTGATCGATGCCGACAGCCGGGGCACGTTGGCGGTGATGATCGGCATTTACGGGGGAATTCTCGACAAGATTGAAGCCCGAAACTTCGCGGTGTTCGATGGACGGATCCGGCTGTCGACGGCCGAGAAACTGTGGATCGTCGCGAAGAACTGGGGGAGGTACTCGTAGTGTACGCAATTCTGGCCGCCACATTTCTGTTTCTGAAATCGGGCGAGAAGTTCGCGACGCAAGAGGTCGCGGGCCCGACCGTCGGTCTGCTGACCGCGTACGTCGGTGACAGGACCGGTGTGAAACTGGAGCCGCGCGTGATGAACGACCCTGTCAAGGCCGCCGAGTTCTGTGGTGCCGACAAGCCGCGCGTCGGCATCGTCACGCCGGGGTTCTATTTGCAGTACGCCACGGCGCTGGGGATGGAGCCGGTGCTGGAGACGAGGCGGACCGGGGTGCTGGAGGAGCGGTACGTGCTGGTGGCGCGCAAGGACGCCAGTGGCGACCTTGCCAAGTGGCAGGGCAAAACGGTTGCGACGCCCCTGGCCGGCGAACAGCGATATGTCACCAGTGTGGTGTTGCAGGGCAAACTCGGCGAGGAAATCCGTCTCCGACAGATCGACGACGTGGAAGGCGCAATCTTCGACCTGACCGAGGACGCGGGGCCTCATCGGGACAACGTCGCGCAGGGGACGGCGAAAAACGCGGCCGATGCCGTGTTGATGGAAGCAGCCGCCTGGAAACTGTTTGAGAAGGACGAGGAATTCGGACCGAAGCTCAAGGTCCTGTTCACTTCGGACGAGTTGCCGCGCGATCTGGTCGTGCTGTTTGGGTCGAAGAGTGGCGCGCTGGACGCCGACAAGCTGAAGACGGTGCTGAAGGGAATGAGCCGCAGCGAGGACGGGCAGAAGATTCTCCAGAGCATACGCGTCGAGTCGTTTGTTGATCTAGATCGGGACAAGCTCACCAGGACCGAGAAATTGTTCTATGGCAAATAGCCGCACGACGATTCTGCTTGGCGCATTTCTGATCGCGACCTGCGGCTGCAAGTCCGTTCGCGGTGTGCGCGTTGGACCGAATCCCCCGGTGGCGCTCACCGCGGACGAGGCGGCCCAGGCGCGCCGCGAAGGTCTGGCGTTGTGGGCTCAGCAGCCGCGCGACCCGGCGCGCGTGGCCGACGCGGCCCGCCTGCTGGAGCGAGCCGCGCAAACGTTGCCGGACGACTACGACGCACAATGCGAGGCCGCACAGGCGCTGGCATTCGTGGCCGAGAACGAGACCAACGTGAACGTGCGACGCGAGGTCGCCAAGAGCGGCGTTGTCGCGGCGCGCCGGGCGCGCGCGCTGAAACCCGAGGGCGTCGAGGGCCATTACTATTACGCGATCGACGTCGGCCTGCTCGCCGACGCGGACCGGTTGTACGGCTTGAAAGCGGTGGGCGAGATGGAACCGGCGTTGCGGCGGGCGATCGAACTCGATGAGCGGTACGATTTCGCCGGGCCGCTGCGCGTCCTGGGCGTTTTGCTGTTGCGGTCGCCGGGGCCGCCGACCAGCATTGGCAGTCCGCGCAAAGGATTGAGGCTGCTGCAGCGGGCCGTCGAATTGTTCCCCGATTACCCTGAGAATTACCTTTACCTGGCCGAGGCGCTACGCGACAACCGGCGCCCGGACGAGGCCCGGGCCGCGCTCGCCAAGGTTCTCGACGCTCCCGCGTGGCCCGACGAACAATTCGAGAGTGGGCAGTGGAAGGCGGACGCGGAGAAGCTTCTCCAGACTCTGTCGGCCTCCAAATCTTCGCAGTGATTGTGGATAGCCGCTCGGTTGCTGCAAGTGATCTGGATGGAGTGCTGGAGTCATGGAGTGTTGTAGCTGCGGCGTGAGCCGCGGAAAGCCAATCCAGCGGCTATTTGTCTTGAATCGGAACCTCAACCCGGCTATCATCTGCATGAGTTTCACCCCTGAGGCAGGAGAAAGTTGGTTCGCGGCCGATGAAGCGTGCCTGTCTGATCTTCGGATTTGCCACGGGGATCATTCTCAGTTCCCGACCTTCCGACGCGCAATACACCGCCAACTACCAGACGAACGTTATTAGCGGCGTGACCAGCAACTGGACGGGCGATTACATCGTCGGTTCCAACACTTTGGCCGATGCGTTGTTGATTCGAAACGGCGGCATGTTGTCGAATAGAATCGGATACCTGGGCTACGAAATCGCCAGTCGCAACAACAGCGTGCTGGTCAGCGGCAGCAACTCGGTGTGGAGCAACGCCAGTGACTTGTACGTTGGTTCCTCTGGCGCGGGCAACAGCCTGGTGATCAGCAACAGTGGTCGTGTACTCAACGACTACGGCTACATGGGTGGGAGCCTGAGCAGTAGTAACAACAGCGTGTTGGTCGCCGGCGCTGGCTCGGTCTGGAGCAACGGCGCCGCTCTCTTCTTGGGGTACGCGGGGGCCGGCAACAGTCTGGTGATCAGCAATGGCGGCCGGGTGATCGACGTCTACGGCGACATTGGCTACAACTCCAGTAGCACCGGCAACACCGTAACGATCAGCGGTGTCGGTTCAATCTGGAGCAACCCCTACAGCTTTTGGATGGGCGACGGTGGTGCCGGCAACCGCTTGGCCATCCGCAACGGCGGCCACTTGTACACTGCCTCAGGACAGGATCGCTACAATTTCGTGGGTTCCGCATTCAGCAGCAGCAACAATTGCGTCGTGGTGGCCGATACCGGGTCGGTTTGGAGAACTTCCAGTTGGGTTTATCTCGGCGTCTTCGGCTCGGGCAACAGCCTGGTCATCAGCAACGGCGGCCAGGTGGTTTGTGAGGACACGAACAGCGCGGGCTGCGTGGGAGCCTACTCTGGCAGCAGCAACAATCGCATGCTGGTTGCCGACGCCGGTTCGGTCTGGAGCAACAGCGGGAGCCTGGTTATTGGACTCGCCGGCTCGGGCAACGGCTTGGTGATCAGCAACGGTGCCCAGGTAATCGACGACTTCGGCTGCGTGGGCTCCAACCTCAACAGCCGAGGCAACGGCGTGCGCGTGGCGGATGGCGGCGCTTGGCGCAACGATGTATTGCGCGTGGGCGATCAAGGATCGAGCAATTCACTGGCGGTTGCCGGCGGATTGATCCTCGCAACAAATCTCACCATCGGATTCGCCTCGGGGGCCTGCGACAACGTCGTTCAATTGGACAGCGGCAGCATCATCGTGACCAACGGGACCCACGATGCGGTGTTCGAGGTGCGGAATGGGAAACTGATCCTGAACGGCGGCTTGTTGCAGGTCGACCGGTTTGTCATGACCAATCTCTGCGCCCAGTTTGTTCGCACAGGTGGGATGTTGGTTTACGGCTCTGCCGTGCTCGATCCGACGCGCGACGACGATAACGACGGTATGCCGAGCGGCTGGGAGCAAGCGTACGGTCTCGATCCGTTGGACGCCGCTGACGCCACCGCTGACGCGGACGGCGATGGCATGTCCAACCTGCAGGAATATCAGGCCGGCACGGACCCGTCCAACAGCCGGTCGGTGTTTCGCATCATTGAAATTGCGCCAGACGATGACGACATGCTGCTCACGTGGACGGCGGTGGGAGGCAAACGATACGTGCTGCAGACGGCCACAGGATTCACCGGCAGCTTATCGAATGATTTCGTGGATCTGAACCCGGCGATCGTCGCGACGGGCACAGGTGATACGACTGTGACCGTGCTCCATCTGGGCGGAGCCACCAACAGCCCTACCGGATTCTACCGGGTGCGGTTGGTTCCGTAGGAGCGATCCCCGGTCGCGGCAGGGAGGCCGCTCCTACAATCGCGTGGCCGCGCAGCAGCGCAGCCCTACCGGTGAGGCGGTCGCACGCGTAGCAACGACATATCGACTCAGAATTTTGTCCGCACGTCGCGGCCCTCGTCGACGTCGATGATATCGAAGAAGGTCTGGATATCGTCGTGGTCGGAGATGCCGTATTCCTTTTTGCGTTGGGCGAGACGGGCACTGGCGTCGTCGCGCCAGCCGCGTTTGCGCAGGTAATGGTTCCAGATTTCGATTTCTTCCTCCGACGGCTTGCGGCCGTTGGTAAAACACCACTCGAGGATGTCCTCGTCCTCGCCACCCAATTTCACCCGGGCGATCACGTCCTCGTATTTCACGCCGAGAAAACTGCAGCAGCGTCCGTCGAAGCCGGTGCCGAGGTTCTTGATGTAATCAGCGGGCAGTTTGCCCTGCGCATGAAGCTTGATCTTGTCGAGCATCCGTCCGAAATGAACGATACCACCCACCGTTTCATGGGGACTGCGAAGACCGGGGATTTTCATGCGGGAAGCTTAGCGCACCCAACCGCGCAACGCAACGCACTGTAGCGGCGGTCTATGACCGCCGATGCCCCGTTTTCGACGCTCGCAGAGCGCCGCTACAGCAAACTGCACCAATTACACGAAATCATCCGTCACGAACTAGAACTTGAACGTCCATTCTTCGGTGGCGTACCGGTTCGCGGCCAAGGCCGCCATTCCATCGGCGGGAAGTTCACGGAGCGGTTCTTGAGCGGCCCAAATGGTCTGGAGCGTTTCTTTGATTTGGCGAGCCGACAGGCTGCGGAGGTTGGTCAGGAACTCACGGTGCCGGCGGTTCTGACGATAATCGGGTTGCCGAGAGGGCATTGGCAGCATGCGCTCGATCAACTCGATGTCGACGTCGAGGAGGAACGTACCGTGAAACAGCAGGAACTTGTGCCGGCGACGCTGTGCGTTGCCGGAGAATTTCAGGTCGCCCAGCGCGAGGTCGCTGTGGCCCCGGACGGTGACAGCCGGCAGGAGGGATAAGGGATGACGGATGAAGGATGAAGTCTGTCTTGCCGCCCTCTGCCCTCTATCCTCCGCTCTCAAGAGTGCCGACAGCGCATCCTTGTGGCGATTCATGATGTAGACGTTCGTTCCGCGGATGCTCTTGAACGGACTGTCTTCTGTGATTCGCAGGATGAGCGAGAAGTTCAGGCAGCCGGGCCCTTGCACGACGGCGCCGCCGCCGGTGCAACGCCGCAGCACCGGGAGGTTGGCCCGCCGGGCGGCGGCGAGGTCCGCCTCCGTGTCCGCCTTGTTGGAGTAGCCGAGCACGACGAACGGGCTGGCGTGTTCCCAAAACCTCAGGATCTCGTCGTCGTGACCGTTCTCGCAGGAATCGAGCAGGGCCTCGTCGCAGGCGAGATTCTCTTCGGGCGTCGGCAATGTTAGGTCTAGGTATTTCACTGATTCTCGGGTAATATGGTGAATGGATCGCAGACTGGCCAATTGTTTTTTCGAGCGATTTGGATTATCTGAACGATGATACGAGGACATAGTGGATTTGAACTTTAAAGAGCAATTCAGGCAAAAACGCGGAGCTGCGCTGACGCCATCCACCGCGCTCAGCACGCCGTACGTCAACACGATTCCCGCCGAAGACGAGCCGCCGTACCCGGGCGACCGCGAACTCGAGCGTCGGATCAAGAGCCAGGTGCGCTGGAACGCGATGGCAATGGTCGTCAACGCCAACCGGGTCCATCACGGGATCGGCGGTCACATCTCGACGTATGCCTCGGCCGCCACGCTGTACGAAGTGGGATTCAATCATTTCTTCCACGGCGGCGACAGCGGGCGAGCGGCCGACATCGTGTATTTTCAAGGACACGCCTCGCCGGGCATTTACGCCAGAGCGTTCCTCGAAGGACGGCTGAACGAACGGCATCTCCAGCATTTCCGCCAGGAACTCGCCGAGGGCGGCGGACTGTCGTCGTATCCGCATCCGTATCTGATGCCCAGCTTCTGGCAGTTCCCGACCGTCTCGATGGGGCTCGGGCCGATCATGTCCATCTACCAGGCGCGATTCAATCGGTACCTTCGGGCCCGCAGTTTCTTGAACGGAGTGGAGCCGAAGGTCTGGTGTTTCGTGGGCGATGGCGAAGTGGACGAACCCGAGACGCTGGGGTCGTTGACGCTCGCCTCGCGCGAGCAGCTCGACAACCTCATCTGGGTGGTGAACTGCAACCTGCAACGCCTCGACGGTCCCGTGCGCGGCAACGGCAAGATCATCCAGGAACTCGAAACGGCCTTCCGCGGCGCCGGTTGGAACGTCATCAAGGTGATCTGGGGTTCGGACTGGGATCCGCTCCTCGCGGCGGACGAAGACGGCTTGCTCGTCAAGCGGATGGAAGAAGCGGTGGACGGCGATTACCAAATGTATTCGGTCGCGCCGGGCAGCTACACCCGCAAACATTTCTTCGGCAAGTACCCCGAACTGCTCGAGATGGTCAACCATCTCACCGACGACCAGATCCGCGGACTCCGGCGCGGCGGCCACGATCCGCAGAAGGTCTATGCCGCGTACCGGGCGGCGATCGAACATCGCGGTTCGCCCACTGTGATTCTGGCCAAGACCATCAAAGGTTACGGACTCGGCGAGGCCGGCGAAGGCCGCAACGTCACGCATCAACAAAAGAAGCTGAACGAAAAGGAACTGCGCGAGTTTCGCGACCGATTCAAGATCCCTGTGAGCGACGAGGACGTTGCGGAGACGCCGTTCTACAAGCCGGCTCCGGACAGCCCGGAGATCAAATACTTGCTGGACCGGCGCAAGGCGCTCGGCGGTTTCTTGCCGAAACGCGAAGTGAAGGCCGCGCCGTTGAAGGTCCCGTCCCTCGATTCTTTCGCGGACCTGCTGAAAAGCTCGGGCAAACTCGAGCTTTCCACCACGATGGGGTTCGTCCGACTCCTGTCGCTGTTACTGCGCGACAAGGAGATCGGCCCTCGCGTGGTGCCGATCATTCCCGATGAAGCACGCACGTTCGGCATGGACGCCCTGTTTCGCGAATACGGGATTTATGCGCACCGGGGACAGCTTTACGAGCCGGTCGATCGCAGTTCGTTGTTGTACTACCACGAGACCAAGGACGGCCAGATTCTCGAGGAAGGCATTACCGAGGCGGGCGCGATGTGTTCGTGGCTGGCGGCGGCCACGGCATACGCCACGCACGGCTTCGCCATGATTCCGTTTTACACGTACTACGCGATGTTCGGCTACCAGCGCATCGGCGATCTCTGGTGGCTGGCCGGCGACATCCGCGCCAAAGGATTCCTGTTCGGCGCGACCGCGGGACGGACAACGTTAAACGGCGAAGGACTGCAACACGAGGATGGTCACAGCCTGTTGTTGACGAGCGTGATTCCGACGCTGCTGACATACGAGCCGGCGTTCATTTACGAAATCGCCGTGATCGTTCAGGACGGGCTCCGCCGGATGTACGAACAGGGCGAGGAGGTTTTCTATTACATGGCGTTGCACAACGAGAATTACCTGATGCCGGCCATGCCCGCGGGGGTCGAGCAGGGGATTCTCAAAGGACTTTACAAGTTCAAGCCCGGGCCCGAGGGCAAACGCCACCAGGCGCAGATCTTTGGCAGCGGCCCGATCTTGCGCGAGGCGTTGCGCGCCCAGGAGATTCTGGCTGACCGTTACGACGTGAGCGCCAATGTGTGGAGCGCCACGAGCTACAAGCTCCTCAAGACCGACCTGCAACGGGTGAGCCGTTGGAATATGCTGCATCCGACCGAGCCGCCACGAAAGGCTTATCTGCAACAAGTGCTCGAAGGCGAACAAGGTGTGTTCGTTGCCGTATCCGACAACATGAAATCTGTACCCGATCAAATCGCGCCGTGGATTCCCGGCGGCTTATCGACGCTCGGCACCGACGGGTTTGGCCGCAGCGACACGCGCGAAGCCTTGCGACGATTTTTCGAGATCGACGCCGAATGCACCGTCATCGCCACGCTCTATGCGCTGGCCCAACGCGGTGCGATTGACAAACAGGTTGTCGCCAAAGCGATTAGGGATTTGGGCGTCGATCCCGAAAAGTCGTTTCCGTTTACGGTCTAGAGGCGGCTTGTAGCGGCGCTCTATGAGCGTCGAGGCTTCTCCGTTCGGGTTCTCTGAGCGCGCCGCGAATCCGCGCATGTTTGTCGTGTCATTCCGAGCCTCATCCGCCGAAGCCTTGGCGAAGGAGGACTGTCGAGGAATCTCTCGACGATTACAGCCCGACACCAGCAGGAAAGACATCGAATTGCACAACAGGCTAGTGACAATCTCGGTCAACTCGTCGAGGATGCTAGAGGTGTCCAATGATTGCCAAATTCGGAAAATTCGCGACGCAAGTCGTTGAGAATTCGTGTGCGAAAACCGCCAAAATCAGCCATTGGACATCTTGACCTCCAAAGAGGTGGACAAGCCTCGGCACCGCGAACGCCCGCGCTACCGTTTTCGCAAAAGAGGCCGGCCCCGCGGTGGCCCGCGGGGCCGGGCGAGGGGCGCGGCGTGTGTGTGGTTGCGAGTGGCCGCGCGGCGACTACTAGGCGTCTGCGACAGGAAGATCAGGTGTGTTCTGCTGCGTGTCGTAAGTGTGGCACCGTCACGAGGGCCAGCCCGCCGAGGACAACCAGTCCCCAGGCGCTGGGTTCTGGAACACTAACAGCGGCGATCTGGAAATTATCGATGTTCAGGTTCTCGCCATCGGGATTGCCGATTCCGAACGACACGTTGTCGCAGTCGTTGGTGATTGTGACGGCGAACGCGTACCAGCCCCATTGTAGAACCGACGGCTTTGACACTTGGTGGTACCATCCGTCGACGACAGTGCCGGCGCCGAACGCAAAAACGATGGGGCTATCATCATCTGTGTCGGTATTGCAGTAGTTGAATGAGATCCAGGCGTGCTTTTCGGCATTGGGATCGCCATTCCCTGTATTATCGATTTGAAAGACGACGAGTTCATCTTGACCAATTATGACTGCCCTGCTGGCGTTCTCCCACGGGCCGTCCCCGAAGGAACCTTGGACATTTCCGTTGCGGTTGAGATTCCATCGCGGATCCGAGGCACTGGTGGGTATCGCGTTCAACTGGGACATGCCGAATCCGTGAAGACTGTATAAATCGGTGCCAACGATGAGCGTTCCATTGGCGTCGTGGTAGGTGGCCTTTTCTGGATCCAGAGCGCCATACATGTGTGGGAAACCATTGTAGGGGTCTTCAAAGTCCCAAAGTAGATACCGCTGCGGCAGATTAGCGGGTGTGTAGAGCGTGTTGCCGTCCCACAGGTTGCCGTTGGGAAAGACGTTGCCGTACTGGGTGGCACCGGCGGGAAGATTACTGCTGTCGGGCCAGGGGCTGGCCCATTGGGCACGCGCGTGGACGGCGCCAACCGACAGAATCGACAAAAGGAATACGATGCAGACAGAGATTTTCTTCCGTGAATCACTGCGGGACGTTGTTGTGTTGGTCATGGGACTCCTCCTTGCACGCTCTTGACTCTAAGATTTCCTCACCACTGGATGTTACTTAGTGCACGAAAAGAGCGTTTCACGGAAGTCGACTATATAGTGGACAGCACTGGAGGCGACAGGGACGGAAGCTGTGAGGTAAGAATGGAGGTTGGGAAATGGCTAATGGTTAATGGGAGATGAAGGATGGGAGACGGAGACTGGAAGATTGTTGCTGGGGGATGGAGAATGGCGGATGACTGGTGGGCGGTGAGCCGTTGGTTTCCGGGGATGGAGCGGACAGCGGCCGGCGAACCGGTTGGCGCAGATGGAAGGCAGGGCGCTGCCGGGCGCAACCGTCAGCGAAAGGAATTCATCCATGACGCGCAGGATCAGTGTCACCCGGTCGACCACGCCGAGTTTGCGGTGGATACGATCGATGTGAGTGTGGACGGTGTGGGGCGAGATGCCGAGGTCGACGGCGATGGCGAACTCAGTGTGGTCGTCGAAAATGCCGCGCAGGATTTGCAGTTCGCGTGACGATAGCCTTAACGAACGGGCGATTTCCGGCCACGCCTGCTCGCCGATCATTGTTGAACCGAGTGCCTGTCGTCGTGGACGGGCATCGTCGTGATTCCGTGCTTGTCTGTCCACTAGACCTAGTCCAATTCGAGTCGCATGGCAGGACCGCCGTGCGACGTCTGCGCTTCTCTCCGCATTCTCCAAAGATCCGGCCGGATTGCAAGCCCTTTGAACGGAAATGTATGATTTTTTGTAGCCGCGAGCCTGCTCGCGGCTACAATTCCCGCGGCGTTACCCGGCCTTCGCGATCGCTCACGGCGCTTGAGTTCCGGCGCAAGGCGGGATAATAAGAATGTGTTGGTGACAGAAAAGGCCATGGACTGATGGACATCAAGCTACCCAATTTGGGCGAAGGGGCGGAGTCGGGCACGGTGGTCAGCATTTTCGTCAAGCCCGGCGATCAGATTCAAGAGGGGCAGCCGATCATCGAGTTGGAGAACGAGAAGGCTGTCGCGCCGATTCCCGCGAGCGCATCGGGTCGTGTCGCCAAGCTGTACGTCAAGGAAGGCGACAAACTTTCCGTGGGCCAACCGATTCTCGCATTGGACGGAGACGGCGCAAGTGCGCCCGCTCCGGCGGCCAAGCCGTCATCCGCTGTAGCCGCGGTTGATAACCGCGGCCGCGCTTCGTCAGCGGGGCCGACAACGGTTCAGCCACGTCGGGTGGCGCCGGAGGTGCCGAGCGTTGATATGATTGGCGAGCCGGTGCCGCAGGAGGGAGTTGCTGCCGCGCCGTCGGTCCGTAAACTGGCTCAGGAACTGGGCCTTGACCTGACTCGCGTGCGGGGAAGTCAACGAGGCGGACGCATCACGTTGGAGGACGTGCGCGCGTACGTCCAGCAACTTCAGCAGCGGGCATTTCAGCAACCCACGTCGGGCGCGCCGGCGGCGCCGAGACCGGCCGAGAGCATCGACTTTGCGAAGTGGGGACCGGTTTCCAAGAAACCGTTGACGGCGTTGCGTTCGACGATTGCCCGGCGACTGGGCGAATCGTGGACGAGCGTCCCGCGCGTCACGCAGTTCGACGAAGCCGACATCACCGCACTCGATGCATTGCGAAAGAAATATGCCAAAGCGTACGAAGCGAAGGGTGCGCGGCTGACATTGACGTCGTTTGCGTTGAAGGCGGTGGCGACGGCGTTGAAGAAGCACCCGATCTTCAACGCGAGCCTGGATGAAGCGGCTGGAGAAATTGTTTTCAAGGGGTATTATCACCTCGGCGTCGCAGTTGATACCGAGCAGGGATTGATTGTCCCCGTCATCCGCAATGTGGGCAAGAAAAGCATGTTTGAGTTGTCGAAGGAATTGGCGGAGGTGGCCGCGAAAGCGCGTGACCGGAAGTTGACGGCCGACGAATTGAAAGGGGGCACGTTCACTATCTCCAATCAGGGCGGCATCGGCAGTGGAGCGTTCACACCGATTGTGAACAAACCCGAGGTGGCCATTTTGGGCATCGGACGCGGCGCGCTGAAACCGGTCGTGCGCGAGGGGAAGATCGAGCCGCGGTTGATGCTGCCGCTCGGATTATCATACGACCACCGGGTGATCGACGGCGGCAGCGCGGCGCGGTTCATGGTGGAGGCGGTGCGCGAGTTCGAGAGTTTTGGAGAAAACGAGGTCAAGCTGTGAGCATCGCAAGGCTTACCTATTGGAGTGTTGGGGTGATGGAGTACTGGGAATTGGAGTAGAGGAGTGATGGAGTAATGGAAACGGCGTACAAGAACAAGAATCGCGGCTATCAGCAGTTGTGCGTATGGCAGGACGCAATTGAATACTGCCGGTTCAGTTGCCGGGTATTTCGCGGGTTTCCGTACGAACTTCGACGGGTCGCATCGCAAGCCATTGCATCGAGCGATTCCGTTCACCGCAACATTGCAGAAGGCTATTGCCGTCGTTCCATCCGTGAATACCTACAGTTTTTAAATGTGGCGCTGGGCTCTTTGGGAGAATCGGTCTCCGGGTTGCACGCGTACAAACAGGCGGGGCAGCTTGCGGAGCCTGAATTTGAGGAACTCGACGCGTTGGCGTATAAACTGGAAAACGGCTTACTGAAGCTCGTTGAAAGCCTGGAAAGGAAGAAAGCAACAGGCGACTGGATCGATCAGCTGGTGGTGAAAGAAAGCAACACGCTGTATTCTGACGTTGCCCCAGTTCCAACACTCCATCACTCCACCACTCCATAACCCGTTTTTTCCCATGGATTCCATCAAAACTGAAATTGTCGTGCTGGGCGCCGGCCCCGGGGGATACGCGGCGGCGTTTTACGCGGCGGACAAGGGCAAGAAGGTTATTCTCGTTGAGCGCGACCCGCGGCTGGGCGGCGTCTGCCTCAATCGCGGCTGCATTCCGTCGAAAGCCCTGCTGTACGCGACCGAACTCATCTCGGAAACACGCGAGTCGAATCAACGGGGGATCTCCTTCGGCGAACCGAAGATCGATCTGGGCAAACTGCGCGCGTGGAAGGAGTCGATTCTCGACAAGTTGGGCAATGGCGTCGCGGGGCTGGCGAAACAGCGCGGTGTCGACGTCATGCACGGCCGCGGTTATTTCGAGGACTCGAAGACCTTGCGGGTCGAGACCGACGACGGGCAGAAATTCATCAACTTCGATGCGGCGATTATCTCGGTCGGGTCGAAGTCGGCGATGCCGAAAGCGTTCGACCTCGGCAATCCACGGGTGATGACCTCGCGCGAGGCGCTGGATGTGCCCGACGTGCCGGAGAACCTGTTGATCGTGGGCGGCGGCTACATCGGCATGGAATTGGGCACGGTGTACGCCACGCTCGGCAGCAAAGTGGTGGTGGTCGAGGCGCTCGGCTCGATTCTGACCGGTGCCGACCCCGATCTGGTCCGGCCCGTGCAACGTCACGCCGAGAAGGCGTTCAAGGAAATCCGCGTGAAAACCAAGGTGGTCTCGATGGCCACCGCGGGCAAACACATCAAGGTCGTCATGGAGAAGAACGGCCAGACGCTCGAAGAACTTTACGACGGCGTGCTGGTATCGGTCGGTCGCGTACCGAACCACGCCGACCTCGGTTTGGAGAATACCAAGGTCACCAAGGACGACCGCGGGTTCATCAAGGTCAACGAGAACCAACTGACAAACGATCCCGCCATCTACGCGATTGGCGACGTGACCGGCGGCGTCTTACTGGCGCACAAGGCCGCGCGCGAGGCCCGAGTGGCCGTGGACGCCATCACGGGCGAGCCGAACACGTTGACCCAATACATCATCCCCGCCGTGGTGTTCACCGATCCTGAAGTCGCGTGGTGCGGGCTGACCGAGACCGAGGCGAAGGAGAAGGGGATCGGGGTGAAAGTTGTCCGGTTCCCGTGGAGCGCGTCGGGACGGGCGTTGACGTTTGATCGTCCCGATGGTCTGACGAAGCTCATCATCGATCCCACGACCGAGCGGGTGTTGGGCGCGGGAATCACCGGCCACGGCGCGGGCGAACTCATCAGCGAAGCCGTACTGGCCATCGAGATGGGGGCGACGGCGTTCGACCTCGCGTCGTCGATCCATCCGCACCCGACATTGTCAGAAACCCTGATGGAATGCGCCGAAGTGTTCTACGGCAACGCCACCCACACGTTTA
>Ga0335081_10000596_pt1 | contig 60311 bp, 48 predicted proteins | sample Lox_Sample_35_FD_206713 | JGI IMG/M metagenome (GOLD analysis project Ga0335081, IMG submission 206713) | Soil microbial communities from Loxahatchee National Wildlife Refuge, Florida, United States - Lox_Sample_3.5 | ecosystem: Environmental > Terrestrial > Soil > Wetlands | place: USA...
GTCGTAGTACTTGAAGCTGTCGTAACGATCGTGGTTGTAGGCGTGGTCGTACTTGGTGAAGAGGGTCTGTGCACCGGCATGGGTGAACGTGAGTGGGCGAGTCGTCTTTCCCTGCGGGAGTCGTTCGAGGTTCATCTGGAAGATCTGTTGTCGCGCCACGGGTGTGGAATGCGTCAGATCGACGATCATCCCGATGTCCAGCATCTTGCGGACGACGGCCTCACCGATAGGCGTCAACGGCAGGTCGGATCGCTTCGGATCGTAGCCCCAACTCAGACCGATATTCTGTTTCTCGTCGTAAGAGATTCCCTCCGTCGGGAATGCGACGTCATTGGGGACGAGGTGCGCGATGGTCATGAGACAGAGGCCTCTCGCCTTCAGCGCCTCAAGGTTGCGGAGATAGGGGCGTGCGTCGGGGCCGAGACCCTTTCCGAGCGCATGAGCACCTTCGATCGCGTGGGCGATGGGGATACTTCCGTCCTTGATGGCCTGCTCGAATTCTGCGAAGTCGCGCGCGATGACCAGCCGCACGTCGTCCTGAAGCTGATTCGCACGATGAACCTGGGATTCCATCCGATCGATCATGATGTTGATTTGGGTGAAATTGGACGAGTCCTCGTGCTCCACCTTCCGTGCGAGGTCCGGGAGCACCCACTTGATCCAGGGAAGGAGCTTGCGGAGCAGGCTCGATTCCCTCGTCAGCTCAGCCTCGACGAGGTAGTGGGCAACGAGAAGCCCTTTCACGTAGCCGCTGCGCAACTCATCGACCGTTATCTGCAGCGGGAAAGCATTGGTGCCGGAGGAAGGGTGATACTTCCTCCACAGGCGCTTACCGCAGAGGTACATCTTGAGTGAGGGATGACAGTGCAGATCAACGATCGCATGGTCGGAGATCTTTGGTTCCGTAGAACCGGGCGCGTCTTTGGGGCGGTCCGAGCCGAGTTTGGCATCGCCAGCGAGGAGCGCTCCGGGAGATGCGCATGATCCCGCGACTCCAGCGGCGAGAGTTCTGACAAAGGTCCTGCGGCTAAGGTGAGGCACGGGGGGTTGTCCTGCATCGCGTCCTTACACATAACTGCCTGTGCCGTGCGAAATATCTCGGTCGATGAGGATTGTGGCACTGGCAGCATGCGCGCTCTGGACGTGTTGATCGAGGGGTATCTGAGCTACCTGCGCGAGGTGGGGCGCAAAGCCCCGCGCACCGTGATCGATGTGCGCTGCACGCTCAAGCGCGCCGTAGATGCCTTCAGCTCCCGTTGCCCCGAGCTACCGCTGTGGAGGCTCACGCTCGAGGATTACCTGCACTGGTTCGAAGCCGAGCGCGAGCGTGGCCGATCCGAAGGGTCTCTCGCGAAGGATGTCAGCCATTTGCGGGGGCTACTCGAGTACGCCTGGCGCAGTGGCCGTGCCGATCGGAACGTCCTCGATGGGCTGAACCTTCACGCCGGGGTGAAGCAGCATCCGCCCAACGTGCTCACCTTCGGGGAGGCCAAGCGATTGGTGCACGCCTGCCCGCGCGAGCCACGACCGCCCAGCGACGCGATCGACTGATGATCCTGCTGCTCTGCGCCTGCGGGCTGCGCACCGCAGAGCTCTGTAGGTGGGGTTGCGCAGGGCCCCACGGAGTTTCGGCTGCGAAGGTCTCACTCGCAGCCGCGGTCTAGGGCTGAACATCGCAGTCTACGAATATCTTCCGTTGGCAGTTCCATAATGTGTTCCATACGCGTCCGCGGCGGGAACTTATATCGGAACCTAAGTCATTGATTATTAATGGTGGGCGGTACAGGATTCGGACCTGTGACCCCTGCCGTGTGAAGGCATCGCTTGCCGTTTCGTCGCATCTACTCACACCCGCAACCTTGGTTGGTGATCCTTGCCGATGGAGCGAACGCGTGGTCCTCCGGAGGGATACCTGATGAAAAGAGGCAGCAAGAAGGAGAATCTGGGAGGACGGCTGGGAAGCGAGGAGATCTATCGCTACTGGGTGGAAGTCCGTGACTTGCAGAGCGGATCGATTCGCAGTCTCCCGCTCGGCGCGGTCACCATGGTGCATATCCCGCGCAAGAAGAGTGAACCGCAGAAGCCGCAAGAAGAGATCCTGCGACTGGAGGACGACTCGGGTGTCATTGAAGCCAAGACCCTCGACGACCTTGCCACTCAGCTCCGGGAGAGATACTCCGACGAACGTTACGTGCGCACCTTGCACAGACAGCGGGATCGCGAAGCCGAAGAGCGCCGAGCAAATGCCCTGAGCGGATTCGTCAGCCTCATCGTCGAGAGCTTCGTCGGTACTCTCTCGTCCGAAGATGCCGCTCTTCTTGGTCGATCGCTCGACACCAAGGAAGGTAATAAGGCCCTTCGAGAGATCTGGCCCAAGATCGTCGATGCGTACTTTCACGCGCTCTGCAATCCGAAGCAGCGCTCGGCGCGTTCACCTTAGATTTCGAATGCATCTCCCCGCGAGCGTTACCACTTCAGGTCGTCAGGGACCACAAAGTTCTGGTAATCGCCATCACCTGCGTCGGCAGAGTCCTCTGGGAGGCCGCATACGATCACCGCGCGCTCGTCGCGCTCACGAATGCGAGTCGCAATCTCCGTCGGCACCAACTCGTAGCGACCGTTGCACCGCACGATCGCAATCTCGCCACGACTGAGTCGCTCGCGGACCGAGGTATCCGCCGGAATGCGTCGGATCTTGTCGCCATCGACAAAGTTATATATCTCGTCGGTCTGAGCTCGCGGCAGGCGGTTCTGTTCGACGAGCTGCTCGATCTGGGCTTGACGCGCTCTCTCCTCTGCCTGTTGGTTCTTCCGGCGATTTAGCTCTTGATCGCGCGCCGCCTTGGCGAGCTGCGCCTGCTGCGCGGCACGCTCCGCGTCGGAGGCTTCACCGCGCTTGTCCTTCGGAAGTTGCTGCCGCTCCCGTTCTTGCTGGCGTAGGTGGCGCTCGGCGTCCTTAGATTGCTTTTCGCTGGCCAAGCCAGCCTTCAGCAGCTGATCACGTAATGACATGCTCATGACGAACCACTCGGCGCATAGGAGTCATGGCTCTACTGTACCGCTCAACCGGTATGCGTCAGCACACACCGAGCTTCAGGCGTCCAGTGCGGTCCATAGGCAGCAAGTGCTGAGTGGGGATACGCCGCGAGGAGCGCGACGAACTGTCGATAAGAAACAGCTACTTATGCGAGATTTCGATCCCTCCTGGCGCCTCACCAACCTCTAACGGAAGCAGGAAGTAGGATCAAGGCCGTTCACGATTCGACTTGTCGTTATCATGCTCGGCCCCAATTGAGCGAAGCCTCGCGAGCGCTCGAGCCTCGAAAGTACGTATGCATTCGCGCCTATCCTGGCTGTACCCTGAACATCGTGCTGCTGAACCGTTGTTGGCGCCTCACGGCTGGCGTGCATGAGGCTGAAACATGGCCGTGGTAGCTTTTGAACCCCTGGATCCCACCGGCGAGCATGGGCGCGTCATCACCAAGCTCTCGCATGAGCTGGAGGTGCCCTTGCACGAGGTCCGGGAGATCTATCGGGCACAGTTAGAGCGTCTTAGTGCTGACGCCCGTATCCAGAGCTTTCTCGGGGTGTTGGCCATGCGCAATACGCGAGACATTCTGCGCACCGGCGATCGGTGAGCCGCACCCCTTCTGTCCAAACATGATGCCGTCCCCTAAGTCTGCGCTCGCGGAAGTTCTGCCGGACCCCGGCATCCCGGAAATCGCCGCACTGGGCTCAGAGCTCGATTCCATCCGTGCAGATATGAGGAACGTGGTGGCCGGCAGTCGCAATCTCCTCGAGCTCGTTCAGCCGGAGCATCGTGCGAGCGCCGATAACCTCATCAGCTACATGGTCTTGCGCCGTCGTGACCTGAGAGCCCTGCAACCTCGGTTGACTGCGCTGGGACTCTCCTCTCTCGGTCGCTCGGAGGGCAGCGTACTGACCTCGGTGGAGGCGGTGCGCCACGCCTTGCAGGCGCTTGAGCGGTACGGCACCACGCAAGCGACGGCGTCCGACGATCTGCGCAGGCAACAGGAGGCGCTTGCGGCGAATACGCGAGCACTGCTTGGCCCGGCACCGGTGGAACGGCGCGTACGCATCATGGTGACCATGCCGAGTGAGGCGGCCAACGACTACACCCTCGTGAGGGATCTCGTCCGCGCCGGCATGGACTGTATGCGCATCAATTGTGCGCACGATGATTCGAGCGCGTGGGCACGCATGATCGAGCATCTGCGACGGGCGAACGAGGCGCTCGGACGCTCGTGTCAGGTCGCGATGGATCTGGGTGGTCCGAAGCTGCGCACCGGTCCGCTCGAGGCCGGCAAGGCAGTGATTAAGATCCGTCCTGAGCGCGATGTCTATGGGCGCGTGACCGCACCGGCGCGTGTCTGGCTTAAGGCAGGGCAGGGCGGTCGCCGCGCGCCCTCTGCTGCCATCGCTACTCTTCCTGTCCCGCGTACGTGGTTGGTGCAGCTAAAGCCGGGCAATACTCTGAAGTTCATAGACGCGCGCGGCGCGCGTCGTTCCTTGAAGATCCTTGACGTGAGCGCAGATGGGGCGTGGGCACAGGTCAGCCAGACCTGTTATGTGGTTCCCGGAACAAAGCTTCGACGAGTAGGGGCAAGAGGACGAACGGCAGCGGGAGCTGTCGGGCCGTTTCCCGCGCGCGTAGAGCCCATTCTCTTGCATACCGGTGACACGCTCATCGTCACGCGAAACGCCAAGCCTGGGCGCGCAGCGACCCACGATGGCCGCGGCCGGGTGCTGACGCCCGCCTGTATAGGGTGCACGCTTCCTGAAGTGTTCAATGACGTGCGTCCGGGCGAACGGATCTGGTTTGACGATGGCCGCATCGGCGCGGTGATCGAAGCGGTGGAGGCCGACCGTGTGATCGTGAAGATCGATCACGCACGCGTACGTGGTGAGAAACTCAAAGCGGACAAGGGAATCAATCTGCCCGACAGTCACCTGCGCCTTGCGGCGCTAACCGCGAAAGACATCGATGATCTGGAATTCGCCGTCGGGCATGCCGACATCGTATCGCTCTCCTTCGTCAACAACGCAGCCGACGTAGAGCTCCTGCAGAGGCATTTGAAGCGCCTGAACGGCGAGAAGCTCGGCATCATAGTGAAGATCGAAACCCGCCGTGGCTTTGAGGCTTTGCCAGAGATCCTGTTGACCGCCCTGCGCAGCGAACGTTGTGGGGTAATGATTGCGCGGGGCGACTTGGCCGTGGAATGCGGATTCGAGCGGCTGGCGGAGTTGCAGGAGGAGATCCTCTGGGTCTGTGAGGCGGCGCACGTACCGGTGATCTGGGCCACGCAAGTACTCGAGAGCCTGGCCAAGGAGGGCGTTCTGTCGCGAGCGGAGATCACGGACGCTGCGATGAGCGAACGCGCCGAATGCGTCATGCTCAACAAAGGCCCACACGTGTGCCAGGCGGTCCGTGTGCTCGATGACATACTGAAGCGCATGCAGGCACACATCAGCAAGAAGCGCTCGATGTTGCGCGAGCTGAAACTCGCGCGGCGCTTTCTGCAACACGAAGATGAAGAAACACGGCGCCGGCGCTGACTCTGAGGCACCCGTCGGCTCGTGTACGAGTTCGGCCTGGCGAGCAATGCTGTCGAAAGTCTTGGAACGCGATGCAAGGCTGCCCATCTCGAGCCCGTACCGGGCAACGCTTCCGAGGTCGTGAAAGCAGTGCTCTCTCTGGGCGGCGTTGCATGAGCGTGTGTCGTCCACGGACATGTCCACTGACATCTATGAACAGTGACGCGGAGGGCGGACGAGCTCTACTCTACCGTTCAACCTGAATTCGCGGCCGAGCCCGCGGCGCCGGCGAGCCGATCTGCAAGCTCGGCTCGCGTCCACAGGTGTCCGCTCATGTCTGGCCGCGACCGCAGCGCACGGGCTTTCAGTCGGGAGCGAAAACTGGAACCAATTCTGGAACCAGTTACCATGAAAATCATGGAACCAATGGATTTGTGATCTGAAAAACTTCAATGGAATCAGTTGGTCGGGGTGACAGGATTTGAACCTGCGACTCCTACGTCCCGAACGTAGTGCTCTACCAGGCTGAGCTACACCCCGGCTCGATCGTCATGCCGGTCTCATGCGGGCCGCGCAGTCTACTTGATGCGCCGGCCGCGGTTCAATTCGCCGCAGGGCCGGAAGCTCAACCGGGCGGGGTATCCCCCGAGAATTTCACGGCCGTCGCCCCGGTGACCGGCCCAACGGTGGCCCGGTCGCTCACGTAGAGGCTCACCTCGCGGTCGAAGCGCAGGTCTCCCTGAACCACCGCGCCCGGACCGATCACGATCCGCGGCTTGTTGGTGCTGGCCCAGTTGAACCAGGACGATTCGGGCTTGTGCACGTGGATCCCGCCCTCGACGTGCGAGTTGGCCCCGACGTTGATATCACCGTTGACGGTCTCGATCCCGCCGCCGACGTGCGCCGTGTTCAGCTCAATCTTGCCGTTGACGTTACCCACTTCGCCGCCAATGTCCGCACCCGGCTCCAGTGTTACACCGCCGTTGACCGCGTTCACGGCGCGGGTGACGTGGACTCCGTGGCCCAGCGTGATCCCGCCGTTCACGGTCTTCAATTCCTCCGCGGTGGATTGCGCCGCGACGGAGATGCCGCCGTTCACGGTCGTGCCGCTCGTGATCGTCGCATTCTCATCCACGCGGATGCTGCCGTTGACCGTGCTCACGTCACCGGCCTTCTGCCCGGCAGCGACGTGTATCGACCCGTTGACTGCGTGAGTCGTGCCGGTGTCCGGGGTGTCGTGCTGGGAGTCCTCAGCGCTCTTGCCAGGGCCGCCGCCCCCGTCCGATGCATTCACGCAGCCCACGAGCAGTGCGAGGGCTGCACAGGCGGTCAGCGCGGCGCATTCCCGCGGCAGATTCCGCATCAATCGTGACAAGCGTTTCATCGAGGTCTCTCCGTGCGCCTGGTTTTCCGGCTACTGCGTTGGATGCCAGCACTTCCGGGGTGGTTTAGGCAAGGGCCTCAGGTCGTATGCTCCACCGCGAAGCGTGCGAGCGCTGCCAGGCCACTCTTATAAATAGAGTCTGGCAGCACCGCCAGTGCGGCGAGGGCGGCGGTGGACTCACTGTGCGCGAGCTCGGCGGCGTACTGCAAGCCGCCGCTCGACACGATGGCGCTCACGACGGGCTCGAGCTGCGTGAGGCCGCCTTGGCGGATCGCGGTCTGGATCAGGGTGCGCTCGGAGTCTCCCGCGCGGCGCAGCGTATAGATGAGCGGCAGCGTGGGCTTGCCCTCCGCGAGGTCATCGCCCAGGTTCTTGCCGCGCTCGGCGGGGTTGGAGCGAAAGTCGAGCACGTCATCGACCAGCTGGTACGCGGTGCCAAGGTGTCGGCCGTAGCGGGCGAGCCCCTGCTGGACCTCGGCCGGGCCACCGGACAGCACGGCCGCGACCTCGGCACCGGCCTCGAACAGCCGGGCGGTCTTGCGGTAGATGACTTCGAGGTAGCGCTGCTCCGTCGTCTCCGGATCGTGCGCGTTCATGAGCTGCAGGACCTCGCCCTCGGCGATGACGTTCGTCGCATCGGCCATGATCTCCATGACGCGGTGCGATTCGAGCGAGGCCATCATCTGAAAGGCGCGCGAATAGACGAAATCCCCGACCAGCACGCTCGCCTGATTCCCGAACACTTCGTTCGCGGTGTCGCGGCCGCGGCGCATCGAGGAGCCATCGACCACATCGTCATGGAGCAGCGTTGCGGTGTGGATGAACTCGATGAACGCGGCCGCCTCGATGTGCGCATGGCCTGAATACCCGCAGGCCCGTCCCGCGAGGACCACGAGGAGGGGGCGCAGACGCTTACCGCCGCCCGCGATAATGTGATCGGCGACACGATCCACCAGCGGAACGGCGCTCTTGAGGCGCGACCGGATGACATCGTCCACGCCGTGAAGGTCAGGGCGGACGAGAGCACGGATTTCTTCGAGCGTCATGGACGGAAATGCCTTACGGGAAAGGCATCCTAGCCCACTCACGGGGTTAGGCATAATGACTTCCGGGAGGCTGCTGCGGCCGCCGTAAGTCCCAGTGCCGCCTTGGGAATCATGCGTTTGACCCGACCCCCGGCGGTCAGTAGAATGCGCGGCCTTTCGCGTTGGTCACCCCGACGCGAGCCCTTCCCCACGCATCCGGGATTCACCATGTACGCGGTCATCGCCACAGGCGGCAAGCAGTATCGGGTCACCAAGGACGCCGTGTTGCGCATCGAGAAGCTCGAGGCCGAGCCGGGTGCCACCGTCGAGTTCGGCGAGGTGCTCCTGCTGGGCGAGGGCGCGAACGTCAAGCTCGGCGCGCCGCACCTGAAGGGCAGCAAGGTCCTGGCGACGGTCGTGCGCCATGGCAAGGGGAAGAAGGTTTCAATCGTCAAGTTCCGGCGCCGCAAGCACTACATGCGCCAGAAGGGCCACCGCCAGATGTTCACCGAGATCAAGGTGACGGACATCAGCGCGGGCTAGAGAGGACTCGTACCATGGCACATAAAAAGGCAGGCGGCAGTACCAAGAACGGCCGCGACTCACACTCCAAGCGCTTGGGTGTCAAGCGCTTCGGCGGCGAGCTGGTACTGGCCGGCAACATCATCGTGCGCCAGCGCGGCACGCCGATGCGGCCCGGGAAGAACGTCGGCGTCGGCACCGATCACACGCTGTTCGCAAAGGTGAACGGGCGTGTGCAGTTCAAGAAGAAGGGCGCCGAGCAGCGGCTGTACGTGAGCGTCCTCCCGGACGCCTGACCGGCAGCTCGAGACGCCGTCGGTTCACGTGGCGGCGCTGATGCGCCGCCATGAAATTCGTCGACGAAGCCAAGATCAAAGTCCAGGCCGGTCACGGCGGACGCGGCAGCGCGAGCTTTCGCCGCGAGAAGTTCGTGCCTTACGGTGGTCCGGACGGCGGCGACGGCGGTAACGGGGGCAGCGTGTATCTGCGAGCCGCGGCGGGCATCAACACGCTCGCCGACTTCCGCGTCGAGCGCACCTACAAGGCCCCGTCGGGCGAGCCGGGTTCCGGCAACGACTGCACCGGTCGAACGGGCGAGGACCTCTATGTCACCGTGCCGGCCGGAACGGTCGTCCGCGAGAGCGACACCGGCGAGCAGCTGGGCGATCTCACCCGTCCCGATGACGTGCTGCTCGTGGCGCGTGGCGGCAAAGGCGGCTGGGGCAACACGCGCTTCAAGTCGAGCACCAACCGCGCACCGCGGCAGTTCGGACCCGGGCTGCCGGGCGAGAAGCGCGCGCTCGAGCTGGAGCTCAAAGTCATCGCCGACGTAGGTCTCTTAGGCCTGCCCAACGCGGGCAAATCGACGCTCATTCGGGCCGTCTCGGCCGCCCGGCCCAAGGTGGCCGACTACCCCTTCACGACCCTGTATCCACACCTGGGCGTGGTCGATGTGGGCCAGCACCGCAGCTTCGTGATGGCCGACATCCCCGGGCTCATCGAGGGCGCCGCGGAGGGAGCCGGCCTCGGCATTCGCTTCCTCAAGCACCTGCAGCGCACGCGGCTGCTGCTGCACCTCATCGACATCGCGCCTATCGATCCCGCAGCCGATCCGGTCAAGGATGCACGAGCGATCGCCACGGAGCTCAAGAAATTCAGCAAGGACCTGGCCGGGAAGCCGCGCTGGCTCGTGCTCAACAAGCGTGACCTGCTGCCGGCCGAGGAGGCCGAGGCACGCGCGCGCTCGATCGCGCGCCGGCTGCGCTTTCGCGGACCTCAGTTCCTCATCTCCGGGGCGACCGGCGAGGGGACGCGCGAGCTTGCCGAGGCGGTGATGGGGTTTCTCGAACAGGACCGCCGCGGGCGTACGGCGCGAGCGGGGTCGGCGGATACGGATGCGGCCTGAGTCGGCCGGCGCCGTGAGCGCGGCGCTACTTCATCCCTTTGATGCGCGTGGCCAGGTGGCTCTTGTGCCGCGCCGCCTTGTTGCGGTGGATGATCTGCTTGCTGACCAGCGTATCGATCACCGGCATGGCCTCACGATAGCTCGCCTGCGCCTGAGCCTTGTCGCCGCTCGCCACCGCGGTCGTGACCTTGCGCAGGGCGCTGCGCATGCGCGAGCGCAGCGCGACGTTGCGCGCGCGATGCTTGTCGGCTTGGCGGGCGGCCTTGTCAGCCGCTTTGGTGTTGGCCACGAGTTCTCCGGGGGGTCTGCCCTTAGGGGCGCGGTAGTTTGCGGACCGACCCCGCGCTTGTCAACGGACGCTGCGCTGCGCCCCGCATAAGTCATGAGCCGCGTCTCGTTCCGGATCACCGGCCTCGTTGGCGTGCTGACCCTGCTGTCGCGGGTAACCGGGCTCACCCGCGAGGTGGTCTACGCGGACCTCTTCGGGGCGAGCGCCCTGATGGATGCGTTCCTGGTTGCCTTCAAGATCCCGAACTTTCTGCGCCGGCTGTTTGCGGAGGGCTCCTTCTCGCAGGGCTTCGTGCCGGTGATCTCGGAGTACCGGCATCGCCGCGGCGATGCCGCGACGCGCGAGCTGGTGAGCGCAACGGCCGGGACCTTCGGCGCCATCCTGTTCGTCGTCACGGTGGTGGGGGTGATTGCCGCTCCGCTGCTGGTGTACGCGTTTGCTCCCGGGTTTCGCCGCGCGCCCGGCCAGTTCGCGGCGGCCGTGGCGATGCTGCACCTCACCTTTCCCTATATCTTCTTCGTTTCGCTCACGGCGCTTTGCAGCGGGGTGCTCAACAGCTACGGCCGCTTCGCGGTGCCGGCGCTCACCCAGTCGCTCATGAACGTGGTGATGATCGTCTTCACCGCTTTCCTGGCTGCGGGCAGTCGCAACCCCGGACTCATCATGTCCCTCGGGGTGTTCGTGAGCGGGCTCGTGCAGCTGTCCTTTCAGCTGCCCTTCGTCGCCCGTCTCGGGCTGCTCGCCTGGCCGCGCTGGCGACCCGCCCTCGAGGGAGTGCGTCGGATCGCAAGCCTGATGCTGCCGGGAATCCTCGGCTCCTCCATGGCCCAGGTCAGCCTGCTGATCGACACGCTGATCGCCTCGTTCCTCGCGACCGGCAGCATCGCCTGGCTGTACTACGCCGACCGACTCATGGAATTCCCCCTCGGGGTGTTCAGCATCGCCCTCGCAACGGTGATCCTGCCGGGACTGTCGGCCCACCACGCGCGCGCCTCGCACGCCGCGTTCTCGACGACGCTCGAGTGGGCGCTGCGGCTCACGCTGCTGCTCGCCACCCCGGCCGCGGTCGCAATGCTCGCCATTGCCGGTCCCTTGACCGCGACGGTGCTCGCACGCGGCGCCTTCAACGCGCACGACGTGGCCATGACCGCCGATGCGCTGCGGGCCTACTCCTTCGGCCTGCTCGGCATGAGTCTCGTGAAGGTGCTCGCGCCGGGCTACTTCGCGCGTCAGGACACGCGTACGCCGCTGCGCGTGAGTCTCGCCTCGCTCGCGCTCAATGTCGCGCTGAATCTCACGGTGGTCCTGCCGGCTGCGCGGCACGGGTTCGAGGCACCGCACGCGCTGCTCGCCCTGTCGACGTCGAGCGCGGCGGCGTTGAATACCGTGCTGTTGTGGCGCGGTTTGCGCCGTGCCGGCATCTGGCGGTCCTCGCGCGGGTTCAGCGGGTTGCTGATACGCATCGTGCTCGCAAACCTCGCGATGGCCGCGGTGTTGGTGCTCCTCGCCGGCGATCTCACCGGGTGGCTCGAGGCCGCGCCGCTCAACCGCGTGGCGCTCTGCGCCGGCCTGATCGTCGCCGGTGCCGCAGCCTACTTCGCGACCCTGCTGGCGCTCGGAGTGCGTCATTCGCATTTCGCGGCATCGGCGGAGTAGCCAACCCGATGGGCGCGCGGGACAGGGCCGGTTTGCCTATAATTTCGAGCTTTCGTCCGTCACGCTAGGCTTGAGCGCTCATGAGGCTCGTCCGTGGAATCGCGAACCTGCGTGCAAGCCCGCGCGGATGTGCCGTCACCATCGGGACGTACGACGGGCTGCACCTCGGCCATCGTGCGCTCATCGAGCGGCTGCGCGCGCACGGTGCCGGAGGCGCTCGAGCGACGATGATGATCACGTTCGAGCCGACGCCGCGCGAGTACATGGCGCCGACCGATCCGCCGGCGCGGCTGACCTCGTGGCGCGAGCGCTGGCGGCTCCTGAGCCGCACCAGCCTCGACTACCTGCTGCTGCTGCGCTTCGACGAGAGCCTGCGCAGCATGCCGGGCGAGGAGTTCGCGCAGCTGCTGTCGCGCGATCTGGCCGCCGCGGTCGTGGTGGTGGGTCATGACTTTCGTTTCGGGCGCCACGGCGAGGCAACGGCGCCGATGCTGGTGCAGGCGGGTGCGCGCCTCGGGTTCGCGGTGGACGTCGTGCCGCCGGTGACGATCGACGGCGAGCGCGTGAGCAGCAGTCACATTCGCGCCGCGCTCGCGCGCGGCGACCTGCGGCAGGCCGAGCGCTGGCTCGGGCGGCGCTACTCGATGTGCGGACGCGTGGTGCGCGGGGAGCGCCTCGGACGCAAGCTCGGGTTTGCGACCGCAAATCTGCGGCTCGAGCGGCGCCGCTCGCCGCTCGATGGGATCTTCGCGGCGCGCGTGCACGGAGTCGGGAGCGCGGCTCGTGCGGCTGTTGCGAGCCTGGGCACACGGCCGACGGTGAACGGGGTCGAGCCGCTGCTCGAGGTGCATCTGTTCGATTTCGACGGCGATCTCTACGGATGCGAGATCGAGGTGGAGTTCGTATCGCGGCTGCGTGCGGAGCTGCGCTTCGCCTCCCTCGATGCGCTCGTCGAGCAGATGCACGCGGATGCGGCGGCGGCGCGGCGGATTCTCGAGGCTTGAAAGCAGCGCACCTTAAGTCCATGAGCAAGACCGACCGATACAAGAGCACGATCAACCTGCCGCAGACCGAGTTCGCCATGAAGGCGGATCTCGCGCGGCGCGAGCCCGCCGTAGTGCGGGGCTGGGAGCAGTCGGATCTGTACGGGCGAATCCGCGCGGCCGCCCGCGGCCGCCCGCGCTTCGTGCTGCACGATGGCCCGCCGTATGCCAACGGCGAGATTCATCTGGGCCACGCGCTCAACAAGATCCTGAAGGACATCATCGTCAAGGCGCGCTCGCTCGACGGGTTCGATGCACCCTACCTGCCGGGCTGGGATTGTCACGGCCTGCCGATCGAGCAGCAGGTGGAGAAGAAGCACGGCCGGCCGGGCCAAAAGCTCGATGCGGCGGCCTTCCGCGCCGCCTGCCGCGCCTTCGCGACGCAGCAGATCGAGCTGCAGCGCAGGGACTTCAAGCGCCTGGGGGTGCTGGGCGAGTGGGACCACCCGTACCTCACGATGGATCCGCGCTACGAGGCGCAGCAGATCCGTGCGCTCGGCAAGGTGATCGCGAAGGGTCACGTCTACCAGGGCGTAAAGCCGGTGCACTGGTGCCTCGACTGCCGCTCCGCGCTCGCCGAGGCGGAGGTCGAGTACGAGGAGCGCACCTCGCCCGCGGTCGACGTGGCGTTTGGCGTGGTCGATCGCGCCGATCTCGAGCGGCGGGTGGGGATCGCGCCCGGCGCGCTCGCATCGACCCCGTGCGACATCATCATCTGGACGACGACCCCGTGGACGCTCCCCGCCAACCAGGCCGTCGCGCTCCATGCGGACTTTCGCTACGTGCTCATCGAGGCGCTGCACGGCACGGCGAAGCACTGCCTGATCCTGGCCGCGGACCTCGTCGGCGCATGCCTGGAGCGCTTCGGGATGAGCGCCGGCACGGTGCTTGCGGGCTTCGAGGGCCGCGCGCTCGAGGGTCTGATGCTGTGGCATCCCTTCCAGGAGCGCGAGGTGCCCGTCGTGCTCGGTGAGCACGTCACGCTCGATGCCGGCACCGGCGCGGTTCACACCGCGCCCGGCCACGGTCACGAGGACTTCGCCGTCGGGCAGCGCTACGGCCTGCCGGTGGCCAATCCCGTCGGCAACGACGGGCGCTTCCTGCCCGAGACGCCGCTCGTCGCCGGCCTGAAGGTGGACGATGCCAACCCCGTGATCATCGAGGCGCTGCGCGAGCGGGGCCGGCTGGTGCATCACGAGCCGCACCGTCACAGCTATCCGCATTGCTGGCGCCACAAGTCGCCGGTGATCTTCCGGGCGACCCCGCAGTGGTTCATCAGCATGGAGAAACAGGGTCTGCGCGCCCACACGCTCGCCGACATCCCGAGCGTCAGCTGGACGCCCGCCTGGGGGGAGCAGCGCATCACGGGCATGATCGAGAACCGCCCCGACTGGTGCATCTCGCGGCAGCGTACCTGGGGCGTGCCGCTCGCGCTGTTCGTTCACAATCAAACTGGCGCACTGCACCCGCGCACACTGGAGCTCATCGAGGCGGTCGCGGAGCTGGTCGAGAAGGAGGGCATCGAGGCGTGGTTCAGCCTCGATGCCTCGCGACTGCTGGGCGCCGATGCGGTTCACTACGAGAAGCTCAAGGACGTGATGGACGTGTGGGCCGACTCCGGCTTGTCGTTCGAGTGCGTGAGCATCCTGTGGCCGCACCTCGCCGCGCCGATGGATCTGTACCTGGAAGGGTCGGATCAGCATCGCGGCTGGTTTCATTCCTCGCTTCTGATGTCGGAGGCGATCTACGAGCGTCCGCCGTTCCGCGGGGTGCTGACCCACGGATTCACGGTGGATGAGACGGGGCGCAAGATGTCGAAGTCGCTGGGCAACGTGATCGCTCCGCAGAGGGTCGTGGACACTCTCGGTGCCGATGTACTGCGGCTGTGGGTCGCCGCCACCGACTACGCCAACGAGATGAGCGTCTCGGACGAGCTGCTGCGTCGTACCGCGGATGCCTACCGCCGCATCCGCAACACGGTGCGGTTTTTGCTCGGCAACCTCGCGGCCTTCGATCCGGCGCACCACGCGGTGCATCCGGCGCAGATGGTGGCGCTCGACCGCTGGGCGCTGTCACGCACGCGCGAGCTGCAGGAGGAGATCGTCGAGGCCTATCGCAAGTATGCGTTTCACCTCATCTATCACAAGGTGCACAACTTCTGCATCGTGGACCTGAGCGCGATCTACCTCGATGTAGTGCGCGACCGGCTCTATACGACTCCGGCGGACAGCCACGCGCGGCGCTCGGCGCAGACTGCGCTGTATCACATCACTGAGTGCATGGTGCGCTGGATTGCGCCCATTCTCTCCTTCACCGCGGATGAGATCTGGCGGCATCTGCCGCCCGCGCCCCGCGCCGAGTCCGTGTTCATGGCGCTGTGGCACGAGCCCCCGGCGGGCGGCTCGCACGAGGTGGACTGGCCGGCGCTCATGAACTTGAAGCGCGACGTGATGCGCGAGCTCGAGAAGCTGCGCGAGGCGGGCGCCATCGGTGCGCCGCTCGATGCCGAGGTGGACGTGTATTGCGTTCCGGCCGAATTCGAGCGCTTTGCGGCTCTGGGCGATGAGCTGCGCTTCCTGCTGATCACCTCCGAGGCGCGGGTGCATCGGGCCGCGACGCCGCCCCCGGGTGCCGCGGCCGCGAGCGAGGCTGCGCGGGAAGGGGTCTGGGTGGCGGTGGCCGCCTCGCCGCACACCAAGTGCGTGCGCTGTTGGCAGCATCGGCCGGAGGTCGGCTCGCATCCGGAGCATCCGGAACTCTGTGGGCGCTGCATCGCGAACGTAACCACGGCCGGTGAGCGGCGGAGACTGACATGAGTGCCCCAGGCGACCCCGCGGCGCCGGGCCGCCCCTCGAGCGCGCGGCTGTGGGCGCCGATCAGCGCTGCGACGCTCGCGCTCGATCAGCTGTCCAAAGCCTGGATCGTCGCCCATTTCAGGCCGCTCGAGGTGCTGCCCGTGCTGCCGGTGCTGAACATCACCCTCCGCTATAACCGGGGCGCGGCCTGGAGCATCCTCGAGGGCGCCTCCGGGTGGCAGCGCTGGCTGTTCTCGGGGCTTGCGATCGCGGTCGGCGCCGGGATCGTGCTATGGCTGCGCCGGCTCGATGCCCGCACGCAGCGGCTGCTGATCGTCGGCCTGGGGCTGATCCTCGCCGGAGCGCTGGGTAACCTCGCCGATCGGCTGCGGATCGGGCACGTGATCGACTTCATTGAAGTACACTGGCGTGACGCGTATTTTTTCCCCGCATTCAACGTCGCGGACTCAGCGATCACCGTGGGCGCGGCGCTGCTGCTCCTCGACGCCTGGCTCGAGGGCAGGCGCAAGAGCAGCGCGACACCTGCCCAAGAGAAGAGGTAACCGATGCAAATTCTGCTCGCCAATCCCCGCGGCTTCTGTGCCGGCGTCGAGCGCGCGATCGAGATCGTCGAGCGGGCTCTGGAGCTCTTCGGCTCGCCGGTGTACGTCCGTCACGAGGTCGTCCACAACCGTCAGGTCGTCGAGCGACTGCGCGGCCTCGGGGCGATCTTCGTCGAGGAGCTGGAGGAGATTCCATCCGGCGCGACCGTGATCTTCTCGGCCCACGGCGTTTCGAGCGCCATCGAGGTGGGGGCGAAGGCGCGCAACCTCACGGTGTTCGATGCCACTTGCCCGTTGGTGACCAAGGTGCACATGGAGGTGCAGCGCTACGCGCGCGATGGCTGGGACGTGATTCTCATCGGCCACGACGGACACCCCGAGGTCGAGGGGACACTCGGTCGCTTCGACCGCTCCTTCGGCGGACAGATCTACCTGGTGCAGAACGTCCGCGATGCCCGGGAGCTCGCGGTGCGCGATGTCAGCCGGCTCGCCTTCGTCACCCAGACGACGCTGTCGGTCGATGACACCGCCGAGATCGTCAAGGTGCTGCGCACTCGCTTCCCCGAGCTGGAGACGCCGCGCAAGGAAGACATCTGCTACGCCACCCAGAACCGCCAGGACGCCGTCAAGAAGCTGCTGGAGAGCTGCGATGTAGTCGTGGTCGTCGGCTCGGCGACCAGCTCCAACTCCAATCGTCTGCGCGAGCTCGCCGATCGCATGGGGGTTCCGGGATATCTGGTCGACGGTCCCCACGAGCTGCATCGGGAGTGGTTCGAGGGCCGCAGAAGGGTGGGCGTCACGGCCGGCGCCTCCGCCCCGGAGCTCCTCGTGCAGCAGGTCATCGAGCAGCTGCGGGCCTGGGGGGCCGAGGCTCCGCAGGAGGTCAAAGGACGCGAAGAGCACGTGATCTTCGGCCTGCCACGGGAGCTGCGCCGGGAGAGCCACGAGCCGGTCGACTGACGCATGCCGCGCGGCTAGGGTGCCGCGCCCGCCCAGCACTCGTCCGTGCGGTCGATGCCGCGGGCATCTCGCGCGGCGCGGATCCCACTCTGATTGATCGTGAAGCTCGAGCACCGGGTGTCGGCGTCGGCCGCGGCCGCCAGGGCAGCGCGCGCCGTGTAGGCGGCGACCCCGGTGTTGTGGACCTCGACGCTGAATGTGTAGTGCCCGGGTGCGGGGGGTGTCAGTCCCAGACCTGCGGGGGGGCGCTCCGCGAGCTGCGCCGTGTAGCGGTTGTGCTCGAGAAAGTAGCGCTCCTCGGCGCGGGTAATCCGCGTCAGTGCCGCGATAGCCTCACCGCGGCGGGCACGCTGCGCCATGCCACGGGAGGCCGGCACGGCGATCGCCACGACGATCACCGCCACGACCAGCGCGATCAGCACCTCGAGGAGCGTGAATCCGCGCTCGCCTTGCGGCTGCGCCTTTGACACCCCGGCACTCCGGTTTTTTGTCACCCGACGGGCCGTGGTTATAATCGAGCGCATGCAACCCCGCCAGCCCGTGGACGGCGCCGCCGCCGTCTGTGCGCGCCGTCTGAGTGACTACGGCATTCGCCCGACGGCGCAGCGGCTGCGCATTGCGACGCTGCTCCTGAGCGCGCCCCAGCATCTCTCGGCCGAGCAGATCCTGGCGCGGTTGCGCAGCTCCGGGGCCCGCATCTCCAAGGCGACGGTCTACAACACGCTCAATCTGTTAGCCGAGCGGGGTGTCATCCGGCAGCTGTCGGTGGACGGGGCGCGCGCCTGGTTCGATTCGAATGTGTCTCCGCACTACCATTTCCACGATGTCGAGAGCGGGGCACTGATCGATGTGCCCGTGCCGGAGGTCGAGTTCAGCCGCCTGCCGGCACCGCCGCCGGACATGGAGCTGGCAGGCATCGATCTCGTCATCCGGCTGCGGCGCAGGACCCGCGCGACTTAGCGCCCCGGAGTTAGGTAGAATCCGCGCCCTCGCGCGGGCGTGGCCAGCGTGCCGGCTTAGCTCAGCTGGTAGAGCACATCATTCGTAATGATGGGGTCGGGGGTTCGACTCCCTCAGCCGGCACCATCCCGGAAGTCTGCGGGCGGACTGACTTAAGGCGCCTTGGTCCCCAATATGACCAATGGCCCCGTCCGCCCCCGCGTGGCGCCCTGCGGGCCGGTCGCACTATTGACTTGGGCGGGGAATGGTCCGATCTTTGTAGCGTTCTAGCGACGCGCAATCTTGTGCGGCGCTGGCGTGCACGCTACAAAAAGCATCGGGATGCCAATCGAAGCCTCAGCCCTGACCACCCCCATCGCCGCCGATAACCCATGCGGGGCGGATTTGGAGGCGACCATGGTGCTGAGTGGGCTCGATGCCTACCGGGTGTTCGGCCTGATGACGCCGCCGCCCGAGGACAAGGAGCCCAACTGGCGGGAGATCCGCGAGCGCGCGCTCGAGGGCCTCGCGCAGAGCCGCGACTTTCGCGTGCTGTGTCACCTCGCCGCCGCTGTCGTTCGCACCGATGGCGATGAGGCGCTCGCCTCTTTGAGCGAGGTCGTCAAGGCCGCGGCAACCTGGCTGGAGACGTGGTGGGACCAGGTCTACCCACGCATCGATGACGATGCGATTCTGCGCAAGAATGCCCTGAGCGGCTTTGCCGACCGGATTGGCGTCGTCGATGGAGTACGGCGGATGCCGCTCCTCGTGAACCGCCAGCTCGGGTCTTTCTCGATCCGCCAGATCGAGATCGCCAAGGGCCAGCTTGCCCCCGGGCCCAACGACAATCCGCCGCCCGACGAGGCCCAGCTCAATGCGATTCTCACCGCGACCGAGACCGCGGCTCTCAAGGTCGTCGTCGATCAGTTAGCAACCCTCGCCAATGCTCTGGACGCCATCGAGAAGACGATGCGTGAGCGCGGCGGTGGTGAGACACCCGATTTTACGGCCCTCACGACCGTCGTCGCGCGCACGCGCGCCGTGCTGGCGGCGCACCTCGAGGAGCGCGCACCGGCAGAGGGAGCGACGGAGGGCGGCGGCACCGCGGGTGCGGCGCCGGCTGCGGGCGGCGCGATCGCCGTCGGCTCGATCCGCTCGCGCGATGATGCGGTGCGCGCGCTCGATGCGGTCGCGACCTTCTTCAGCCGCAACGAGCCCTCGAGCCCGATTCCGATGCTGCTCGGACGCGCCAAGCGTCTTGTGGCGAAGGATTTTCTGGCAGTGCTGGAAGACATCGCACCGGATGCGCTGACGCAGGCGAGGGCGGTCGGCGGCGTTCGCGACAGTAACGAGTAGGATTCAACGCTTCTCCTTAGGAGACAAGCCATGGCCAAGCCGAGTGCACAAAAGTTCATCGCGCGCAATCGCGCCCCGCGCGTGCAGATCGAGTACGACGTCGAGCTGTACGGTGCACAGAAGAAGGTGCAGATTCCCTTCGTCATGGGGGTCATGGCGGACCTGTCCGGGGATGCCAAGGACCCCTTGCCGCAGGTCGATGACCGCAAGTTCCTGTCGATCGACGTCGACAATTTCGACGAGCGCATGAAATCGATGAAGCCGCGCGTGGCGTTCAGCGTTCCCAACACGCTGACCGGCGAGGGCAACATGAGCGTCGACATCACCTTCGAGAGCATGGAGGACTTCTCCCCGGCTGCCGTTGCGCGCAAGGTCGATGCGCTCAACAAGCTCCTCGAGGCGCGCAGCCAGCTGTCGAATCTCGTGACCTACATGGACGGCCGCGCCGGGGCGGAGGAGTTGATTTCCAAGGCCTTGAACGATCCGGCGCTCCTGAAGTCGCTCGCCGAGAAGGCCAAGCCCGAGGAGAAGGGGAGTTAAGCCATGGCCGAAGCCAAGCAAGCAACCGAAAGCGCAGCAGCCGCAACACCGGATCAGTTCGGGGCGCTGCTGCTCAAGGAATTCAAGCCGAAGACCGATCGCGCCCGCGCCGAGGTGGAGCGCGCCGTGCAGACGCTCGCCGAGCAGGCGCTGCGCGAGACGGCGGTGGTCTCCGATGACGTGGTGGGCACGATCAAGGCCATCATCGCCGAGATCGACAAGAAGCTGACCGACCAGGTCAACCTGATCCTGCACAACGAGCGCTTCCAGGCGGTCGAGAGCGCCTGGCGCGGGCTGCACTATCTCGTCAACAACACCGAGACGGACGAGCAGCTGAAGATCCGCGTCATGAACATCTCGAAGAAGGACCTCGGCAAGACGCTGAAGAAGTACCAGGGTGCGGCGTGGGACCAGAGCCCGATCTTCAAGAAGCTCTATGAGCAGGAGTACGGTCAGCTCGGCGGCGAGCCCTACGGCTGCCTCGTCGGCGACTACTACTTTGATCACACCGCGCCGGACGTGCAGCTGCTCGGTCAGCTCGCGCAGACGGCGGCGGCCGCGCACGCGCCGTTCATTGCCGGCGCGAGCCCGACGCTCATGGGCATGGACTCCTGGCAGGAGCTGGCCAATCCCCGCGACCTCGCCAAGATCTTTGGCGCGCCCGACTACGCCGCGTGGCGCTCGCTGCGCGAGTCGGACGATGCCAAGTACGTCGGCCTTGCGATGCCGCGGTTCCTCGCGCGCCTGCCCTACGGGGCCAAGACCAACCCGGTCGAGGAGTTCGATTTCGAGGAGGAGACCGGTGGCGGCGACTCGCGCAACTACGGCTGGTCGAATGCCGCCTACGCGATGGCCGTCAACATCAACCGCTCCTTCAAGAACTACGGCTGGTGCACCTCGATCCGTGGCGTCGAGTCCGGCGGCGCGGTCGAGGGTCTGCCGGTGCATACCTTCCCGAGCGACGACGGTGGCGTCGACATGAAGTGCCCGACGGAGATCGCGATCAGCGACCGCCGCGAGGCGGAGCTCGCGAACTGCGGCTTCATGCCCCTCATCCATCGCAAGAACACCGACACGGCCGCATTCATCGGCGCGCAGTCGCTGCAGAAGCCCTTCGAGTACATGGACCCGGATGCCACGGCGAATGCGCGCATCGCCGCGCGCCTGCCCTACTTGTTCGCAAGCTGTCGCTTCGCGCACTACCTGAAGTGCATGGTCCGCGACAAGGTCGGCTCGTTCAAGGAGCGCAGCGACATGGAGCGCTACCTGTCCGACTGGATCATGAACTACGTGATTCTGAACCCGGAGGTTGCGGGCGAGGAGGCGCGGGCGAAGAAGCCGCTCGCCGGCGCCGAGGTCAAGGTGGAGGAAGTCGAAGGCAACCCCGGGTACTACTCGGCAAAGTTTCACCTGCGGCCGCACTACCAGCTCGAGGGTGTCAACATCTCCATGAGTCTGGTCTCGAGGCTGCCGTCTCAGAAGACCGCTTGATCGGAAACGGCACGCGGCGATACGCGATAACTACTAAACACTAACAAGGAGTGCGTCTATGGCAGTTGACATGTTTCTCGAGCTCGAAGGCGTGAAGGGTGAGACCGTCGATCACAAGATGAAGAGCAAGAATGCGATGGACATCCTCGCCTGGAGCTGGGGGCTGTCCAACACCGGCACGTTCCACCATGGTGCGGGCGGCGGTGCGGGCAAGGCGAACTTCCAGGACCTCAGCATCACCAAGTACATCGACCTGGCATCGCCCAACCTGATGCTGTTCTGCGCGAACGGCAAGCACATGAAGGAGGGCACGCTCACCGTACGCAAGGCCGGCGAGAATCCGCTCGAGTATCTGAAGATCAAGCTGACCAAGGTCATGGTGAGCAGCTACTCGACCGGCGGCAGCGGCGGCGAGGAGCGTCTGACGGAGAATGTCACGCTCAACTTCGCCCAGGTGAAAGTCGAGTATGCCGCGCAGGACGAGAAGGGCGGCAAGGCCGGCACCAACGACTTCGGCTGGGATATCGCCGGCAACGAGAAGAAATAGGCCGCCGCGCACCATCGCCGCGGGTGTCCGGTCGGTGGCCCTGCGCCGGCGGCGATGGAGTGGGCGGTGTGCGGTAGCGCGAGTGTCGGCTCCGGCCAAGTGGGCCGGCTCGCGCGGCGGCGGGGTTTCCCGTGAGATTCGCAGCGGGTGAGCTATGGCGAGTGCCGAGGAACTGTTTCGCGCTGGAAACCTGAGCGGCTGCCTCGCGGAGCTGCAGGGCGAGGTGCGGCGGCGCCCGGCCGATGCCAAATTGCGGATCTTCCTCGCGCAGCTGCTGATGCTGACCGGGGACTGGGATCGGGCGCTCAACCAGCTGAGCGTGGTGGGCGAGATGGATGCCGGCACCCTGCCGATGAAGCACACCTACACCGCCGCGATTCAGTGCGAGCGGCTGCGCGCCGGCGTCTTCGCCGGGCAGCGCTCGCCGCTGCTGTTCGGCGATCCGACAGCCTGGCTCGCGCTGCTGCTCGAGAGTTTCACCGTGGCCGGCAAGGGACAGGCGGCACAGGCTGCGGAGCTGCGCGCCCAGGCGCTCGAGCAGGCGCCGACCACCTCTGGCACCGCCAACGGCACGGCGTTCGAGTGGATCGCGGATGCCGACTCGCGGCTCGGGCCCGTCCTCGAGGTGCTGCTGAACGGCGCCTACTACTGGGTTCCTTTCGAGCGCATCCGCCGCATCGTGTTCGAGAAGCCGAGCGATGCCCGCGACCTGGTGTGGCTGCCCGCCGAGTTCACCTGGAGCAATGAGGGACAGGCCTTCGGTCTGGTCCCGGTGCGCTATCCGGGCTCCGAGACGAGCGAGGACGACGCGGTGCGCCTTGCGCGCAAGACTGACTGGCGCGACCTGGGTCACGATGTCTTCGCCGGCCTGGGACAGCGCGTGATTGCCACGAGCGCGGAGGAATTCGGACTGCTCGAGCTGCACGAGGTGACGCTCGACGCCGGCTCGTGAGCCACCGTCGATTGTCCTGAAGGCAACGAGCATCGCTTGCGGTCATGGCCGAGCTGAGTCTTCGCGAACGTCTGCAGCCGGCACTGCTCGATCGGCTGATCGATGATGAGCGGGTGCTCACGCTGTTCGAGTTCACCTTCGTCCCGCAGGAGCTGCAGCGCGCCGGCTTCTCCGTGCGCGGCCTGCAGGATGTGCTCGCCGCGCAGGGTCTGCGCGCCTCGGACCTGCACGGCGTTGCGGCCGTCGAGCAGGCCGGCGATCAGCAGATCCTGCGCTACATCGTGGCCAATGGCCGCGTGAGCCCGGCGCAACTGAAGTCCCTGCAGCTGAAGGCTGCGGGCGCATCGACCGGCGTCGCGCTGCAGAGCCTGTGCAAGATCGAGGCCCGCAACCTCGCCAACAGCCTGGCCGAGCCGCCCGAGCGGCGCTACGCCTCGGTGCGCCGGCTGCGCGAATGGGTGCAGCGCGATCTCGCGGCGCTGCTGAATTCCTTGAGCTACGAGGGCTCGGCGGACCTTTCGCGCTATCCGCACGTGGCGAGCTCGGTGCTCAACTACGGCATGCCCTCGCTTGCCGGAGTGTCCGCCGCCGCCGTCGATGCGGTGAAGACCGCGGCGGCCATTGAAGAGGCGATCCGGCGCTTCGAGCCGCGGCTGCTCAAGGTACGCGTCACGCCGGATACCGACCGCGCCGATGGCGACGGGCACCAGCTGGCCTTCCGCATCGAGGCCGACCTGTGGGGCCAGCCCGCGCCGCAGCACCTGGTGCTGCGCACCCGCATCGACACCGAGTCGGGCAACGTCAACGTCGCCGAGTCCGGCGCCAGATAGCGGGTGCTGTAGGCGATGGACCCACTGATTCTGGAGTATTACAACCGCGAGCTGAAGTTCATGCGCGAGATGGGAGGCGAGTTCGCCCAAGCCTATCCGCGCATCGCCGCACGCCTCGGGCTGGAAGGTCTCGACTGCGCCGATCCCTATGTCGAGCGGCTGCTCGAGGGGTTCGCGTTCCTCGCGGCGCGGGTACAGCTGAAGCTCGATGCCCGCCATCCGGATTTCACCCAGCATCTGCTGGAGATGGTGTATCCGCACTTTCTCGCCCCGGTCCCCTCCTGCGCGGTCGTCGAGTTCTCACCGGACCTGAAGGAGGGCTCGCTCGCGGGGGGGCAGACGATCAGGCGGGGCGCGAGCCTGCGCACTCCCCTCGGCAAGGGCGACCGCACGTCATGCGAGTTCCGTACCGCGCACGATGTGACGCTGTGGCCGCTCACGGTCACGGAGGCGAAGTACCTGTCGGGCTCGGGTGCGCTCTCGGCGCAGGGCATCCCCACCGATGGCCGCGCGCGCGCCGCGATCCGCCTGCGCCTGAAGGTCGCCCCCGGCATCGACCTGTCCGAGCTCGAGCTCAATGCGCTCACCTTCTACATCAAGGCAACGCCGGATGTGACGCACCGGATCTACGAGCAGGTCATCGCCGACTGCCTCGGCTTCTACATGCGCTCGACGCGGCCAGGATCGGCGGTGCACGCGCAGCCGGCGGAGAGCGTGCGTCAGGTGGGCTTCGAGGATTCCGAGGCGCTGCTGCCGGTGACGCGGCGCGGGTTTCAGGGCTATCGGCTGCTGCAGGAGTACTTTGCGTTTCCGGAGCGCTTCCTGTTCTTCTCGCTGCACGAGCTGCGGGCGGGCCTGCTCAGGAGTCAGGGCGATGAGCTCGAGATCTACCTCGCCATGAGCCGTCCGCAGGCGGCGCTCGAGAACGCGCTCGATGCGAGCCACTTCCGTCTCTACTGCACTCCGGCCGTCAATCTGTTTCCGCGCTCGGCCGACCGCATTCACGTCAACGTCTTCGATACCGAGCAGCATCTGATCGCGGATCGCAACCGGCCGATGGACTTCGAGATCTTCGGGGTCGAGAAGATGCAGGCGGTGGGCGCAGGCGGGGAGATGCTCGCGCAGATCCTGCCGTTCTACTCGAGCGATCACGGCACCGATCCGGCCGCCGAGATCCTGTACTACACGCTGCAGCGCCGCCCGCGACTGCTGTCGGTGCGCCAGCAGCAAACCGGCGCGCGCGCCGGCTATGTCGGCAGCGAGTGCTTCATCTCGATCGTCGACAGCGCGCAGCGTCAGGTCTCGGGCGAGATCCGCCAGATCGATGCCACGACGCTGTGCACCAACCGCGATCTGCCGATTCAGCTTGCGCTCGGGCAGGGCCGCACCGATTTCTTGATCGAGGGCGGCGTGCCGGTCGAGTCCGTGCGCTGCATCGCAGGGCCGAGCTACCCGCGCGCCTCTCCCGCGTTCGGCAACACTGCCTGGAAGCTCATCAGCCATCTCTCGCTCAATTATCTCTCGCTCATCGACCAGGACGTCGAATCCGGCGCGCAGATGCTGCGCGGCATGCTGGCGCTGTATGCGGACCCGAATGATTCCGCAGCGGCGCGCCAGATCGAGGGCGTCGGCAACGTGAGCTACCGGCCGGTGGTGCGGCGGATGCCGATCGCAGGTCCCATCAGCTACGGGCGCGGGCTCGAGATCACGCTGCGCCTCGATGACGCCGCGTTCGAGGGGGCGGGGATCATGTGCTTGGGCAGCGTGCTCGATCGGTTCTTCACCCGCTACGTGTCGATCAACTCGTTCACGCAGACACGAATCCACTCTACGGTGCGTGGAGAGGTCAAGACATGGCCGGTACGGACGGGTCGCCGCGCGATCGTGTAGCGTCCGCGCCGGCGCCCGGTCCTGCCGGGTCGCCGCGCGCCGCCGCAGCGCTGCACAGGCTCGCCGCCGAGCCGCACCGGTTCGCGTTGTTCGCGGCGCTGCGGTTGCTCGAGCAAGCGCACGCTGCGCGGCCGCGGCTCGGCGAGGCGCGCAAGTCCTCCGATGACGCCGTGCGCATCGGTCAGGCTCCGACGCTGTCGTTCGCCGCCTCCGACGTGAGCTCGTTCGAGACCGACGCCACGGGGCCGGGTCGGCTCGAGCAGTATTCCTTCGGGGTGTTCGGTCCCAACGGGGCACTGCCGCGCCACCTGACCGAGCAGGCGTACGAATGGCGCCACCAGCGCGAGGACGCGACGTTCGTCGACTTCGTCAACGCCTTCCAGCATCGCCTCACCTCGCTCTTCTACCGTGCCTGGGCGGACAGCGACCCCGCGACGAATTTCGACCGTCCGCAAAGCGATCGCTTTGCCCTCTACATCGGCGCCTTGCTCGGCCTCGATGCGCGCGCGCCCGCCGGGGCCGATGCCACCGCGCTCGCCGCGAAGCTGAGCCGCGCCGGCCACTTCGGGCCGCAGGCGCGCTCGGCCGAGGGCCTGGAAGCCATCCTGGCCGACTATTTCGGCTTGCCCGTCGAGGTGCGACCGTTCATCGGCAGCTGGATGGACGTCCCGGCGGAGCTGTACTGTCGCCTTGGCGGGCGGGAGTCCGGAGTGCTCGGGCGCAGCGCCGCCCTCGGCGCCACGAGCTGGCAGTGCCAGCACAAGTTCGAGATCGTGCTCGGTCCGCTCGAGCGTGCAACCTTCAGCGATTTCCTCCCCGGGTCGCGCGGCCTGCGGGAGCTGCATGCACTGGTGCGGCTGTACACCAACGATGAGTGGACCTGGCAGCTGCGGCTGCTGTTGCGCGATGTGGAAGTGCCTGGTATCACCCTCGGCGGCGCCGGCAGGCTCGGGTGGACGACCTGGCTCGGGGGACGCTTGAACACGGCTGACGACGTGGTGCTGCACGAGCCGGCGGCTCCGCCCGTGCCGCAGCGCACTGCGCAGGCGGCGTGAGGGGCTGCGGCTTTCGCATTCAATCCAACGACGAACAATAACGAGGCTTCATCATGGGTGACATCAGTCGGGTCGCGCTGTTCGGCAAGCTCAACAGTCTCGCCTACAAATCTATCGAGAGCGCGACCGTGTTCTGCAAGCTCCGCGGCAATCCGTACGTGGAGCTGGTGCACTGGATTCACCAGATCCTGCAGCAGCAGAACTCGGATCTGCACCTCATCGTGCGTGCGTTCAACATCGATGCCGCGCGCCTCGCCCGCGACCTGACGGATGCGCTCGACCGCCTGCCGCGCGGTGCCAGCTCGATCTCGGACCTCTCGGCGCACCTGGACGATGTGACCGAGCGCGCATGGGTGTGGGCCACGCTCAAGTTCGGCGGCTCGCAGGTGCGCACCGGCCACGTGCTGCTCGCGATGGTGAAGACGCCCTCGCTGCGCAACGCGCTGCTCGCCATGTCGAAGGAATTCGACAAGGTGAGGCCCGACCAGCTGGCCGACGATTTCGAGAAGATCGTCGCCAGCTCCCCCGAGGCGGGACTCAGCGCAAGCGACGGCAGCGAGCTTGGCGCGCAGGCGCAGCCCGGCGAGGCGAGCGGCGCGCTGCCGCCGGCTCAGCTCGGCAAGCAGGAGGCGCTGAAGCGCTTCACGGTCGACCTCACCGAGCAGGCACGCCTCGGCAAGATCGATCCGGTCGTCGGCCGCGACGATGAGATCCGCCAGATCGTCGACATTCTCATGCGCCGCCGCCAGAACAATCCGATCCTCACGGGCGAGGCAGGCGTCGGCAAGACCGCGGTGGTGGAGGGCTTCGCGCGGCGCATCGCCGCGGGCGATGTGCCGCCCTCGCTCGCGGGGGTGACGCTGCGCGCGCTCGATGTGGGCCTGCTGCAGGCGGGCGCGAGCATGAAGGGCGAGTTCGAGCAGCGGCTGCGCCAGGTCATCGACGAGGTGCAATCCTCGCCGAAGCCGATCGTGCTGTTCATCGACGAAGTGCACACGCTCGTCGGCGCGGGCGGCGCGGCCGGTACCGGTGATGCCGCGAATCTGCTCAAGCCCGCCCTCGCGCGCGGCACGCTGCGCACCATCGGCGCGACCACCTGGGCCGAATACAAGAAATACATCGAGAAGGATCCGGCGCTCACCCGGCGCTTCCAGACGGTAAAGATCGACGAGCCGACCGAGGACAAGGCCATATTGATGATGCGGGGCGTCGTCTCGGTGATGGAGAAGCACCATCGCGTGCAAGTGCTGGACGAGGCGCTCGAGGCTGCCGTGAAGCTCGCGCATCGCTATGTCCCGGACCGGCAGCTCCCAGACAAGTCGATCAGCCTGCTCGATACGGCCTGTGCACGCGTGGCGGTGAGCCACCACGCCACCCCGCCGGAGGTCGAGGACGCCCAGCGTCGCATCGAGGCACTGGAGACCGAGCTCGAGATCATCGGCCGCGAGGCCGCGATCGGCATCGATACCGCCGACCGTGCCGCCAGCGCCAAGGCAGCACTCGCTGAGGAACGCAAGCGCCACGAGACGCTGAAGTCGGCGTGGGCCGCCGAGAAATCCCTCGTCGATGAGATTCTCGCGCTGCGCGCCAAGTTGCGCGGGCCCCAGGGCACCGGCTCTGCGGACAAGCCGGATGCGAGCCAGCCCGCGCCCGGGGCGCCGGCGGCGCCGGCGCCGCTCACCGATGCGGAGCGCCAGGCCGCCCACGCCGACCTCAAGAAGGCCCAGGCGAAGCTCGCCGACACCCAGGGCGAGCGGCCGCTCGTACTGCCGAGCGTCGATGAGCAGGCAGTCGCCTCGGTGATCGCGGACTGGACCGGGATTCCCCTCGGGCGCATGGTCAAGGACGAGATCGCGACGGTGCTGCAGCTGGCCAAGTCGCTCGGCGGGCGTGTCGTCGGTCAGGATCACGCGCTCGAGATGATCGCCAAGCGCGTGCAGACCGCGCGCGCCAGCCTCGAGAACCCGAACAAGCCGATCGGCGTCTTCATGCTGGCCGGACCCTCCGGCGTCGGCAAGACCGAGACCGCGCTGTCGCTCGCCGAGTCGCTCTATGGCGGCGAGCAGAATCTCATCACGATCAACATGAGCGAGTTCCAGGAGGCGCACACTGTCTCGACGCTGAAGGGCGCGCCGCCGGGCTACGTCGGCTACGGCGAGGGCGGCGTGCTCACCGAGGCGGTGCGGCGCAAGCCCTACAGTGTCGTGCTGCTCGATGAGGTGGAGAAGGCGCATCCCGACGTGCACGAGATCTTCTTCCAGGTATTCGACAAGGGAGTGATGGAGGATGGCGAGGGCCGGCTGATCGACTTCAAGAACACGCTCATCATCCTCACGACCAACGTCGGCACCGATCTCATCATGGGCATGTGCAAGGATCCCCAGCTGCTGCCCGATCCGGAAGGCATCGCCAAGGCGTTGCGCCCACCCCTGCTCAAGGTGTTTCCCGCGGCGCTGCTCGGCCGCATCGTGGTGATCCCCTACTACCCCTTGAGCGATGAGGTGCTCGGCAGGATCATCCGCCTGCAGCTCGATCGGGTCGTGGCGCGCATCCGGCAGAACCACGACGCCGAGCTCGCCTACGACGAGGCGGTCGTCAAGCTGATCGCCTCGCGCTGCACGGAGCCCGAGAGCGGCGGGCGCATGATCGATGCGATCCTCACCAACACGCTGCTGCCACAGATCAGCCGGGAGTTCCTGACCCGCATGTCCGAGGGCACGGCGACTCGCGGCATCAGGATCAGCGTGAGCGACAGTGAGTTTCAGTACGCCTTCAGCTGAGGGCCTATGAGCGGACTGGGCAAGATCGCTGACTCGTACGCCGCGCAGCGTGAGCGCGAGTGGCGCCAGCGGGGCTCGAGTACGCGCGATGTGCTGCTGTCGCGCACGACTGGCATGGATCCGCGGGACATCGCGGCCTTCCGCGAGTTCTCCTCCGCGCGACGGCTGCTCATCGTGATTCGCTGTCCGAAGCCGCAGGCGCGGCTGTGGCACGGTAGCTTTCCCGCCAAGTCCTGGGCGACCAAGACCAAGACGGACGAGTTCGGGCTGGTCACGAGCGGCTCGGGCCACATCATGGTCTCGGACTACGACTTGATGAGCCTGTGGCGGGTGAGCGGCAAGGCCTATCGCAAGGTGGTCGTCACGGCCGCGACCCCCGGCGCCGATCGCGGAGCGTTCAGCCCCGAGGCGCGCGACCTGATTCGGGCGCTCAACGGCCAATTGATCAGCAAGATCCAGCACGGTTGCCAGGACGACTGGCAGTCCCCCAAGAATCCGGGCGTGAAGGATGAGGACCGGTTTGCCGCGGCCGAGCAGGGCAACTTTCATGTGCTGGTGGATCGCTCAGCCTGCGCCAGGTTCTATGCGGAGCACGGACTCGGCTGGCCGTACGGGCCGTCGGGGCGCTTCCTTGTCGGGCTCTAGATCGTCCGCGCGTACACCGTGAGCAACCAGGATCCCGCACTGCTCGCCGCGATCCAGGCCCATAAGGGGGGTCACCTGGAGGAGGCCGCCGCCGGTTATCGCCAGATTCTGCAGTCGGACCCCAACAATCCCGATGCCCTCAACTTCCTCGGCATGCTCTGCTGCCAGGGCGGGGATGCAACGGCGGGCGAGGAGCTGCTGCGGCGCGCGGTGGAAGCAGACCCCGGCAATCCCCACGCGTGGCTCAATCTCGGTACCGCACTGATGGTGCGAAAGAATCCGCAAGAGGCGAGTGCCGCCTTCCGCAAGGCGACGGAGCTCGCACCGAACCTGCCCATGGCTTGGTACAACCTTGGCGTGTGCCTCGGGCGGTGCAAGGAGCCGCGCGAGGCGGCGTCCTCGCTCCATCGCGCCTTGAAGCTCGAGCCGGGGCATCTGCCGGCGTACGCCGCACTTGCGAATGCGCTGCATCGCCTCGGCGAGTACACCGAGGCTGCCGAGGTCTACCGGGAGTGGCTCAAGTACGAGCCCAACAACCATGGCGCCCGGCATCTGCTGGCGGCCGTCTCCCAGCACGCAGTGCCGATGCGGGCCGACGAGCGCTACGTGCGCCAGATGTTCGATGACTTCGCGGACGAGTTCGACGAGAACCTGCATAACCTCGGCTATCGCGCGCCTCAATGGGTGGCGGAGCGCCTGACGGGCGCCGTCGGCGCAAGCGGCGGCATCGAGATACTGGATGCGGGGTGCGGAACGGGATTGTGCGCGCCGCTGCTGCGTCCGCTGGCGCGCCGCCTGGTCGGGGTGGACCTGTCGCCGAACATGGTCGAGAAGGCCCGTGAGCGGGGCGGCTACGATGAGCTGGTGGTGGGGGATCTCTCCCAGGCGATGCGTGAGCGGCCGGGCAGCTTCGATGCCGTCGTCTCCGCCGACACGCTGGTGTACTTCGGCGCTCTCGAGGAACCGCTCGCGGCGGCCCGCGCCTGCCTGCGCGAGCGGGGGCTGATCGTGTTCTCCGTCGAGCAGCTCGCCGGCTCCGAGCCCTACCGCCTGGAGCAGCACGGTCGCTACAGCCACTCCGAGAGCTATCTGCGCAGGGTGCTCGAGGGGGCAGGTTTCGATGAAGTGAGCTTCGAGGTACGCACCTTGCGGCGGGAGCGTGGCGCCGACGTAGCCGGCTACGTCACTCTCGCGCGTGCGCGCTGAGCGGACGAGGCGCGCCGCGAGGGTCCACTTTGCGCGGGTGCGATGGGCCCCCAGTTCGGGTACCATGTCACACTCCAGGGTAGGAATCTATTGAAAAGTCTCGCCTTTTCCTGCTATTAGTACCTAAACCTTAGGCGAGGGCGAGGTTCGGAAGATGGCCCGGTCGAAAGTGGTCGAGTTCGACTACTACCAATTCATGGTCATCATGCGGCGCGCCACCGATACCGAGAAGCGCATCGACAAGGCGGACGGCCAGCGCTGGACGGCCTACATCAAGGCGAACAGCATCAACGAGGTGGCCGCCACGGCCATCGCCAAGCAGAAGTTTGAGAGCGCCGTGCCGGTGATCATCGACGAGGGCCTGGAGACCGACGGCCTGTATTTCTACTCGAAGAACGACGAGGGTTGCCTCAGGCTCCAGATCATCGCGTAGAGGATATGTGGAGGGCCGCGCCGCACGCGCGGCCGCAGCGCCTGCTGGGCCGGGCGGCGCCGCCGGCAACATCCATAAGAAGGGGTATATGGCCGCATACCAGGACAAGCGCTCGGTCAAGATCACGAGTCCCTTTGGCGCCAACGTACTGCTGTTTGCACGCCTGTCCGGCACCGAGCACGTCAGTCAGCCGTTTCACTACCAGCTCGAGCTGCTAAGCGAGAACGGCGAGCTCGATCCCGACAAGATTCTCGGCAAGCCGCTCGCGGTCGAGCTCGCAAGCCAGCCGAGCGCCGCGCCGCGCTACATTCACGGCCTGGTGTCGGAGTTCTCTCAGGGCGGCTACGAGGAGCGCTTCCATCAGTACCGTGCCGTGATCCGGCCCTGGTACTGGTTTCTGACCCGCACCGCCGACTGCCGCATCTTCCAGAAGAAGAACGTCAAGGACATCTTCGAGCAGGTCTGCAAGCAGGTCGGCTTCAGCGATCTCGAGTTGCGGCTCGGCAGCTACGACACGCGCGAGTACTGCGTGCAGTACCGCGAGACGGATTTCAATTTTCTGAGCCGCCTGCTCGAGCAGGAGGGCATCTTCTATTTCTTCGAGCATTCAGCGGGCAAGCACGTCATGGTGCTCTGCGATGATGTGAGCAAGTGCAAGGTGGTGGCCGGCTACGAGACCGTGCCCTACTTTCCGCCGAGCACCTCGGAGGCGCTGCGCACGCGCGACCACCTTGATTCCTGGTCGTTCCAGAAGTCCTTCCAGACCGGCACCGTGGCCTCGCGCGATTACGATTTCATCAAGCCCTCGCCGGTGCCGGCCGGAACCTCCTCCATCTCGCGCGATCACAACGCCACCAAGTACGAGGTGTTCGACTATCCGGCCGATGCCACCACGCTCGACTCCTCCGGTGTCGAGCACGTCGCGAAGCTGCGCGTACAGGAGCTGCAGGCCTCGCAGATGCTCGCGCAGGGCTCGGGAGATGCCGTGGGGCTTGCGGCGGGTACACTCTTCACGTTGAAGGACTATCCGCGCTCGAGTCTCAACATCCAGTACCTCCTCACCTCCACGACCATCGAGCTCGCCGCGGACGACTATCACTCCGGAGGCAAGTCGGGCGGCACGCACTTCTCCATCTCCGTCGAGGCGGTGGACTCGCGCGAGGCGTACCGGCCGCCACGGCTCACGCCCAAGCCGGTCATTCAGGGCACCCAGACGGCGATCGTGGTCGGCCCCAAAGGCGATGAGATCCACACGGATGAGTACGGCCGCATCCGCGTCCAGTTTCACTGGGACCGCTATGGCAAGCTCGACGACAGCAGCTCGTGCTTCATCCGTGTCGCCACGCTGTGGGCCGGGAAGACCTGGGGCGGCATCCACATTCCGCGCATCGGCCAGGAGGTGGTCGTGTCGTTCCTGGAGGGCGACCCGGACCGGCCGCTCGTCATCGGCAGCGTCTACAACGGCTCGAACAAAGTCCCGTACTCGCTGCCCGACAACAAAACGCAGAGCGGGGTGAAGTCGCGCAGCTCCTTGGGCGGCACCGATGCCAATTTCAACGAGTTCCGCTTCGAGGACAAGAAGGGCTCGGAGCTCGTCTTTCTGCACGCGGAGAAGAACCAGACGATCGAGGTGGAGAACGACGAGGCGCATTCCGTCGGCCACGACCGCAAGAAGGACGTGAAGAACAACGAGACCGTCTCGATCGGCAAGGACCGCACGGAGACGGTGGGCAACAACGAGCAGATCACTGTCAGCAAGAATCGCACGGAGAGCGTCGGCGCCGACGAGAGCATCACCGTGAGTGGTGGCCAGACCGTCGATGTCGGCAAGGACTACGCACTGAGCGTCGGCGGAGGCCGCACGCTGTCCGTGGGCAAGGACGAGACGATCTCGATCAGCGGTGGCCGCACCGACGAGGTTGGCAAGAGTGAGGAGCTGAGCGTCGGCAAGGACCGCAAGCACAGCATTACTGACAACGACTCGCTGTCGGTCGGCAAGAAGCTGCTGATCGATGCTGGCGATGAGGTCGTGATCTCGACCGGCTCGGCGAGCATCACCATGAAGAAAGACGGCACGATCACGATCAAGGGCAACAACATCACACTCGACGGCGACGGCAAGATCAATGTCAAAGCCGGCGGCGACGTAGTGATGAAGGGCAGCAAGATCACCCAGAACTGAGGATGGGCCGGATCTTTCGCGATCGGGTACCGACGGGAGTTCGCTAGCAGTCATGAGCGCGGAAGTTCCGGAGGCAAACAGGGCAGCGCCCGTCGAGACGGAGTCGACCGGCGAGCTCGAGACGCTGCTGCGTTCATCGTCGGCGCCGCGAGCGGCTGCCCCTGAACCTGCCCCTGCGCCGCAGGCACTCACTGGGCGCATTGTCTCCGTCGACGGGAGCGGTCGTCCGGAGGTCGAGTTTGCGGGTTCCCAAGGAGCGGTTGCAGCCCGCCTCGCTGCGGCCGTAAGCGTTCAGCAGCTCGCGAGCGCAATGCAGACAGGACAGCCCGTGATACTCCTGTTCGAGAACGGCGATCCCAAGCTCCCGATCGTGGTCGGACTCATCCAGTCGCCGATCATGGAGCGCGTCCTCGCTGCTGGCTCGCAGGCGACGACCTCGGGGAGTGCGCCCCACGTCATCGAGGCGGATGTCGATGGCAAGCGTGTGCGGGTGGTGGCCCAGGACGAGATCGTGCTGGAGTGCGGATCCGCCTCGATCACCCTGCGGCGCAACGGCCGCGTGGTCATCCGGGGCACCTACGTCGAGACCCACTCCGAAGGCACGAACCGCATCAAAGGCGGACAGGTTCGCATCAACTAGGTGCGAGCGGCGATGACACCACCACTCACGGCGTCGGCGCCGCTCCCCGACTTGGTAGAGGAGAGCCTCGATGAGGCGCTGTTTCTGTGGAAGCGCTGGGAGGCCGATCTCGCAAGCCTGACGCGCAACCTCGCGGCCGTGGTCACTTGGAGCGAGGACCGCTTGCAGGGCGCGCTCGACGGTGTGCGCGTGTCGGGCCACGCCATCGTGCGCGCCACCTCGGCGGCGCTGGCGAGCAGCGAACCTTCGCGCCTGAGCGTCGTCGCGCATCTGCTCTCGGCGCGCTCGCCGCCCGAGGCACGCGCGGCGCTTGCTGCCGCGCTCGGTGCGGCGAGCGGTCCGCGCCTGTGGGCGATGATCCGGGGCGTCGAGGTCGCGGTGCTCGATGGGACGTTCACTCCCGTTACGGCGGCACTCGCAAACGGCGGTCCGGAGCGTGCGGCTGCGCTGTGCCGCCTGAAGGCTTTCCGCCGAGCGCAGCCGGGACCGGAGCTCGCGCGGGCGTTCGAGTCGGGCGTGCCGCTGCTGCAGGTTGAGGCGCTGCGTGCCGTCGCGCTGAGCGCCGAGGAGTCCCTGTCGCGGTTCATCCAGCTCGGGCTCAAGAGCGGTGAGTCGAGCGTGCGGCAAGCCGCAATCAGTGCGGGCATTCGGCGCGGTGTAGCCGCGGCTTGGGATGCGGCGGTGGCGCTGACACATGCCCGCGACCCCGAGGCAGCGGCGTTCATAGCGCTGCTCGCGGCGCTGGGGTCTGCCGAGGAACAACAGATGGTGCTCGCGGGATTGCGTGTCCCGGCGCTGCGCCAGGCGGCACTTGCGGCACTCGGACACATCGGGACGCCCGAGGCCGTCGAGATCTGCCTGAAGGGCATGCAGGACCCGCAGCTGGCGCGCAGCGCCGCCGAGGCGTATTGCACGATTACCGGCGCGGAACTGCAGCGGGACCACCTGCTCGCGCCACAATCCGCGGACGCCGAGTCGCCACCGCCGCTCGAGCGGGACAATCTCGATGCGGATCTGGTGCCACCCGCGCATGAGCTGTGGCCGCTTCCCGACGTGGCTGCCGTAGGTCGGCACTGGGAGCGCATCAAGCCCGGGTACCAGGCCGGAGTGCGCTACCTCCTCGGGCGGCGCGCCGATCCCGCCGTGCTCATGGAGGCGATCGAGAGCGGTCCCATGCTGCGCAGGCCCGAATGGATCGCCGAGCTTGCCGCTCGCACGGGCGGGCGCTACGACGTCGAGCCGCGCGCGTTCGCGCACGTGCAGCGGCGCATGATGAGCGCCGCGCGCGGGGCGCTCGCGCACGCGCGCTGACATGCTGCAGATCGAGAATCACACGCCGTTCTACGCTTCCCTGGCGGTGTTCCCCAATTGCGATGCGATCGACACGCTCTACGTGATTCTCAAGGCGACGCTGAGCCTGCGCCCGCGCCTCGCGCTCGCACCGGTTCAAGTCCCGGTCACGCTGGCGGATGAGTACTATGCTGATCCAGCGGCTTCGAGTCTGATGAAGAGCTCGGAGCTGCACATCGGCAAGCCCGGTACCGACGTGCTGCTGGTGGGACGAGCGTGGGCGCCCGGCGGCCGGGCCGCGCCGGAGAGCTGGGTTCGAGTGAGTGTCGCTGAGCGGCAGAAGACGGTGCGCGTGTGGGGAGATCGAGTGTGGCGGCGCGACGGCACGCCCTCCGGGCCCGAGCCGTTCGAGGCCATGCCGCTCGTTTGGGAGCGCGCCTTCGGCGGCATGCTCCAGCTCGCCGACCGGACGCTTGCAGAGGAGCGGAATCCCATCGGAGTCGGCTTCCTCGGTGGACGCCTTCGCGAGGAGCTCGAAGGCCAGCCCGTGCCCAACCTCGAGGATCCGGCCGCTCCGCTCGAGCGTTTGGGGCAGAGTGTGGCACCGGCCTGCTTCGCGCCGATCGCGCCACACTGGCTGCCGCGGCGCAGCTTCGCAGGCACCTATGATGAGACTTGGCAGCGCAAGCGCGCGCCATACCTTCCCAAGGATTTCGATCGGCGCTTCCTGCAGTGCGCCGCCGCCGAACTCGCCTTCGATCGCTATCTGCAGGGAGGTGAAAGTGTGCAGGTCCGCGGCGCGACTCCCGACGCGCCGATCGAGTTCACCTTGCCGGTCGCAAATCTGCACGTGACGGTGCGCGTCGCCGGCGCGGAGGAGCATCCGGTCGCGCAGCTCGAGACCGTCCTCATCGAGCCTGACGAGAATCGAATGTGTCTGACGTGGCGGGCTGAGCTGCCGTGCGATCGCAGGGTGCTCAAGGTCGAGAAGGTGATCGTAACGCGCAGGCCGACGGAGGCGCGTACCTGATGCCCGGCGTGATCCTCGCCAGCAGCGTGTTGTGTCCGGCCGGTCGCGGTGCCGAGCAGCTGTGGGCGTCGGTTCGCGCCGGGATCTCGCGCGTCGGCGATTCGAAGGTTCTGAACGCAAGCTTCGGGCAGATCTCGATGGGACTGGTCCCGGAGGATGCGCTGGAGCCGGAGCTGCCTGCCGAGCTCGATGCGCTGCCACTGCCCTCGAGGGCGCGTCGCATGCTCAGGCTCGGCGCACCGGTGCTGCGCACGCTGCTGGAGCAGGCCGGTACACCCCCCGTGCGGCTGTTCCTCGGCCTTCCCGAGCTGAGCGTGAGCCAGTCGCCGTGGCTGCGCGGCTTCGCGCTGCACCTCGCCAAGCTTGCCGGGATGCAGATCGATGCGCAGCACAGCCGCGTTACACCCTCCGGCCGCCCCGCGGCGCTCACGGCGCTCGAGCTCGCCTTGCAGGCCCTCGAGCAGGACCCGCAGCGCCCGGTCATCGTCGGTGGAGTCGACACCTATCTGGATCTCAAGCTGCTCGCGACGCTGCAAGCCGAGGGCCGGATTCTCGGCGAGCGCGTCTCCGACGGGTTCGTTCCGGGCGAGGGCGCCGCCTTTCTCGTGCTGGCACATCCTGCGGTCGCGGGCGCCGCCGGGAACCGAGCGATCGCGCAGGCCGCGGCCTCGGCGGCGGATCCCGGCCACCGTGCGGGCACGGAGCCGGCTCGCGGCGAAGGTCTCGCCCAGGCGCTCGAGCAGTTGCGCGCGCGGCTCAGCGATCAGACGCCGGTCAATACCACGTTCGCGGGGCTCAACGGTGAGAGCTTCGACGCCAAGCAGTGGGGCGTGGCGCGTCTGCGGCATGCCGATTTTTTTGCGCCGGCGATGCTGATGGAGCACCCGGCTGATTGTTTCGGGGACGCCGGCGCCGCGCTCGGGGCAGTACTGCTGTGCCTGGCCGCCGAGGCGATCACGAGCGGTACGCGCTCGGCGCCGGCGCTGGTTTGGGCGGCGGCCGATGGCGAATCGCGAGCCTGTGCTCTATTGTCGAGCCCCTAGAGCTGCGACGCGGAGGGTTATGTCATGCCGGGAACGGTATTCGCCAATTCGCGGGGCGTCTCGCACGCAGGCAGCAGCGGGACGAGCCCGATCTTCCCCGACGTGTGCAAGACACCAACGCCCGCGGGGCCCGTGCCGATCCCGTATCCGAACATCGGTAAGTCCTCCGATGCATCCTCGGGTCCGACTTCCGTGACCACCGATGGCCAGATGCCGATGACCAAGGACGCCAAATACATGATGTCCACCGGCGATGAGGCGGGCTCGGCCACGGGCGTCATGAGCAGCAAGATCAAGGGTGCCTGCGAGTTCATGCTCTACTCGTTCGACGTGAAGTTCGAGGGCAAGAGCGTGTGCCGCCTGGGCGACTCGCTGTTCCACAACGAAAAGAACGGTATGGGGTAGGGCAGAGGTGGAGATCGGCGAGAGTGTTGCCGTCGAGTTGGCTCCGAACCAGGATCCGGAGGAGTGTCCGTTCTCACACGAGGTGAAGGAACCCACCGAGAAGAACGAGTTGGGTGGCGTCGGCACGAAGCTGGCTAGCAACATGATCGCCGGCACCGGCGTGCACACCTCGAAGCCGCCGTCTGGCGGCGATTTCACTACGGGCCCGGCCACACCTGACCCGCGCGATGACGACGTGCGTTACGTGAATCTGACCGTGAATGCACAGCTCGTCAGTCTCAAAGGATCGCCGCTACCGTATCCGCTCACCTGTGCCGCCCACCACCTGATCCCAGCGCAGGAGTCCCTCAAGGGTCATGCGGTACTCAACTACATGTGCAAGCAGGGCGAGAATCAGGACTTTCTCAACGGCAAGGCTACGGAGTCCAAACCCGTCGGCGGATCGAAAGTATGGGGCAATGTCGCCTACAACGTGAACGGCTGCCACAACGGCGCCTGGCTCCCTGGCAACTATGCCGTCGGCGGCGGTGCGGGCGGTATCGGCATCTGGAAGAGCCGCGCGAGCGAGGTCACCAGCTCCTCCGCCGTGGCGCAGGCCTGGGTGAACTCGCTCGATCTTGCCCAGACCAGCTGGCAGCCGGAGGCCGACGACCCCGAGAACGAAGCACCGCAGGCCGCATCCCTTGCGGCCGCGCTCGCCGACGCGCTGGCGAGCGCCGACGCGGCGCAGTACGCGCTTGCCGGCACCAACTTCAGCATCACCGACAAGAACCCCAAGTGGGCCTACGTGAAGGCTGCAATGGATGCGACCGGCGGCCAGTTCCACGATCGCCACGGTGACTACAGTAAGGAAGTCGGGGACTACCTGACCAAGATCGCAACGGTCTACAACAGCATGCACAAGAAGTCGCTCGCCGGCTGCGACAAGTGCAAGAAGGCGCGGGACAAGCTGAGCAAGGGTGGCTCGCTGCTCGGGCCGCCGTACCCGATCGTCATGCGCCTCAACAGTTGCAGCAAGTTCTTCAGGGGTTTCGTTTGCACCGAGGAGCTCACGGCGTCGAATATCTATACCTCGAAGTGGGTCAAGCATTGGATCGAGACCAAGCATCCGTCGTAGGCGGAACTGAAGCGGTGGCGGTAGCGCGATGCCTCAATACTTCGTACTCAAATGTCTCTCGCCCCCGACCGCGGATCACTATGTGCTGCAGGTCGACGACGAGCTGCGCAGTCTCGACTGGTATGCCGGCGCGCTCTTCGCGGCCAACAGCGGCGATGCCGAGCGGCGCCCGCCCCCGGAGCCCATCGAGGTGCGGACCTACCTTGAGAAGGGGCCACACGTCTACCCGGAGCTCACATGGTCGCCGATTCCCCTGATGACGCGCCGCCTGGTCACGGCCCTGCAGTCCGCGGGGATCGATACGCTGCAGACGTTTGCAACCAAGCTCGTCGCGCCGGAGGGCTCGCCGCCGCCACCCGAGGATCTGTATCTGGCGGTGAATCTCATCGGCCTCGTGGCCGCCGCGGATCTGCGCAAGTCGCTGCTCAATCCGGACGTGAGCGATCGGCTGATCTCGGCCGACTTCCTGTCGCTGGCGGTCGATCCCGCCAAGGCCCGGGGGCTGCTGCTGTTCCGTCTGGCGGAGAACGTCTCGGCCGTGATCGTGCACGAGAGCGCGCGCAAGGCCGTCGAGGGAGCCGGCATCGACACCTTGAGCTGGCTCAAGCCGGAACGTTGGGCCGGATAGCGTTGCGAGCACTCGAATCGCGGCGGTACAGTTGCCGCAGCTCGCAAGCGGTCCATCCAGGATGAACCTGATCCTCGAGGTAGTAAGTCAAAACGCGCAGAGCCTCGGCCCGGCGCGCCGCAAGAGCTTCGGCCCCGAGGGCGGGCGCATCGGGCGCTCCACCGACTGTGACTGGGTGATCCCGAGCCCCTACGTCTCGCGCCATCACGCGACGGTGCGCTGGATCAGCGGCACTTATTACATCGAGGCCACGGGCGAGAACGGTGTGGCCATCAACGATACGCAGGCCGTGCTGCCGCCGCAGGAGCGGCGCGCGCTGCGCAACGGCGATCGCGTGTACATCGATGAGTACGAGATCTCGGTCAGCATCGAGGGCGCGGCGGCCGAGGCGCCCCGTGGGGCAGCCCTGGGCTCGGACTTCGCGCCCCGTGCCGCCGATCCATTGATCGCACCAGCGCCGATCAGCTCCGGCCTCGGCCTGAGCGATCCGTTCGCGCCGGCCTCCGAGGACATGCGCCTGCTGAAGGACCCACTGCCGCAGCCGGCACACCTGGAGTCCCCGAGCTGGAACCACTCGCCGGGCCTTGCCGACAATTTCGCGCCGCCGCCGGTGCCGCGTAGCGGAGCCGCGATTCCGGATGACTGGAACAAGACGACGTTTGGCCGCACCAATCCGACGCCGTCCGCAGCGCCTCCCGGAATGGGCATCCCGCCACCTGCTGGGGCGGCGATCCCGGCCGACTGGGACAAGACCAGCTTCGGTTTCAAGGCACCTGCGGGCCCCGCGCCACCCCCGCAGGCGCCGCCCCCGGCCCCACCGCGTCCGGCTGCGCCGGATATGAGCGCCTCTCCGGTGACCGCGCCGCCGCGGCCGTTCACGGCAGCGCCTCCACCGCGTCCCGCGGCGCCGCCGCCGCCGACTGCCCAGCCGAGCGCACCGCTCGCGCGGCAGGCGCCCCCCGCATCCCGTGCGAGCCCGCCGCCGCAGTGGCCGTTGCCACCCTCGCAGAGCGCCCCGCCGGTCGCAGAGACCGCAAGCCGCCCTGGCGGCTTCGACATCGGTGGGTTCCTGCGTGCCGCGGGGGTCGATCCGGCCACCGTCGCGCCGGAGACCGTCGCGGAGCTCGGCGTGATCCTGCGCTCGGTCGTGCAGGGGCTCATCGAGGTGCTGCAGGCGCGGGCGGAGATCAAGAACCAGTTCCGGCTGCCCGTCACGCGTGTCAAGACGACCGAGAACAATCCGCTAAAGTTCGCCGTCAACGCCGAGGATGCGCTAAATTCCCTTTTGGCGCGCCGCAACGCAGCGTATCTGGGGCCGGTGGATGCGTTCGAGGATGCATTCAACGACATCCGCTTCCATCAGATGGCGATGCTGGCGGGGATGCGCGCGGGATTCGAGCACGTGCTCAAGCGGTTCGAGCCCGAGCAGCTGCAGGCGGGCTTCGATCGGCAGGCGAAGCGGGGCGGACTGCTGTCGATGTCGGCGAAGTCGCGCTATTGGGAGCTTTACATCGAGCAGTTCGGCGAGCTCGCCACCGACCCGGATGAGGCGTTCCGGCGGCTGTTCGGTGAGGAGTTTGCCGCCGCGTACGAGAAGCAGCTCGAGCTGCTGAAGCGCAGTCGCACGCCGCCCCGTTCGGGCGGCCGATAGTGGGGTGGGTCGCCGGGCCGCTCGCGGGGCCGGCGCACAACAAGACGGAGGCGAAGCATGGCGTCACATCGATGGCTCGCCGCTGGGCTCGTCTGCGCGGTGGCGCTGGCCGCCTGCTCGGCGAAACCGCCCAAGCCGGCGGAGGCGAAGGCCGTGGTGATCGCGAGCGCCGACGTGAATCCCGACTCGAGCGGGCGTGCCTCGCCGGTCGTGGTGCGCATCTACCAGCTGCGCGGCGACGCCGAGTTCAACGGCGTCACCGACTTCTTCGCCCTGTATGACAAGGAGAAGGAGACCCTCGGCGCGAGCCTCATCCTGCGCCAGGAGCAGACCCTGTTTCCGGGCCAGCAGATCGAGCTCAAGATGCCGCTGTCGCCGGAGGCGCGCTTCGTCGGGGCGATCGCGGGCTTCCGCGACGTACAGAGCACGCGCTGGCGCGCGATCGTCGGTGCGCCGGAGAAGTCGCTGCTGAAGCTGCTCGCGACGCGCCACGTGACGGTCCGCGTCGACAAGAGCGCGGTCACCTTGTCTACCACGGACTGAAATCGGCGGAGGGCGCGAGAGCCACGATGTCCGACAACAATCGTGTCGTCTGGTCGGAGGGGTTGTTCCTGCGGCCGCAGCACTTCCAGCAGCAGGAACGCTACCTCGAGGCGTACATCGAGGGCCGCGCCGGCGCGCTGCGGCAGTTTGCCTGGGGGGTGACCGAGCTCGAGATCGAGCGCGATCTGCTCGCGATCGGCAAGCTCGGCCTGCGCCGTGCGCGCGGGATCTTTCCCGATGGCACGCCGTTCGTGATGCCGGACATCGACCCGCTGCCGACGCCGCTCGAGGTCGGCACCCAGATCCGCGATCAGGTCGTGCATCTCGCCCTGCCGCTGCGCAAGGCCGGCGCGACGCTGTCCACGCGCGCGAGCGGCACGACGGAGGTCACCCGCTTCCGTCACCGCGATCACCAGACTCGTGATGTCATGTCCGATGTCGCCTCGGCCGTGGATCTGGAGGTCGCCTCGATCAACGCGCGCCTCATGCCGCAGAGCGAGCCGTCGGAGGACTTCGCGCAGATCCCCGTGGCGCACGTGATCGAGTGCCGCGCCGACAAGCGCGTCGTGCTCGATGACAAGCTGTTCATCCCGACCGCGCTCACCTGCAGCGCGGCCGAGCGGCTCGCGACGTTCATGTCCGAGCTGCAAGGGGTGCTGCACCAGAAAGGCGAGGCGCTGGCGGCGGTCGCCGTCGCATCGGGCCGCGGCGGCGCCGCGGAGATCGCGGGCTTTCTCACCCTGCAGATCGTCAACCGCTACGAGCCGGTGATCTCCCACCTCGCCTCCACGGCCCGCTGTCACCCGGAGGAGCTGTATCGGGTACTGCTCGAGATCGCCGGCGAGCTCGCGACCCTCACTCGGGATTCACGGCGCCCGGCCAAGTTTCCGGGCTACCGGCACGATGCATTACGCGCCACCTTCGACCCGCTGATCGATGCGGTGCGCGCGGCGCTCAGCGTCGAGCAGCAGCAGGCCGCGGTGCCGATTCCGCTCGTGCAGAAGAAGTACGGCATCAGTGTCGGCACGGTCGCCGATCGCACGCTGTTCGACTCCGCGGTCTTCGTGCTCGCGGCGCGCGCCGACATGCCCTCCGAGGAGCTGCGGCGCCGGCTGCCGGCGCAGCTGAAGATCGGCTCCGTCGAGAAGATCCGCGACATCGTGATGGCCGCGACCCCTGGAATCACGATCCAGGCGATGGCGGTCGCGCCCCGCCAGATTCCCTACCACGCGGGATTCACCTACTTCGAGCTCGACCGCAACAACGACATGTGGCGCACGCTGAAGAGCTCGGGCGGCATCGCCTTGCATCAGGCGGGAGACCTGCCGAACCTCGCTCTGGAGTTCTGGGCGATACGGAACTGATCTATGGCCACGCCTCCTCCCCCGGACGATCCCTTCGCTCCCTCCGATGCGACGATCCTGCGGCCCCGGCCGGGCCGGCGTCCGGGAGCGCCGGCGCCGGGCCCGGCAGCACCCGCCGGACCGGCCCCTGCTGCGCCGCCGCCGCCGCCAGGGCGAGCGGCCGCTCCGCCACCGCCGGCTGCGTACACGGGCGCAGCGGGCCCCGGCATGCGCGAGTTCACGGCCACCGGCATCAATCCGATCGTGCAGTCGGCGGTGCCGCTGCTGGTGCTCGCGGGGCGGCTGCGGGGCCAGATCGCCAACGCCGACGTCGAGAGTCTGCGCCGGCAATGCGTCGAGGAGCTGCGCTCCTTCGACGATCGTGCGCGCCAGTCCGGCGTGCCATCCGAGGATGCGCAGGCCGCGCGCTACGTGCTGTGCGGCGTGCTCGATGAGGCCGTTCTCAACACCCCGTGGGGTGCGCAGAGCGGCTGGGCGAACCAACCCCTCGAGGTGACGATCTACGGAACGCGTAATTGCGGCGAGCGCGTCTTCGATCTGATCAATCGCCTGCTCGCCGATCCGCAGCGCTACCTTGCGCTGCTCGAGCTGTGCTACATCAGTCTCGCGCTCGGCTTCGAGGGCCGCTTCCGGCTCGATGAGCGCGGGCCGGCGCGGCTTGCCGAGATCCGCCAGGATCTGTACCAGCGCATCGCGCGGGCGCACGGACCCGCCGAGACCGAACTGTCGCCGCGCTGGAAGGGTGTGGAGGATCGCCGCAACGCCGTCATGCGGTTCGTGCCGCTGTGGGTCGTCGCGGCGGCGTGCGCCGTGCTGCTCGCGGGCGCCTATATCTTCTTCGACAGCCGCCTGAGCGATCGGACCTCGCCCGTCAACGCGGCGCTCGCCGGGGTCGGGCTCGAGAGCCTCGATGCGACGCCGGCGCAGCTGCAGGCACCGCCGAGCGGCTTCCGGCAGCTGCTTGCCCCGCAGATCGCGCAGGGAACCGTGCAGGTCCTCGAGCAGGGCGCCATCACGCGGATCACGATCACCGTCCCGGACCTGTTCGCCTCCGGCAGCGCCCGCGTCAATGCGCGCTACGAGGGGCTGGTGCACGCCGTCGGCAGTGCCGCCAATCGCGTGCCGGGACGCGTCACCGTGGTCGGGCACACTGACGATCAACCGGTGCGCTCGTTCCAGTTCCACGACAATTTCGAGCTGTCGCGGGCGCGGGCCCAGTATGTCGCGACACTGCTCAAGCAGGACATCGTCGATGCAGGCCGCATCGACTCCGCCGGCAAGGGTGATTCGGAGCCGCTCTACAAGCCGCCCAGCGCCCCCGAGAATCGCGCGCGCAACCGTCGCGTCGAGATCATTCATCACCGGGACGGCTGAAGAAAGCTCATGCTCGAGCTCATCAAGAGTCGCGCGTTCCTCGTCGCCCTCGGCCTCGCACTGCTGGCCGTGCTGCTGTGGTTTCTCGGGCCGTACTTTGCGTTCGCCGACTACCGACCCCTGGAGGGGGTGGTCGCCCGGCTGATCGCGATCATCGTCATCGCGGTGGTCTACGCCGTCTACGTGCAGCTGCGGCAGCTGAAGAGCTCGCGCGCCAATCGCCAGCTGGCTGCCGAGGTCAGCAAGGACGACGGGGGTGGCGCGGAGGCGGGCGGGCGCGGCTCACCCGGGGATGCTGCGCAGCTGAAGAAGCGCTTCGAGGAGGCTATCGAGGCGCTGAAGAAGACGCGCAAGAAAGGCAGCGCCAACCTCTATGAGCTGCCGTGGTACATCATCATCGGGCCGCCGGGAGCCGGCAAGACGACGGTCCTCGTCAATTCCGGCCTGAATTTCCCGCTGGCGCAGAAATTCGGCAAGGAAGCCCTGCGCGGCGTCGGCGGCACTCGCAACTGCGACTGGTGGTTCACCGATCAGGCGATCCTGCTGGACACCGCCGGCCGCTATACGACCCAGGACTCCAATGCACGCGCGGATGCGGCCGGCTGGAGCGCGTTCCTGCAGCTGCTGCGCAAGTTTCGCGGCCGGCAGCCGATCAACGGTGTGATCCTCGCCATGAGCGCCTCCGACCTGCTGGTGCAGGGCGAGCGCGAGCGCGAGCAGCACGTGACCGCGCTGCGCGAGCGCCTCGATGAGCTGGGGCGCAACCTGAAGATCGAGGTTCCGGTCTATTTCCTCGTGACCAAGTGCGATCTGGTCGCGGGCTTCACCGAGTTCTTCGACGAGCTTGGCCAGGAGGCGCGCTCCCAGGTGTGGGGCGTCACCTTCCCGATCGATGCGACCGAGTCCGGGCGCGCCGCGGGCCTGTTCGAGGGCGAGTTCGATCGGCTGATCGAGCGGCTGCAGCAGCGCGTGCTCGGGCGCATGGAGGGCGAGCGCGATCCGCGGCGGCGAGTGGGGATCCTGAGCTTCCCGCAGCAGATCGCGACGCTGAAGCCACTGCTCAACGACCTGCTGAAGCGCGTTTTCACCGGCTCCGACTTCGATCACCAGGTACTGCTGCGCGGGGTGTACTTCACGAGCGGTACCCAGGAGGGCACGCCGGTCGATCGCATGCTCGGCGCCATCGCCCGCACGTTCGGTCTCACGAGCGCGGTTGCCGCACCGCCCGCGGGTCGCGGCAAGGCGTTTTTCATCGAGCGCCTGCTGAAGGATGTGATCTTCAACGAGTCGGGCCTCGCCGGCGTGAACCGGCGCGTGCAGCTCGGCAAGATCGCGGCACAGTCGGCCGCTTACATCGCGTGCGTCGTGGTGCTGGTGCTCGGCGTGCTGTGGCTGCTCCTGAGCTACAACCGCAACGCTGCGTACGTCGATGAGGTTGCGCTGTCGCTGCAGGGCCTGCAGGCCGCCGGTGCGGCGCCGGCCGGCACGGCGCCGGCGGCGGCGCTCGCGCGCCTCGATGCGCTGCGCGATGTGACCGGCGCCGCCGAGAAGTACCAGGGCCACGTGCCCGTGAGCATGCGTGCGGGCCTGTACCGCGGCCGCGCGCTCGGCGAGGAGGCGCGCGATGCCTACGCCCGCGAGCTCAACGCCGTGCTGCTGCCGGCGCTGCGCTCGAGCCTGGAGCAGGCCATGCAGCAGAGCGCGGGCGCCCCCGACCGCCTCTATCAGTATCTCAAGGCCTATCTGATGCTCCACGACGCGCGCCATCGCAGCGTGGAGCTGCTGCAGTTCATGGGGCAGAGCGCCTGGCGGCAGATGTACTCCGGTGATGCGGCGACGGCGCAGCGCGTCGAGGAGCACTTCGAGCAACTGCTGCACGGCGAGCACGTGAGCTCGATCCCGATCAACGACCTCACCGTCGATCAGGCCCGCGCCGCGCTCTCGAGCGCGCGGCTGCCGGTGCTCATGTACAGCTCGCTGCAGACGACCTACCAGGGGGACAAGCGCGCCATCCACCTCGATGTGGCGGCCGGCATCGGCGCGCCGCTCGCGCTCGTGCGGCGCAGCGGCAAGCCGCTCACCGACCCGATCCCGGCGATCTACACGCGCGCGGTCTTCAATGAGATCAACCAGACGCGCAAGTACGAGCTCATCCGGCAGTTCCAGGCCGACTCGTGGGTATTCGGGGACAGCGCCTTCGACCTGCGGCGCATCGGCACGCTGTGGTACGACGTGCTCGGCGTCTACGAGGCGGACTACATCCGCGAGTGGGACGGGCTCATCAAGGACGTTGCCATCAAGTCGGCCTCGAGTCCCGCTGAGTTCGCCGACATCCTCGGGATCATCTCCGGGTCGTCCTCGCCCCTCAAAGGCTTCCTCAACCTGGTTTCGACCAACACGGATCTGCTCAAGCCCGACACCTCACTCACCGGTCAGGCGACGGCCGCGCTCGACAAGGCAGCCGATGCGGCGCTCGGTCCGCTCAAGCAGATTCTGGGCACCCCGCCCGAGGGCGCGGCGCAACCGGGCGCCAAGGTCTCGGCGTACTTCGAGAAGATACGCACGCTCACCGACGGTCCGCCCGGTCAGGCACCGATCGACCAGATGCTCGCGAGCCTCGATCAGCAGCACAAGCGCCTGCAGAGCACCGGCTCGGGCGTCGGCCAGCAGAGCGCGCTCGACCCGCAGGTGCAGGCGGCCGTCGCCGACGCCAAGCGCTCACTCGATGTGCTCGCGAAGCAGCTGCCCGGATCGCTCGGCAGCATCGTGAGCGAGGTCGCCAGCCGCAGCGAGTCCATCGTCACCACGCAGGCGCGGGGCGAGCTCTCGCAGCGTTACTCCGAGCAGGTGTTCCGCGAGTGTCACGAGCTGATCGAGGACCGCTATCCGCTCAATCCGAAGAGCCCGGTCGATGTGGCACTCGGGGACTTCGGACACGTGTTCGGCTCCGGCGGCGTGTTCGACACGTTCTTCCAGATGAATCTCGCCCCGCTGGTGGACACCTCGCGGCCGAAGTGGGCCTGGCGCGCCGGCGCGGCCGCGGGACCGCCATGGATGCTGCCCGAGTTCCAGCGCGCCCAACGCATCCGGGAGCTCTACTTCGCGCCCGGCGGCAAGACCCCGGAGGCGCGCTTCAATCTCTCGCCGGATACGCTCGATGCCTCGGTCACGCGCTTCACGCTCGACATCGAGGGGCAGCGATTCGAGTATCGCCACGGACCGTTGCAGAGCCTCGCCGTCAGCTGGCCCGGCACCACCGGCCAGGCCGCGTTCAGCTTCGAGGACCGCGGCGGCGGGCCGATCCCGGGTGTCACGGCACGTGGGCCGTGGGCGTGGTTCCGGCTGCTCGATCAGGCGCACACGGTGCGCGACTCGGAGACCCGCTATCGCGTGACCTTCACCGCAGCTGGCAAGTCGATGGTGGTGATCCTCGAGGCGCCCTCGATCCGCAATCCCTTCGGCAGCAACGAGGTTGCGGGATTCCGCTGTGCGATGTGAGGCCGCCATGCAGCAGCTCGCATCCCCGGTCGGCTTCTACGGCAAGCTCCCCTGCAAGGGGGATTTTCTGCAGCGGCGCGTGTCGCAGGAATTCGTCGACGCCTGGGACCCATGGTTGCAGGAGTGCATGCACGCGAGCCGCCAGCAGCTCGGGGAGGCGTGGCTGCAGGCCTACCTCAACGGGCCGGTCTGGCGCTTCGCGCTCGCCGAGGGCGTGTGCGGCGGCGGCGCCTATGCCGGCGTGATGGTGCCGAGCGTCGACCGGGTCGGACGCTATTTCCCGCTCGCCCTGCTGGCGCAGCTGAGCACCGAGGAGTGCCTGCTCGAGGTCGCCTGCGGCGGAGCGGCGTGGTTCGATGCGGCGGAGACGCTCGCGGTGGAGGCTCTGCAGGCCTCGGATCTGGACCTCGAGAGCTTCGATGATCGGGTGTCGGATCTGGCAGGCCGGCTCGCGCGGGCATCCGCGGCGGAAGCCGCCTACCTCGTGGGCCTCATGCAGCAGGGCGACTTCGCCAGCACCCCGGCACAGTGGCAGGTACCCCTGACCGACGGGCGCTCCCTACAGAATGCCGTCAACGCCTTCGCCTCGCGCGAGCTGCAGCGCGTGCTGCGTCCCCTTGCGCTGTGGTGGACCGACGGGTCCGATGCCGTGGCACCCGGCTGGCTGTGCACGCGCGGCCTGCCCGATCCTCAATCCTTCGCGGCGCTGCTCGCGGGCAACTGGCGCTCGGCTGGATGGGCGAGTCTGTCGGGCGATGCGCCGCCGCCGGCTCGCGAGACGAGCGCGGCGGAGTGGCTCTCCGTCGCCGTGCCCGAGCCGCTCGAGCTGACCGCGTGGCACGCACCGATCGTGCGGACGGCGGGCGCGGGGGAGCCGCGCACGCAATTCGTTGCCCGCCCCGACCTCGGCCTGTGGGCCGTGGTGTGCGGCGAGCGCTCGCCGGCGGATGCCTCCGGGGCCGTGCTGATCGCGGACGTGCTGCAGAGCGTGCCGCACGCCAACACGCTGACCGAGCTCGCCGAGGGGGTGCGTACGGAGCTGCAGAGCGCCTACCGGGAGCTCACGCGGCGTGGGCACGGCGGCGGGCTCGCCTCGGTCCGGACGATCGTGTTCGCCGCCCGGGGCGCCGAGTGCGCGCTCGTGTGGGCCGGAAACGTTCAGGCCGTGCGGTGTCGTTCCGCCGACGGCCAGCCGGTGGTCGGAATCACCCCAGCGGAGGCCCCCGGCGCCTACTTCGCCGGCGATGCGGCGCAGCCCCCGCGCGGTGGTCTCATGGAGCTGATCGCCGCACCCGTGGCACCGGAGAGTTCCATTCTCGTGCACTACCAGCCGCTGCAGGGCGGGGACGCATGGGTGCTCGCCGGCGCCCCGCTTCTCGAGCCGAGGCAATTGCCGGCTCTGGCGGCCGCGCTCGCGCCGCAGAGCAGCTCGGAATCGTGGGGACCGCAGGCGCTCCAGAGCCTCGGCGGTCTCGACAGCGCGCCCTACGGCGGGACGGCGCCGCTGCTGCTGCTGGCGGCGCGCCGGGCCGCGGGCTAGCCGCATGCTGCTGGCGCTCAGTGTGATCAGCACGCATGGGGCCGCCATGGGCCCGACCGCGTACAAGATCTTCGATCAGCGCGGCGGGTCCATTGGCCGCCTCGATCAGAACGACTGGACGCTCCCGGATCCGGACAAGGTCGTCTCCAGCCGCCATGCGCTGCTCAAGTGCAACGGCGGCGCGTTCTACATCGAGGACACCAGCACCAACGGGACGTTCGTCAATTCTCCCGATCGCGCCATCTCGAAGACGCAGCCCACCCGGCTCAACGACGGCGATCGCATCTTCATCGGCGACTACGAGATCCTCGTGCAGCTGATCGACGACGGGCCCCAGGTGTCCGAGCCACCCCCTGCGGCGATTGCCGCGGCGCCAGCGAGGACCGCGACCGCGGATCCTCTGGAGCTGATCGGAGTCGCGCGTGCGGCGCGTGCGCCGGATGCCCTGATACCCGCAGCGCGAGAGTCGGTCGCCAAGGCGCGCCCCCCCGAGGCGCTTGCGCCCGTGAGTGCCCTGCTGACCCCGGCGGATGCGGGGCTGATTTCCGAGGCTGAGGGTGATGGCGGGCTCGACTTCGCTCCGCTGCCCGAGCCGCAGCTCGGCTCCGCCACCGTCGATCGTTCAACACCGCCGCCTGCGGCGGCGTCTGCCGCCAAAGAGCCCGCGCGCCCGGCGGCGCGCAGCCCAGCCACCGGGGGTGCGGAGGACCTGCTCGCGGCGCTCGGGCTCGACCCGACGCGCGTCGACCCCGCCGTTTATCAGCAGCTCGGCGCGATCCTGCGGATCGTGGTGAGCGGCATGATCGAGATCCTGCAGTCGCGTGCGGAGGTGAAGAACAATTTTCGCATGGTCCTCACCAACATCCGCCCGGTCGAGAACAATCCGCTCAAGTTCTCGCTCAACGAGGAGGACGCGCTCCACAATCTGTTCGTCAAGCACAACCCCGGCTATCTCGGGCCGGTTGAGTCCTTCCGGGATGCCTTTCAGGACATTGCGTTCCATCAGCTCGCGATGCTCGCGGGAATTCGCGCCGCGTACGATGCGATGCTGAGCAAGCTGCATCCGGATCACCTGCAGGACATCTACGAGCGCAAGCTGCGGCGCACCGCCATGTTCAGTGTCGGCAACCGCTCGAAGTTCTGGGAGATGTATCGCGCGCACTTCGAGGACTTGGACAAGGACAAGGAATCCGCCTTTCAGACGCTGTTCGGCGAGGATTTCGCCAAGGCCTATCACGAGCAGCTCAACAGGCTCACCGCCGCGGCGCGCGCGCGCCGCCGCTGAGTGAGACCCATGGCGGATCCAGCACGCTCCCCGGCACCGTTCACTTGGCGATCGGCCGCGGTCACCTCGCAGGGCAACGTGCGCAAGCACAACGAGGACGCGGTGCTCGAGCTGCCGGCCGCCGGGCTGTGGGTGGTGGCCGACGGCATGGGCGGGCACAACGCGGGCGATGTCGCCAGCCGCATGATCGTCGAGGCCCTCTCGACCGTGGTACGTCCGACGCTGTTCAGCCAGTTCGTGGACGAGGTCGAGGACCGGCTGCGCGAGGTGAACGCGCGGCTCTACCAGAGCTCGCTGGAGGGCCCCGGCGGAATGAGCGGCAGCACCGTCGCGGCGCTGCTCGCCTTCGATCGCTACTGTCTGAGCGTCTGGGCGGGTGACAGCCGCGTCTATCGCTCCCAGGACGGGGCATTCGCGGCGGTCACGCGCGATCACAGCGAAGTGCAGGCGATGCTCGATGAGGGAATGAGCCCGGCGAGCGCCGAGCAGCACAACAACGTGATCACCCGCGCCGTGGGCGGCTCGCAGGAGCTGTTCCTGGACCTGGAGCTGCGTGCGCTGCGCGATCGCGATCGCTATCTGCTGTGTACGGATGGACTCTACAAGGAGCTCAGCGAGTCCGACCTTGCGCGGCACGTCTCGGGAAACGATCCAGACGGCGCCTGCAAGGCGCTGCTCAAGCAATCCCTGCAGGGCACCTGCAGCGATAACGTCTCGGCGGTGGTCGTGCAGTTCGCTGCGGCATGAACGAGTTTCTCAAGCTCATCGAGGAATACCTCGCCGCACGCATCGACCTCAAGGCCGTCGAGCGTGGGCTCATCGTCGCCCTGAGCCGCCAGCCGCACCTCGCAGCCGCGTTCGGCGCCCGCGTCGAGGGGTTGTATCGCGGCGGACGCGTGAACGGGGAGGTCTATCTGGCGCTGGTGCAGGCGATCCGCACGTTCCAGCAGTCGCAGGCCGCCAACGCCGCGGTCGCGGCAGCAACGGCCGCGGCCGCGCCCACGCCCACGCCTCCGGCGAGTACTCCCGATGCACCGCGAGAGGCGGGAGCGGATTCCGCGCCCGACAAGACCCAATTCCGCCCGCGGGCAGCTGCTCAGGCAGCTGCGCCCCCAGAGGCTGCGGAAGCGGACAAGACTCACTTTCGGCCACGCGCGCCCGCATCTGCCGCCCCGACGCCTGAGGCGGAGGGCGACAAGACGCACTTTCGTCCGCGCGCTGCTCCGCAGGCCGAGCCGGCCGCCGAGACCGGCGAGGACCGCACGCGGCTGCGACCGCGTCCCGCGGCGCCATCGGGCACGCCGGGTCCCGCGGCCGCGCCGGCTGGAGCCGCGGCGGCCGCAGCAAGTGGGGGCGATCCATCGTGGACGCCGCGCACCGGTGGGGCGAGCTCATCGACGACCGGCAGCTCCACGGGCTCGAGCCGTGTCACGGGCTCATCCACCTGGGGAGACACCACCGGCGGTCGCCTCGCCGCCGCGGATGCGCCGATTCTCGGTCCGGGCAGTGTCATCAAGGAGCGCTTCATCCTCGAGGAGGAGCTCGGCCGCGGCGGCATGGGCCTCGTGTTCAAGGCACGCGACCTGCGCAAGGAGGAGGCGCAGGACCGCAATCCGTACGTCGCCGTCAAGGTGCTGAACGAGGAGTTCCGCCGGCATCCCGAGTCGCTGAAGGCCCTGCAGCGCGAATCGCGCAAGGCGCAGAACCTCGCACATCCGAACGTCGTCACGGTCTACGACTTCGACCGCGACGGCGGCAACGTCTTCATGGTGATGGAGCTGCTCGAGGGTGAAGCCCTCGATCGGCTCATTCGCCGCACGCAGGGCCAGGGCCTGGAGCTCAAGGAGGCACTGCGGATCACCCGCGACATCTGCCGTGCGATGGCCTACGCCCACGAGCAGGGCGTGGTGCATTCGGATTTCAAGCCGGGCAACGCGTTCCTCACCCGCGAGGGGACGGTCAAGGTATTCGACTTCGGCATCGCGCGCGCCGCCAAGCGCTCCGACAAGGCCGGCGGCACCACCACGCTCTTCGATCCCAGCACTCTCGGGGCAATGACGCCGGCCTACGCGAGCTGCGAGATGATCGAGGGCCTCGAGCCCGATCCGCGCGACGACATCTACGCGATCGCATGCGTTGCCTACGAGCTGCTGACCGGCCGCCATCCCTTCGACCGCAAGTCGGCGGTGCAAGCCCGCGATGCGGGACTGGTGCCGAGGGCGCCGCCGAAACTGCCGCGCGGGCAGTGGCGGGCGCTGCAGCGCGGGCTCGCATTCGGGCGCGAGCAGCGCTCGCCCTCCGTCATGGCGTTCCTGAACGGCGTGCTGCCGCCGAAGCGCTCGCCGGCGGTCTACGTCGGGGCAGGCGCCGCGGCGCTCGCGGTGATCGTGATCGCCGCCGTGGTCATTCCGAATCTGATCTCCGGGCATCGCGAGACGAGCATGATCAACACGCTCGCGCACGGCAGCGCGCTCGAGATCGAGCGCACGCTCCCCAAGCTGCGTGAGCTGGATGCCGTGCGGCGCAACGCCATCCTGGCGAACGACGAGGCGCGAAACGGCCTCATCAACTACTACCAGGCGGGCATTCTGGCGGCCTTCGACGCCACCAACGGGCACTATGATTTCCCCAGGGCCCAGGGCCTCGCCGATGATCTGCTGAAGTTCCTGCCTGACTCGAACAAGGTCAAGGGCATCAACGACGAGCTCGGCAACCGCAAGAACGATGCCATCAAGCAGCAGAGCGACCGCTTCGATTCCGACATCGACAAGGGGTTGCTGATTCCCGCGCAGGGCGCACAGAACACCGAGGCGGTGCTCGCGATCGTGCGCAGCATCGACCGCAACCACGCGCTGCTGCACGATCCGCGCCTGCCGGGAGCGTACGCGAAGCAGACCAAGGAGGCCCTGCTGCGCGGTGATGCGAGTCTGGCGCAGGCGCTGGTCGCGAGCGGACTGAAGTTCAGCCCCGACGATGCGGCGCTGCGCGATCTGAGCGATCAGGCCGAGCGCATGGTGCACGTGCAGCAGGCCGAGGCCCGCGTCGCGCGCCTCGAGCGCTCACTCGGCGCGCTGCTCGGCGGAGCGGCGACGCTCGCGGACCTGGAAGGTCGCCGCGCCGACATCAGCGAGCTGCGCTCGCTCAACCCGCAGAACACCACCCTGGTGCGCGTGCAGGACTCGGCGCAGCGCGCGATCGAAAGGCAGCTGCAGAGCCTGCAGGGCGCGCAGCGCTTCGACGACGCGCAGAAGTTTCTCGACAGGGACGGCGATCTCGCCGGTCCGGCGTTCATCGAGAGCCGGCACGCGCAGCTGATCGCCGCGCAGTTGGCGTATCAGAACAAAGCCAACGCCGCGCGCCTGATCGCCCAGCAGCGCGACGCCGCCATCGCCGGCATCAAGACGATTGTCGATGGGCTGCTCAAGGCTGCGCATCCGGACGATGCGTGGGAGGCCAATCTGCGCAGCCAGCTGCAGAAGCTGGCGGCCTACCTGCAGCCGACCGACCCGTATATCGCCCAGGTGCGCAGCACCGCGGCCGCGCGTTATGTGAGCGAGGGCCGCGCGCTGCGCGCGCAGCAGCGACTTGCTGAAGCCGGACACATGCTCGACCGCGCGCGCGAGTACGCCCCGCAATCGCCCGATGTCGCGAGCGAGGACCGGCTGCTCGCCGATGCCCGCCGCACCACGCAGCTCGCGACCGATGCGCGCAATCGCGAGGCGCAGCTGGCCGCGCTCAAGCAGAAGTTGATCGATCAGGCCCAGGCGAACGACGTGAGCGAGGCTCAGGCATCGCTCGCCGAATTGAAGAAGGCGAAGCCGGACGATGTGTTTGTCGCGAAGGAGGCGCCGCAGGCGATCGGCGGCGCCTACGGTCGGCTCGCCTTGAGCGCGGTGCGCGAGGGTCGCTACGATCGCGCGGTCGAGCTGCTGTCACGCGCCTCCGACGTGGCACCGCAGCTCGCGGATCTGGCGGCGACGCGTGACCGCTACACCCGCTATGCGGCCCTCGATCGCCAACTGAGCTCGGGCACCGCGCTGAGCGCGGACAGCATCCGCCGCGATCTTGATCAGATCACGAAGCTCAATGCCGCCGAGAGCAGCGACGTGCGCGACCACCTGGCGCGCACGCTGGTCGCACGTATCAGCGCGACGAGGGGCGACCAAAGCGCAGCCCTCCTCAACGTCGCGAAGGCTGTGTTCCCGAGGGATGCCGGGGTCGTGCGTCTGGCTGCCGCGCGTGCGGCGCCTGCGCCGGCGGCTGCGCCGCCGCCTGCGCCAGTGCCCGCCACTTCGCCGCCGACCGCCCCCGGTACCGCCACGCCGGCGACGGCGCCAGCGCTCGCCGAGGAGCAAAATCTGGTTGCGGGCAGCAAGAGCGCACCGACCGCCGCGTCACCGCCGGGAACCGCACCCACCGTCGTGGCCTCGGCGCAGCCCAGTGCCGCGCTCGGTGCTCCAGGGACCTGTTCGGCGGGCCTTGCCGGGTATGGCCGCCGCGGACGGGGGGTGTGCTTCGACACATTCGCTGCAGGCCATGGACCGGAGCTGGTCGTGGTGCCGGCGCCGCCGGGCGGGCGTGTGTTCGCCATCGGCCGCACCGAGCTCAGCAACAAGGATTTTGCGCTGTATTGCAAGAGCACCGGGAAGTGCGCAGTCCCGCCGGGCTCGCCCGAGCTGCCGGTCACCTCGATTTCGGTCGCCGAGGCAAGGCGCTATCTCGAGTGGTTGTCGCAGACGAGCGGGGCCACTTATCGGCTGCCGACCGATGCCGAGTGGACCTTTGCCGCCAACGCCCAGGGTGCCGCCGACCCCGGTGGCCTGCGAAGCGTGAACTGCGTGATGCAGGCCAACGGCACACAAGTCGCGGGCTTCTCGCTGCAGAACGTCACGAGCGGCACGCCCAATGCGTGGGGGCTGTACAACTACGCAGGCAACGCCCAGGAGTGGGTGCAGACCGGAGGTGCGGTCACGGCGCGCGGCGGCGCCTACAGCGACCCGCTCTCTCAGTGCACCGCGAGTTCGAGCAGGCCGCACAGCGGCAACGCCGACCCGGTCACCGGATTCCGCGTCCTGAGAGAGATCAAGTGAGCGCGACATGAGCGAGGACGTGACCGCCCGTCTGCGCGCTCTGGCTCACGATCATTTCGAGGGCCGCCTGAGCCTCGCGGCCTACCGGCGGCTGCGCGGACCGCTGCTCGACTCGCTGGCCGGCGCCCCACTCAATGAGCCGGCCGTCACCACCCAGCCGCGCTCGGTCCTGCGCCAGCCGGCACCATCCATCGCGACGCTCCCTCCGGCGCCAGGTGTGGAGCAGAGCGCTGCGCCGCCTCAGGCGCCTCGGATCGCACCGCCGGTCGCAGCTGCCGTGCGCGCTGCGCCGGCACCGGTCTCGCTCCCATCACCCCCGGCAGCCCCTGAGGCCCGTGGAGGCTTTCCGCTGCTCGCGGTCATCGGGGTAGTGATCGTCGGTGCGGTCGCGGTCGGTGGCTATCTGTACTGGCGGTCCACTCACGCGGGGTCCGGTGCGTCGGTGAGCGTTGTGGCTCCGAAGGCACCGGGCGGGGAGGTGTACGCGGTTGTCGCGCCGCTGCTGGATAGCGAGGACTGGAGTGAGGCGCGACTGGCCGAGACGAATGCGGCGCTGCTGAAGGCAGGAGCGCCGGCGATTGCCACGGCCGCGAGCACCGAGTGGTTCCAGAGGTTCACCGATGCCGTTCGGCGCCGCCTCAAGGAGCAACAGGCGCTGGCCCCGAGCGGCTCCGTGTCGGACTCGGGGGCACTGTCCAAGCTTGCGGTCACCATTGGCCTCGATCTCAAGGCTCCGGACAGTCCGATCAGAATCGCGACCGCACCCACGGAGCCTCCCGAGCCGCCCGGCCAGTCGGGGTCTGTGGCGGAGGGCACCCCTCCTCAGGCGCGGCCGTCGGCGTCTGCCCCACGACAAGCCGGCGGATCAGCAGCGGCTGCCAGTGCCCATGGCGCACCGGCTGCATCGGTCGCGCACTCGGGCTCGGCTACGCCGTCCACTCGGCCGCCGGCTGCAGCGCCCGTGGCCGCCTCCGCCGCAGCTCAACCGGCGATACCCCCTGCAAGCGCGCCCGCGGCAACGACGTGTCGAGCTGAGCTCGGTGGTACACGGCGCCCCTATTGCCAGGACGTGCTGGGCGGTACCGATCTCGGTCCGCAATTGGCCGTCGTCCCCGCCGGCGCCTTTGACATGGGCAACCCGGATGTGGCGAGTGAGCGCCCGGTGCATCACGTGACGATCGCGAAGCCTTTCGCCATCTCCGTTCAGGAGGTCTCCCAGGGGGAATTCCGGCTCTTCTGCCAGCGAACGGGACGAGCTTGTCCGGCTCAGCCCTGGAGCGGCGATGACTATCCGGTGGTCGATGTCAGCTGGGCCGACGCTCATGCCTACGCCGAGTGGCTGTCGAGGGCGAGCGGTCACCCGTACCGGCTGCCGAGCGAGGCGGAATGGGAGTACGCGGCCCGCGCTGGCCATACGGGCCTGTTTCCTTCGGGAGACTCGCTGTCGCCGACGGATGTGTACTACTCCGCGACGAGTACGCTCACGAGTCCCGCGCCGCGCAGCAGGCATTTCAATGCCAACGACTGGCATCTGCTGAACATGGTCGGCAACGTGCGCGAGTGGGTCGAAGACTCCTGGTCGCCGAACCTCGAGGGTGCACCTGGCGATGGCAGCGCGCGCACGGATCACGATGTGCACGTCGGTGTCGTACGCGGCGGCGCCTACGCGGATCTGCGCCAGAAGCTGCGTCTCACCACGCGCGAGCCGCTGAGCCGTGACGCCCACGATGCGCTCACCGGCATCCGCCTGGTGCGGGTCGTCGACTGATCGCTGCCCGACCGCCAGCGCTCCGCATGCGACGTAACGCCGCCTCATGACAGAGGTGGCGAGTGTGCGGATCATTCCGTGGCGTGCGCGCCACGCTCGGGATTGCCGCATTGCAATCGCCCAAGCGGGTGGGTAGGCTCTTACGAGGAGTGCAACGCCGAGTTCGCGTTGACACCCGCTGGCCATACCTATCACAACGCCGGCACGAATTCGGGGAGGAACTCGCGTGCACCTTATTCAGGGATCCGTGCGGTGGTTGCTGCCGCGGGCAGCGGCCATCATCCTCGTGGGCGGTACGTTGGCTGCCGGATCCCCACCGCTTGCAGCCCAGCAGCTTCCCGGGGGCGCGACGCCGGGCGCGGTGCTGCCGCGGCTCAATCCGCCGGTGCAGGCGCCGCCGCCGCCCGCCTCGCTATTCGAGATTCCCCGCGTCGCCGACCGGCCGCTCGGCATCGAGGAGGGACCGCGCCTGCAGGTGAAGTCCTTCAAGCTCGTGCGTGCCGTCGATCGTCCCGCCCGCGGAGTGAAAGTCGCGGACGTGCAGGCGCTGCTCGATCAGGCGCGCGCAAGCCAGCCGGCCGAAGGCTACACGGTCAATCAGCTGCAGGGGATCGCGGCCAAGGTGGCCGATTACTACCACTCCAAGGGACTGATTCTGGCGCAGGCCTTCGTGCCGCAGCAGACCGTGCGCGATGGCGTCGTCGAGGTCGAAGTCCTCGAGGGCGCGCTCAACTCGATTACCGTCGAGGGCAACAAGTCCTATTCCACTCGGACGCTGCTCCGGCCCTTCAATGGCCTGGTGGGTTCGCCGGTGGAGAAGAATTCGATCGAGTCGGCATTGCTCACGCTCGCCGACTACCCGGGGCTTACCGCGTATGGCGTGCTCGGTGCCGGTCGAGACGTGGGCGCGACCAATCTTACGCTGCGCGTGCAGAGCGAGAAGCGCTTGACGTTCGACACCTCCTTCGACAATGACGGATCGCGGTTCGCGGGCGAGTACCGTCTGCGCGCCGGGCTCACCGTCAACAATCCGCTGGGCGATGCCGACTACTTGAAGCTCTACGGCCTCTACGGCTTCGATACCGCGGACCACAACGCCAATGGCGCCTACGGTGGATTCGAGTACGCGGTGCCCCTCTTCTCGCCGCGGGATCAGCTGCTGCTTTCGTACGCGACCGATGCCTACAACATCGGCAACGTCCCGGCCGGCACGGCAGCATCCCAGCCGAAGGGCAACACCGGCATCGGCGAGGTCGCCTACCGGCACGCGTTTGCGCCGGATCGGCTGGGCTCGATGAGCGTCGGGCTGGCGCTCGACATCAAGCGGGCGACCTTTCAGCTACAGGGACAGGACAAGTTCAAGGACGACCTCACCAATCTGCGTACCGATTTTGCCTGGGACCGCATCGATACCAAGCTGCGGGGCGTCAATCAGCTGAGCCTGGCCTATACGCATGGCTTCAAGAGCGCGCTCGGTGCGCTCGGCGACTACGACCCGGCGGCCGCCGTCCCGCCGAGCCGCGTCGGCGCGACGGGCGATTTCAACAAAGTGACGCTGTCGCTGCAGCGCCTGCAGCACATCACCACGAACACCTCGCTCCTGCTGCGGGTGCAGGGCCAGCAGAGCAGCGATCCGCTCGTGTCGCTCGAGCAGTTCACGATGAGCGGTGCCGATGCCGTGCGTGCGTATCCGGTCGCCGATTCCATCCAGAACACCGGCGGGTTCCTCGAGAACACGCTGGTCGACAAAGGCGTCCTCGCGACGGGCGAATACATCTTCGGCGTCCCGTTCATCGCCAACCGGCCCGCTTTCCGCGGCCGCAGCTGGGGACAGACCCTGCAGTTCTCGCTGTTCGCGGACTACGCCTCGGGGCGCCTCAATCCCCCGGCGCAGACCAACGTCGCCGACAGCGTGCACATTGGCGGCTGGGGCGGCGCCGTTCAGTTCAACGTTCCGGGTCATGTGTTTGCGCGCATCGATATATCGACGCCGTTCGACAC
>Ga0335081_10000598_pt1 | contig 60185 bp, 57 predicted proteins | sample Lox_Sample_35_FD_206713 | JGI IMG/M metagenome (GOLD analysis project Ga0335081, IMG submission 206713) | Soil microbial communities from Loxahatchee National Wildlife Refuge, Florida, United States - Lox_Sample_3.5 | ecosystem: Environmental > Terrestrial > Soil > Wetlands | place: USA...
ATAACCTGGAAGACCTTATCCGCAAGCTTTGGGAATGGTGGGATGAGCACGGAAAGAACCGCGAGCGCATCGGCGAACTCGTAGACCGTATGGGCATGAGGTCCATGCTCGAAGCAACCGGCCTCAAACCTATACCGCAGATGGTGAAAGCGCCGAGGACCAATCCCTACGTGTTCTGGGCACCGGGTGAAGTGAAGTAACCTTAAACTCAAGAGAATAATTCCAAGGAGGGAAACCTATAATGGCTGACAAACCGAAAAGAATAACAGACATTGGTGCGCCTGATTATCATAAATTCCTGCCTCCCGTGATCGCAAAGAACTACGGGAAGTGGAAGTACCATGAATATATCAACAAGGGCGCGATGAAACACGTCTCTGAGACCGGCGACGAGGTCTACACCGTGCGTATGGCGACGCCCCGTCTTGTGAGTACGGACTATATCCGCGAGATGTGCGACCTTGCCGAGAAGTTCAGCGGTGGGTATCTCCGCTGGACGACCCGCCACAACGTCGAATTCTTCCCCGAGAAGGGGCAGGTCGACGCGCTCCAGGCCGAGCTCAAGAAGCGCGGCCATCTGGTCGGCGGCATCGGTTACGGCATCAGCAACGTGGTCCATACCCAGGGTTGGGTGCACTGCCATACCCCGGCAACGGACGCATCGGGCGTGGTGAAGGCGGTCATGGATGAACTCCATGAGTACTTCACCAACAAAAGCCTCCCCGCACGCGTCAGAATCGCCCTGGCCTGCTGCCTGAACATGTGCGGTGCGGTGCACTGTTCCGACATCGCTATCCTCGGCATTCACCGCAAGCCGCCGAAGGTAAATGACGCTACCCTCGGGAACCAGTGCGAGATCCCGACGACCATCGCATCCTGCCCCACCGGCGCCATCAGCCCGAACCCGGCTGCCAAGTCCGTGAAGATCAAGGATGAACGCTGCATGTATTGCGGCAACTGTTACACGATGTGCCCCTCGCTTCCGATCGCCGACGGAACCGGCGATGGCATAGCCATCTACGTCGGCGGCAAGGTGTCCAACGCCCGCGGTCCGGCACGTATGTCCAAGCTGGCCATTCCGTTCCTCCCGAACAATCCTCCGCGCTGGCCCGAGGTCGTACAGGCGGTCAAGCACCTGGTAGAGGTCTATGCCAAGGACGCGCATAAGCACGAACGCTATGGTGAGTGGATCGAGCGGATCGGCTGGGAGCGGTTCTTCAAGCTTACTGGCATTCCGTTCACGTATCAGCATATCGATGACTTCACCTTTGCACGCGAATCATTCAGAATGACGCCGACCTTCAAGTGGGAATAGGAGTGTCGCACTGACTACACGCCGGCCCCGGCATTCATCCGGGGCCGGTTTTCTGATGCTGTGAACAATCTATCCGGAGGGGAGCGACTATGGACGCTGCTGAACTGACAAAAAAAGTATATGAGCTGGTGGAAAAGAACCAGGGCAAGAAAAAAATGAAGGCCGGAGACATCACCAAGGCCATGGAAGCGGAAGGCGCGACGCGGGATGAGGTGAAGGCCGCAATCCGCGAGCTGGTTGACGGTGGCAAATTGGTGTATTCCTACTTCGGTGGTAGCTTTATTGAGATCCCCCACAAGGAAGGTTCGGCAAATCCGTAATGCCTGCTGTCCCGAGGCTGGCAATTTCTGCGACGCGCGGAGGGCTGGGAAAGACCACTCTCTCGCTCGGCATAATCGCTGCCTGGCATAAGAAAGGCAGACGGGTTGCGGTCTTTAAGAAGGGACCTGATTTTATAGATGCCGGATGGCTTGGAGTGGCAGCAGGCAGGCCCTGCTATAATCTGGATCTCTTCATCATGGAAAAAGAAAGTATCCTGCAGTCATTCACCGACCACACGATAGGTGTGGATGCGGCGGTGATCGAGGGGAACCGGGGACTCTATGATGGAGTTGACGAGTCCGGCACCTATAGTACAGCGCGTTTGACAAAACTGCTCAAATCACCCGTTCTGCTTATCGTCGACTGCACCAAGGCCTCAAGCACGGTCGGGGCAGTTGTCCTCGGGTGTCAGAAATACGACCCTGAAGTTGATATCAGGGGGGTCATTTTAAATAACGTATCACCGGGCCGGCATGAATCGGTCGTAAGGAAGGCTATTGAACAGGTGAGCGGCCTGTTGGTCGTGGGAGCGGTGCCGAGGCAGAGGAAAGGTGAGTTCCCCGAACGCCACATGGGGCTGACACCGTTCCATGAGCATCCCGAGGTGGACCAGGCAATAAGCGCTTCAGCTGTCTTAGCAGAAAAATATCTTGACCTTGACGCAGTGTGGAATATTGCGTGTCGTGCTTCCGAGCTGGCGATGCCTGAGAAGCCAGCGGCAGTATTCCTTGATCACGGGGAAGATCAGGTTACTGTAGGAGTCATAAAAGATACTGCTTTTCAGTTCTATTATCCCGATAATTTGGAAGCCCTCGAACAGCAGGGAGCTCGAATATGTGAGATCAATGCCCTAAGGGACAGGACGCTTCCTGAGATAGATGCTCTTTATATCGGCGGAGGTTTTCCCGAGACGCAGGCGGCAGAGCTTGCAGCGAATGAGGGATTCTGCAGGGCCTTGAAGGCTGCTGCCGAGAACGGATTGCCAATCTATGCGGAGTGCGGCGGTCTGATCTATCTCGGGCGTAGTCTGAAAGTTGATGAACGCACATATCCCATGACGTCGGTGTTGCCAATTGATTTCGTTCTTGAAAAAAGACCACAGGCGCATGGCTATACAATATTGGAAGTCAGGGGTCCAAATCCGTTCTTTGAAAAGGGCGTCATTATCCGGGGGCATGAATTTCATTACTCACGGATTGTGAATCTTGACGATTTACCTCCAATGGCGTATTATATGAAACGCGGGGCCGGGATAAACAGTACGGAAGACGGGATCGTGTATAAGAATGTGCTGGCATGTTATACGCATCTCCATGCACTGGGGACGCCCCAGTGGGCCGGGGCCATGGTCGGGAAGGCACGCGAGTACAGAAAACGGAAGCAGGAAGCGTAGAAAGCAGGCATTATCTTGAGGGCAGGGACAAGGGAAGGAGTCGAGCCGGTCTGTCCGTTTTGCAGAAGCAGGCTTCAGCGGCCGACTACGATGCGCATCAGTTCAGCGGAAAACGTGCTCGGCGGGACGTGTGCTCAATGTGGTGCCCTGTTTATCGTTGACCCAACGAGTAAGAATGTTGGGGAAGTGATGATGCAAGCTCTCGACATGGCAGCGGCCCAACTCTCGAAAGACAGCTCCCAGATGGTTGCCGGCGAGGATTACGATGATGCAGTGTTGAGCTATGATTGGCGGACGCACCGGTCTTCGGGCGCTCCAAAAGGTTTTATGGATGGATGCGGTCGACTTTATATCATCAAAACAAAAAAATAAAATCATTCTCTGACCGCGGTGATGGCAGAGTGATCTGAATACGGCAAAGAGGCAACCAAGAGTGGGATGCTCACGAAGCTCCCAAAAATTATTCATGAAAGGGGAATGAACAATGGCAACAATTGACGTAAAAGGCAAGACGATTGAAGTGGATGAGGATGGGTTTTTGGCGAATCTGGACGATTGGAATATGGATGTCGCGAATTACTTCGCGCAGGTCGAAGGAATCGATATGACCGATCAGCACTGGGAAGTCGTGAATTTCCTGCGCGACTACTATAAACAATACCAGATCGCGCCCATGATTAAGATCCTCGTAAAGGAAATCGGTAAGAAGCTCGGTCCCGACAAGGGCAATACCAAATATCTCTACGAGCTCTATCCGGGTGGTCCTGCAAAGCAGGCATGCAAAATCGCAGGCCTTCCGAAGCCGACCGGCTGCGTATAGAACCTGCTGCTGCGACAGCATCAAACACCGATCCCGTCCGTAACGGTGAGGGTGCAGGGCCGCAATATGCTCGTCGAAAGTTGATAATCCCTGTACGCATTCAGGCCTATAGCGGCCGCAGCCGGGACCGGATGGTCTTCTGTAAAGGGGAACATCAATGGGCATGGTGAGTCGTGTTCCTGCAGGAGCACCAAGGCGGCAATCGATATGAACTGTTGGGGCGGGCGAGAAGATCTATTTTCCTGAAGGAGGAATGCTATACGATGTATATGGTAACAATAGACAAGAACAAGTGTGATGGCGACGGCACCTGCGTGAATGTCTGCCCCCAGTCGGTATTCAAACTGGAAGGCGGCAAGGCCGATCCCGTGAATATGTCCGAGTGTATCAATTGTCTGACCTGCGTGGAAAACTGCCCGCAGCAGGCGATCACGGTTACCGAGATTTAATGAGATAATAGACGATCATACCAACGGGGATAGTTGAAAAATTATCCCCTGTTTTTTTATTAAAAATACGCTGCGGGGAGGTGAACATTTTATGAAGCTAGCGGTATTTTTGAGCGATTGGAGAAGGACTGAAGAAACCCTTGAGAGAATGAAGGCCGAAAAGCTGGGCGTCATCCTTGTTGAAAACGGCATTTACCATGCTGTGGTGAAGGAAAAAGGCAAAGATTCGCCGGTGCTGTCAAAAGCAGGCGCGAACTTTTACGTATTGTCCGATGATCTCGAGACGAGAGGGTTTACAGCGGCGAACGTCAACTCCAAGGTGAAGGTCATCGGCTACGGCGATATCGTCGATCTCATCATGAACGACTACGAGAAGATGGCTTGGCTATAGCATAAAAAAAACGAAGGATGAGGGCGAGGAGCGAGGGACGTATTCATCCTTCATCCAACCGAGCGCAAGCGAAGGTCGTTCTTCGCCTGTCAGAAACTATTAAGGAGGATAGCATGGGAGAATTAACGTTGGGGGTATTCCCTTCCCTGGTTGGCTCGATGTCGCTCGATTTTGCGTTCAAGCTTGCCGAGGCTGGGATCGCCAAAGGACACAAGGTAAACATGTGGCTCTCCGGCAATGCCGTGATGATGGCCAAAAAGGGCCAAAAGCCATTCAAAGACTATTCTCATCTTGAAAAGCGCATGAAGGAACTCATGGGCAAGGGTATGGAGGTCACGGTATGCGAGGCGTGCGCCGAGGCCAGGGGATACCACAAGGAAGATACGCCCGAGGGCATGAAGCGGGCGAGCATGGACTGGTACCTGGCAAAGACCGTCAAGACCGACCGACTTTTGCATATAGGAGGTGAGTAAATGGGTGCCGTAAAATTATTGTTTATTGTACAGAGGCCGCCGTACAAGAGCGAGAACCCCCGTCTCGCGCTCACCCATGCAATCGCGAGCCAGACCGCGGAGATCTATATGGACGAAGGAGACTCCGTTGTCCCGACTATGGTGTTCGTCGGCGACGGTGTGCTGAACGCCGTGAAGAACCAGCAGGCCATGAAGCTCTACGGAGTGACAACCACCGAAAGCCACATCAAGAGCTGTCTGCTCATAGACCTGCCTGTCTGGGTGTGCAAGGAAGACATGGAGAGGCTCGGACTCAAGGAAAATCAGATGATCACCGATGCAGAGGACATGGGCGCCGAACTCAAGACGAAATTCGTATCCTATGCTGATATTCAAAAAGAGATGGAGACGGTCAAACACCTGCTGTTCTTTTAGCGGACAGCTACTCTGTAGCGGTTGCTGCAGGGTTATTGTTGACAGATTGTGATTGGATATGGATCTGAAAAGACTTCTGCAGGAAAGAAAAACTACTATCGTTAAAAAGTGGTTCGATACGGTAGCGGAGACATATCCTGACGATACGTCCCGTTTTCTCAAAAAGCAGAAGGCCCAGTTCGCGAATCCTGTCGGCTACACAATCTCCGAGGGCATCGAGCGCCTCTTTGACGCACTGCAGCAAGGGATGCTGCCGGACACGGTCTCAACGTTTCTTGACGGCATTGTCAGGATCCGGGCTGTTCAGAACTTTGCCCCGTCCGAGGCCGTTGCGTTCATCTTTCATTTGAAGAAGGTGATCCGGCAGGAGCTCGGAAACGAGATCCTGAAACAGCAGGGCATGACCGACCAACTTTCAGCATTTGATTCCACCATTGATGACCTGGCTCTCTACGCATTTGACATCTACATGAAGTGTCGGGAAAAAATTTACGAGCTCAAGGCAAATGAAGTGAAAAACGCGACCTTCCGGCTCCTGCAGCGGGCAAAGCTGATGGAAGGCGGGGGCGAAGAACAGAAATAGGATTTTCAAAATCAGCGGCATTGTCAATCTCACAGAAAAGAGGTAACGATATGAAAGCCTTAGTTTCCCTTATCGCAGTTCTCCTGCTTGTCCTGATTGCCTATGCAGGAGTGGCGGCGGCGAATCTGCGGTTCCTCTTTGGCGTCGTCATCCCCTATGCGGCGTTCCTCTTGTTCGTCGGCGGGATGATCGTCCGTGTTCTCAAATGGGGGAGTTCGCCGGTCCCGTTTCGCATTCCCTCGACCTGCGGGCAGCAGAAATCACTTCCATGGATCAAGCACAGCAAACTGGAAAATCCGTCCGGCGCGTTGGGCGTGATCGGGCGTATGGCGCTGGAAGTGCTCTTTTTCCGTTCCCTGTTCCGGAACCTCAAGACGCAATTGAACGGTGAGGGCAAAATCTCTTACGGAGAGGCCAAGTGGCTCTGGCTTGCCGGCATGGCGTTTCATTGGTCATTCCTCATCATTTTGTTCCGACATATGCGGTTCTTCATCGAGAGGGTACCCGCAGCAGTACAGCTCGCGGAAGGCCTCGACAGCTTCCTCCAGATCGGCGCCCCGCTCCTCTATATGACCGATGTGGTTCTCCTACTGGCTGTGACCTATCTCTTCATCAGGAGAATCGGGATTCCCCAGATGCGGTATATCTCGCTGATTGCCGACTACTTCCCGCTCTTCCTTATCCTGGGGATCGCGATCTCCGGCGTCCTGATGCGGTACTTCTACAAAACGGACATCGTGAGCGTCAAGATGCTTGCTATGGGTCTCATCAGCTTCAAGCCTGTGATGCCAGCAGAGACTATCGGTGTGATTTTCTATATCCATCTTTTCCTCCTGAGCGTCCTGTTCGCCTACTTCCCGATGAGCAAGCTTGTGCATCTGGGCGGAGTGTTCCTGAGCCCCACGCGGAACATGGCAAACAGCAACGGGATGAAGAGGCATGTCAATCCCTGGAACTACCCGGTCCATGTTCACACCTACGAAGAGTATGAGAATGATTTCAGGGATAAAATGAAAAACGCCGGGATCCCGGTAGAAAAGGAGTAGTCATGGCGAAACTTCCGAAACCAGAAGAACTGTCGAAGATAGATTTCACGCCGCCAAAGTCGGGATGGATGGATACGCCCGTCGTGTTCAAGGAAGGCATGTTCTGTCACGGATCCAAGCCTAAGAGCCTCGAGATCCTCGGTTTTCCCAACCCCCGCGACTGGCGGCCGGCAGACGCGGACTGGAAGCTGCCCGAGAACTGGAAAGAGATTATCCTTGAGGGGATCGCTGACCGCCTTAAAAAATACCGGTCATTCCGGCTCTTCATGGACATCTGCGTGCGCTGCGGGGCCTGCGCGGACAAGTGCCACTTTTTCATCGGGACCGGCGATCCCAAGAACATGCCGGTCCTCCGCGCCGAGCTGATCCGCTCGGTCTATCGAAAAGAGTTCACCACGGCCGGCAAGATTCTGGGCAATATGGCCGGCGCCCGTGAGCTTAACCTCGACGTGTTGAAGGAATGGTGGTACTACTTTTTCCAGTGCACCGAGTGCCGCCGCTGCTCGATCTTCTGTCCCTACGGCATCGACCAGGCCGAGATCACGATCATCGGCCGGGAGTTGCTCAATCTTCTCGGCCTCAACATTGAATGGATCGCCGGTCCTGCTGCCAACTGCTATATGAAAGGGAACCACTTAGGACTCGAGCCCCATACCATCGTCGGCAACCTCGAATACATGCTCGACGACATTGAGACCGTTACAGGCAAGAGAATCAAACCGACCTTTAACCGGAAGGGCGCCGAGATTCTCTTCGTGACGCCATCGGGCGACCTCTTTGCCGATCCGGGCACGTACACGGCCATGGGCTACCTCATGCTCTTCGAAGAGCTCGGGCTTGACTATACCTGGAGCACGTACGCCTCGGAGGGCGGCAACTTCGGGTTTTTTACCACGAACGAGCTGGCAAAGCGGCTCAACTCGAAAATCTATGCCGAGGCCAAGCGGCTCGGGGTCAAATTTGTCATCGGCGGCGAGTGCGGCCATATGTGGAGGGTGCTCCACCAGTACATGGACACCTGGAACGGCCCCGCCGATTTCCTCGAGGTCCCCAAGTCCCCAATCACAGGCACGGTCTTTGAGAATGCGAAATCGAGAAAGATGATCCATGTTGTCGAGTTCACCGCGGACCTGATCAAAAACGGCAAGCTTAAGCTCGATCCGCGGAGGAACGACCACCTCAAGGTGACGTGGCACGATTCCTGTAACACTGCACGCGGCATGGGCTTCTTCGACGAGCCCCGCTACGTGCTCAAGAGCGTGGTGAACAACTTCTACGAAATGCCCGAGGATACCATCCGCGAGAAGACCTTCTGCTGCGGCAGCGGGTCCGGCCTCAATGCCTCCGAAGATATGGACCTCAGGATGAAGGGCGGGTTCCCGAGGGCGAACGCGGTCAAGTTCGTTCGGGAGCACTACGGCGTGAACATGCTCGCCAACATCTGCGCCATCGACCGGGCATCCCTTCCGCCGCTCATGGATTACTGGGTCCCGGGCGTGAAGGTCACCGGCCTCCATGAGCTGGTAGCGAACGCCCTGGTGATGAAGGGTGAGAAGGAGAGAACCACCGACCTGCGCGGTGAGCCCCTTCCAGGAATTCAAGCGAAGGAGGAAAAAGCCTAATGAAACTTTATGACGGCGGGAAAATAATCATTGGCCTCCTGATTTTCGTCGGTATTGCAACTTTTCCTTTTTACTACAATATCGGAAAGGTGAACGCCAAGCCCGAGCCGAAGGTGGATACCCCGGCGATCCAGGAATGGGAAAAGCAGTACGGAAAGAAGGAATGTGTTGAGTCCAAGGAATTCATGCGGACCAACCACATGCAGCTCATCAACCTCTGGCGCGACTCCGTGGTACGCAACATGAACCGTGTGTACATCAGCACGTCGAACCATAAGAAATTCAATATGAGCCTGCAGAACGGCTGCATGCAGTGCCACTCCAATAAGAAGAAGTTTTGTGACGAGTGTCATAATTACATGGCTATAAAGCCTTTCTGCTGGGACTGCCACATTCAGCCGCAGGAAAAGGAGGAGAATAAATCATGAGCATGGACAGGAGACAATTTCTGAAAATTGCCGGCATCTCCTCCATTCTGGGGTTTGGCGCTTCCGTTGCAAACGCGACGCATCCGATCTGGGTCAAAGGCTTGGATCCCTCGCAAGTAGAGCCGAACAAGGACGCCCTGACGGCAAAAAGATGGGCCATGGTCGTGGACATGAGCAAGTTCAAGACCGATGAGGATTTCAAGAAGACCATTGATGCATGCCACCTAACGCATAACGTCCCTGACTTCCGGAATCCCGACGGCAGCGTCGATACGAGGCATGAGATCAAGTGGATATGGAAGACCGCATACGAGAATGCGTTTCCGGGCGAGCCGAACAAGTTCATGGACGAACATCTCAAGGAAATGCCCTTTCTGGTGCTGTGCAACCACTGTGACAATCCTCCGTGCGTTCGGGTATGTCCCACCAAGGCAACGTTCAAGCTCCCGAACGGGATCACGATGCAGGACATGCACCGCTGCATTGGCTGCCGGTTCTGCATGGCTGGCTGCCCCTACGGGGCACGGAGTTTCAACTGGCTTGACCCACGGAAGGCCATCAATCCTGAAAGAGAGAACAAGCAATACCCCACGAGGACCAAGGGCGTTGTGGAGAAGTGCACCTTCTGCTCGGAACGGCTCGAGATGGGAAAGATGCCGGCTTGCGTGGAGGCTGCGCCCAAGGGCGGCCTGCTATTCGGCGACATCGAAGACCCCAATTCAGATGTCAGAAAGATCGTTTCGACCAAGTATACCATCAGGAGAAAATCTGATTTGGGTACTGGGCCCGCCATTTATTATCTCATAGGAGGGAGCGACCATGCTTGAGAAAGCATTCGAAGGAAGTAAAAAATACTGGGCATGGATATTTTTTCTCGGTGCCCTTGTGCTGATAGGGTTCTACTACTACCTGCAGCAGTTCATGTACGGATTGGGTATTACCGGTTTGGGCCGTGACGTGTCGTGGGGCCTGTACATCGGCCAGTTCACGTTCCTTGTCGGCGTTGCTGCTTCGGCAGTGATGCTGGTGATCCCGTACTATTTACACGATTATAAGACGTTCAGCAAGATCGTGATCCTTGGCGAGTTCCTCGCCATCTCCGCCGTGACCATGTGCATTTTGTTCATCATGGCTGACATGGGCCAGCCGATGAGGGTAATGAACGTCGTCCTCCATCCGACGCCGAATTCCGTCATGTTCTGGGATTTCCTTGTGCTCTCGGGTTATCTGGTCCTGAATATTTTGATCGGCTGGGTCACATTGAGCTCGGACCGAAAAGGCGTTCCGCCGCCGAAATGGATCAAGCCCTTTATCATTCTGTCGGTCCCCTGGGCGATCAGCATCCATACGGTGACGGCGTTCCTGTATGCCGGTCTTCCGGGACGGCACTTCTGGCTCAGCGCCATAATGGCGGCCCGGTTTCTGGCATCGGCATTCGCCGGCGGTCCTGCGCTTCTCATTATCCTTGCCCTCATCGTGAGGAAGGTCAGCAAGTTCGATCCCGGCAAGGAGCCGATCCAGGCGCTTGGGAAGATCGTGGCTTATGCCATGTTCGCCAACGTCTTTTTCCTGGGCCTCGAGTTCTTTACGGCCTTCTACAGCAGCATCCCGGCCCATACCGATTCGTTCAAGTATCTCTACATCGGGCTTGATGGCCACCGCGAACTGGTGCCCCTCATGTGGACGTCATCGGTCTTTGCGGTCATCGCGCTCACCATGCTGTTAATCCCCGCTGCCCGCAAGAACGAGAGATCACTCGTCCTTGCCTGCATCATGCTCTTCATCTCCCTCTGGATCGACAAGGGATTCGGTCTGATCATCGGTGGTTTCGTGCCGAACCCCCTGGATCAGGTGCGTACGTACTGGCCGACGATGCCTGAGACCTGGATCACCATCGGCGTCTGGTCCATCGGGTTCCTGATCCTGAGCATGCTGTACAAGGTCGCTATTTCGGTTCGAGAGCAGACTGCTGGCGTAGAAATAGAGCATTAATAAAACCGGAGTTATGGCCTCTCTGTCAAGGGCTCGTCCCGCTCCACGGACGGGCCCTTTTTTGATCCGCTTTTCTCTCTTGATTTTATCCGCCTCGACGGGTAATATAGGGTGCTTTTGGAATTTTACTTTTACTGAAGGAGGGAACTGGGCTCATGTATATGGTAACTATCGACAAGGGCAAATGCGACGGCGACGGGACCTGCGTGAATATGTGCCCGCAGTCCGTATTCAAAGTGGACGGCGGCAAGGCCGATCCGGTGAACATGTCCGAGTGCATCAGCTGTCTGACCTGCGTTGAGAACTGCCCGCAGCAGGCCATTACGGTCAGCGAAATATAAGGAAGAACAACAGCTCACGAACAAGGGGATAGGTGAAGAACCTATCCCCCTTCTTTTGGCCAGACGACTTCCGGCAGACGATGAAATTCTCCCCCAACACTTTAGCGCTACTCTTTCTTTTCCACAAGTTTTTGGAACGCCGATAAGAGATCGATGGGCAGCGGAAAAACAATGGTCGTATTTTTTTCCGTACCGATCTCGGTAAGGGTCTGGAGATATCTGAGCTGAAGTGCCATGGGGTTCTTGCTGATGACCCCTGCCGCCTCGGACAGCTTCGCCGATGCCTGCAGTTCGCCTTCCGCATGGATGATTTTGGCCCGCCGTTCACGTTCTGCCTGTGCCTGGATGGCGATAGCTCGCTGCATCTCGGCCGGGAGGTCAACATTCTTCACTTCGACCGTGGTGACCTTCACGCCCCAGGGCTCTGTCTGGAGATCAATGACCTTTTGGAGTTCAGCGTTGATGGCCTCGCGGTTCGAGAGCAGGTCGTCGAGCATGTTCTGTCCGAGGATGCTCCTGAGCGTTGTCTGCGCGATGAGCGACGTGGCGTAGTAAAAATCCTCGACCTCGATGATTGCCTTGCGCGGATCGATAACCCGGAAGTAGGCTACGGCGCTCACCTTGACGGTAACGTTGTCCTTGGTGATCACGTCCTGCGAGGGGACGTCCATGGTGACCGTCCGCATACTCACCCGCACCATCTTCTGGATCCCGGGCAGGAGGATGATAAGACCCGGGCCCTTGACGCCACCGTCAAGGGGCACCTTCCCAAGGGTGAAGATCACGCCCCGTTCGTACTGCTTCAGAATCTTGATCGTGTTGAAGAGAAACCAGATAATAATAATTACCGCAACCAGCAAACCAAGTCCAATCGCTTGCATATCAGAACCTCCTTCGTGAATTCTGTCGTATGTACCTGACTCATACTAGCCGGAACCACATGCTTTGAACACGAATGGAACGAATTATACGAATTGCACGAATGAGACTAAGGATTCACTCGCGTAATTTGCCCCTTCAGTGACATTCGAGGTACAGTTTTAGAATATTCTTTTCCATTTTGGTAAAAAATCAATTTGTAAGTCACGAGATAAACGTGATGAGTATCTGCTCTCTAAACCGCCCTTTTTACCTTCAGCTTGAGCCCTTCTACGGCCTCTACCTTCACCCGTTCACCCTTCTGAATGGGTGCTTCGCTCCAGGCATACCAATACTCCCCGCGCACGAAGATCTGGCCGCCCGCGTGGATGTCGGTCTTTGCCTGTCCTTCGAGCCCGAGCATTCCTTCCATGCCAGTATCGGCTTTCTCACGGTGTACGCGCACCGCCAGGGTTACGGTGATGATGAACAGGAGCGCGGAGAGCGCCACGACCGGCACGATAACGGCCCAGGAGATCCGGAGGTAAGGTGACGGAGATTCGATGAGCATGACCGAGCCGATCGCCATAGCAATGGCACCGCCGACGCCGAGGACCCCGTGGCTCGTGATGAACGCCTCGGCGATGAAGAGCCCGACGCCGAGGATGATAAGCATGAGCCCCGCGTAGTTGATCGGCAGGGTATGGAGCGCGTAAAAGGCAAGGATCAAGCTGATGGCGCCAGCCACGCCTGGGAATACGGCACCCGGATTAGCGAGTTCGAAGTAAAGGCCGTAGAAGCCGAGGATCATGAGAATGTAAGCGATATTGGGATTACTGATGATCTCGAGTATCCTATACCGGAAACCCATGTTGATCTCTTCCACCTGCGCGTTCGACGTATCAAGGATCTTTTTGCCGACAACGAGATCGACGCTCCTGCCGTTTATGTCCTTTAAGAGGGAGGGGACATCAGGGGCGACCAGGTCGATTACTCGTTCTTTGAGCGCCTCGGTCTCAGTTATGGAAACGCTTTTGCGCACCGCATCTTCAGCCCATTTTGCGTTCCTTCCCCGTTTCTCCGCGATGCTCCGGGCCATGGCCGCCAGATCGTTCACCACCTTAGCCTCCATGGTCTTGTCCATTTTCCCTTCCATGGTAACCGGATGGGCGGCCCCGATGTGCGTGCTCGGGGCCATTGCCGCTACATTGGCGGCGATGGTTAGGAACACACCGGCCGATGCTGCCCGCGCGCCTGCCGGGGCAACGTATACCACAACAGGGATGTCGGCCGACAACATTCTCTTCACGATCTCGCGCATAGAGTCCACAAGTCCGCCAGGGGTATCGAGTTCTATAATGATAGCCTCTGCGCTGTTGCGCGATGCCGTATCGATCGACCTGATGATGTATTCCGAGACCACGGGCGTGATCGGAGCGTCAACATTTATAAGGTAGATTTTCTTGGCGGGCGCTGCCGGCGCGGTTGATTTTTTATCCTTCGGCGCATCGGCGGACAGGGGAATCACATAAGAAAATGCGATGATTTGCAGCAGTAAGAAAAGGATCAACCATGGAAACTTATTGCGCATTGTGCATCTCCCCGAATGTGAAAAGTATATACGCAATGCAGGTAGGTGTCAAGAATCGCTTGACTTAAAAGGGGTTTTTCTGTAGCATCGAAAAATCGAAGCGCATGAGAGTGACGGGAGGCATAGGCAAAGGCAGAAAGCTGAAAGTGCCTGCAGGGTCGCGTGTCAGGCCGACATCCGACAAAGTAAAGCAGGCGCTGTTCAATATTCTCGGGCAGAAAGTGGAGGGAGCGCTTTTCCTCGACCTGTTCGCAGGTATCGGCGGAATCGGCATCGAGGCGCTCAGCAGGGGAGCAGGGAGAGTCGTGTTCGTCGACGATTCGCGGGACTCCCTGAAAATCATCAAAAAGAATGTGGAACAGACCGGCTTTGCCGAGCGAGCACAGGTCGTCGCATCGAAGGCTGAGACCTTTCTCAAAAAAACGTCCGAGCAGTTTGATATCGTTTTTCTCGACCCGCCCTATTCGCTTGCGCTGGCGCCGCTGCTCAAGGTCCTTGGGGAGTCAGGAATTTTGAAGCCTGATTCGATCTTGATTGCGGAGCATTTCAAAAAACAGCCGTCGATCCTGCATACAGGCAACCTTTCACTCTACCGTCAAGCACAATACGGGGATACGGTGCTGACGTTTTATAGATTAAATATATAGTTTCACCGCGGAGAACGCCGGGATGGAAAGAGGCGGTGCAGAAAAAGAAGTCCAAGAAATAAGATGAAGGCGAGGAGATTTTTAACCGCGCAATACCTTGATTTTAAATATATTTATCTATGTGCGCAGCGAGCCAGTGGAAAATAAAAAGGAGATAAGATGAAACACGTCGGCGTCTATCCAGGAACTTTTGATCCTGTGACCAGCGGACATATCGATCTCGTTGAGCGCAGCCTTAGGATTTTCGACGAACTGATCGTTGCTATAGCAGCGAACCCGAAAAAGACACCGCTTTTTTCACTCGAAGAGCGCATCGCCATGTTCAGGGAGGTGACGGTGAAGTATAGGAACGTGGTGATCGAGGGATTCGACGGGTTGCTCGTTGATTACGTCAAACAGAAAAATGCAGTTGGGATCATACGTGGATTACGCGCCGTCTCGGACTTTGAATACGAAATGCAGATGGCTTTGATGAACCGGAGGCTTGACAGCACAATCGAGACGGTGTTCCTGATGCCGAATGAGGAATATTCTTTCATCACCTCGACGATCGTGAAAGAAGCGGCGAGCTATGGGGGCGATGTGTCAAGCCTTGTGCCTCAGGTGGTGGTGGAGAAGCTGAGGAAAAAGTTTGGCAAGTAAGGTCTATGTTTTTTCTATTCTTTGTCTAAGCGCCTCGTAGAGGATCACCGCCGCTGCAGTGGCCACATTCAGCGAATCAATCGTCTCCGCCATGGGAATGCGGACGTGAAGGTCTATGTCAGGCATAATTTCCTGCGGCAGTCCGGCGCCTTCCTGCCCTAACATCACTGTAGTCGGTTTCTTGAGATCGATATCGAAGTGCGTTATTTCACCGCCCAGCACGGTTGCCACAGTCTGGTAGCCCTTCTTTTTGCAGGCCTTAATGAATGCTCTCACATCCGCAATGTTCACGATCGGCAGGCGCAGAATGCTGCCCATGGAAGCCCGGATGGCTTTTGGGTTGAAGGGGTCTACTGTGTTCGTTGAAATGGCTACACCCGACGCACCCACGGCCTCTGCGGTGCGGATGATAGTGCCGAGGTTGCCGGGGTCCTGAAGCTGATGGGCGACCACTATGAGCCCCGAGCTATGGGCCAAGAGCTCTTCTTCGCTGTGCTCCGTTGTATTCACAACCGCCATCACCGGCTGAGGAGTTTTGCTCTCGGATATCATGTCCATCATCCGCTCGGATACCCAGAGGATTTCCACGGAGCGGCTTTCCGCCAGTTTGAGCACGCCCTTGCCATGGTGCTGGACAAGTGACGGGGAGGCCACGACCATCTTGACCCCCAGCTTGTCCCGGAGCGCCTCTTCGACCATCTTGACGCCTTCAATCAGAAAGGACTTTTCCTTTTTTCGGGATTTCGGATCAGCAAGAGAGCGGAGATGTTTTATTGAACTGTTGTCTTTGCTTGCGATTGGATTGTGAGGGGAGGATTGATGCATGAGCGGGAGTATAGCACAAATCAAAAAGAGCGAGAATAGAAAATGCAAAGGGCTTGGTATCTTATAAAAAACACGGGCAGAGCCATTCTAAGGGGAGAATCCTTCCTAGGGACGATTAAGCCCTTTCGTGAAGGCTGTCTTACCCAAAGAACGAGACCCTTCTCTTGACCCAGGGAGACAATCGGCGACAGTATCAGAATACCATGGCAGTTTTAACCTTTTATCATGTGAAATACATCCTGATGCTGTTTCTCCAGCCCCCCTCATCTCTTAAGAGAGTCGTAACCACTCCGCCAGGCCTCGTAATCATCCTCAAATTCGAGATATTGAGCTAATTTCCCGCTCTTATATTCTTCAACAAGAGCTTCCATGGCCTTGTTGTATTTTCGCTCCAGGATGCCGATGGACTTTTTTATTCGCAGAACAGTATTTTCAAGCACAGCCAGCTCCCTATAAAGCGATATCCCGTATCCATCAGTATGCACAATCAACCTCCATATTATGAATTGAGCGGAGTACAGCTGAGTGAGAAAAAACATGGCAAACAATATACTTGACAAAAATGGTCAAGTTTGTTATTGTTATTTTACGGCTAGTAGGGACTTAAATAGTCCTGTTTTGTGTGCAGTCGGACACCCGTAAGAAAAAAGTATGAAGCTGTCTACCAAAGGAAAATACGGCGTTCGCGCAGTGTTTGAGATCGTCAAACATTCCGGCAAGGGGCCAATTACAATCAAGGAGATTGCCGAACGTCAGGGGATCTCGTTCTCATACCTCGAGCAGATCCTGCACCGGCTCGGAAAGGCAGGTCTTATTGAAAGCGTCCGAGGACCGGCAGGAGGATACCTGCTTGCCCGGAACCCGTCGGAATTGACGATCGGTGATATTGTGCGCACTCTCGAAGGACCGATAGCCCTGTCGCACTGCCTGGAACCCGGTGAGTCCGCTGAATGCTATCAGGCCGATGACTGTGTTGCGAGAATGGTCTGGGCAAAGGTCGGCGCAAAGATCGAGGAGGCACTCGACAGCATAACCTTCGAAAATCTTCTCCACCAGCAGCTGGATCAAGGGAAGGAAGCGGGACTGGGAAAACCCAGGAAGAAACCGGCATTAGCAGGAAAGGGGGCATGTTGACATGAGAAAAGTTTACCTTGACCATGCGGCCACGACGCCAGTCCATCCGAAAGTGCTCGAAGCCATGCTGCCTTATTTTTCGGACAGGTTCGGCAATCCCTCGAACCTGCACGACGTGGGTCGTGAGGCCAAGAACGCCATTGAAGAGGCGAGGGCAAAGACCGCAGCGCTCATTGGAGCAAAATCGGAAGAGATTTATTTTACGTCCAGCGGAGCGGAGTCGAACAACTTTGCGCTCAAGGGGCTTGCTCAGGCGAACAGCCAGAAGGGCAATCATATCATCGTATCGCAGATCGAGCATTTTTCAGTTCTCCATCCGGCCAAGACGCTCGAAAAATCGGGCTTCACCGTCACGTATCTTGAGACGGACAAAACCGGAATGGTAGATCCTGCCGACGTGGAGAAAGCGATTACCAGAGACACGAGTCTCGTCTCGATTATGCACGCGAATAACGAGATCGGCACGATCCAGCCGATCGAGGAAATCGGAAAAATCACCAAGGAGAAGGGAGTTCTTTTCCATACCGACGCGGTCGCGTCCGTCGGATGGGTCCCCGTGGACGTCGGGACGCTTGGTGTGGACGCGATGTCTTTATCGGGGCATCAGTTCTACGGCCCGAAGGGCGCTGCGGCGCTATTTGTACGCAAGGGTGTTCGGATCAAACCGCAGATAGAGGGTGGCATTCAGGAAGAGGGAAGGCGCGCGGGTACTGAGAACGTACCGGCAATCGTAGGTCTGGGCAAGGCCGCCGAGCTTGCGGTAGCAGAGATCCCGCACAGGATGAAGTATGTCTCGGCACTTAGGGACCGCCTTCAAAAGGGTCTTGTGGAGAAGATAGACCACATAGTTATCAACGGTCATCCAACGCGGAGGCTGCCGAATAACCTGAACATTTCCATGTGGTACGTGGAAGGCGAGTCCATGCTCCTGTTCCTGAACATGGAAGGCGTATCGGTATCGAGCGGATCGGCATGCACCTCGCGTTCGCTCAAGGCGTCGCACGTGCTGGTTTGTATCGGAACGGACGCTGCTGTGGCAAACGGGACCCTGCTCATGACTCTCGGTATGGGAAACACCGCGGACGATATCGATTATGTGATAGAAAAGCTGCCCCCCATCGTGCAGCGGCTGCGAGAGATGTCGCCTCTCTATGAAGATATGATCAAGAAAGAAAAAGTTGGGTGAGGAGGAAAATATGGAACAGTACAGTTCAAAGGTGATGGAACATTTTGCTCATCCGCACAACGTGGGCGAGATCGAAAACGCGGACGGCGTGGGAACGGTCGGGAATCCTGTCTGCGGTGATGTAATGCGCCTCTATATTAAAGTTGAAAAGGACGTCATCACTGAAGCGAAATTCAAGACCTTTGGTTGCGGCGCGGCCATTGCCACGAGCAGCATGGTAACGGACCTCGTGAAGGGCAAGACCATCGGCGAAGCGCTCAAGCTTTCGAATGCTGCTGTTGCAGAGGCGCTGGGCGGCCTCCCCAAGGTAAAAATGCACTGTTCGGTCCTGGCGGAAGAAGCGCTTAAATCAGCGCTCGACGACTATTATAAGAAAAAAGGCATTCCATCTCCGGTTAAGATGCCTGCCGATTCCGGGCATGAGCACGAGATGGAGTGATTACCATCCCACTGGGGCTTCAAGGGGACTTATAATCCAGCGGCCACACATGAACATGTGTAAAGTCGGATCGGTAAATTTCAATCTTTTTATCTATGGGAGTCGAGGTTCGACATGCATCCAATGCCTTCAAGCGATCTGTGGGAAGCACGATAGCTGGTCCTTCTCGAGGTTCTCATATGGACATTAAAGAGATCAAACCGGACGAGGTTCTGGACTGTGTAGGATTGGCCTGTCCCATGCCGATTTTCAAGACCTCGAACAAGCTCAAGGAAATGAAGCCCGGGCAGGTTCTTGAAGTGCAGTCTGATGACGACGGCATAGAAAAGGATATGCCCGCCTGGTGCATAATGACGGGAAACGAGTATCTAGGCCTTATCAAGGATAATGGCGAATATCACGTATACGTACGGAAGACGTAGCGCGGGGCTCCATAATTCGGAGCCAAGACCATGGATATGCTCCCGGATATGTGAATGCGCCTGTGGCCAGCGAGAAAGCGCAGCGTCATGCCGCCAGCTCATACCGAGCAGTAAATTTCCCCACAAGTTATAGAGAGAGAGTCGACAAAATATATTTATTAGTCTTTTGTTTTTTTGCCGAAGTTCGCCGAGCGGTGTGCTATAATCAACGTCATGAAGCCGCCCGTAGTGATCCTCTCCGATAACGACGCGGACCGGCGTGCGATTGCCGATGCTGCATTGTCACAGGGATGCAGGGCGCTTCTTGCCGGTTCCGTGGCAGAAGCGTCTGAACATCTTAAGAAAGTGACCTCATGTCTTCTTTTCTGCGACGCAGCGCTCACCAGCGGTGGCGGCGCATTCAGCTCGCTGGCCAGTGACTGCGGCCGGTCCGGCATTCACATCATCCTTATTGCTGCTGCGGATATAAAACCCGGTCTTCTTAAGGCCCTCAAACCGTGGGTTCATGATTATCTCGGCACTCCGGTGCTGCGGGAGTCGGCAGCTGCCAGGATCAAGAATGCAATCCGGATGAAAAATCTCGAACAGGCGGCGGGCAAGGCGGGCTGTGATTTACAGGATTGGCTGTCCCAGCTCGAAACCGTCGTTAACTGTTTCGACCCACTCGCGTTCGATGCAGCCAAATCGCAGGGCAATCTTGCGAGCCGGCTTATCCGCATGTTACCGAACGACCGGGACAAGCCTGCATACCTCATGGTCGCGGTGCCCGACGGATGCATGAAGTTGGATTGCGACCTGTATGCTGCCGGAGATGAGGGAGCGGAGAAGATCGTTGAACGCATCAAGATCCCGGAGTCTGCCCTCTTTCTGCGGATTAAGGCCGCCGAAAGTCTGTCCTATGCGAACTATTCCGATCGGGGTGGTCGCCTTGAAGATCTGCACGCATTTCTTCCGCCGGAGTTGCTCGAGGCGGTCGGCACTGTCCATAACCTTGCCGGCTTCGTATATTTAGATACCTACGTGATAGCATTCAATTACGGCAGACCGGTAACAGCCGAGGATGCACTGTTCCTGAAGGGGCTTGCGCTTCCCGGCACCTTTCTCGGCGTCGTGGCCGGTGAGTTCCGTGGTGTATCAGAATCGTTCCTCGTGATGGCAAGGGCGCTTGCAGTCGCTACGGACTCGCACCGTGATAACGGCGCACACGTGCAGCGCATGAACGAGTACGCAAGGGCCATCGCCGAGCGGATGTCACTGCCTGATTCATTTATCAGAACGATCTCCTATTCCGCTCAGCTTCACGATGTGGGCAAGATATACATCCACCCCGACCTTCTTGATAAGCCGCTCAGACTCACGCCGCACGAGTTCGAACTGGTGAAAAAACACGCCTCGCTTGGTGCAAGGATCCTTGGCGACGCGCCTATGCTGCGCGTTGCCAGAAATATCGCCCTTACCCATCACGAGTGCTGGGACGGAAGCGGGTATCCCGTGGGTTTGGCAGGAAATGCGATCCCCCTCGAGGGCGCAATCATAAAGGTGGCAGACGTCTACGATGCGCTCCGCACCATGTACCCATACAAGTCGCCGTATTCCCATGACGATGCGTGCCAGCTCATCCTCGCCGGCGGCGGTGACGGATGTCACGAAATCCTGCCCTCACATTTCCATCCCGATGCCCTCAGGGCTTTCCGGGCGACCGCAGGCAGGTTTGAAGAAATCTATCATAGTGCAGGACAGCAAATTCCCGTTCAGATAAAATAATCTTCCATGATATTGAATTATCAATATCCACTTACGATCCTCATTGTCTCGGCCGTCACGGCCGTGCTCCTCATTTTAAGGAAAATGCTCTTTAGCTTTTTCCGGCGCCTTGCAAAAAGGACCTCCAGCGAAATATCTGATCTCCTGCTCGACGGATTGGAAGGTCCTTCTGCGCTCCTCATCATCGCCCTTGCCTTCTATGTCAGCATACGGCTGTCGGAGCTCCCCGAGGCTTACCTCGGGTATGTCGAGAAGGGCCTGTATCTGTCGCTTATCCTCACGGTTACCATCGGTCTCGCAAACACAAGCGGCAGGATAATTGCGTTCGTCCTGAAAAAGGCGGATCTCCCGATCTCGGTGACGAGCCTGCTCCATGCGGTGACCAAGGCGCTGGTCTATGCCATAGGCGCCCTCACCATACTGAACTTCCTTGGCGTGTCAATTACGCCGATCATCACCGCCCTTGGCGTCGGCGGTCTTGCCATGGCCCTTGCTCTCCAGGACACCCTCTCCAATCTCTTTGCCGGAATCCATATTCTCGCCGAACATACCATACGGGTAGGCGATTTCATCAAGCTCGAAACGGGGCAAGAGGGGTATGTGGAGGATATCAGCTGGCGCACGACGAGAATACGCATGCTGCCGAATAATATGGTCATCGTGCCGAACAGCAAACTCTCTCAGAGCGTGGTCACGAATTACAACCTGCCCGAGCGCCGCATGGCAATCCTGGTCCCCGTGAGCGTGAGCTATGATTCGGACCCCGATGCAGTCGAGCAGGCACTGGTCGATGTGGCGAAGAAGACAGCAGCAGAGGTCCCGGGTCTCCTGAGCGAACCGGAGCCATCGGTGCGTTTTGTCCCCGGCTTCGGCGCTTCGTCCCTTGATTTTACCCTGATCTGTCATGTACGAGAGATCACGGATCAGCAGCCTGTTCTCCATGAACTGCACCGGAGGATACTCAAGCGCTTCAAGAACGACGGCATCCAGATCCCTTTCCCCACCCGCGTCATATATGTGAAGACCGATCCGTCAGAGACTCGCCGCCCATCATAACCCTGACAGAAGAATGGATATGCTCAAATTACAGCCCGTACGAAGCACTGTTCCACCACGCACATGAAGGACCTTCCTGCTTTCCGTTTGACAACGCCAGGGCGATAGTTTATTATCACATCACACATTGAGAGGAGCATGATGCAGGCTATTGGGTCCTTAAAGGAAGGCGACTGGGTAGAGGAGATATACCTCGTTACGGCAAAACAGGTGTCTACGGCCAAGAACGGTGTGACCTACCTATCCCTGAAGCTCGCGGATAAAACCGGTGAGATCGACGGAAAACTATGGGACAATGCCGATGAGGTTGCCGGCAGATTCGAGCGCGAAGATTTCGTCCGGATCAAGGGGATCGCGGCCAACTATCAGGGAACGATGCAGATTAAGATGAAAACGCTCGAAAAAGTCGACGATGCGAAGGTAGACATCGCCAACTTCATCCAGACGTCTCCCCGCAACCCCGAAGAGATGGTCACGGAGCTAAGGGCCATGACAGCGAGTATGGCGAATGTGCATCTCAGCCAGTTATTAAACGCCTTTCTGAACGACACCGCGTTCATGGAGCTGTTCAAGCGCACACCCGCAGCCAAGACTCTCCACCATAACTATGTCGGCGGCCTACTGGAACATGTGGTCGAGCTTGTATCCCTCGCAAAGGATGTGGCCAGACATTTCCCGTCGATCGACGTGGACCTGCTTACGGTGGGAGCCTTTCTGCACGACATCGGCAAAGTACGAGAGCTTGGAGTAAGAAAATCCATCGAATATACCACCGAGGGAAGGCTCATCGGCCATATTTCCCTCGGTTATGAAATGATCGTTGAAAAAATGAATATGATTCCCGGCTTCCCCGCTGAGCTCGCAATGCTGCTCAAGCATATCATGCTATCGCACCATGGCGAGTATGAGTTTGGATCTCCCAAGAGGCCCAAGATCCAGGAAGCAATCATTATAAACTATCTTGACGACCTCTCTGCAAAGATCAATAACTTCCAGGCCACCTTGAAGAAAGAGAACGTGGGTGAAGGAGAGTGGACGGCCTACAGCAAGATGCACGATCGATATCTCTACCGGCAGACGGGATATTCCGGCTCCAGGCCTACTCCCGGTGGTCGCGAAGACTCGGAAGAGACGAAGCACGCGGGCAAGAAGAGCGTAAGAGACGAACGGCGAGGGCTTAAGGGCAATGACGCTCCCGAGTCTTCCGGCAAGCTGCCGCTGGATATATAAATGCAAGCGCGAAGGCCTAATCTCTTGATTCTAAATGTTAATCTGCAACTTCCTTAGGATTTAGAGGTTCGAATTTAGAATTTGCATTATATGAGGTATTCATGTTCGGCGTACTCCGTAGTTTGAGCGATGGGCTTGCAAAAACCAGGAAGGGCTTTGCCGACAGGATCGGAGCCATGGTCCTCGGTGAAAAGATCAATGAGTCGTTCCTCGATGAGCTCGAGGAAGCGCTCATCGCATCGGATGTCGGTATGGAGACGACGTCGCTGGTTCTGCAAGACCTCCATGAGCGATTCAAACGCAAGGAACTTTCCACCCCTGCACAGGTCAAGGAAAGACTCAAGCAGATCCTTTTTGAAATACTAGAATCGCGTTCTTCGGCTTTTTCCATCACCATGTCGCCGTCCGTTGTGCTCGTGGTCGGCGTTAACGGTACGGGCAAGACGACCACGATCGGCAAGCTTGCGTATCGGATTCAATCTCAAGGGAAAAAAGTGATGCTGGCCGCGGGAGACACGTTCCGTGCTGCGGCATCGGAACAGCTCTCGATCTGGGGAGAACGGGCTGGCATCCCCGTTATCAAGCATCGGGAAGGGGCGGACCCCGGGGCAGTGGTGTTCGATGCTGTTTCCGCCGCCAAGGCCAGAACAATCGACGTCCTTATCGTGGACACCGCCGGCAGGCTCCATACAAAATCGAACCTCATGGAAGAGCTGAAGAAGGTGCGGCGCATCCTGGCGCGTGAGCTCCCTGGGGCGCCCCATGAAACCTTGCTCGTCCTCGACGGAAGCACGGGCCAGAACGCCCTCGTTCAGGCGAAGATGTTCCATGAGGCAGTGGGCGTAACCGGTATCGTGATTACCAAGCTGGATGGAACATCCAAGGGTGGCATCGTATTTGCCATTAACAAGGAACTCTCCATCCCGGTCAAGTTTATCGGCATCGGAGAGGCGATTGAAGACCTGCGGGAATTTAATTCGAAAGAGTTCGTAGATGCGCTGTTGTGAGAGCAGATCGCATAGGGCAAAAAGGATAGGGATAGGGAACACTCTGTTGTGCTCCACCCGATGCTCTCTGCAAGTCGGCGGAGGATCATGGAGAGCGTAAAGGTCGAGATATTTGGTCAAGTGTACAGCATCAAGGGCAAGGATGACCAAGACTATATCCGAGAACTTGCGGCGTTTGTTGATGCAAAGATGAAGGATGTACAGAAGGGCACAGGCACCGCTGATCCTCACCGGGTTGCCATCCTTACGGCACTCACGATTTCCGACGAACTCTTCCGCTTACGCCGGCAGCACGGCACCCTAGAAAAGACGGCAGAGGCTGCAGCTCAACGGTTGCTTTCCATGACAGAAACCAAAAGCGGGGAAGAAAAAAAATAGCAGACGGCCCGGTGCCTTTTTTTCAGGACAGAGAAAGATAAGATTGGCATAACCTGTTGAAATTAAATGTGTTTTATCTGTGGCACTAAGACAGCGTATTATTTTTCCCCTTGCCATTTTTTGATGATTCTGGTATATAATATGTAGCTGATAAAGGAACTTGAAAACAGTCCCCTGCTTTGCGCGTGATTGATATAACTTGTTCCTCGTGAAAAAAAATTAAAGGGAGCTGTCCCCGCGAAAGGGTGTGCATGCCCAGACAAGACTGGGAAGCCTAAACTTTCCGATATGGCGCCCACCTGGTAACTACCAGGAATCAAGTTTATCTACACGGCAAAAGCGGGGGATTTTTATATTTCGGTTAAAAGGCATCATAACTAGTTATTAATTAATGAAAACGTGCAATCAGCGCATATTGAAGGGGCGGTAAGTAGGGAAGGCCCGGCGCTTGTGATAGTATCAATGTATCAGCGGTTTACTGAGAAAGAAAGATACCAACCGTGAATTCTCAGGTTTCTGGTCTATTCTCGGTTCCGCACAAAGATTGTATTTGCCAGCAGGGTAACAAACTTATTGAACATGGGGATATTCGTTCATACATATACACATCGAGAGGCAGAATCGACGATGAACTTTCCGGGAAGTATGCATGGTATAAACGCACAGAACAGATATGATGCATTTTCCCGCAGAGAGGATGTCTCTTGACGCATACCCGGTATATCCCCTGTAAGCTGCTATCCTGATCCGGCCAATCTGGTTTTCTCGCTATCACTTGCCCGTGTAGGCTCTCCTGAAGCATTTCGTTGGGTCTCAAGAATCTCAAAAAACAGGCGCATTCTTTGCCCTTGACCACAGAGCCGTTCGAACCACCTCTGGCGTGGCGGATGCGTCCCCGCGACCTGTCCGAATTCGTAGGCCAACAGCATATCCTCGGCGAGGGAAAACTCCTTCGAAGGGCCATCGAGACCGACCGGTTCATGTCGCTCATACTCTTCGGTCCACCCGGTGTGGGCAAGACCGCTCTTGCGCACCTGATCGCCGAGCGCAGCAAGGCGCACTTTGTCTCTCTGAATGCCGTTACCGCAGGCGTGGCGGACATCAGGAAGGTGACGCAAGAGGCTGCGCTGGAACGGGATCAAAGCGGCAAGAGGACCATCCTCTTCATCGACGAGATCCACCGGTTTACACGCGTGCAGCAGGACGCGCTGCTGCCAGACGTTGAACGGGGGAATATCACCCTCATCGGCGCTTCGACGCAGAACCCGTTTTTCGCGATTATCCCCGCGCTCTCATCCCGCTCGCAGATCTTCGAATTCAAACCGCTCAGGAACGAGGATATCAGGGCACTTATCATGCGCGCGCTTTCGGATAAGGAACGGGGGCTCGGAAATCTATCCTTGACCCTGACCCCGGATGCCCTCGAACTCATCATCGTGAAATCCAATGGAGACGCGAGGCGCGCATTGAATGCGCTCGAGCTCGGAGTGCTCTCGACTCCTCCCGGCCCGCTGGGAGCCATCGTTTATGACCTCCACACGGCCGAGGAATCGATCCAGAAGAAAGCGCTGGCCTATGATGAAGATGAGCATTACGATACGATCTCCGCGTTCATTAAGAGCATGCGCGGGAGCGATCCCGATGCCGCACTCTATTGGATGGCCAAGATGATCTACGCAGGTGAAGACCCCTTGTTCATCGCGCGCAGGATCGTTATCGCGGCGAGCGAAGATGTGGGAAACGCCGATCCCCGGGCGCTTGTCCTCGCGACTGCGGCATATCAGGCCGTGGAGCGGATCGGCATGCCCGAAGGCGGGATCCCGTTGGCGCAGGCGGCTGTATACGTGGCCTCGGCGCCCAAGAGCAATGCTTCCTACCTTGGCATCAAGGAAGCGATCAAAGATATTGAGGAAGGAAATCTCCTGCCCGTGCCCGACCATCTCAGAGACGCTCATTACAAAGGCGCCACGCGGCTCGGCAGGGGCAAAGGATACAAGTATCCACACGATTACCCGGGCCATTATACGGCCCAGGAATACCTCCCGCAGAAGCGGGAATATTACCGGCCCACGGAGCAGGGCGAAGAGAAAAGGATCAAGGAGCGCCTTGCCGGGCTGAAGAAGAGATATCAGGAGGAAAAGAATGACTGATTATATCGTTTTGTTGATTGCAGGGCTTGCCGGAGGATTCGGCCTCGGTCTGCTGATCAAGGGCAGGGTCGCGGCAGGCAAGATCAAGGAGGCCCAAACTGAGGCTGCACGGATCATCGCGAGCGCTGAGCGCGAGGCAGAGACCAAACGCAAGGAAGCCGTCCTCGAGGTCAAGGACAAGCTGTATCAGGCCCGCGCTGATTTCGAAAAGGAAAATCGCGATAAGCGCCAGGAACTCCAGAACCAGGAGCGGAGGCTCACCCAGAAGGAAGAAAGTCTTGAGAAGAAGATCGACCTCATCGAGAAGCGGGAAGCGGATGCGGTGCGGCGCGAGCGCGAGCTCACGGCGCGGGAGAAGGTCACGATCGAGAAAGAAGAACGTTTTGAGAAGGGCCTTCGGGAACAACGGCAGATGCTCGAGAAGATCGCGAATATGACCGCCGAAGAGGCGAAGCGTCAGCTCATGCTCTCGATGGAAGACGAGGCCAAGTACGAGGCGGCGAAGACCATCAAGAGGATAGAGGACGAGGCCAAAGAGGAGGCCGACAAGAAGGCCAAGAACATCATCAGTCTGGCTATCCAGCGGTACGCAAGCGACTATGTGGCCGAGGCAACCGTCTCGGTGGTGAACCTGCCGAACGATGAGATGAAGGGCAGGATCATCGGCCGTGAAGGTAGAAACATACGTGCGCTCGAGGCCGCAACCGGCATCGATCTCATCATCGATGATACACCGGAGGCTGTGATCCTTTCTTGTTATGATCCGCTCCGGAGAGAGATCGCCCGCCTGACCATCGAGCGTCTGATCCAGGATGGCCGTATCCATCCGGCAAGGATCGAAGAGATCGCGGAGAAGGTCAAAAAGGACCTGGATCTCGCCATGAAGGAAGAGGGTGAGAAGGCGGCCTTTGACCTTGGCATCCACAACATGCACCCCGAGATCATCAAGCTCATCGGCAGGCTCAAGTACCGCACGAGCTACGGACAGAACGTGCTCATGCATTCACGCGAGGTGGCATATTTCGCGGGCATCATGGCCGCGGAGTGCGGTGTTGACCAGAAGCTCGCACGGCGTGCGGGACTGCTGCACGACCTGGGCAAGTCCATCGACCATGAGGTGGAGGGAACGCATCCCCAGATCGGCGGAGACCTGGCTAAGAAGTACGGTGAGAATCCCAAAGTGATCAATGCGATCCTGACCCACCACGGAGACGGTGAGCCGAACTGTGTCGAGTCTGTTCTCGTGGCGGCCGCGGACGCGCTCTCTGCGGGTAGGCCCGGTGTGCGGCGGGAGACCCTCGAGAGCTACCTCAAGCGGCTCGAACAGCTAGAAACGGCAGCCAATTCCTTCAAGGGCGTGGAGAAGTCCTATGCCATCCAGGCAGGGCGCGAGATCAGGATCATCGTGAAACCTGAAGACCTCTCGGACGCGCATTCTGCCCAGCTTTCGCGCGATATAGCCAAGAAGATCGAGCAGGAGTTGTCTTACCCCGGTCAGATCAAGGTGACGGTCGTGCGCGAGAGCAGATACGTGGAGTACGCGAAGTAGTGACGGCAAAGGGCAAAGAGTTTAAATCCATGCTCCATGCCGCATACGCTAAACCGGGAGAGCAAATCGTTCAAAGGAGTACTGATTGAGGGCTCTTTTCATCGGAGACATCATCGGCGAGCCAGGCAGGAAGATGGTGCGGGCGAACATGCGCGGTCTCGCCGAGAACCATCGCCCGGACCTCGTGATTGCCAACGGGGAGAACGCAGCCGGAGGGTTTGGCATTACGTCCGAGATCGCGGAAGAGCTTTTTTCCCTCGGCATCCACGTCCTGACCTCGGGCAACCACGTCTGGGATAAAAAGGAAATAGAGCCCTATCTTACCAAACAGGACCGGCTCATCAGGCCGGCCAACTACCCCGCTGGCAATCCCGGATATGGCAGCGTGGTCATCTCTACCGGAGCGGGCAAGGCAGCGGTCCTGAACCTCGAGGGAAGGGTCTTCATGTCCAACCTGGATGACCCCTTCCGTGTCGCTGAGCGCGAGATAGAAAAACTAAAAAAGGAAACGCCGGTAGTGATTATTGATTTTCATGCCGAGGCCACGTCAGAAAAGATGGCACTTGCCTGGCATCTGGACGGCAAGGCGAGTGCCGTTATAGGGACCCATACGCATGTGCAGACCGCTGACGAACGTATCCTGACCTCGGGAACAGCCTTCATCACCGATGCGGGCATGACCGGGCCCACGGATTCTGTCATCGGTGTGAAGAAGGAGCAGGCCATCGCCCGTTTCCTATACCAAACACCACACCGGTTCGAGATACCCAAAGGGCCGGTCCACCTGAGTGCAGTGCTTCTCGATATTGACGGCAAGACGGGGAAGGCCAACGCCATAGAGAGAATCCACATTAAATCCTGATGCAGATTTTTCTGCCGCAGAGGACGCAGAGGGTAAATTCTAAATTCGAAGCTTTAAACTCTCAACAATATCGAATTTTCAAAATATTAACGTGAGGTATTTGAACTCCGCGCTTATTCAGGTTTTCATGATCGGGATTTAGTGCTTGTCTTATGAAGACCCATATCTTAACCGTCACTCAGCTCACCATTCAGATCAAGAACCTGCTTGAAGGGAACTTTCCCGATATCTGGGTAGAAGGAGAGATCTCGAACCTCAGCATTCCCCAATCCGGCCATGCCTATTTTACATTAAAGGACGAACAGAGCCAGATCCGCTCCGTCCTGTTCCGTTCGTCCCAGCGGTTCCTCAAGTTCACGCTTCAGCACGGCATGCAGGTAATCTGTCGCGGGAGGGTCAGCGTGTACGAGCCGCGCGGCGAATACCAGCTTATCGTCGATTACATCGAGCCCAAGGGAATCGGTGCCCTTCAGTTGGCGTTCGAGCAGCTTAAGGCAAAGCTCGAAAAAGAAGGTCTGTTCGACCTCAATCACAAGAAGCCGCTCCCCCTCCTGCCGCAGAGGATCGGCATTATCACCTCACCCACGGGAGCTGCTATCCGCGATATGCTGCGGGTAATAAAGCGCCGCCACCCCAGGATGCATATCCTCATTTACCCTGTACCGGTACAAGGAATCGAAGCGGCACCGGGCATCATTGAGGCCATCCAGTATTTCAACCAGGACAGGAACGTGGACGTGATGATCGTCGGCCGCGGCGGCGGTTCTCTCGAAGACCTGTGGGCCTTCAACGAAGAAGCCGTCGCGCGGGCCATCTATGCGTCGAAGATCCCGGTCATCTCCGCCGTAGGGCACGAGACGGACTATACGATAGCGGATTTTGTGGCCGATCTCCGCGCTCCGACCCCGTCAGCGGCCGCCGAAATGGTGGTCAAGAGCGAAGAAAGTTTCCGTGAGTTCATCAGCTCTCTCGAATCAGGCCTCATTAAAAACATCCGGCAGCAAATCGACCTCACGCGCGCATCTCTCCGTGAATTCACGAGAATGCTTGGAGATCCAAGGAGATTGTTGGAGCAGTACGTGCAGCGTGTCGATGAACTCACCGGCAGGCTTGCCACGGGGCTCAGGCATCATGTGCGAAGGGACCGGGCGCTTCTCACAGCACTGACCGCCGGACTCGACCATCTGAATCCACTTGGCATCCTTTCACGGGGGTACAGCGTCACCAGGAAACTGCCCGAAGGGGTGATTCTGAAGGACGCATCGGACGTCAGGCCGGGTGACCTGCTCAATACGAAGCTTCATAATGGCGAAATTGTCTCCCGGGTGGAGAAGAGCGACACAGAGGCTGGCAGTTGAATGTACCCATACCGTCTTCGGCTTTGACACCATGATGTTCTTGTGATACCCTCTAACGTATGCAGGAAGAAGCAAAGCACATCGAATCACTTTCCCCTGAAGTCCAAGACGTAATGCGGAACCTGGTCTCGGCGATCCGGGCCGTGAAACTCTATCCGCCGAACAACCCTGTCTACTCCCAGTCTGTCAAAAAGTCATATGAAGCGCTTGGCCATTTTCTGGAGACCACGCCAGAATACCATGTCGGCGTGCAAAAAACCTATTTTTCCTACCTGGATACTCCGGTTGGTAAAGACGCACAGCTAAATAGGGCCATTGCCCAGGACCTATTCGCGAAGGGGATACGGGAGATCGTCATCAGCGGCGGCGTGACCGAGGATGAACTGCTGGAATTCTATCGAGCCCTTGCCCTGTCGGTGGAGGAAATGGCGATGAAGAGCGGGATTGCCTCGATCCTCTGGGAAAAGAGCACATCGCATATCAGGGTCGTCGAAGCCGGTCTCGACGATATCATCACGGCGAAATCCACAGGTGGGCGCGAGGACGATGACCGTGCCAGAACTTCTTCCGGAGCACCGGCACCGGACGCGGTTAAGAAAGACGCGCAGTTTTCGCGCCGCACCCTGGTCCTTGGCGATCTCATGACAGATCCCGCAGGGTTCGGCGCCGGCATGGTTGAACGCGCGATACAGACCTGCGCCGAGAACGAAAGCGTGGAAGACCGCCTCTTTACGCTGTATCAGGACGCGGGGCGCAAGATCCAGAAGGATCACCCGGGCCAGAGCGACGCCCTGTTCGAAGGACTTGCAAAGTCCATCATGTCACTGGAACTTCCATACCGCGACAGCCTTGTTGCCGGCAGGCTGTACGTTGGGCTGGATTCGGAAACCGTGAGCGAACAGAAGGACGAACTTGAGAAACAGGTGCCCGATGAGATTCATGAAATCCTCGCCGGACGTTTTTCCAATGCTTGGAACGTGAAGCAGGTGGCCGAGCTCCTGAAAAAATCATCGTCAAAAAAAACCACGTCGCAACCTCCCCAGCCAAAGGCTCTTACCGATCTCGAAGTCGTTCCGATTTCCCAGGACACCCTCGAGATCGCACGGAACATGGCGGAATACACAGCGGAAGAGATGGAAGCCATCAAGATCATGGGCCAGGTTGGCATGGAGTCGGATATCACCGAGGCTGCGGTTCGGACCCTCATCTTCCTGCTCACCCTGATAAAGAATCCCCGCCGCTCCGCGATGGAGGAAAAGGATTTCAATTATTTTTCAGGAGTCGTACGCCAGCTTGAAGACATGCTGAGCTATGTCCTGGTGAAAAAGGATTATGACCTTGCTACGCTCATTGTCCGCGCATTCCATATGCCTCTGGACCCCGCATTCAAACCGCGGATGGCGGAAGCCCTCAAGAAGACCTCATCAAAAACCATCATAGCCGCGACGATATCCGACCTGAAGGGCTACAGCAAGGGATCTTCTGAATACCGGTCGGCCTATGGCTATTTATCAAGTCTGGAACAAGAGGCGACGGGAGTCCTTCTGGAACTCATGGCAGAAGAGAACGACCGGTCGACAAGGATATTCTTCCTTGATCTCGTGAAAGACCTGGGGAAAAACCAGCTCACGTTGCTCGGCGAATACCTTTCGGACGGACGATGGTACGTGGTGCGCAACATTGTGAGCATCCTTGGAGAAAGCCATGCCGACCAGGCCCTCACGTACCTCTATAAGGTGATGAACCATAAAGATGCGAGGATACGGCAGGAGGTTATCAAGGGACTGATCACCATCGGCGGGAAGAAGTCGGCCAGCCTCCTGACAAAGTTCCTGAAAGACAAGGACGCTGACACCCAGATGATGGCGGTTCGCGGCTTGGCCGAAATCAAGGGCATCGATTTGGAGGAGGCCAAACCTCTGGTGTCATTCTTGCGGGAGCGCTCCCTCAACAAGAAGGAACAGGCAATCACATTGGAGGCGATCAGGGCCCTGGGGGTGATCGGAGGCCCCTGGGATGCAGAATTTCTGAAGGGATATACCCGCATACGGTGGTGGAGATCGAGGAAGCTACAGAAGGAGCTCCGTAACGCAGCTATCGGGGCGATGGAAAAGATCGCGAGGAGACAGGACGATGGCGGAACTGGAAAGAGATAGCCAGGGTGAGGCGAAACAATCCTTTTTCGCGAAGCAGCAGCTGATCGGTTCGGCTAAAACCGCGTTCCAGCAACTGTCTGCCGTCTTGAAGAACTCGACACTCTACCCCGCAGCACATCCGTTCCTGCTATCATCCTCCGAAAAGCTCTTGAGCACGATCGAGGCGCTTTTGACGGACCGGAAGGAAGTGGCTTTCTATCTTGTCGCGGGAGAGCTGTTTTTCGAGACCCTTTCCGTTCCCATCGACCAGAGCCTTGCATTGCTCATGGAGCACTTCACCAGCCGGGATGTGGGCGGAGTCATCTTCAGGCCCGGCCTCACGGCTCACGAGCTCATTGGGTTTGCGAGTCTGATGAGCAAAGAGCCAGCGTTTTTTTCCGCCCAGAAAGACATCGCGGAAGTGATCGCGAAGGAAAACATCACGCATATCGAACTTCACCGGGTCCTTATATTTGACAAGAAGGGTTCCGTCAAGGATGAAAAGAAAAAGGCCTCGGTGGTCTTCATGGACTCAGTCGGGGCCCTGAAAGAAATGGCCCATGGGGCGCATGTTGACAAAGCAACCAGCATGCGCAAAATGAACACGGTCGTCCAGACCTTAGTCGATAACATCATAGACAATCGGGATGCACTGTTGGGCCTGACCAACCTTAAGATGTATGACGAATATACCTTTACCCACTCGGTGAACACGTCTATTCTCGCCGTAAGTCTCGGAACATTCCTGTCCTTCACGAAGCCCCAGCTCGCCGCGCTGGGTGTAGCCGGGCTCATGCACGACATCGGTAAGATAGGCGTCCCGATCGAGATCATCAATAAACCCGGCAAACTCAGCGATGACGAATGGGAAGAAGTCAAGCGGCATCCTATCGAAGGTGCGCTGATCCTTGCTGACACCCCGGGGGTGTCCAAGATGGCCATGGTGGCGGCATTCGAACATCATCAGCACGGCGATGTCCGGGGGTATCCGCGGATCGATGAGTCCCTGCAGCGGCATCCATTCTCGCAGATCGTCTCCATCGCCGACGCGTACGAAGCCCTTACGGCAGCGCGGGTGTACTATAGCGTCCAGATGCCGGCTGAAAAGGCCATAAAGATCCTGTTAAGCAAACGCGGGACTGCCTTCAACCCGATCCTCGTCAAGGCTTTCGTCAACATGATCGGCATCTTTCCCATCGGGACGATCCTCAAGCTGGACACAGGGGAGGCCGGGCTGGTCGTACATCAGACACGGGACCTGATGCGCCCACGGGTCCTGCTTCTCAGCAAGTTTGACGGCTCGGAAAAAGAATCAGGGACCGAGGCCAGCCTCCTCGAGACCGCTGGGGGACGCTATAAGCGCACGGCCGTCGGGACCATCGATCCCTATGTCGCCAACATCGATATTAAGAAGTATCTGGCTTAGCGATCATCGCGATGCATCCCCGCGATCTGTCCGGCATGAAATGTTTCATCAATCGATCTCCATATACCGCATGAAACACCTCTCACCGGGAGACAAAAATCCATGACCGAGATGGTCGCTTACTGTGGTTTAACCTGCCAAACCTGTCCGATCTATTTGGCAGCAAGGCAGGAGGACAAAGCAGAACAGGCAAGAATGAAGGCGGAGATCGTCAAACTATGTGAAGACCATTATGGGATAATTTATAAGCTGGAAGACATCTCTGGCTGTGACGGTTGTAAGGCAGAAGGAGAGAGACTATTTGGAGCAAGCAGGAACTGCCCTATTCGGAAGTGCGCGAGGGAGAAGGAGCTTGAAAACTGTGCATATTGCACTGAATATGCCTGTGGCAGGCTTGCAGCGTTCTTCAAAACGGATCAAGCCGCCAAAGCACGCCTGGACGCGGTGAGGGAAAGCGTTCTGCGGAAGGATGAAAAGAACTTGTAATATTTGCTGTTGCTGCCATACCACCGCATGACGGCTGACGGGTGCCTCGGACCAGAGGATATGCGGGCCGCGTAAGGAAGTCACAGGCAGGCCTTATCTCCAGCCCCCGTACCTGCTGCTCGTGCGGAGTGTCCTTCCGTCTTTTTTCATCCCGTCAGGCCATCAACTCCTTGATGTGTTTGATCACGTCGCTGACGACCTGCTGCGCATTGCCATAGAGCATGCGCGTGTTGTCGGCGTAGAAGAGGGTGTTCTCGATGCCTGAATAGCCGGTGCCTTTGCCGCGTTTGATCACGATCACGTTATGTGCGCGGTCAGCATTTAGGATAGGCATGCCGTAGATGGGGCTCGCTTTTTCAGTTCTCGCGGCCGGGTTTACCACGTCGTTGGCTCCGATGACCAGCGCCACGTCGGTCTGAGCAAACTCTTCATTGATCTCCTCCAGATCAAAGATCCTGTTGTACGGCACGCCGGCCTCGGCGAGCAGTACATTCATATGTCCAGGCATCCGCCCCGCGACGGGGTGAATGGCGAACTTGACGCTGACGTCTGCCTCCTCCAACAGCTCGCTCATCTCCTTGACCTTGTGCTGGGCCTGGCCTACGGCCATGCCGTAGCCCGGCACGATGATCACCTTCTGCGCATAGCGAAGCATAGACGCTGCGTCCAGGGCCGAGACTTCCTTCAGCGTCCCGGCGATGCCTGGACCACCTGTTTGGGCCTCGCCGGTTATCGGCTTGAACAGGATGTTGGTCAGCGGCCGGTTCATGGCCCTGGCCATCAGCTGGGTGAGAAGCGTACCTGCCGAGCCGACCACGATGCCGGCGATGATAAGCGCCGGATTGTTCAGTACGTAGCCCTCGAAGCCCACAGCGAGGCCCGTTAACGCGTTAAAGAGCGATATTACCACGGGCATGTCTGCGCCGCCGATCGGCATGGTGATGACCGCCCCGAGCACCAGTGCGAGTGCGAAGAATATGAAAATCTGCAGCGTCGTGGCAGGGCTCGCAGCGACGACTACGATGCCGCTGAGGATCGTCAGTGCGGCCAAAATCATATTCATGGCGTTCTGGGCAGGCAAACGGAAGGCCTTCCGCATGATGCTCTGCAGCTTGGCAAAAGCGACAAGGGAGCCTGAGAACGATATCGTCCCGATCAAGCCGCCCAGGGTCGCGAACGCCACAGCCAGGGGAACGTGAGTTTCTCCTTTGGCGAGCTCGATTGCAGCAATCGCAGCTGCAGCTCCCCCGCCCATTCCGTTGTAAAGGGCGACCATCTGGGGCATGTCGGTCATCTTGACAACCTTGCCCGACCACCAGGAAAGGCTTCCGCCTAGAGCGAGGGCGATCACCATGAGCGCATAGTTGCCCATGCCGGGCGAGGCGAAGGTGACCAGGGCCGCCAGCACCATGCCTACGCCCGACCAGGTGATGCCGCGTCTGGCCGTCACGGGTGACGACATGCCTTTGAGACCCAGGATGAATAAGAGCGCCACGACGAAGTAGCTCGCGCTGATAATGATTTTCGCGTTCATTTGGCGTCCTTCTTGCTCTTGAACATGGCGAGCATGCGTTCCGTGACCACGTAGCCGCCGGCGGCGTTGGCCGCGCCGAGCAGCACGGCGATGAAGCCAATCGCCTGCTCGAGGGGGGTCTGCGCCTGGCCCAGAGCGACCATGGCTCCCACCAGAACTACACCGTGCACGAAGTTCGAGCCGGACATGAGCGGCGTGTGCAGGATCACGGGCACGCGCGAGATCACTTCGTAGCCGGTAAATGCCGCCAGCATGAATATGTAGAGCGCAGAGAAACCTTCCATCAGGCACCTCCCAGACTCGGATAAGCCGGAATCAATAAGACTAGAACCGCAACGACGCAAAGCAGCCGGATGTTTTAAAAGCTTTGAGATGATATTTTAGGATTTTCTTGGCGACCATGGCGCTTTTATCTTAAATTTCCTCTTTTTGAAAACAAATTCAAAGCGGCTCCAATGCTTTCTTCACGCCTTCGTGGCGAATCTGTCCTTCGTGAGTAAAAACGCTTCCCGCGATGATCTCGTCGCTCCAGTCGAGCGCCAGCTCGCCATCCTTGATGATGGGCGAAAGGAAGTTGAACAGGTTCCTCGCGTACATCTCCGAGGCATGCACCGGCATGCGCGACGCAAGGTTGATGGTACCCACGATGCTGACGCCGCCCTTAACCACGGTCTCGCCGGGACGCGTGCCGACAACGTTGCCGCCGACGTCCGCGGCCATGTCCACAATGACCGCGCCCTGCTTCATGCGCGCGACCATGTCCTCGGTGATGATGATGGGGCTCCTTTTGCCAGGGATTGCCGCGGTGGTGATCAGTACGTCCACCTGAGCAACCGCCTTTGACAGCCTTTCCTGCTGAAACATCCTCTCATCCTCCGTCAATTCCCGTGCATAGCCGCCTGTGCCTACCACGGCCACGCCGGTGTCGACGAACCGTGCGCCGAGGGATTCGACCTGCTCCTTGGTCTCGGGGCGCACGTCATAGGCCTCGACGATGGCACCAAGGCGGTGGGCGGTCGCGATGGCCTGGAGCCCCGCGACTCCTGCGCCGATCACCAGCACCCGCGCAGGGCGCAGCGTGCCGGCGGCGTAAGTTATCATGGGGAAAAATTTAGGGGATATCACGCCGGCGATCAGCGCGCACTGGTAGCCTGCCACCGTGGCCTGGGTGGAGAGGGCGTCCATGCTCTGGGCACGGGAGATGCGCGGGATCAACTCGACGGCGAAGCTCGTGATGTCGCGTTCACACAACAACGTTGCGCGCTCCCGGTCCTGGTAGGGATGCAGGAAACCGATAAGCACCGTGCCGGGCCGCATCAACCGGACCTCGTCCAGCGTCGGCGGCTGCACCCTCAAGATTATCCGGGAACGGGCGCACACCTCAGCGCTGCTCGGGGCGATGCTCGCTGCGCCGAAGTCCTCGTCGCGGAAATAGCAGCCCGTGCCGGCACCGCGCTCCAGGCAGACATCGACTCCGAGGGAGTTGAACTTCTTGACCACATCCGGTACGACGGCCACACGCCGCTCGCCCGGGGCTGTCTCCTTTGGCACGCCAATCACAAGAGGCACGACACCCTCCCTTTGCTTTACGGCATCTACACGGGATTATAATTCTTTGAAACCCGTGGAATCGCAAATCCTCTTTTATTATATTCCATTCAATTGCCGCAGTCCAGCGCCGTTCTGAGGTGATTTCTCCCCCCTTGCTTTTTCTTCCGTACTGGACTATGTTTTCTATGGAGGAAGCTGATCATGACAGCAAACAGCCTCTCATTTTATCATCCCCTTGTCCAACAATGGTTTTCGGGAAAAGTGGGGACTCCGACGGACATCCAGACGAAGGCCTGGCCGGAAATCGTGCAGGAGAGGCATGTGCTTGTGACGGCACCCACGGGAAGCGGCAAGACCCTTGCGGCTTTTCTGTGGGGCCTGAACCAGCTCATCGCGGGCGCGTGGCCTCAGGGAAAGGTGCGCGTGCTCTACGTCTCTCCACTTAAGGCCTTGAACAATGACGTCCGGCATAACCTTCTTCAGCCCTTGAGGGAGCTGCGGGATCATTTTGCCCGAGCCGGGGTCCCTTTTCCCGGGATCAATGTGCAGACGCGGAGCGGAGACACACCAGGGGAAGAGCGCCGGAAGATGGTCCGGAGACCGCCTGAAATCCTCATCACCACGCCTGAGTCGCTCAATCTCCTCCTCAGTTCACGGAGCGGCCGCAGCATGCTCACAGGACTTGCAATGGTCATCCTCGATGAAATCCACGCTGTTGTAGGCACCAAGCGGGGGACGCATCTCATAACTGCCGTAGACCGTCTCGTGCCTCTCTCCGGCGAATTTCAGCGCATTGCGCTATCGGCCACGGTCAACCCTCCGGAAAGGGTTGCGGAGTTTGTCGGAGGGTACCGACAGATCGGGAAGGGCAAGGACAGCCACTACGAAAAGCGTCCTGTCTCGATCATCAGGTCGCGCGAGGCGAAGGCTTATGAGCTGCGTGTATCTTTCCCCTCCGGAGAATTCGAGACAGCCACCGACGGTTCCGTGTGGCCGGCACTGATCCATGCATTCAAGAAAATCATTCATGAGCACACCTCCACGCTCTTTTTTGCCAACAGCCGCAGAACCACGGAAAAAGTCACACGCCTCATAAATGAAAAAGAAACAGAAGAGCTCGCCTATGCACATCACGGTTCGCTATCTCGCGAGATACGGCTTGCCGTGGAGAAAAAGCTCAAGAACGGCGAGCTCAGGGCAATCGTCGCCACGAACTCGCTCGAGCTCGGCATCGACATCGGAAGCCTGGATCAGGTCGTCCTTATCCAAACGCCGCGAGCCGTTTCCTCGACCCTGCAGCGCATCGGACGGTCCGGCCATGCCGTGGGAGAGACGAGCAGCGGCCTCCTCTTCCCGACGCACGGTATGGACTTTGTGGATGCGGCGGTGATGGCACGGGCGGTCCTAGAGCAGGATATTGAAGAGGCCAGGCAGGTGGAGGCGCCCCTCGACGTGCTGGCGCAGGTCATTCTCTCAATGACCGCGATGGAACGATGGGACATTGACGAGCTGTACGCCTTCCTCAAAACCAGCTACCCGTATCGGATGCTCCCTCGAAAACATTTCGACCTGGTGATCGAGATGCTTGCCGGCAGGTACGCAGACACGCGGCTCAGGGAGCTAAAAGCGCGCGTCTCTCTCGACCGCATTGACAACACAATCCAGGCGCACAGCGAGGCGGCCTACCTCATCTATACCTCAGGCGGAACCATCCCGGAGCGGGGCTATTTCGATCTGCGGCTAAAGGACACCCATGCCAAGATCGGAGAGTTGGACGAAGAATTCGTGTGGGAACGTTCGATCGGCGAGACCTTCACCCTCGGTTCCCAGCTCTGGCGCATCGAAAAAATCACCCATAACGATGTGGAAGTGGTGCCTGCGCGCTCTGCCACCGGTATTTTCCCTTTCTGGCGTGCTGAAGAACAGGACCGGGATTTTCATCTTTCCGAAAAGATCGGCCTCTTTCTTGAGCGGGCTGACAGGCGCATTGATCTTCCCGATTTCAAACAAGAGCTGATGAACGCGCACGCTATGGAAGAGACGGCTGTTGTTGAGCTCATCGGCTTCCTAAAAATGCAAAAAGAGGCCACCGGCAGCAGTCTTCCTCACCGCCATCATCTTCTCATCGAGCACGTCGAAGATCCCGTGGGCGGGGGTGACTTCAAGCAGGCGATCCTGCACACGTTCTGGGGGGGCAAGGTGAACCGGCCTTTCGCGCTGGCATTGGCCGAGGCATGGGAAGAAAAGGAGCGCAAACCGCTCCAGGTCGTTGAGGATGATAACGCTGTTTTTCTCATGCTTCCCCACGAATTCCGATCTCAGGACATCCTATCTCTTGTCAGGCCGGAGAACGTCGAGGCATTGCTCCGCAGGAAGCTAGAGAAGACCGGGTTCTTCGGCGCCCGGTTCCGGGAGAATGCGGAGCGGGCGCTCCTGCTTCCGAAATCGAGCTTCAAGCGCAGAATGCCCCTTTGGCTCATCCGTCTCCGGTCCAAAGAACTGCTCGAGGCTGTGCGGCGCTATGAGGACTTTCCGCTCCTCCTCGAAACGTGGAGAACATGCCTTGAGGATGAGTTCGATCTGGAAAACCTGAAATCGGTCCTCGAAGAGCTCCGCAATCGAGCCATCCATGTTAGCGAGACCGTTACCCGCTCAGCCTCACCGTTTGCCGGCCATCTCGTCTGGAAACAGACGAACAAGTACATGTATGAGGATGATACGCCGGTTCTTGCCAGGGAATCGGCGCTCCGACCAGACCTGATCAGGGAGCTCTTGTTCTCTTCACACCTGCGTCCGAGAATTCCAACGGAACTGATGCGGGTCCTTGACGAAAAGCTGAAGCGTACGGCCCCTGGATATCCGCCGGGCTCGGCGCTGGAGCTGCTTGACTGGGTGAAGGAGAGGGTGCTCATCCCCGAGCCAGAGTGGAAAGAGCTCGCTGCTGCGATCCGCAGAGACTACGATGCTGACGCTACAGAGTGGCTCAGGCAGAACGGAAAGAAGCTTGCCTGGGTCTCCTGGCCCGGCGTCAGGCATCCGCTTCTCAGCGGTCTGGAAACGCTCCCCAAAGTGCTTGTTGCCTTCCGTCTGCTCCTTGACGATATCTCGATGGAGCCGGTTTCTCGCGAGGAGAATGCAGAGACCCTTAAGCGCCGCATCAGGACCTTACTCCGTGAGGCACCCGAGGCCTTTGCGCCGCCCGAGGAGTACGATCTTCCTGCATTGCTCTCTGCTTGGCTGGTCTTCTACGGACCAGTGGACAAAGAAATCGTGAGGCACCTCCTGGGCGTCACCGCGGAGCGTTTCGATGAGGCAATTGAACCGCTTATCGAGGCGCAGGACCTCGTCATGGACCGGTTCGGCGAAGAGAGCACGCAGATCGAGATCTGCGACAGCGAAAATCTCGAGATGCTTTTGCGGATGGCGCGCAGGTATCGCCAGCCTTCTTTCCAGGCGCTCCCTGTGGAGCAGCTCCCCTTGTTTTTAGCGTCATTCCAGGGTATCACGCGCCGGGGAGAATCACTTGACGATCTTCAGCAGCGGCTGGAGCAGCTTTTTGGATGGCCTGCCCGCGTGGAAGCGTGGGAAGAATATCTTCTCCCTGCCCGGATGCAGCCGTACCGGAGCTCGTGGCTTGACGGTCTCATGGCTTCCAGTGATCTTGTCTGGTTCGGCTGTGGTGAGCGGCGGATCAGTCTGTCCTTCAATCAGGACCTCGAGCTCTTCCGGCCGTCCGATGAGGTTGAACGTTCCGGTGCGGCAACCGAACTGGACCATTTGATCCCCGACAGGCGGGGCAGGTACAGCTTTCTGGAGATCGCTGATTATTCTCATTTGGACAGTGTTACGGCGACGGAGAGGCTCTGGAAAGAGGCGTGGAAGGGGACCGTCACGAGCGATACGTTCCGAACGATCAGAAAAGGTGTCATGACCCGGTTCACGGCACAGGCCTTTGCCGAGGACGTGCGATTGACCTCCCGCCGGTCCGGGTTCGACCGCTGGAAGGTGTCGCGGCCGCTGGAAGGGCACTGGCGCCGAATAGATTCGCACGTCGAAGAGCGCGACATTCTGGGAGAAAAGGAACTTGTGAAGGACCGTATCCGGCAGCTTCTCAGGCGACATGGTATCCTGTTCCGCGAGCTGCTGGTGAATGAGCTGCCACTCCTTCAGTGGCGCGCTGTTTTCAGGTCCCTCCGTCTGATGGAACTTTCGGACGAGGTCATGTCCGGTTATTTTTTCCAGGGTATATCGGGTCCTCAATTCATCTCTCACGAGGCCTTCCGGATGCTCCGGGACCCCCTTCCGCAGGACGCTGTCTTCTGGGTCAATGCAGCCGACAGCGCGTCCCTCTGCGGTCTTACGCTCGAATCATTACAGGGCCTTCCTCCACGCATCCCCTCCACCCACCTGGTCTATCACGGGAGCAGGCTGGTGATGATCTCAAAGCGCTTCGGGAAAAATCTGGAAATCCTCGCAGCGCCTGACAATGCCCGCCTTCCAGATTATTTCACCCTATTCAGGGATCTGCTCGACCGTGAGTTCAATCCGGTTCAGAAGATCAGCGTCGAGACAATTAACGGAGCTTCTGCTTTCCAAAGCCCCTATGCCGAGGCGCTGAAACAAATTGGATTCCGTTCCTCAAGAACGGGACTGGAGCTTTGGAAACACTATTGACTGAAAAATCATTTTATCATTAACCCAAGAACACCCCATCCAAACCACGTATTGGTTGCGGGATGAATTGGGGGGTGGAACATGTTGAAGTTGACATTGAGCAGCTGATCCGATATAATTGGTTGTATGGAGCTTACTCATTCTTATCACAGTGTATTTAGCTTAAATTACCATTTGGTTCTTGTGGTTGCATATCGCCGGGCTGTGCTTACGGAACGAGTGCTTGCGCGGTGTTTGGAAATAGCCGGAGATATCGCCGTAGATTTCAATGCCGCAGTTGTGGAGGCAAACGGAGAGAAGGACCACATCCATATTCTCCTGTCTGCTCCGCCAGATTTTAATTTGTGCAGAATGATAAATTCTCTTAAAACCGTTACTTCAAGGCGATTAAAGAAGGAGTTCCCTGATATAAGAAAAAAGCTTTGGAAGGAAAAGTTCTGGACATCCAGCTATTTTGTTGCAACTTCCGGCGGAGTGCCCCTGGAAGTCATCAAGCAATATATTGAGGAGCAAGGTGTCTAGTGGCCTACGGCAAGGGACCTCAAAACGTACTGCGACGCTCTATCCCCAGCGGGAAGATCATGCTTGCGCCTGATGTTGTGCCTGTCGGGAAAATCAACCAGGTACTCATTATCCGTGATAAGTATATTGCTGCAGCCAATGCCTTTGTGGACGCAGCTTTCCAGGCCGAACCGCTGGCATCTGCCAGAACCGGTGAAGATATCCACAGGGTCCTTACCAATCTGCAGAAAACAATGGAGAAAGGCTTCAACAAAGCGTATGTCGAGAAGGCTCGGCTGGCCGTTCCTGCGGCAATGGACCAGGTTGAGCAAAAATACTTTAATCGCTTATTCGGACGGCTGCTCCATTGTGCAACAGGAACCGGCGAGAAAGACCCGGCTAAACGGCAATACCTCAACATCCCGGAAAATATTCAAGCTAACGTCACCGTTCCTATGCTTGCTGCCCTTGAACTGAAAGCATCGGGCCTGGGATATCACGGCGTCATTGAATTATTTCGGGACGTGGTGGTGCGGAAACGTACCAGGGGGCTCACCAGGAAAGAAGCGATGGTAATTCGCGCCATTCACGGCGAATGTCTTCTTAAGTACCGCAAGCCTGTATTCGGCAGTGACGGTCGGTATGCCTGCCAGATCAATCTGGACTACCGGATCGTAAGGAATAAGAGCGAACCAATAGCCGAGTTGGACAAAGGCGCCAGGTTGTTGGTAGACAGGGGAAACCGAAAATACTATCATTTTCTTGAAATATCCAATCCAATCCCGCGGGGCGAGCCAATCCGGATACCGGTTGTCATGTCATCCCGTACCTTAAGGCGTTTTGACCGTTTGTCGTCGGTTTCAGCGCTCGCCGTTATCATTGAGCCAGACTCGGTCCTTGTCAGGGCGATCATTGCCAAACCGGACAGCAAGGCTGATACGCGCCATGTCACGCACTTGATCGGACGTGATTTCGGCATGGTAAATACCATCAGCTTGTCGGTTGCCAGAATAGACGACCCGATCGATCCCCTGAAACTCAAGCGCATTTCAAACTTCACCAGGGATGAGGCGTTGCGCTATCTTTCCAGCTACAATCACCCGGATACGAATATCGTTGAGCGAGTCCGTTTCAGCGGCCGTAACTTTCTCCGGAGCATCAACGATTCCTGTTCGCGTATCGACCGCCTGAAATCGCAAATTGATGCTGGGTACAACAAGCTGAACAAGTTGAAGGGCATTATTTGCGGGTATCTCGGGGTCAGTGAACGTGAGTTGTTTTCAGAAAGCCGGCTATGCGATGACCAATACATCCAGAAGATCCATGAGAAGTTCATCAGGCTGTACAAGCACATCGTACAGATGAAACGGGTACGTCTGGCAATCTACAAGCGGATCGCATCTATAAAGCGGGTATGGTTCGGATTCCTGTCCAACCAGGAGGCACTTCTTGCAAAGAAATACAATGCTGCACTTGTACGGGAAGACCTGACCATATTGACGATGGAGAAAAAGTCATCTGGATACAAAGGCCGTACCTTCAACAAGATGATCAACAATGGTTCTAAAGGGCAGTATATGCAGAGAGCGTCGGATAAGCTACGATGGGATGGTATCCCGGAACTGGCTATCCAAAGCTATCATACATCCTCTGCCTGTACAGTCCATGCCCTGGTCGACAGGAATATGCGACAGGGAGAGCTATTCTATTGTCCGCAATGCGGTAACAAACAACACGCAGATGAGCATGCGGCAGACACGATTTGTAATTATCTTTTGCTGCGGCCTGTAGATGCGCAGCAAGTGACACTGCAACTTCCAAGAGGAAGGCAATCCTTAGGGAACCTCCTTATTGGAAGCCCCAACCAATAGCATTACCTTTGGTTGTGGGAGCATTCACTAACTACGAAGAGACGGAGGCACAGAGAATAAAATAAAAGCTTTTCAGACACGGATTTCGACGGCAGGTTTCGATCATTAGTTTAACGTTGTTTCGTCCGAATTTCAATTTAATAGGACCAAAAAGTCCTCAATCTATTTTAAACCCGTCTCCATGCGTCTGCGTCTCCTTGGTGAAAAATGTGGGATTCGATTCGTGTAATATCCCTCCTATTTTTCTTGATTTGACGCTATGTTCCGGATATAATTGAGTTTGGTTCCAAATTCTCCCAGCTTGCCTGAACATTTGGAGCAGTTAACCCTATGGCGGAAAAAAAGTTCGAGGCCGCGCTTGCCCGGCTTGAAGATATCGTGAAAGAACTTGAGACAGGCGACCTCCCGCTGGAGCAGTCGCTCAAACTATTCGAAGAAGGCATAAAGCTTTCCCGTCTCTGCAATAAGCGGCTGGCAGATGCTGAACGACGGGTGGAAATACTGCTAAAAAACAAGAACGGCACGGTCACGGCGCAACCCTTTGAAGAACAGGAAGGGGAGTAGGATATTAAACGTATGGACATCACATCATATCTTTCCAGGAAAAAGGACAGCGTTGACAAGACGCTTGAAAAGCTCGTGCCGCCGACGAAGATGTTTCCATCGTCGGTCCATGAGGCTATGCGCTACAGCCTGTTTGCAGGCGGCAAGAGGGTGCGGCCAATTTTAGCCATTGCTGCTGCTGAAGCGCTTGGCGCAAAGACCGCCGGTCTGCTTCCCCTCGCGGGAGCCTTGGAGCTTATCCATACGTATTCCCTGATCCATGATGACCTTCCTGCCATGGATAACGACGACTTCAGGCGGGGGAAACCTACGTGTCACAAAGCATATGGCGAGGCCATCGCCATCCTTGCAGGCGACGGTTTATTGAACATGGCCTTTGAAGTTCTGTCCGATCCCCGTCAGCTGAAGTCTGTTCCTGCAAACAGGCTCATTGCCATCATCAAGGAGATTTCAACCGCATCCGGTGTATACGGAATGGTGGGGGGACAGGTAGTGGATATGGAGTCCGAGGGCAAGGATATTGACTTCCCGACGCTCGAGTACATCCATACGCATAAGACCGGAGCGCTCATTCGCGCGTCTGTCAGGGTAGGGGCACTCTATGCCAGGGCAGGGAAACGTCACTTTACGGCATTAACTAACTACGGAGAGAGGGTGGGCCTCGCGTTTCAGATTGCTGACGACATCCTTGACATCACGGGCAAACAGGAAGAGATTGGAAAAGATGTGGGCAGCGACATCAAAAAAGGTAAAAAGACCTTCCCGAGCTTCTACGGTCTCGAAGAATCACGGCGAAGGGCCGTGGAGGTCGTGGACAAGGCCATCACTGCCCTGAAGGATTTTGACCGGAAGGCTGACCCGCTCAGGGATCTGGCGAAGTACATCATAAACAGAGTACATTGAGTAGCAAAATCCAAGGATTCAGCAAAATTGGAATTTGAACCTTGAAAATGATTTTGAGATTTGGAATTTGATAATTGGTGTTTCCAGTGAGGTATGCCATGATACTCGACAAAATAGATTCCATCAACGACCTGCGGGAACTACCCCAGGAGGATCTCCCCGTGCTTGCGTCCGAGCTCAGGGAGAAAATCATCGATGTCGTCTCAAAAACCGGGGGGCATCTTGCGCCGAGCCTTGGCGTCGTCGAGCTGACGATCGCACTCCACTATGCCTTTGACACGCCGAACGACCGTATCGTGTGGGACGTGGGACACCAGGCCTATGCGCACAAGATCCTCACGGGCCGGCGCACGCAGTTCCCCACCCTCCGCCAGCACGGGGGCATCAGCGGTTTCCCGAAGCGGGAAGAGAGCCCCTTCGACCATTTCGATGTAGGGCATGCGAGCACTTCGATATCGGCCGCGTTGGGGATGATAGCGGCTCGGGATATCAAGGGCGAGGACTACCGCGTGCTCGCCGTGATTGGAGACGGCTCCATCTCGGCAGGGCTTGCCTTTGAAGGGATGAACCAGGCCGGCCACCTGAAAAAAAATCTGGTGGTGATCCTGAACGATAACGAGATGTCGATCTCCCCCAACGTGGGCGCGCTTTCGTCGTACTTGAGCAGGCTCATGACCGGAAATTTTTATACCAGGCTGCGGAAAGAGACCAAGAATTTCCTCCAGGGGATCCCCAAGGTCGGCGAATCAATGTTCAACCTCGCAAAAAGGGCGGAAGATTCCATCAAAGGCTTCATGGTCCCGGGCATGCTGTTCGAGGACCTTGGGTTCCAGTATATTGGACCGATAGACGGCCACAATATTGACCACCTGCTCGAAACATTCCAGAACATAAAGGATTACACCTGGCCGGTCCTCGTGCATGTGATAACCAAGAAGGGAAAAGGCTGCGAGTTCGCTGAGTGCGATCCCTCGCAGTACCACGGCACGCCCCCCTTTGAGCGGCAAACAGGCAAGGTCTCAAAGAAATCATCGGTGCTGAGCTATACGGAGGTCTTCGGGCAGACCATGGTAAGGCTTGCAATGGACAATGACAGGATCGTCGCCATATCCGCCGCAATGCCCGACGGCACGGGTTTGGACAAGTTCGCCGCACAGTTCCCCGACCGGTTCTTCGATGTGGGGATTGCCGAGTCCCACGGCGTTACGTTCGCGTGCGGGCTCGCCGTGGAAGGGCTCCACCCTGTGGCCGCCATCTATTCTACGTTCACGCAGCGAGCATACGACCAAATAGTGCACGACCTCTGCCTCCAGAACCTCCCGGTGACGCTTGCCCTTGACCGTGCGGGACTTGTGGGAGAAGATGGGCCTACTCACCATGGGGTGTTCGATATCGCGTACCTGCGTCATGTGCCGAACATGGTTGTGATGGCCCCCAAGGACGAGAATGAGCTTCAGCACATGATCAACACTGCTGTTGAGCATAGGGGGCCAACGGCGGTGCGCTACCCGCGCGGTACCGGCTATGGCGTTCCCATGGACCAGGAACTGAAGAACCTGGAGATCGGCAAGGCCGAGCTGCTCCGGGATGGGAGCGATGTTGCGATCATGGCAATCGGGAGCATGGTTTATGCCTCACTTGAAGCTGCGAAGCGGCTTGCGGCCGACGGGATTTCCGCGGCGGTCGTGAATGCGCGGTTCGTGAAGCCTCTCGATGCCGAACTCATCCTTGCTCTGGCGAAGAAAACATGCAGGGTCGTGACCGTAGAGGAGCACGCACTCCTGGGCGGGTTCGGCAGCGCCGTGCTCGAGTGCCTGGATGCTTCCCTCGTGGCCGGCGTTAAGACATTGCGCATCGGCCTACCCGATGCGTATATCGAGCATGGCTCACAGAACGTGCTCAGGCAGAAGTACGGTCTGGACGCGGGCAGCATCTATGCAAAGGTAAGGGAATTCGTGATGCAGTCCCGGCTCAAAGCCGTGGCGCCGGTCGTGGTGCTCAAGACGATGGACGCCTAAACGTGTTTGTTGCTGTCTGTAAAAGGCACAAAGCGTAAAAAAATATTCGGGTAAAAGACTGTAACAATTAAGATGTAAGCGAGTAAAGACATCATGCCACAGCGTCAAATAAGTGCTAGTTGCGGCAACAATCGATGTCAGAGAACAAAATTGAGACTTTTTGGATAAGACCCGGATTAAAGAATACAAATTACGATAACCTGATTAAAGTAAAAATCTTTAAATTCAGAGTTGCGATTGAACGATATCCTGACAATTGTCAATCAAGCCTTATCAGCGGGATCATCAGGGGCGCGGGTGGGGCCGGTTTCTTCTGTGCGCTGCCAAGGCCAGCGCCCTTCGACTTCGAGCTGCAAGGCCATGCTGAGGAAAGTTCGGATCAGGACGATCAGCCCAAGGATCACTATGTTCTCCAGCGTAGGAGCTACAACGACCGTCCGAATGATGTCGCCTGCGATGAGGAATTCCAGACCGAGAAGGATGGCCCGTCCCAAGTCTTGCCGGTAAAGTCTGTAGGATTTACTGGCTGCCCCGTGTCGCTTAACAATGAAGCGACCAGTGGCGAGGATGGCGCCAGCGACAATCACAAATACCCCTACAGCATCAATTGCCCTACCAATACCGTCCATCACTTCACGATAGTAAGCCATCACACTCTCCACTCTATCCTTACAGGGTTAATAGCCGCGACCTAATTATTGCCCTATGTGCAAATGAGATCGTTAGAACTTATACCCCAGAGTCACTATTTTTAATAGTTTACCAGAAGTAGGCACCTCTTGTCAGCAATAACTGAGCTCTGTGGAGCATTGCTTTTCGGGGTAGGATTCAGCTATACTTGTTCCGTGTACTGAGAAAGCGCCTAATGTCCGGGAACAAACCAAGCAAAACAAGAAAACTCCGCCTTGACCGTCTCCTCGTGGAACGTGGACTCTCTAAGAGCCGCGAACGTGCACAGGCCATGATCTTTGCTGGCCAAGTCCTGGTGAGCGGCCAGAAAATCGACAAGGCAGGAGCCCTCGTACCAGAGGAGGCAGAGGTTCGTATCCTCGGTGAATCTCTCCCTTATGTGAGCAGGGGAGGTCTCAAACTTGAAGCGGCATTAAAAGAGTTTCAGATCGTCGCGGCAGGCAAGGTCGCCCTGGACGTAGGAGCCTCGACCGGCGGATTCACCGACTGTCTGCTCCAGTCCGGCGTTAAAAAAGTCTATGCTGTGGACGTGGGCTACGGTCAGATGGCATGGAGGCTCCGGCAGGACGCCCGTGTTGTTACGATCGAACGTACGAACATCCGCGATATCGAACCGTCGCTTCTGCCTGAGCCGATTGATATCGCGGTTGCTGACGTTTCGTTCATATCCCTCGAAAAGGTCGTCCCCGGTATCCTGAGATTTCTTAAGCCCGATGCAGAGATCATCGCGCTCATCAAGCCGCAGTTCGAAGTGGGCAAAGGGCGGGTTGGCAAGGGAGGGATCGTGCGCGATGAGGCAGCGAGGACCGCTGTGGTGAATAGGATCACCGATTACTTCCGGGGACTCGGCCTCGAGGTTAAGGGCGTTATCCCTTCTCCCATCACCGGTCAGGACGGGAACGTGGAGTATCTGATTTATGCCTTAAGGCAGGGGGCGTAGGGCACAGAGCAGAGGGAAAAACACTCGATGCGCCATGCACTCTGTGTTTTATGTTGACGTCAATCTTCCCGCGAATTCCTCGCCGAGCACTACGATGGATTCGATGTCCAGGTAATAAGGAACGTTGCGGTCCAACAGTAGCTTGCACTGCGCAGGGAAGTCCTCGTCCGGGACAGCATCATAGAACAGGAGTAAGACGGGATAGTGGGGGAATAACCGGAATTCATACGCCGCGTCCTGGTTTCCCATTACCTCCGTCTGTACTCCTCCCAGCCGCTTGCAGGCAGTTTTTAGTCCCGTGACATTTCCCGCATAATGCTTCGCAATCACTTCTTCAACGTGGCCTGCCCACGCCTTGTCCTTTGCGTGAGATGCCGGAACCGAGCTGAAGGTGATCCATTCCCCGGAAGGGGCCGGCGGGTCGGGCATGCAGAGGTGGTTGTAAATGAGGATCGATATCCACGGCCGCGGTTCCATGCCTGATGCGTCCAGGATCTTTTCCTCGGTTACCGAATATTTCTCGTTCAAGAACATGATCCCCAGGCTGCGTGGACCGGTGAGTATCGCCCCGAAAAGCACTGCCACTTTCGGGAAATCCAATGTCCGGATTTTAGGTCGCAGTGATTCCAGCGCCTGTTCGTAGACCGTGCCGGGCGAATGGTGCCGTTCCCTTGCCGCCTCGCGAAGGGCCTCACGTGCTTCCTGCGTCATCGTAGGGCAATCGTCGGGCGATGCCTGGTGAGTGGCCAGTTTCGCGGCAAAGCCGAAACAGCTCGTAGTCCCGCACCTGCCGCAGTTTGTCTTGGGCAGGAGTTTGTATATTTCGACGGCGGTCTTCATAATTATTAAGTTATCCTTTTTAACTGCGAGTGTCAAATTTTATTGGAAGATTCTGCTGCGGTTGCACGCAGGTGGAGTCCGCCTTGACATATCATGTCGTGCTTGTTAATATCGGGTATAAAAAGACCATCGTAGGAGACCTGCCATGGAGTGGACGGAGAAATTATCGGTCGGCGTCGCCACGATCGACAGCCAGCATAAAGAACTGTTCAAGAGGATCAACAATCTCGTACTTGCCATAAAAGAGCGTCGGTGCAAGGAAGAGATCGACAGCACGATCAAATTCCTTGATGACTACGCAAGGGTCCATTTTTCCGAGGAAGAAAAGCACATGCGGGAGACCCGGTATCCAGGATTAGACCAGCAAAGGGAGGACCATAAAAAATACCTTGCCACCCTTGCCAGGCTCAAGGAGCAGGCGTCGCTCCCGCGCGTGCAAGGCAGTACCTATGACCTTTCGGCGACCACAAACCAGGTTGTCGTGGACTGGATCGTCGACCATATCATGAAGGTCGATATGAAATTCGGAGAGTTTCTAAGAGGCAAGGGACTCACATGATGGATGCTTCACGATGCAGGGTCCATGCCGAATGGAGCGTCAAGGACCTCCTTTCCCTGTATCTCGCACTGTGTCTCTTGCATCTAGACTCGATTGGGCGTTCGTAGGTGTCCAGCAGTTTTTTGCACGATCCGCTGTTCAAGAGGCTTTTCGGCCCCCGGCGATTATCTTGGCAGAGTGCTCCGCCACCACATGTCAATCGTAGTCGCAGATAATTTACTACCACAGGTATGGGCCGGCGTCGTACTCTTCCGCCGCGTAGTCGGTCATGGCAATGCATCCAGGCCCATCGGGCGTGGCCACAGGGCTGCCTTATTTCAAATAGTATCGCATAGAGGTTAGCTGTCGACGACTCGACGAACCTTTCCTACCTTCTTGCACTCTCCTTTAACGCTGTTATGACCTCCTAGCGTTTATTCTCTGCTCCGATGGCAGAGGCGATTATCGTCAGCAGCTTCACATTGTCCTTACTAGGGACACGATCTCCCTGATTGACGAAGCAGAGCTACCCGACGAAGACTCCGCCACACGATACAAACTTGCCGATATGGGTGGCTTGCCCGTAATGCAACACGTTAGGATCCGTATGAGCATTAGATGCGCTTAAGATACCGAATGTATGGACGTCATCATCCCCGCGGGGATGATTTCGCGGTAGATATGACCGTTAGGCTCGCCCACGGAGATGCCAGAGTAACCGGCCGGTAGCTGCTTATCAATTATTTGCCACAAAAAACTCTTATTTGTTGAGATGTTGGCGCAAGGGAAGGGATTGGCAGTGTTCCCTCTTGACAGGTAAACAAATGTTTACTATACTATAGAAAATCCTATGGCAGTCGAGATCAATGAAACCATAAGCGTGGGGGCAGTTTTTTCCCACGGCAGGATCAAGCCGGTCTGGTTTGTCTGGAAGGGAAGACAGGTCCGGATACAGGAGGTCACCTTCACATGGAGGACGCAGGCAGGCAGTGCGGGCATACTCCACTTCTCGGTGACGGACGGGCAGGGACTGTATGAGATCTGTTATAATGCCGAGAGTTTCAAATGGGGACTAACGCAAGCAGAGACTTGAATCTATGTATTACCGCAGAGATCGCAGAGGGGAAACTAAATGGTGGCGCAAGAGCTTAGGTCCAAAGGTTTTGGATAAAAATCATATCTGAAATTTTTCGGACGCAAGGTCAAATTGCGAATCAACTTTAATATAAATATTTTAAAAGACGGCATTACGCGCCCAGCGAATAGCTTTTGTATGTTCTCTGCATTCTCGGCATGCTCTACGATAGAAAAACATGAAAACAATCCTTCATATCGATATGAACGCCTTCTTCGCTTCGGTGGAGCAGCGTGCGGACCCGGCGCTCCGGGGCAAGGCCATGGCTGTGGTTGGATCCAAGCACCGGGGCGTCATTCTTTCGCCATCGTACGAGGCGCGGGCCTTCGGCGTGAAGACAGGGATGATGTATTGGGAGGCGCGGCAGAAGTGCCCGGAGATCGTCCTCGTCCCCGCGGAGTCGGCCAAGTATTCCTATGCCTGTGAGCGACTGATCGAAATATGGAGAGCATTTACACCGCTTGTCGAGCTGTTCTCTATCGACGAGGCCTTCCTGGATGTGACCGGATGCGATGCGCTCTTTGGCGATCCCGTGCGGATTGCTATCCAGATAAAAGAGCGGATCTGGCACGAGACCGGCTTGACCTGTTCCATCGGTATCGCGTCCAATAAACTCCTCGCGAAGCTCGGGAGCGATCTGCAGAAACCAGATGGCCTCGTGCTCATCTCCCCGGATGACGTGAGCGATGTGCTCGAAAACCTACCGGTGAAGTCATTGTGCGGCATCGGGCCAAATCTTGCCCGGAATCTTGCTGCCATGGGAATTCATACCTGTGGAGAGCTCGGCCGTGCTCCGCTCCGGCAGCTCATTTCCCGGTTCGGAATCATCGGTGAACGGCTCCGCAACATGGGGCTGGGCGATGACGATGATCCCGTGGAGCCGCTGGAGCGACGGGAAGAGGGAGAGGCGAAGTCCATGGGCCACAGCATGACCCTCGACGAGGACTGCTCGGATATCACCATGATTGAACGTCATATCCTCCAGCTTTCGGAGAAGGTGGGGCGCAGGCTGAGAAGGGGGCTGTACGGAGGACGGACCGTATCCCTGATTATTCGATATGCGGATTTCCATACGTTCTCGAAGCAGAGGCGGCTTCGCCATGCTGTCAACCATGGACTGGACATTTATGCGGCGGCCCTGGGTATGCTCCGCGAGACCAGGCTCTTGCAGCCGGTGAGGCTTGTGGGCGTGAGCGTATCGTGCCTGGAACGGAGGATGATGGAGATGCCGCTCTTCGTGGATGAGCGGAAGCGGAAGTTCGTCACAGAGGCCATGGACGAGATCAATGACCGGTATGGTGAATTCACGGTCACCTGGGGAACGCTTGCCGAACGGCATCGGCATGAGCGGGTCATTTCCCCCGCATGGAGACCGACAGGGGACCGGCAATATTGATTGAGGCATAGTTATCGCCGCGAGCGATGAGGCCATAGGAAACTTCGGGAAGATAAAATGTTGAGATGCCGTGAGGTCATCGGTATACCAAACTATTAAATTCTTGCTTACCTTTGCGATTCCTGCGCTCTGCGGCAACCAGAAGGAGAGTGCTCTATGAAAAACAGAATCACCGACCGCCAGCGGGAGATTTATGAATTCATCCGAACCAGCATCGAGGGGCGGAGCATTCCTCCTACCATAAGGGAGATCGGGAAAGCATTCGGGATCCGTTCCACGAATGGCGTAGAGAAACACCTTGCAGCGCTTGAGCGGAGCGGGTTCGTAGTGCGGGAACGGGGAAAATCTCGCAGTATTTCCCTGCGTGCTGGCGGGAAACGACCGCTCGCAACGGTTCCCCTTCTTGGGAGGGTAGCGGCGGGTATGCCTGTGCTCTCGCCGGAAAACCATGAAGGAGAGTTCGCGGTGGACATCTCCCTGTTTAAGCTCAGATCTCCAGAGAATCTGTTCGCCCTCAAAGTAAAAGGCGAGAGTATGATCGATGCGCATATCGTTGATGGCGATACGGTTATTGTCCGTGTCCAGTCCGCAGCGCAGAACGGAGACATTGTCGTTGCCCTTGTGAACGGCGAAGCCACGGTCAAACGTCTGTTCATTGAGAAGAGCCATGTCCGCCTGCAGCCCGAGAACAGCAGCATGAAGCCCCTCAATATAGACCGTGGAGATTTTCGTATCATTGGCAGGGTGGTGGGCGTCGTCAGAAGAATATAATTTTTTGGCTCAGCTATCTTTCTTGGTAGCCCCTGAAGCGTCTGGATGAGTGGTTGACAAGCACGGTGCTGACGTATAAAATAAATAAGTTTGATGCACAGAGGGGGTAGCGCGTGGCCACAGGCCAAGGTACGGATAAAATAGATCTTCTAAAAAAAGGCGTTCAGCTTGAGTATCTTACGATCGGATGGTATGTGATCGGGGCGCTTGTCGCCGGGGTAACAGGTATTACAACAGGTTCGATCGTGCTCATTTCCTTTGGTCTGGTCAGTATCATCGGCGTCGTGATGGCCGGCATGATGCTCTTGGGGCTACGCAATGAACTTCAAGGACAGAAGAACAGGGAAGCGCATGCTGCGATGGAGCGAAAGGTACTGTTCAGCGTCGGCGTTGCGTTCTTTCTCCTGGCGCTCTATATCATGAATGAGTCCGGATCACGGCTTTATTATGGCGAGAAGCCGGAAACAAGTATCATCGGTCTCGTCCTCTCCATACTGTCCCTTGTCGGCATGCCGATACTCGCGGTCATGAAGTTCCGCACAGCACGAGGTCTCGAGAGCAAGGCTCTCCGTATTGATGCCCGGGAGACTGCGGTCTGCACGTACTTAGCGATTACCCTCTTTCTGGGGATCAGCTTGAATGCGTGGCTTGGGTGGTGGTGGGCTGACTCTGTGGCTGCACTTCTTATGCTCCCGCTCATAGTCCGTGAGGGCTGGGAAGCTATTGAGGGGAGCAAGAGAGCAGCCTATGAATCCGGCACCACGAGGACGAGCCCCTGATGAGGATTGATTCCGGATGCCGAATTCCTGATAAGCGGCAAAGGCAATAACGCAGTGATCAGCAGGAATCTCGTATCCGTTTCCCTGTCGGATCTATACCGAAAAAGAGTCCTACGCCGTCAACCTATCTATACCATTCCTCAAACTATGACCAACTATTCCATAAGGCCGTAACATTGCTCGAACAGTGATCGTGATGGTTCGCACACTGGAGTCTCACCGGCTCGGACGTTATGGTCACACGCCGTGACCTATCCCTGCTGGGGATAAGTGACGGCGAGGATCGGGAAGCTCCCGACCGTCCGTTTGCTGCAAGCAATGCTTTGTCTTTCCGAGATACCGCCGCCCGCTGTTCGAAGGTTTCGTTTCAATACGTTTGTGATACGTACCCAGACGCCGAACAGGTGTTTGCGACGACCCATAAGGCCCTTCCTCCATCGGTGCCCCCATATATACTATGGAGCATCTTCTCTGTTGAAGCCGGGTAGATCACTCGTAACATACCATTATCCTCCAGCTTGCGCCGCACTATTAATATTCCGATCAATTCAGCGTTGCCTTGATGTCCCGCCGGTCCCGTCTTTATTGCTGTCACGGTGCAAACTAGCCGGATCCGCAGCCGTGATAATGATTGTTGTCGCGCGTTGATTAAAAGGGAAAATGAGAACGGGATCGGAGGAACGCCTGAATTTATCTTCCATAGGATGTTCACGCCTTGCTAACCGTCCGGTATTTGACTAACTGTCCGAATTCTGTCCCTTGTCAGCAATTTAACTAGCTGTTAAATAAAGTTTTTTGTATGGCAAAAGGTTTGCATTCTTTAGGAATAATAATGTAATAAGTTTGTTGTATAAAAAACACATATTAACAGAAAGAGAGGAAACTCTCATGAAAAAGGCCATCGCAATAGCTGCCGTATGCCTGACTTGCATACTCTTCTTCGTTGCATCGCCAGGATTTGCAGAGAGCGGGGTGACAGACGGGCAGATTACGGTCGGGATGTCGACGGTGCTGACCGGTCCGGCTTCTTTTCTGGGGACCAGTTTCAAAGCCGGCGCAGAAGCTTATCTGAAGATGGTAAATGAGAGCGGAGGCGTTCACGGGAGAAAGATAAAGCTGATCGTGTATGATGACGGCTATGAGCCGGGCAGGGCGGTGCCGAATGTTGTAAAACTTATAAACGAGGACAAGGTTTTTTGTCTCCTCGGAAATGTCGGTACACCGACGACCATGGCGATCAAGCCAATCATTACACAGGAAAAGGTGCCTCTTTTTGCCCCCTTTACCGGGGCGGAGCCGTTCAGGCACCCTATCGTCAAATATATCCTGAACTACCGGGCCAGTTATAACCAGGAAGTGGAAGAATTCATCAAGGGAATGGTTGATGTGCTCGGGTTCAAAAATATCGGAGTGTTTTTTCAGGATGACGCCTACGGGAGGGTTGTTCTGGAATCGACAAGAATTGCCCTTGACAAAAGGGGACTGAAACCCGTTGTCACGGGCATGTATAAGAGGAATACCGAAGATATCGGAGAGGGGCTTGCGGCGATCATGGCAGGAAAGCCAGAGGCCGTCGTGATGGTAGGGACATACGGCGCATGCGGAAAATTCATCCGGGAAGGGAAGCAAAAGGGTTTCAACCCAGTTTACATGAACGTTTCCTTTGTCGGGCCCGATAAGCTCGCGGAACTTCTGGGGAGGGACGGTGAAGGTGTGGTCGTGACCAACGTGGTGCCTCCGTTCTACGGTGAGACCGGGCAACATTATGAGGGCGCGAAGGGATATCTTGAGTCTTTAAAAAAACATTTTCCGGGGACAAAACCGAGTTTTGTCGGCTTAGAGGGTTTCCTTGCCACAAAAGTGTTCGTTGAAGGTCTCAAGAGAACGGGCGGCAACGTGACCCGCGAATCATTTATCAAGGCGGTAGAGGGGATCACCGACCTGGACATCGGTGCGGGGAACAGGATAAGCTTTTCTGAAGATAACCACCAGGGCTCCCAGAAGGTCTACCCTACTGTCATAAAAAACGGAAAATATCAATTGATCAAGGATTGGAGTGTTTTGAAACAGCATTAGCATTCGTGTGGAGGGGGCAATGACGATCCAATATAAATTCAAGGCCGTCGGATGGGTCATCGGAGGCGTGCTGTTTGCGGTGACGTTCATTTCCTTACTTACCAACATCTTTCTTGTAAATGCCAACAAGGAGATCTATGAGGAATCCACGCGGGGGATTGAGGATATCAGTGTCATCCAGAACCTCCTGAACGATGCGCGCAACAAAGAGGTCCTTGCGGTAAGCTATGCGGCAGTGGCCAATATGGACAACTTGGCCAACCTGGAAAAGGAAATTTCCCACCAGCGGGGAGTCCTCGTCGAAAAGCTGATCGACGTGAACATCGATGTCAAGTCAAAAGATGATATCAAAAACCTCATAACCAAGTATTTCGAGAGCGCTGCACTGACCTTTGAACATGCAAAGCATTACGTCACCGACGAGGCTGCCAGGAACATAACCGAGAACTCACGGGTCCCCTTCGATAAGCTGGAAGAGCAGTTCGACCAGTTTATGAACGCTAAGGTCAAATTGGCCGCGGATCAGAATAAAAAAGCGATCGCCTTTGCGATGATCAGCAAGGTGCTGCTGTTGCTGGCGATGCTCACGGCCGCGGGTCTGATCGTATTCCTGGTCGTCTTCAGCAGGTCAATCCTTCAGCCGATCAACACCATGTCCAGATTTGTCAGGAGCATAGCCGAAGGCGATGTGAACAATACCATCAAAATCGATTCCAAGGATGAACTCGGTGCCATGGGAAGTGCTCTGATGGATATGAGCTCATATCTTCGCGATATGGCGAGAACGGCAGAGGAGATCGCCGAAGGAGACCTCCGGTCCGGCGTAATGCCTAAATCCGATAAGGACGTGCTCGGGAGTGCCTTTCAAAAAATGGTGATTGGCCTACGGGGACTGATCGCAGAGATTCGGGGAGGTGCGGAGCGGCTGGCAGCAGCCTCGACACAGATCGCAGCGTCCGCAGACCAAACCTCGAAGAACTCAGAAACATCGGCGAGCGCGGTGGAAGAGATGACGGCCACCATGCATGAAATGTCTGCGAATATGCAGAACGTTGCGGCGAACACCCAGAAACAGGCAACCACGGTAACATCAACGTCATCGTCCATTGAGCAGATGGTGGCATCCATCCAGCTGGTCGCGGAGCATGTAAGACATCTTGTCTCCATCGCCGAAAAATCAAAGGATGCCGTTGCGGGCGGTGCCGCTGCCGTTGATCAGGCTTCCCAGGGCATGACCGGAATACACGCTGCCATTCAGCAGTCGGCCGAAACGATCACGAGCCTCGGCAGCAAAACAGAAGACATGTCGAAGATCGTTGAAGTGATAGACGACATCGCTGAGCAGACGAACCTCCTTGCCCTGAACGCGGCCATAGAGGCGGCCAAGGCAGGCGACCAGGGGCTCGGATTCGCGGTCGTCGCGGAAGAAGTGAGGAAGCTCGCCGAGCGGTCCGCGCAATCGACGAGGGAGATCGCAGATCTCATCAAGTCCATCGCAAAAGAGGCCCAGAGCTCTGTAGATACGATGACAAAAAGCACCGGTCTTGTGCAGGAGGGCCTCCGGTTCAGCAAAGAGGTGACCCGTGCTCTTGAGGGCATTCAATCCGCCGTTGAGGACCTCTCGAGGTACTCAAAAGAGATCGGGGCGGCGACCCAGGAGCAATCGATCGGGTCCGAGCAGATCAGAAAAGCTGTGTCAAATCTGAACGAGATTATTCTGGAGATCAGCACCGCGTCAGAGCAGCAGTCGATGGGTTCCGGGCAGGTTGTGCAGGCCATCGAACGAGTGAAGGACATGGTCCAGCAGGGCTCTTCCAGTGCCGTTGAACTTGCGGCGTCTGCCGATCAGCTCAGCAGGCAGGCTAGCAGCCTCCAGACCCTTGTGGAACGGTTTGCACTGAATGGAAACGGGAAGGCAAACCGCGACAGAGAACCCTTAACCAGGGCGGCGTAAGCCGTACTGATAACCCCCCACAGAATGAATCTCCCCATGAGTTATTTCGGGGAGATTCATTCCCTCCTTGCAGCATATCTCATAGCGCTATTTACAAATAAGACCATACGCTCCATTCTTCCCCGGAGGTTGAAGAGGCAAAATAGCATTCTAGAAGCTGCGATAGTCTTTCTCCGTTCTTCCAAATCATTGCCTATGCTTTAATCAAGTGCCTAAAGACGTATCTGCAAAAAATGCCATTCATCGTTTCACTGCATTTCCTCTCTATGAAAACAGAGCAATAAATCAGCATGTTATCCTTTCAAATCCGTCTGTACAAAAATGGCACACACCTTGCTCTAGACTAAAGCAGTGAGGTTGTTAAGAAACAACTTTTGGAAAGCTCCGGAGGCTTTCATAGCAATGAAGCGGCACCTGCTCCCGAACGAGCAGGCATCACATAGGGGGAAGGGATAAGGAGGAGAGAATGAAAAAGATTGGTACGATTCTTGGTTTGAAACTTGGTCTGGCGATATTTTGCGCTGTGGCGGCGATGAGCGCAGCGGCCTTCGCCGAAGATGCGAAGCCGGCGGCGCCGGCCATAAGCGCCGATGACCTGAAGAAGGCGCTCGGCTTGAGCATCTATCTGCAGGGCGGGTATACGTACAATGGCAATGCCGGCACCGTCGGAGGCGAGTCGGAGCAGAACGATTACCGGGTGTTCGACCACAAGGCCAA